>Ga0182013_10008958_pt1 | contig 10651 bp, 8 predicted proteins | sample 612S2MmetaG_FD_120487 | JGI IMG/M metagenome (GOLD analysis project Ga0182013, IMG submission 120487) | Permafrost microbial communities from Stordalen Mire, Sweden - 612S2M metaG | ecosystem: Environmental > Terrestrial > Soil > Wetlands > Permafrost | place: Sweden: Stordalen | collected...
ATATGCGTTGGGGGACACAAATGTGCAGGCCGGTGACACCTACGATACCGACTACAACTGGGTCGCGGGCGGTCCGGCTCTGGCGTCGGATGAGGGTTTCTTTTTCGCCATCTCCCCGGTGCTGATCGTGACAGGTCCGAAAACAGTAGCTTTAGCGCCCCTGGTCACGACGCCTGAGCCTTCGAGCGGCATGCTGGCGGGCATCGGCCTGGCGCTGGTGGGCATCGGCGCGGTCCGGCGGCACGACTATCACAAATCCCGGAGCCGGTCGTAAAGCCGCGAACCCTTTCCGCGCACTCGTTATTCGCCGCCCCACCCTACGATCGAGTAAACTGGCTGAATCTGGGTATGGAACCGCCCAATCGAACAATTTCGCGCCGGACCGCCGCTAAGAGCATCCTCACGGCGGGAACGGCGGGGCTGGTCGGCGCCTCGCTGGCGGAAGCTTCCCAGCCGCACACCCAGACCGCCCTGCAAGCGGCCGCGAACTCCGCTCCGCCGCCGCAGTCTTCCAAGCCGGCTGCGGCGATTGAGAATAAGATGTCATCTATGACGCCCAACATGCTCGGCGCGTACGGCGAATGGGCCGCGCAGTCGGTGCCCGATCCCCCGCGCCTCTCCTTCCGGCAACCCATGTTCCGCGACCTGGACGCGTGGCGCGCCGTGGCGCGGGCGCGCTTCCTCGAGGCGCTGCATTCACCCGGCGGTGCCGCTACTCCCGTCGCCACGGTGCGGCAGCAGTTGGAGTTTGACGGCCTGTCCATCGAGCGCCTCGAGTGGCAGTTGCCCTTTGGCCCTCCCACCGAAGCGCTCCTTCTCAAGCCGGCCGGCGCCCGCGGCAAGCTGCCCGGTATCGTCGGTCTGCACGACCATGGCGGCAACAAGTACTTCGGCCTGCGAAAAATCACCCGCACCTCGAACGATCCGCATCCCGCCATGGTGCGGCATCAGGCGCTTTACTACGGCGGCCTGGCATGGGCCAACGAGCTGAGCCGCCGCGGCTACGTGGTGCTGGTGCATGACGCATTCACCTTCGGCAGCCGCCGCATGCGACTCGCCGATCTGCCCGCCAGTATCCGCGACAACATGGTGGAATCGAATCCCGAGGCCGAAGAAGAGATCGAGCGCTACAACCACGTCGCCGCCAACCATGAGCACATCATCGCCAAGAGCCTTTTCTGCGCCGGCATGACCTGGCCGGGCGTGTTTGTCTTCGACGACCGCCGCGCCCTTGATTACCTCGCTTCCCGGCCCGAAGTGGACGCCACCCGAATCGGCTGCGCCGGCCTTTCCGGCGGCGGCCTGCGCACCGTCATGCTCGCCGGCGCCGACGACCGAATCCGCTGCGCCTGCTGCGCCGGCATGATGACCACCTGGCGCGACTATCTCCTGAACAAGTCCTACACCCACACCTGGATGTGCTACGTCCCCGGGCTGCCGCTCGATCTCGACTACCCGGAAATCCTCGGGCTCGCCGCGCCCAATCCGGTGCTGGTATTGAACAACCGGCAGGACCAGCTTTTCAGCATGCCCGAAATGGAAAGAGCCAGCGGCATTCTGACCGAGGTGTACCGTAAGGCCGGCGCGCCCGGCCGCTATCGCAGCATTTTTTTCGACGGCCCCCACAAGTTCGATCCCGAGATGCAAAAGGAAGCCTTCGCCTGGTTCGACCGCTGGCTCAAGAGCTGACCCGCCGTTAGCCCGGCTTGCGCGCCGCGAGTGCGATCCGGACCCACTGGAAGCGGATGTCGCCGTCCGGCATTGGGGTGATGGCGAACGTTCGCACCGCTTCCGCCGGCGCTTCGAGGAACAGGCGGCGCACCTCGGCGGCCGCTTCCCCGCTACAACCGCCCTTTTCGAGCCACGCCCGCAGGGTGATCGGCACGGATTCGGGAACCTCATCCAGCGCCTCCAGCGCGAACCCGGCGTCAGTAACGAAACCGCGCCATTGGGAAGCCGTGTAGTTGCGAACGTGCGAGCCGTCCCGCAGAACCTCGACGTGGTTGTGCCAGGCATCCACTTCCGGCGCGTCGTCCGGTTCGGCGGAATCGGCCACTAATAGCCGCCCACCCGGCCGCAGCACCCGGTACGCTTCCGCCACGAACTTGGCCGGGGAAACAAAATGGTGTGCCGCCAGGCGGCAAAGCACACCGTCGAAGGCGTCTGCCGCGAAGGGAAGAGATTCGGCCGCCCCGCTCTCAAACACCAGGTTGGCAAGCCCGGCCGCCCGTGCTCGTTCCCGGGCCTTCTCCAGCATAGCCGCGGAGACGTCCACGCCGGTCACCTCCGCAACCAGGGGCGCGAAGGCCACGGCCGTGAAACCGGCGCCCGTGGCGACGTCCAGCAACCTGTGCGAAGGCTGGCAGTGCGCGTGTTCCATGAGCCACGCCAGCGATTCGCGGTTCCACTCATTCCACTCCGCGTTGTACTGGGGAGCCTGACGATCGAACTGTTCCTGCGAGGTTCGTGAGGGCATCTCCTATCGATTATCGAACGGAATCTCAGGATTCAAGAGCCAGAAAAGTTCGCACGCGATCCAGTTCCGCCTCGAGTTCCCTCCTGAAAGCTCCTTCGCGCGGTGGCCGCGACTCGACATAACCGAACTCGGACGTAAGCTCACCGTTCCGCACCGAGAGGTTGCCCCAGCCAATCACACGGTCGCGCCATAGCAGCGGCAAAGCGTAATAGCCGAGCTTTCGTTTAGGAGCCGGCGTATAGGCTTCAAAACGGTACACCCAGCCCCACAACAGCTCGAAGCGGTCGCGATCCCACACCACCGGGTCGAAGGGGGTCAGCAAGCGCACCGTGTCCGGCGGCGTAGCGCCCGCCGCATCCTCTTCGGCCGGCCAATACCAGTCCACGCCGTCGACGCGCGCATGCGAGAGCCGCTGTCTAGCTCGCGCGAGGGCACTCTTCAATTCGCCGTGCCACTGCGGCACCGCATACCGCAGACGGCGCACCAGGTCCGACAGGCACGCTCCGGGCAGCGGCGCGTAGATGCGGATGGCCGCGTCCACGAGCGCGTCGATGCGCGCGCGGCGCTCGGCCGTATCGGCCGGCTCGATCCCGTGCTGGTGAGCGGTGTAGATGCGGATGCCGTTCTCGCGGCGCACCACGCGCAGCATGCCGCGGTAATGCATGGCCGACAACAGATGGGTAGTGGCGTTCGACCAGCCGCCCCAGTAGTTCCTCACCGTGCCGTGCGAGAAATGGTTATCCACTTCGCGCGGGTGCGCCCAGCCGCGTTCCCTCACAAACTCCAGCAGGAGTTGCGCCTGCTTCCTGCGCGCGGCCGGCCATGGCCGGCGCCCTTCGGCGGGTACGTCTGTATTCGAGCGCGGATGCATGAGCGCCTGTATGGGCCTGGTCACGAAACCGTAGACGAGGAAGAAGTCCTCCTCGACGCCAAGCTTTGCGTACAGACGTTCGAGGTCGCCGGCACGATAGCCTTTGACTCTATGGCGCAGCGTCAGGTCCTGGGCGCGCGCCGGAGCGCGGATGGGGTCGGCCTGCACAAACCCCAGCCGGTGGAGGGCTCGTTTCAGCGTGGTTGGAGTGAAGAGGCTACGGGCGACGGCGAACCGTCTCAAGTTATCCAGGGTGATCGGCATGGCCAAATGTTGCCCAAGGTCCGCACGGCGATAACCGGCGGTCTCGGTATTATACCTATAGTGATCGATTCCGGCGGCCCGTATCAGACCAGCGTGACGGTGTGCGGCTTTCGCTCGCCTTCCGGCGGAGAGACCAGCGCCGCCGCGCCCACCGAGGCGGAGACGAAATATTGCATCAGCGGCGCGGAGGTATCGAACGGACCTAGCGTCGCCTGATAGGTCCGCCGCCCCATCGGCTTCGCCGGCGTGACGGTCCACTCGGATGCGCCCATGGCACGGATGTGGAGTTGCACCGAGTGTACCAGGGCCTGGCCCGTGGCCACGATCATGATCCGCGCCTTCTCGCCCTTGCCGAACATGCTCGGCCGGGTTGGCAGGAACAGCCGTACGGGTGCGTTCGCGTCCGGCTTGATGAGTTCGGCGAACAGAGTCTCGGTTTCCGGCGGCAACTCCCCCAAGTATTCCTGAAGCGACAGGCGCAGCCGGACCAGCGCCAGGCGGACGAACTTGTTCTGCATGGAGGACAGGGTGCCGAGGTCGTTGCGCGTGGCGACGACGCTTTGAACGTCCAGCATGGCCTCGCGCACCCGCGGCGCCAGCCGTACCCACATCGGGACGGCTTCGGCCGCGATCAGCTTCCGCGCGTCTTCCCCGCTGCCCGCCTTCTTCAGCTCCGCGGCTTTGTTCAGAACCTCCTGCAAGCGGTGCGCCCCGATCCAGGCATCCGTGTAAGGCACCAGAAACTCGATGTGCCGGGCCAGATACTCCAGCCGCTCCTTCTCCACCGGACTTCGCGCCGCGTCCGCCAGGCTCCGCAGCGCCGCTGCCACCTGCTTCTGCGACTCCACGACGGCCGGATCCGGCTCGTACTCGTTCCAGAAAGTGAAGCCTTCGTTGTAATCGCCCGAGAACTCGTGCTGCACCACATGGCCGTCCTTGATTTCCCTGGTTCCGGTGCAAAGCAGCTTCTGGTCCTTATCCATGTCCGTGAGCACGTCCGCCAATCGCGCGGCGCGCGCACCCGAGGCCTGCGTGCGCGCGTACGCTTTGAAATGCTCCGCCGGCGACAGGCGCTTGTCCCAACTGAAACGAGCCTGATAACCGGCCGTCGGATCCACCATCCGGTGGCGCCAATGAATTCCGATCATGCCCTGGCAACCGTACTGCTCCGCCAGGTTCAGGTCGCGCTCGAAGCGATGGACGTGGAATTGCGGCAGCCACATCGACGGATCGTCTTCGAGCCACGGGATCGGCCAGCGCTCGCGGCCTTCCAGCTTTCCGAAAATCTCGTCGACGGGATCCCAGCCCAGCGTGTCGCTCAGGCACGAGAACACCACGTCGAGCGGAAGTTTTTGGTGAAATTGCGGAAAGTCGCGCACCACCCCGCCCCAGCCGCCCAGCACCATGCGCTTCGAGGGTGCGTTGCGTTTCAGAAAGTCGTGGGCCTGGAGGAAAGGCGTTACCGAGAACGGAATACCGGTCTTCCGGCCTTCCCAGTTCATCTGCTCGTCCTGCCATAGCCACACGTGGTCCACTTCCGGATAGGCTTCGAGCAGTTGTCCCAGGCGCGCCTCCAGCAGCTTCTTCGCTGTTACGGATTCGACGTCGAAACGCGGCGCGGCATCGTTCCGCTTGGGCATTTCCTTCGGCTTCACCTCGGGGGGAAGCGCGCGCCAGATCTCATCCGGAATCTGGTAGGGCTCAAACCCTACGCCGGTGCGCATCCCCAGGCGCTTCGCATATTGAAGCGCGTTGCGCAACAGGGATTGAGTCCGTTCCGCCGTTTCCCACGGGTCTTTCGCCAGCCGTGTCGCATCGGAGCCGAAGACCTCGCTGTCGTAGAACTGCGAAGCGCCCATCGCGAATCGCGAGGTGCGCTCCGGCAGATAGCCCCAGCGATGGCTGGCGGAGTTATCGAGAAACGCCAGATGGCCAACGCCCGCGAACTCGAACGAGAGATACGACTCCGCCCACTGCTCCGGTCCCGTGTACACGTGCATCCCGAAGGTGTTGAATCGCATCCGTAGCATGGATTCGAAGTAGGCGCGAAAGTCTTCTTCGTTGTACACGCTGATGCAGTTCAAAAAATCCGGCCAGGGCAGCAGGCCGCGCACCGCGAAACGCGGAGACGAAATCCAGGGTTGGCCCACGGCGGGAACCACCAGGTCCCGAGGGGCGTCGATCGGATAGTTGTCCCCGTCGATGCCAAAGTAAGCTCCCTGCCGCTCCAGGAACTCGAATACGGCATACTGCAGCGCGGTTTCTCCCGCTCCGGTCAATACCAGTTGGTTCGATGCCGCCGCCGCGATGGAGTACGCCTCGGTATGGTGGAACTGGTTCGGGTCGATCCGCATGGCGATCGTCAGATCGCCAGCCGGCGAATGGCTCTCGACAGAATCGGCCAGGCGGATCTCGTTCCCAATACCGAGCCGCGCCAACCCGCGCAGCAGTTCCCGGCTGGCGAGCCGGCGTCCAAAACTCGCGCCCGCGGGGGCCTGAATCAGGATCTTGCGGCTGCTTTGGCCTTCCAGTGCCCACACGGCGGCCGCGCCGCCAACCACCGAGTTCACCAGGAAATCTCTTCTGCTGGAGTTCGACATGGAGATCACTCTAACTCCTGGCCCGGCCCGGCGCTCGGGCCCCGCAGCCTAATCGGGGCGTTTGCGGCTGACCATCAGGGCGACGACGCCGGATAGAAAGAGCGCGGCGGCGACGGCCCAGAGGCCTCCGGCATAAGTGCCGGTTCGGTTGCTGAGATAGCCGATGATGTAGGGACCGGCGAAGCCGCCCAGGTTGCCGAGCGAGCTGATGAGTCCGATGCCCGCGGCGGCGGCCGAGATACTCAGCACATTGCCCGGAATGGCCCAGAGCGGCGGATAAGCGGCCACGACTCCGGCCAGCGCCACGGAGAATGCGGCGACCGCCAGGGGCACGTCGATGTAGGCGATTGTGAATGCCAAAATGGCGAGCGCGATGCCGCCGATGAAACGCGGGATGGCGGTGTGCCAGACGCGCTCGCCTGTTCGGTCCGAATGCCATCCGTTGGCGATCATGATGGGGATGGCGGCGATGGCGGGGATGGCGCAGATCCACGAGGTGGTTACGGCGTTGAAATTACCCACCTTCTGGATGATCTTGGGTAGCCAGAGGCTGAGGCCGTAGTTGCCGGTGGTGCCGCCGAAGTAAGTGAGGCAGAGCAGCAGCACGTCCTTCTGGCGGATCGCTTTCATAAAGGACATCTTCTCCACGCCGGCCTTCCTGGTTTGCTCGTTCGCGAGCTCATTGACCAGCCACGCGCGTTCGTCGTCGGCCAGCCAGTGGGCGTCGCGGGGGCGGTCGGTGAGGTAATACCAACTGATGAAGCCGCAGACGAGGGCGGGCAGACCCTCCAGGATGAAGAGCCAGCGCCAGCCGGAGAGCCCATGCCAGTGGGCTTTCATGAGCACCGCGGAGAGGGGCGCCACCAGGACCTGGGAGACCGGGATCGCGGCCATGAACATGGCGACGGCTTTGGCGCGGTCCCGGGCGACGTACCAGATGTTCAGGTACGTGATCATGCCGGGAAAGAAGGCGGCTTCGGCGATGCCCAGCGTGAAGCGCATGATGTAGAACTGGGACTCGGCGTGAATCAGACCGGTCCCGGAAGCGACCAATCCCCAGGTGAGGAGAGTTGCGGAGATGGCGCGGCGGGCGCTCCACCGGTGGACCAGCAGGGCGCCCGGGATGCCGAGGAGCGTGTAGCCGATGAAGAAGATGCCGGAGCCGAGGCCGAAGACCTTGTCGGAGAAGTGCAGTTCGTGGGTCATTTCGAGGCCCGCGAAGCCGATATTGATGCGATCGATATAGGCGATTACATAGAGGAGAAACAGATACGGCATGAGCCGGCGGGTGACATGGCTGCGCGTGCGCGCGCCGAGATTGGGAGGCGAAGGCAGGGTGACGGTCATGTGCTCGATCGGGCTAAGCGTATCACAGGAAGGCCGGCGGAGGCCAAAGACGCCGTCGGCACGACGTCTGCCAAGGGCTGCTAGGACTTTAACCGCTCCCTCGCGGTCGCGGCTCGGTAAGTGACTGCGAATACGCGGCACCCGTAACCGAGCCGCGACCGTAAGGGAGCGGTTGCCGCGCCTAAACTGTCAGATCTCCGGATCGGTTAAGAGGGTCCCAGCGCTTTCGCGTTGGGCTATTCTCTTGCGCCCCTGACGGAGTCTCCAGCCTTTGTCGCGCCCCCCTACTTCCACCTGAACAGTTTCAGCGCCAGCCCGAAGCAAAGCACCATCCAGCCAACCAGGATGCCCAGTTGCGGCGCGACGTGGGCCAGCGCGGCGCCCTGCAGCATGCTGGCACGCAGCGCGTCGATCAGCGCGGTGAGCGGCAGGGCGCGGATGGCGGGCTGGAGCGCGTCGGGAAAGCGCTCGGCGGAGAAGAACACGCCGGAGAGAATCCACATGGGCATCATGACCACATTCATGAGACCGCTGGCGGCTTCGATGGTGCGGGCGCGGGAAGCGATCAGCATGCCCAGCGAACAGAATGCCAGCGAGCCCGCGAGGCACACCGCCCCGAAACCGGCCAGCGAGCCGCGCATCGGTACGCCGAACACCAGCATGCCGAAGCCGGCCACCACGCCCACTTCCACCACCAGCATGAACAGGCGCGAAAGGATGAACGAAAGCAGATAGTAATAGCGCGGCATGGGCGTGGCCACCAGCCGCTTGAGCAGTTTTTTCCGGCGTGCGTCCACCACGGCGAAGCCCATGCCCCAGATGGCGCTGCCCATCATATTCATGCCGAGCAGACCGGGGATCAGGAAATCGATGTAGCGGGAGCCGGGCTCGCGCATGAGCCGGTCAACGGCCGGGACCGGATTGGAGCGGCCGGCGGCGCTCTCGATGGCGTCGTTGGCCAATTGGCGGGCCGCGCGGCCGTCGGGGTTGGTGTCGTCGAAACGGTACGTCACGCCGCTGGGCGCGGTCTCCACCACCAGCGCCACCTTGCCTTGCCGCAGCGCTTCGACCGCGAGGCTTGGATTGAGCGGGCGAACGTCGAGCCGCTTTTCCAGGCGCAGGGCGCGCACCAGGGCGGGGCCGGTGGCGGCGACTTTCAGCACCTCCGCCGGCCGGTTGCGGAAAGCCAGGCCCAGGCCGGCGGCCAGCAGAATGGGGAACACGAAGACCCAAAAGATGGCTTCCGGCTCGCGCACGAACTCGCGGAAGCGCACCAGCGTCAATTCCAGCAGCGGATGGCGGCTATTCATCGCGCAGCCGCCGTCCCGTGAATGCCATGAAGACGTCCTCCAGGGTGGCCGAATGCACCCTCAGCTCGGTAAGCGGCCGCCCCTGCCGCTCCAATTCGTCGAGCAGGGCGGGAAGGGCGTCGTGGAGTTGCTCCACCTGGGCTTCCACCGCGCCGTCGTCGGTGCGCGCGGCGGCCACGCAGGCCAGCGCTCCGAAAGCGGCGGCATCGAGGGGGCTGCCGCTCGACGATAACCGCACCACGTGCCCGGCGCCGATGGAGGCGATCAGCTCCCGCGGCGTGCCGAGCGCGATCACCTTGCCGTGGTCCATGATGGCGACGCGGTCGCACAGGCGTTCGGCCTCCTCCATGTAGTGCGTGGTGAGCAAAATGGTGCGGCCGGCGCGCTGCAATTCCGCAATCACCTCCCAAAGCTGGCGGCGCGCCTGGGGATCGAGGCCGGTGGTCGGCTCATCCAGAAACAGCAGGTCCGGCTCGCCCACCAGCGCGCAGGCCAGCGCCAGCCGCTGCTTCTGGCCGCCCGAAAGGCTGCCCACCCGGGAATTCCGCTTTTCCTCCAGTTGGACGCGGGCGATGGTCTCGTCCGGCGACGGCCCCCGCGGAAAGAAGCTGCGAAACAACGAAAGCGTTTCGTGAACCGTGAGCTTTTCGGAAAGCTGCGTCTCCTGAAGCTGAATGCCGAGCCGCTCCCGCAGCCGCCGGGCGTCTTTTTCCCAGCTCAGCCCGAGCACTTCCACCTCGCCCGAATCGCGGTCGGTCAGCCCTTCGCAGATTTCGATGGTAGTGGTCTTCCCGGCGCCGTTGGGACCCAGCAGGCCGAAGCATTCGCCCGCCCGCACTTCCAGATCCAGACCGTCCACGGCGACGACGTCCTGAAACGCCTTGCGAAGATTGCGCACGCGCAACGCCGGTGGCGCCGATAAGGAAGACATCCCAATAGTGTAATTGGTCGTAAACGCGAAGCGATATCTCACCCCGTTTCTGCCGAAGCTGCGAGCGTAAAGGCCGCTCCGCCTACTTCACCGCGATCGTCACGCCCGGCTGCGACGCGTTCTGTCCGACGCTCAACGTGACTGGCACCGCGGGTCCCGGCGCGACCAGAAGCGTCACGGGCACGTAAACCGAACCGCCCGGCGATTGAACGGTGAAGGGCCCATCGTACTGACCCGGCACTTCTGGCGGGTAGTCGGCTAACCCCACTCCCAACAGGACCGGCGTCGGATTGCGCCGGGAAACGTGGGAAGCGTGGGGACGGAAACGTGGAAACGTGGGAAAAATCAGGCGGCGGCGGTTTGGGGTTTGTTGAGGCAACATTGTTTGAATTTCTTGCCGCTACCGCAGGGGCAGCGGTCGTTGCGGCCGGTTTTGGGGTCGGGGCGGCGATAGGGCTGTTGGGGAATTTGTGCATTTTTGTGCACGAAATCGGGGTTTTGGGTGGCGGGTTCCTGGGCGACGGGTTCCTGAGCGGGTTTTGGGAGTGTGGGAGTGGTGCGACGCTCCTTCGCGGGAGAAGGTAAGGCGTGGCTGAGGATGAAGATGGCGGCGCGGAGACGGGCGGAGGTGGAGGATTTCGGGTCTTGGAGGATCTGTTCGAGGGCTTGGAAGGCCAGCGGAGCGCGGGCGACGGCCTCTTCGTGGAGGATGTCGGCGCGGTCGTTTTTGGCATCGCGGAGGGCGGTCTCAAAGGCCGGCGAGGTGTGGCGCCAATAGGCGATGGTGTTGCGGTGAACGCCGGCCTGGTCGGCGGCGGCACTGAGGTTGGCGCCGTTCAACAGGGCGTCGAC
>Ga0182013_10008959_pt1 | contig 10651 bp, 6 predicted proteins | sample 612S2MmetaG_FD_120487 | JGI IMG/M metagenome (GOLD analysis project Ga0182013, IMG submission 120487) | Permafrost microbial communities from Stordalen Mire, Sweden - 612S2M metaG | ecosystem: Environmental > Terrestrial > Soil > Wetlands > Permafrost | place: Sweden: Stordalen | collected...
CATAATTTATCATTATAATATTGTCACGATCAGCCTGAATATCTGCGATCTTATAACGTTTATTACCATTATAATCTTTATCATATACAATAACATGACGTCTTAATTTTGCTGGATCGACATCTAACTCATCAATTATGAAATTATCATTATTATCATACGCTTTAATTAAATCCCTTAATAATCTTCTATCATATTGTTGTTTAATCGTTTTTGTGATATATGGAATTATATTATAATTGTATCCTGGTAAATACCCATATTTTCCGTCATCAATTACAAAACACTCATGTGATAAATTTTTGTGAATCATCGAACGGGGATACAAACTTGCATAATCCAAAACTGGAATCGGTTCGTAATATACACCTGGAATTGGAGGAAATACAATAGCTCCTTCATAACCTTCTTCTTCTTCTTCCTCATCGTCTTCTTGATCATCACCATTAAGTCGAGCAATTAATTTTTCTATTTTTTTTTCTTCTTGTTTGACTTGTTCTTCTTCAGCTTCGTCTCTAAATTCTTTGGCTAATGTTGGAATTAAATGTTGTTTTTCTCTACATTTCTTTGAGACAAGACTGTAAATTTTTACACCTTGTCCTCTCATAAATAAGTAAGACAAGGGAACATTACAAACATTTGCCATACCAATATTATTTGTTAATACCTGTAATTTTGCCATCAATTTGTTACATAATGCACAATCCATAATACAGTATCGTGCAATTATAGCTCTATCTTTTGATGTACCCTTTTGTAATCTAAAAATATCTTTAGGTGATATATCATCCTTTGCTTGACACCAATAAATTTTATAACCCTTTCCAATAATATCATCATTTATGATACCGTAAACGGTTAGTGTAGTTTTTGTTAATTCTTTAATTTTAAATTTTTTACCATCCATATGTTTATTATTTGCAATTCCATCTGTGTAATATATCGTTATATAATTATCTTCCTTAACACCATACGTACTTTTTGTTTCTATCATTGTTGTATCTTTGTCCTCGTCACTTTTTATCGTATTTGTTTTATCAAAGAAATTTTCAAATAATTCTGGATCAACATGTTGTTTATCATTGGCTTTTAAAATAAGTTTTTGTACTTGTTCCTTGATGAAATATGATGCTGCATAATCGAGTTTGTATCCCTCTAATTTATAGTCTCTTTGTATAACTTTCATCATATCAATCAACACACGTCCTGACATATCAAAATATTTAAGTAAATTATCACCCAATGCAGCTGATGCTAATTGTTTTTCTTTCCATTCTGCATTAAGATTTTTAATACGGGTTAATTTAGAAAATCTATCATAAATACCTAATTTCTTAGCTCTATCCTTAAGATATACAAAATCAAATCCAAATATATTATACCCTGTTATTATATCCGGATTTGTTCTTGTAATCAATTTCAACCATGCTATTAAAACTTCTTGTTCTGTTTCATAACTTTCTACTGTAATTCCAGGTATTTCATCACATGTTCCTAATGTTATGATATGTTGAAAATAACATTCGTTTTCACCAAATTTTGAAAAGGTCGTACCTATTTGTATAATTTTATCTTCATCTCGATATGCTTGTGGGAATGTTCCGTCACCACTTTTGCATTCTATATCAAATGCTGCAATTCTGTACGGTAAAATAGTTCTATCATCGACACGATTCAATTCTGTCCAAGCACATTCAATATTAATATCTGATAAGGTTGGATCATCTATTGTAACATTATATTTTGCTGCTTGAATAGAAACCCAACCAACAGAATCTAGATTTCTAATATGCATACATCTTAAAAATGGTTCAATATTCGATTCATATAATTTCAAGGTGAATTCATCTTTACTTATTTGAAAAATTTTCATAGGTTTTTTAAAAACTCTTTCATAAGATCTCATAGAATCATGATCTTTGAATGTTAATTGTAAATAATTGAATTTAGTATAATTTGTGAATCCGTAGAAATCATATTTATTTACTGTTTGACAACTTATCAAACCTTCTAAATTTTCTTTTGGAAAAACTTTTTTCTTCACATACGTCATTAAACTATCCACCATTGATGCACGCCAATTTTCTGGTATTTTTACATAGAAATATGGTGTATATTTTTTGACATTAACACATATTGTTCTATCATCTTTTGTCATACCGAACAATCTTATTGCATAAATTTTTTGTCCGTTGTCATCATCTTCATGATATGGATTCCAATCTAATATTTGAAACAATACATCATTATTATTATTAGGTAAATTTTTATTTTCTTTTTTGATATCGTCATATACAGAAGCGTATTTTTTTGTTCTCGCTTTTTGTGCAACAGCATCTAAATCTACATATTTTATTTCATTATCAATAACCTTATTGATGTCATATCTGAGTACCATTGAATAAAATTATATAATTCGTATTTTTAAATAATGGTTTTTAACCTTATTATAATAAAATTCAACTTTTATAAATATTAAAATCTTACAGATTTTATAAACATTAAAAATAATAAATAATAATAAACTATATTATAGTAAGGATACAAATATAAGTATGCAAGTGTATAAAACAAAATATAAATATCAATTGATATATCCCATTGTTGGTAATAAACTGTATCAAGCAACTTCATTAAAAGGAGGTGCAAAAAGATGTTATGATGAATTGAAACAACTTGACAATATTGAAAGTGATTACTTTACTGTTATGAATGTCGATACATTTGAAACATTCAAATTCAAAATACATCCAAGGAAAAAAAATATTTTGAAATATTCTAATTTTAATAAAAATGTAAATCTGAACATGGTCGGTGGTGTAGGTAGTGGAGAGGCATTAATTGTGGAAGAACTTGATAGGAAAATCGATGATGTTATCAGACGAGTTGACCAATTAGAAACCAGATTTAATAATGTTGTCAAACGACAAGATGCAATCATAGATGAATATATTGAAGAACAAAAAGAAGAACATATACCGCATCCATCATATCCAACACATCCACCCACATATGTACAATCTAATATTGGAGAACATGGAGAACATAGAGAACATAAACAAAGTGTAGATGTTATTGAAGGACCTTTGGAACAATCTAGAAGACAAGAAGTGATAATAAGACAACCTATCCAAGAACATAGAGAAGAACATAGAGAAGAACATAGAGAAGAACATGGAGGACATGGAGAGGGACAAGAAATAATAATAAGAGAACCTCCCAGAGAACAGGGCAGACAAGAAGAAATTAGAATAAGAGAAGGAGGAAAAGATATAAATATAAATTTGATAGATGAGGAAGCATTAGCTCTCGGGGAAACTGGCGAACAATTAGTGAGTCGTAATATATACAACATGAATTTAAAAAAACTATACGAAGCAAGAATGTTAAAAAAAATACAAGATCAAGAGGATAAAAGAAAATTAGTGGAGGAAGAAGGAGAAAGTGGTTGTACAATTATGTAATTAAAATAGTTGAAAATCATTTTGCATGTGATCTATAATATTAAAACTATTGTATAGATATAAACACATGTATATATATTGACTTTAATATATAAATATATAAGTATATATTAATTTGGTATATTATCATATGCATGGCAAAAGAATATATTTGGAGAGATTATTCCCACAAGTTATTGAAAAAAATTTATTATATCGATTAAAAATCGATTCTGAATCAGTTATGTATATAACAATTCCAGAAGATGCTGAAAAAATAACAAATATTATCATTCAACATCTAACTAAAAAAGGAACTAACGTTGCAGAAGCTATCATTACGGATAGTACTGCTGGTGTTGGTGGTGATACTATTTCATTTTCTTCAAAATTCAGATATGTTAATTCCATCGAATTAGACAGGGAAAGATATAATTATTTGACAAACAATGTAAACGCGTATAAATTAAAAAATGTTGTGTTATATTGTGATGATATGATGAAAATCATTCCTCAAATTGAACATCATGATGTTATTTTTGTTGATCCTCCGTGGGGTGGTAGGAACTATAAAAGAAATGATAATTTAAGATTACATATTAACGACATTAGTATTGAAGATTGTTGTTTAACATTTTCTAATAAAAATTCTGATCAAAATATTCATACTATTGCAAAATCTGTCCCAAAATTAATCGTCTTAAAACTTCCCTCAAATTATGATATCGATTTCCTTAAAACAGAACTGGATCAATTTGGCGATATATTTGTCTACAAACTCACTAAAATGATTATTGTTGTATTTGAACCTAAATAAATTTTGTTTATTTAATTTTTGCAAAATACTTATGTAAAGTGTATTCATAATTAGTTTATTTTATTTTGTATAAACTAATTGCTGCTATCATCTATTTCAGTTGTTGTATATTGTTTTTTGTAGAACAACATATAGGCACTACGTGAAATTACTTCATTTTCTACTTTAGCTGTGGGTATACCGGTAACATGCGAATCATCAAACTCATACCACTTATCGTTTATGGGATTTTTACAACATGCTATATAGTGTCCTCCATTCAACGATCCCATTTGTTTAACTACACCATACAATTCGTATTTATAATTCTTCTTATTATATGGTGAGTATGCATTACTAAGATCCAAATCTTTCAATGGATATTCAATCATTGTCGAATTTTTTTCTGTGTAACAATGATTACCAATCATTTTATTTGTAAATCTTTTCATATGAATAATTAATATCTCCGGAGAATTCCATAAAAATGTATTCTGTGATGCATCTCTGTATCCTTTACAGTTATCACATTTATATTTATTTTCCTGAGTTGGTGTATTAGTCAATGTCACAGTCGATGCGTAATTTTTTAAACATTCTTCTAATTTTACAGATGAATGCGAATCTGGTATAGCGAGAGACAATGAAATATATGGTTGGAATGCGAGTGATGTAAATTTACAATCTTTGCATGTTGTTGCTGAATATGTCATACCAGTAAATATATCGCTTATGATCGAATGACTATTCATAATATGTTTCTCCCAGTATTCTAATGATGAATTTACAACATATTCTTCCATATGTTCATCTAAATATTTTCTATATGTTACCAATAAAATTGCTTTTTCGTCATCAGGCAAAATAGTATTTTTTAATCTATTTTTGAATTTCTCAACACTTCTTCTGAAACTGACTACTGATTTTGGTATATCTACATAATTGACTTGTACCGTCTTTTTAAGTTCTTCATGAATCCTATCAAGAACACAATTCATAAATTCTTGACTATCGTTTTGTAATGATCCTTTAAAGAGTCCGTTATGATTTCCAATTATTGTTTTAAATTCGTATGGCTCGACAACAATATTATCGGACCACATTAATTTCATCAGTCGGTAATAACCGTATACTACAGATTTTTTAACTGTTTTAATAATATCTCTTTTTTCTAATTCAACATCTTCGTCTTCTTTATATTTACCTTTCTTTCTCTCAATTGTCGCAAGATTTTGCATCGTATTATCTTGTAATCTTTGTACAAATTTTTTATCCAAAAAATATGCTGTCAATAAATTTGTAGCCGACAAACACTGAAGTGCTGAATCCATATAGCATGTATTCCCGATATTTCTCAACCCGGATAGACCTCTTACCGTTATCGATTTTCTTATTTTATCATTTTCAGATAATTCGGTATTTGTTACTGATGTTGTCATCCTTTTTAAATGATATAAATCGTTCTTTTATTATATATTATATATAAATAAATGTATTTATTGTGAATATTTCAATTTTTTGCAACAAATTTAGGACAATATTGGAATCCATTAATTATGTAATATATACTTACCGATATGATGAAATTCTGTGTTTGCATTCATCAAATATGAAACCCCATTAGTTTCAATACTCATTGTCGTATGACTATGTCCACATATCCATGTTGTAATATTTGTATCTTTCGTTAATGTTTCTAAGTCTGTGGCAAAAAATGAACTAATACCGTTTTCGTCAGTGTAAGGTCTTTCAATATTTTTATATTTATCCTCAATAAGTTTTTTAGTCGGTATATAATGTGTCAAAATTATAATATTCCTATAATTTTTATTATTTTTATCATTTTTATCATTTTTATCATTTCGGGTATGTTCTCTAATAAATTTTACATGTTTATCATGTTCTTCGTTGTGTCTTATGACATGTTTTTTAAATATTTCCGAATCTATATCTTTATCACGTTTCTTTAACAAATGAGACCACAAAGTACATCCTATTATAAGTGTCGACGAATCTAATTCAAAGATTTTTTTTTGCATATAATGGATATTTTTGTATTTTGATAAAGTATCCTGTATATATGAATCCCATTTCTTGACTTTTTCATCAGAATACAACGGTGAACAATCAAACTCATGGTTTTCAGGAACAAAAAAAATCTTTTCATAGTTATTGGAAAAAAATAACATTGTTTCCTTCCAATTTTCGTGTCCTGGTAATCCAACATCTCCGCAAATAGCTATATTCTCTGTTGTTTTGATGGGAAAATGTTTCAATGTATCTTTTAATTCATATCGTTTTAATCTATCAACATGCATGTCAGAAACATATTGCAACATTCTTCGTCCCATGTTTCTATTAATATTTTTGATTGCAAGTGACATTTTTACTTTGTCATATCAATTCATATTTTATAGCTTCGTAGTGAATGTGGGTCATATATAGTTAATTTATCAGTTTTTTATATTTTTTTATATTTTTTATATATTTTTTATATATTAGTATCAAATAAGGATATATTTCAAATATGCCCAATGAACATATAATCAAAGAATTTCAAAGACTTTATCGTCAGATTCAATTTGATATGGATCATGAATCTAATAAAAAAAATAAAATTATCCATTCCTATAGATTGGAAGCTGTTAAAAAAGCAATTGATATTTTCAAAAATTTTCCTGATGAAATAACAAATTCTACCCAACTTAAAGGTGTAAAAGGAATGGGAAAGGGAACTCTTAAACGTATTGATGAAATACTACAATTCGGTAAATTAGGTGAAGTTATGGATGATGTCCTTGACCAATCATATTTAAATTATGTCAACGAATTAGATGAAGTTTACGGTATTGGTCAAGACAAGGCATTAAAACTGTGGAAAGAATATGGCGTTAAATCAATCAAAGATCTACAAAAACTTCATGAGGAAGGAAAAATTCAACTGCCGGATAATGTTGTAATTGGATTAAAATATTATGGTATGGCTAAAGAAAAAATACCCCGTAATGAAATGGAACTTATGGATATTTATTTACATGATGTTATAAGAGAAGTTGATCTTGAATTATTTGGTATTGTTTGTGGTTCATATCGTCGTTTGAGTCCAACATCTAATGATATAGATATGTTAATTATACACCCATCATATAAAAGAAAAACAGATAAACCACAAAAAAATTATCTTAGTATATATATCGCTAAATTAAAAAAACATAAATTTATTGTTGATTCATTAACTAGTGATACTGTTCCAACAAAATATATGGGTCTTTGTCAATTCAACAAAAATCCTATCAGACGAATTGATATACGATTTATGCCCTATGATTCTTATTATAGTGCTATATTATATTTCACGGGATCAGCTGATTTGAATAGACGAATGAGACGTGTTGCTGATAGTTTGGGTTATACATTAAATGAATATGGTTTATTTGATGAAAATGATAAAATGATAGTTGTCAATTCAGAAAAAGAAATATTTGAAGAGTTGGGCATGGATTATATCAGTCCAGAACTCAGAAAATAAAATATTCAAAAATTGAAATAAAATATATTTAGACATATACATAAATCAATCTCAAATTCAATATACTGACATAAATAAAACATAGACGGATCAATAGATGGTTTTTTCGCAAATTATTATTTTAACAATAGCTGCTGCTTATTGGACGGGTTTAATAAGTTTTTGGATGTTATTACTAATCGTTGGCACAGTGTATTGGCTGCCAAAATTCATTGTTTTGACTTTTATGAATTATTTTGCACCAAAAATTATTATATGTAATAAAGAAAAAAGAACTTATAAAGACGGAAAAAAAAATGTTTCATTGACTTTTGACGATGTTCCCTATATATCAGATAATGATAAAAATATTAATTTTTCCGATAGTCGAGGTTCATATGTAGATATTTCTGGACTTCTCAGTATGTACGGTATGAAGGGTACTTTTTTTGTAATTTCTGATTATGTCACTAAAGGACCAAAAAATACAAGAATAAAAGAAATACTAACAACTATCGTTAAAAATGGTCATCAATTGGGTAATCATGGGAAAACTAATTCGACACATGCCTTAAAATCTGTCAATGATCTCAATAAGGAGATCATCGATTGCGATAATCTAATTAAAGAAATATATAATTCCGCAGACGTTTACAAACCAAAATTTATGGCATATCGTCCTGGATGTGGATTATGGAATAGTTCAATGTTCGATCTTATCAAAAATATTAATGTAAATTATGAAATTGTTCTAGGAAATGTTCATCCATTTGATACTCTTTCTATCATACCTTATTTGAATTACCTATATATAAAATACCATATGTCAAACGGCGATATAATTGTTCTCCATGATAGACCCTGGACGCCAATTATGTTGAATTATTTATTACCATGGATGAAAGAAAATGGTTACGTTTCAGTAACACTTGATGAACTATTCAGTAAATAATTTATAATTTTAATCTCAATTTAACAAGATTATTAAATGTTTTAATGATGTTTTCAAATATGATATTTCCTCGTTTACCACTATATGATATTTTATATATATCATCTTCTTTTATTCCGATTTCCCTTAAAAAATCATTTTTATTTTCGTCCAATTTATTAGCATACTGTCGTATATAATTTAATATATTATTTTTGTTATTATCATTATCAACATATGTGTTTTTATCAGTTTCTGTATCAATCAGCATTTTATTCAATGCTGAACTCACTAATTCTTTTATTTCCGTATCAGGATTTTGTAATCTCAACTCAACAAACCAATATATCCATGCTAAACAATATCCATAAGGATCACTTAACATCTTATTATCGTGATCAGTTTCATTACTTATCAATTGAAATTTAGTATATGTCATATAATCTGACGGTCTTACGTACATAACATCATTATTTATTACACGTTTGAACAATTTGTCAAGATACATGTCTAATTTATCAAACATTATTGTATATCCATATGGTTCAAATCTTTCTATTTTATTTAGTTTAATATCATATAATAAAATATTTGCGTGGGTTACATTTAGATACGGTATGAGTGTTAATTTTAATAAAATAAATCTAATATTTTTGTGTTTAATTATTTTTTTAATGTAATATTTCAAATCATTGTCGTAATGATAAATATTTTCATTATGCCATATAATTATATGAGGAACTAATTCAAAAAAATCTTTCGTATATACTGTCAATAAATCATTCAATATAGTTCCATATTGTGTAACATATGTATTGGGTTCCATTTTAATTAAAGAATCCATGTATTTATCGGCGAAAAAATCTTGATATGGGACAAATATATTATCATATTTTTTTAATAATTGTATTAAATATATAACATTATGTACAATATCGGAGTTGAATAATGTTACGGTTTTTTTATTTACATCCGGTAATATAACTGAACTAAATATCTCTTTATTTGCATTTTTAATTATTTCAGTTTTAATCTTTGTTCTGCATTCTTCTAAATTAATTAAATTATTTTGATTACATGTATTTGTCAAATTAATTGAATCGTCCAGTTTATTTTTAATCGTACTATTCGTTATTTTATTTAATAAATTAATAAAAGAAATATCTTTCATATATTTCATTGGCGTGTTTTCACTTTTGTCTAAAATAAAAAAATTTAAATCCTTATCTTTGAGGACATTGATATATTCATCTGTCATATTATATTTTGCCATTATGTGTAAAGAAGTTAATCCATCAATATTCTGTATATTTAAATTACTCATTTTAATAATTTTTTCTATTATTTTGTGATAATTTGACTCGTTTGTATTACTAGTATTGTTGGTGTTGTTGTCATTATTTGTATTTCTCAATAATATGTTATGTAATGATGTGTTCAAATTATTATCACAAAATGACATATCAGGAATCACATTATTATTTAATAATACATTAATCAGTTTATAATCATTATATTTTATTGCGATGTTTAGAGGAAAATACATCTCATTCGGACCAGCATAATTAATATTTGCGCCTTTCGATAAGAGATATTTAATTATCTCAATATTTAATTTATCTTTTAGTGCAATGATCAAAGCAGAAAACATTCTTTTATTTGTACCGTTTACATTTGCTCCGTTATTAATCAGTAATTTAACCAGTTCTATTTTAGGAGTTGTTTGCAATGAGTAAATTAAGGGTGGATTTGTAACAGGTTTATTTACATCAGCATATTTTAAAAATCTTTCAATTATAATATGAATTCTGTTATTATACGATTTTATTATTTCCAATAATATTGTTGAATCTTCATTATCAGTTAGGTTAATACATTCTTTAATATGAATTCTATCTTTTTTTGGAGAAGCATCGAATATATCAAATAATTTATTTAATATTTGTATATTTAAATCGACATCAATATTATTA
>Ga0182013_10008961_pt1 | contig 10651 bp, 12 predicted proteins | sample 612S2MmetaG_FD_120487 | JGI IMG/M metagenome (GOLD analysis project Ga0182013, IMG submission 120487) | Permafrost microbial communities from Stordalen Mire, Sweden - 612S2M metaG | ecosystem: Environmental > Terrestrial > Soil > Wetlands > Permafrost | place: Sweden: Stordalen | collected...
CTTCGCGATCTTCGGCAAGGAACTTCCGACTAAGGACGCTAGTTTTGGATATTCAGCGCGTTGGTTCGCAACCTTCAGGAAAACGTCCCGAAGAATATTTCACCGGTACGGTTCGTGTCGATCCGGTTTTTCCGCTCGTGGAACCGTCACGCGTCAGCGCCGGACTCGTAACGTTCGAGCCGTGTGCGCGCTCTGCGTGGCACACGCATCCGCTGGGCCAGCGGCTCATCGTCACGTCCGGCTGCGGACGGGTGCAGCGCTGGGGCGGACCGAGCGAAGAGATCCGGCCCGGCGTCGTCGTCATCATCGCCCCGGATAAAGAGCACCGGCACGGCGCGGCTTCCACAACTGCGATGTCGCATATCGCGATTCAAGAGTCGCTCGACGGCCGCAACGTCGATTGGCTCGAAAAAGTCACGGACAAACGATATAATGGCTGAATCGTTTTCAGGCACGATGCGCGGCGCTGTGCTTCACGGACCAGGTGACGTGCGCTTTGAGGAGCGGCCGCTGCCACGAGTCGTGGAAGCCGCCGATGCCGTCATCCGGCTTTCCGCCACGTGCGTGTGTGGTTCGGATCTTTGGCCGTATCGCGGGGCGAACGAGGTCTCGGAGCCGACACCGATGGGTCACGAGTATTGCGGCATCGTTGAAGAGGTCGGTCGTGCCGTGACCACCGTGAAACCGGGACAATTCGTCATCGGTTCATTTTTCGCGTCGGACAACACGTGTCCGATCTGCCGCGCCGGTTACCAGTCGGGCTGCGAGCATCGCGAACTCGTAACCGGTGCTCAATCGCCGCACCTGCGCGTCCCGCTGGCGGACGGCACGCTGGTCGCGCTGCCCGAGGTCCCTTCGGACGACATCATTCCGGATTTGCTAACGCTCTCCGACGTCATGGGGACCGGATGGTTCGCGGCGGAAGCCGCGCACGTCGGGCCGGGCGCAACTGTCGCCGTGATCGGTGACGGCGCCGTCGGACTGCTTGGCGTGCTGTCAGCGAAGTTGATGGGTGCCGAGCGTATCATTGCGATGAGCAGGCACGAGTCTCGGCAGAAACTCGCACGCGAATTTGGTGCGACGGACATCGTCGCGGAGCGCGGAGACGAGGGTATCGAACGGGTGAAGGAGATCACCTCTGGCCTTGGCGCGCAGAGCGTGCTCGAGTGCGTCGGAACGCCGGAGGCGATGGCGCAAGCGATCGGATCTGCCCGGGCGGGCGGCTACGTCGGCTTCGTCGGTGTCCCGCACGGCGTTGAACTCGATGCGTCGAATCTCTTCTTCCGCCAAGTGCACCTGCACGGGGGCCCGGCGCCCGTTCGGCGCTTCTTGCCGAAATTGATCGATTTGGTTCTGGGCGGCGACATCAAGCCTGGTAAGGTCTTTGATCTCGTCCTTCCACTCGATCAAGTCGCAGACGGCTATCGAGCGATGGACGAGCGACGCGCGATCAAGGCGCTTCTGCGGCCGTGAGCAGCACGGGAATTGCGCGCATCTGGCCGAGCGACGATCTGCGCGAAATCGCGAAGACTGATGACCTTCGAAACGAAAGTGCCATTCGCGGCGTCAGTATGAGCATGACACCGAACGTGACTGACGCTCAGGGCGGCGCCGATCGTCGCATGGCTGCCCGAGAGCCCGGCAGGAAGAAGCCCCTTTGGCCCGTGATAGCTGGGACGGCTGCGGCTGCGGCTGCGGCTGCGGCCGTGCTCGGCGCGGCGTTTTTAGGGTCGAAAGCGAGCGGCGTCGCGGAGCCGAGATACCGTCTGGTGGAGAAGCACGGCAACATCGAGGTTCGCGACTACGCGCCGACGATCGTGGCGCAGGTGCAAGTTCGGGGGCAACAGTACGAGGCGCTCGGCGAGGGCTTTCGTATCATCGCGAATTACATCTTCGGCAATAATGTCTCCGCGCGGAAGGTGGCGATGACCGCTCCCGTCACCCAGCAGGGAAGTCAAGAAATCGCGATGACCGCGCCGGTGACCCAGCAGGGCGACGGGCACACCTGGCAGGTGCGCTTCATCATGCCGGCCGGCTATACGCTGGAAACGTTGCCCAAACCGAACAATCCCGCCGTCGTGCTGGAAGAGATCGGGAGCATGCGCTTTGCAGTCATCCGCTTTTCTGGCTGGGCTCGCGAAGGCAGTCTGAAGCGCCACACCGCAGACCTGAATTCATTTCTCGACGCGAGGAACCTCAGAACCGTATCGGCGGCGACGTATGCCTTTTACGATCCGCCTTGGACGCTGCCTTTCCTTCGCCGCAACGAGGTGATGGTGGGGATCGTCGGCGAGAGCCCGTCCGCTCAGAGGTGATGAAGATTTAGCCGTGGTTCGACGGAACTGACGCCGAGTGGAACTCGCCTGCCGCGGCGGTGAAGAATTCAACGGCACGGGTCGCCATTCGCGCGGCCGAATCCGCCGTCGAGAAGATCGCGCGGTAACGGCCGGCGGACAGTATTTGTTCTTGGCCTGGCAAGTAACCCACCGAGACATCCTGCTCGAGTACGGCGCCTACCAGGTGCTCGGTGTGGGCGACGAAGCAACTGGCGCGACGATGGGCGTAGACGCCATGCAGGCGCTCTTTCTAGCGATGCGCGGCACCGATTCAATCCTAAACCCGTGGCGGGACGCTTTGAGGCGGTTCGACCTTAGGCACGAAGATCCAGCGCAGTTTCCAAACGTCCTCGACGCGGGCCGTTAACGCCGCTCGACGCCCGCCTCTCTGCGTTATTAACGAGTTTGCGTAGCGGACATGGCCGCCATGATTGCCGCGACCGTCGCCTCCGGGTGCTCGACCATACTCGGGTGGGATCCGTGGGTGTGCGAAATGTGCGCTTTCGCTCGCTCTGCCATTTTGAGCTGCAGCGCCGGCGGAATCATCTGGTCGACGTCCCCGATAACGTACCAGGACGGGATCGTCTTCCAGCCCTCGCTCTTCGGCGCTTTCTCGTTGAAGATCGTTGCCGAAAGTGGACGCTGTTCTGCGCCCATCGCCGCTGCCTTCGGTGCCGGAACATCTGATGCAAACACCGCTCCGTAGTATTTTTGTGAGATATAGAGGTCTGCGCCGCCGTTACCGAAAGGCACCGCCTTGAAAAAGTCTTTTGGAGGAGCCGGATAAGGCGCCAGCAGGCTTCCCGGACTTTCGCCGGTGTCGGGCACAAATGTCATCGGCGGAATCAAACCGCGAAGTATCCGGCACCTATGTGCAAGTCGACCGGCCGCGCAAGCTTGTGTTCACGTGGATTGGCTCGCTGACGAACAATGTGAATACGTTGGTAACCGTCGAACTCAATGCGCGCGGCGATGAAACCGACCTCGTGCTAACTCACGAGCGTCTACCGACGCCGGCAATTCGCGAAGGTCATACTATGGGCTGGGGAAATATTTTGGACCATCTGGCGGACGCGGTTTCAAACGACTTTTAGGTCGAAAATTCACATTCGAAGGACTGGATGAATTCTTGCGGCGGCGACATCGGCATTCCGCTCGAACGTATTTCCCGCCTGACTGACGCGGTCAAGGCACTGCGCGACGCCCTCAACGCCATCCGCCGACATGGCCGGCGCTACAACCGCCCAGATTATGGACGTAACCGGGCGCCGCGATCCGAAGTCGCTGCGGCGCTACACGCGTCGCGACCTGCTTCACGACCCGGTCCTACTGAAGCTGTTCTAGCTCAACCGGCTTACGAAGGGTCGACCCGGAAGTCGCCCCTCGACGCTCGAAACCGCCGTTCAACCCGGAAGGAGCGCGATGCTCGACCCCAAGCACAATCCGTTCTTCGAGCAGCTCAAGGCCGATATTCAGGCCGGCGTCAAGCAAGCCGATCGCGGCGAGACGATACCGCTTGAAGATTCGCTTGCTCGCGCCCGCGCCGCCGTTCTGAAGATCGCCGACGAGCAAGACCTACAGCGTCGCGTCGGATGAATCGGAAGTGGTCGTGATCGTCAGCGGGCGAGATGCTGGAAACCATCTTCTGAAGAACGCCGCCGATGCGCGCCTGGGTCGCGCTGTCGCTGCATGGCAAGAGCGCCCACACCATCCGCCCGGCCCTCTCGCCCCTGTTCCACGGTCACGAAACGGACCGGACAATTTGCGTAGCAGTAGAACGGGCGGGCAGACATTGCGCAAGGGACCGTCGTACGGTGACGAATGGCGCACAGCAACTCGCCGCGGAGAGCAGGCATGAAGCGCAGCACGTTCCTGGCGTCCACGACATCGGCATCCGCAATTGCCTTAGCGCCGCCGATCGGCGCGGCGGCCGGCGCCGGGAGCACGGCTCCGGCCACCATTCCCATCACCGGGCCCGCGGTGCCGGAACTGGCAGCATTCGACCGCGTAATGGTCCGCGTGCTGCAGACATACGGCATTCCGGGCGGAACCTGCGCGGTCGCCAAAGATGGGCGCCTGGTGTATGCGCGCGGCTTCGGTTACGTCAACGTGCCGGCCCAGAGCCCGACCCCGGTCGTTTCGCCGACTTCGCGTTTTCGGATCGCAAGCAGCACGAAGCCCTTTACCGCCGTTGCCATCTTGCGGCTCGTCGAAGCGGGTCAGCTGGGGCTCCAGGAGCGGGCATTCGATATTTTGAACGACTTCACGCCGCCGCCCGGTGAAAGGCCCGATCCGCGTCTGCGCCAAATCACCGTCTATCAACTGCTGCAGCACACCGGCGGCTTTCAATGGCCGACCGACGACGCCGGCGCCTATGATCCGCAGTTCGAGGCCCTGCGGCTGGCGGCCAACAGCTTCAACCACCCCTATCCCGCGACGTCGGTCGACATCATCCGCTGGGCGATGGGCAAGCCGCTGCAGCACACGCCGGGCACGTTCTATAAATACTCCAATCTCGGTTACAACATCTTGGGGCGCATCCTCGAACGTCGCACCGGGCTGAGATACGGCGCGGTACTCAAAACGCTGATCTTCGATCCGGCGGGATTGCGCGACATGGCGCTGATGACCCGCACGTCGCCCCAGGCGAGGCTGCCTGACGAAGTCTATTATTTCGATTCGGCCGACGCCATCCCAGGCTATTCGATCTACGACGATGATCCGATGCCGCAAACCTTCTCTTACGGCGGATTCGACGGGCGCGCCATCGATGCGCACGGCGGACTTATCGCCAACGCTCCGAATCTGACCCGATTCCTGGACGCGGTCAACGGTACGACGAAACCGCAACTGCTGTCGCCCGCAACGCTCAAACTCATGCTGGCGCGGCCGTCGATCACGCCGACCGGCCAATACTACGGCCTGGGTTGGGACGTCAATCCCGAACGGCGCGTCGTGCAGTCACACGCAGGCGCAATCACGTTCGGGACGTTCTCGGTGATCTTCCGGCTGGAAGGCGGCATCACGTTCGCCGCGCTCTTCAATCATCTCAGTCTCCAGCTCGAGACGATGGGCCTCGACGTCGAATACAGTCTCACCGACGCCGGCTATTCCGTGCAGCACTGGCCGACCACGAACTTTTACCCGGCCATCGCTTAATGTAACAGGTTGCGGAAAAATCCGCGCTGTCCGGATCGGACCCGAAGAGGCGGTTTCGAGAGGGTGCCGGGGGTTTTTCCGCATCCCGTTACGGGGACGATCTCGGTCTCACTCGCCGTCGCGCGGTTGGGCCGGAGCTGGCGACGCCTCCGGCTGGCGGCGTCGGCTCCTCCAAATAGCGGCTCGTGACACGAACGTTGGACCTTCTTGGCGTTGAGTGCAGCGATCGCCAAGAAAACAATGCTTGCGAAACCACGCGCCGCACTTCGCGAACTCAGTCCGGGGCAATGATGACTCTTCCCGAGCGAACGGCGTTGACGACGCGGCGGATCGAATGCACGACGACGTCCGGCCGCTCGAGCTCGATGTAGTGCGAGCTGTCGCGCACGATCACGTGCGCGGCATGTGGGAGTCCGGCGGAAAGCTGGTCTTGCGCTTTACTCCAGCCGCCGTCGAGCGCTGCTGCGAACCCTGGCGGCACCCTCGCCCCGGTTAGGTTGAAGGGACGGCCCTTTGAAAGCACGACGACGGGCATCGTACGCAGCGGCGCGGCTCTCGTTGCTTTACGCGTTTGGTCGAAGCTCGCATCGAAATCCATCACCTCTATTGCCTTGTAGGCTGCCAACGGCGCAGGCGGTTTGGTGTTTAGTCCGATGTAGGTCTTCCACTGTGCGGACGTCATCTGCGAGCGCAGTTGCTCGGGCAGCGCGTCGACCAAGACCAAACCCACGACGTCGCGCGGATAGGTCGCCGCGTAGAGGCGAACGATTTGGCCGCCGAAGGAGTGACCGACGAGAACGTACGGACCAGGCACGCGTGCGGCGCGAAGTAGGTCGTGCAGATCGCGCACCGCGTCGGCCGCCGTGCGCGGCATCGGCACCGGATCGCTGCGGCTGTAGTCGCTCGGCGTGGTGCCCAGTGCGGTCCCGGGCCGGTCGTATTCGCACACACGCGTGAACGCCGCTACGGCGGGCAAGACCGGCGTAGCCCTCGCCGGCATGACGTCCGGGCGGCTCCAGTTGTCGCCGCGCGTGCGAAGTCCGGATTCCAAGATGACGGTCGGGCTTCCGACCCCGCGGCATTCCGTGTATAATCGGCGACCGCCAGTAATCGAGACGCCGCCGACTGGCGGGAAGACTGCCGGCGTGCCGATCAAGAGCGAAGCTGCGACCAGCGCCCGCATCATCCGCTGCAGTGGCGATCGTAGCGCAGCTCGCATGATGTTATGCCTCTTGGAAGTCTCAAACGGCTTTGCCCTCCTACTACAAAAACCCTTACAGAATAAGGGTTTTCTTGGTAGCCCCAACGGGATTCGAATTCGTCGACGGGGATCCTGGCCGGTCCCGTCGGCTACCGAGAAGTCCCGTCCGATATAGGTTTTTCGCATTATGCTTCCCGGATTGTCCCCGTAAATCACTGTGAGATCTAACGCGTCCGTTACGCGACCGTTATACGAACCCGCGACCGACCAAGGTGAGTCACTTTTCAGCCGGCGCTAACAACCGGCGTCATCCGGCCTGCCCGTGTCACTGAATCTCAATAGGACCTAGTACGAGCGACACTCGGGCTTAAGCGGCCCGCAATGGAATCGCCATCGGGAACGCTACGCGTGAAGATCAGCCCGCGGCCGCTACTCCTATGCGATCAGGTGCAGCTGCGCGCCGAAGCGATCGGCTGCGCGCTCGCCTCGCGCCTGGCGTGTTACACCGGCACCGGACCCTGCGCCTCGAGCGCGACGTCGTTCCACGCTTCCCAGGTCGCGATCCGACGCGCGTACTCCGCCTTCGTTATTTCGAGCCCGATCGAGCCGAAGAAGACGCGCAGCGGCGGCTCCGCGGCATCGACGACTTTGAGAATCGCGGGGCCCGTCGCCTCGGGATCGCCCGACACCCAGTTCTTGCGTGACTCACCGCGCGCCGCATAGACGCCGTCGTAGGCGGCGATGCGCTCGGAGCGCGCAGCCGAGGCCGTACTCCAATCGGTCGTATAGGGCCCGGGCTCGACGAGCGTGACCCTGATGCCGAGCGGCGCGACTTCCATTGCGAGCGCCGCACTGAATCCTTCGAGCCCCCACTTCGAGGCATTGTAGAGACCGACGATCGGAAACGAATTGACGCCGCCAATCGACGAGACTTGGATGATGTGCCCGGACCCTTGCGCGCGCATGACCGGCAGCACCGCCTGCGTTACCCAGAGCGCGCCGAAGAGATTGGTCTCGATCTGCGCCCGCGCGTCGGCCTCGCTCACCTCCTCGATCGTGCCGAAAACTCCGTACCCGGCATTGTTGATCGCCACGTCTATGCGTCCGAAGCGCTCGTGCGCCTGCGCGACGGCGGCAAAGACGGCGGAACGGTCGTCGACATTGAGTTTCATGGGGGCGATCGCGTCGCCGAAGCGCTCGACGAGCGGCTGCAAGGTCGCAACGTCGCGCGCCGTGGCCGCGACCCGGTCGCCGCGCGCGAGCGCCGCCTCGGCCCAAATCCGCCCGAAACCCTTCGACGTGCCGGTGATGAACCAAACTTTTGTTGCCATAGCACCGAAATTCGCGACCGTTCCCCGCGATGCCCGGCAGCTTCGACCGTCCTGCGACGGATGCGAAGGCGCTGGGATCAGGCTTTTTCTATTGCGCGTTGCGGGCGGGCGTGCGTACCGGCCTCGAGCAGGAAGCACGCCATCGCAATCGGGAGGCCGAACGACAAGTCGGACCAATCGCTTGGCCCCTTCTTGTGAATGTACGCCAGGCTCGACGATGGTTTGAGCGCCGAGGATACGACCGTGAAGAACGCGACGACAGAGCCAACCTACGTGCCGAATTGCCGCGTTTAGGCTGTTTGATGCCTCCGCGAACGACGTTCGAGTCGTCTAAATGCGTGGCGCCTGATAGAAGAATTCGCCGACCAACGGCTGTCAGCGAACCATATTTATACGAACCGGTCGACTGCAGCAAAGGAACAAAAGCGTGAAAAGCGACTTCAACCCGAAGCGAATCTCTACGGCAAATATTCGCGCTGCGGATGTCCCGGCTCCACAGCGAGAGTGGCTGCCGAGCGTGAACGGTAGCGAAGACTGGACCCTGATTGATTTTGCTAATGCGTTCGACGGTTATGAGTTTTTGGGCGACGAATAGCTCGGTCAGCTTTGTAACGACGTCAAGAACATATTTGCCGCTAGTCCGAAAGTTCTCGAAACGTTTAATGTTACGGGATTGCGGATGTTGCTCTTCTTTGAACAGCTGCGCGCGAAGTGGGGCGATCTGACCCTGGTCGATGATTTCACGAACGAAGTTCTGAAAGCGATCAGTCGTCGGCTAACGAAATAACATGGTGATGGTCAAGGTCAGACCGGAGTTGCTTCTGCGTGAACCTGCTCGGTGTCATGCGAATTGCTCCATCTCATCGACCGCCGAGCGGAGTTGTTTCACGAGCGGTACTCGTCGCGCGTCTGGCGTTCCGGACTGGTATGCATCGAGTAGCGTGTTGTAATTCCAGATGGTCTGCTCGCGAGTTGCGCTGAATTTGCCCCAAACGGTTGCCGGATTTTCAGCGTCACGGAGATCGGACACCGTCGCGCGAGCATTGTGCAGTTTGTCGGCTATGCTTACGAGCAGCGTTGACTTGTCAGCATGACGGAGGCTCTCGGCATACGCCCGCTTGCGCTCGGGCCATGGCGGCTTCGGCGTCGCGAACGTATCGCTGCAATGCTCCACTATGTTGCCAACTCGGTCACCGAACCGCTGGCGAATGTCAGCAAGGCACTCTAAGCCGCCCTGATCCTCGGGCCCGTCGTGCAGTAGGCCAGCAATCGCTTCGGCTTCGTCTCCGCCGGCTTCCCAGACGATACCCGAAACGGCTATCAGATGAGAGATGTACGGGATCTGCGAGCCCTTTCGCGCTTGCGTCGCGTGTATCGCCGATGCGTACGCCAACGCCTCGTGAAAGCGAACGGAAACGGGAGTGCTCAAGATGCTACTCATATCAGCGGTTTCGGCACGAACGTGGCCAGGCCTAGACTCGGAAGCGCCACGCAATGCTTGCACGCGGGCAATGTTCGGCCCGCATCGTCGTCGAGCGCAGCCTCGAGATCGAGCATCGAACGCATCACGAGGCGAATGCCGATCGGGAAGGAATCCGCTACCTCGCGCACGGTCGGCTAGACGTGAGCGAGCACGAAAACGATAGCGAGGAGCAAGCCGAGGCCCGCGATCGCGACAAAGCCGAACCGCGTTCTGCGCGGTGCGTCGCGAGTCGGTCGCTTGACGTGGCGTGACGTTTCGCCATGAGCAAGCCGATAGGCGATCAGCGATGTAGGGTCCGTCAAGGGATTATCGTTCATGGTTGCAAGTATAACCGTGTTGACGGCCAACTGGTTGGCACTGTGGTCATTGGCGCTTCGGCGCAGTCCGCGTCGAATGGACCGGGAATTCTTCCCTGACCCCGCAGCTCGAGCCTCGCCTCGTCGCCGATTGCGACGTGCGGCCGCTTCCGCTCCGGCTAGTCGTCGTGCCTCAGCGTCCAGCCACTTCCCCGTGGCCGCCCCTAACGTTTGCCGCAGAACCACCGGCTTGCCGGCGTCGAGGTCGATGCCGAGGCGGCCGGCGCCGCGGTTTCCGCCATGTCCCGCCGCCGTGAACCGCCCGAGCACTGCACCGACATGGCCTCCTCTCCCGCGAACCTCAGCATGAGGTGCTCTTAGAAGGTCAGTTCCGCGCACTCGAGCCGGCCGGTTTGTGGATGCTCGGTTGCGCCGCGGGCGAAACGTCCACCGTGCGCGGACCGTGAACCTCGACGTCTCGTTCGTGACACGTCTACGAAGGTCGCGAACCTCGGTCAGCCAAGCGCGACTTCGCGCGGACCGGGATGTTCTCGCCAAATAACGGCATTGTGGGACGAATTCCTGCGAAGACCGGGAGCGAGTGCGCGATCCGAGCGATGCGGTTCGTTTTTGGCACCGAGTCACATTAGACGGTTCGGTGACGTAAGCGCAGGGTGTTGCCGGCTGCGTAAAACGACGCGTATTCGGCGAAGATATTTGGCTACTCATGAGTGGCTAGTTCGTCTAGGTTTTCCTCATGAAGCGATGTTGAACATCTCCATGGTTTCGTGATCTTGTCGGTCGAGGATGAATTTCGCGATGGTAGCCTTTTTGGGGCAATTCAA
>Ga0182013_10008963_pt1 | contig 10648 bp, 9 predicted proteins | sample 612S2MmetaG_FD_120487 | JGI IMG/M metagenome (GOLD analysis project Ga0182013, IMG submission 120487) | Permafrost microbial communities from Stordalen Mire, Sweden - 612S2M metaG | ecosystem: Environmental > Terrestrial > Soil > Wetlands > Permafrost | place: Sweden: Stordalen | collected...
CAGCTCCGGTACATGGGCGCGCCGCGTGGCCACGTCGCCCAACGTCGCTCCGTGCTGCCGCGCCGGGTTCTCCAGGTCCGGCAGCCGGTATTTCATGTGCAGCATCACCGGCTTGAAGATGCGGCGGAACTGCTCCGCCTGCTCCGTATTCTCCCAGTAGGCGAAATCGGCGTGCTGCGCCGCTTCGTTCAACACGATGGCGTACTGCACCTTGTGCTGCAGCGCCTTCGCCCACGTCAGCACGCTCTCCACGCTCGCCGGATCTCCCGTCACGATGCCGATCGCCGTGAACGCAATTCCCATCTGTTCGGCGGCCTCGAACATGGTGTCGAACCATTCGTGCGCCACTTGTCCGGAGCCCGCGCCCATATCCGCCAGGATGATGTTCGGACCGTGATCGAGACTGTCGATGAAGGCGTCCAACCCGGCCGGCGTGTGGATGTTCACCTTGGTGGCGGCGCCTTCGAAATAGTGCTTCAGGCTGCCCCGCGCCTTGTTTTCCACGTCCAGATCGAGCATCTGGAAGGCCATTCCGTGACTACCCAGCCACTCCGCCAACGACAGCATAAAGGTTGTCTTGCCGACTCCACCCTTGCCCCCCATGGTCAGAATGACGCGCTTTTGCGGCATCGTCGCCGGGATCGTCCCCACCGGCACGCTAACTGTCTGTGATGTACTCATTGGAATCACTCGATTGATTTGGAATTCCCGATCAGCCTTAACGGCTCGTTCTCGTCATACTCGAAAACCGGCCTTCCGGCTTCCTTCCGAACCTGCGTCCGCGCCGCCGGAATTGTCCGCGCCGCTGCCATCGTCCGTGCCACCTGGACGGCTTCCGCCTGGGGTGCCTGCGGCGCCTGCGGAACCTGGGGCGCAACCGGCGCCGCCTCCGCCCTGGCCCGCGCCCGTGGGGCCGGGGGCCTCCTCCGCCTGACGGCTCCGCGCAACATGTCGTGGATTGCCCCCAGGTCGGCTTTCACCTGGAACTTGTCTGCCAACACCCCGGCGATCTCCCGATAGGTCAACCCCCGCCGGCGCATTTCGCCGATCAGTTCCCGATACTCTTCCAGCGACACCGCCGGCTTGCCGGGCAGGCTGTCCAGTACAGCCTGAAACTCCCGAACCATCAGTGCCCTCCGCCTCTCTTGCGGTATTTACCGTCTCTCACGCCCCGTCCCCGCATTGGCCCGCCACCCCGCCCCAAACACCGCGGGTGCGATGCAAAATCATAGTATCTGAATGAGATACCCATCGAGAGTATCCGTCAAAATCGCCCCTCACGCTACCTTCACTTAGGTTGACAAGGTGAACGTAACTTCGTGCAGTCCTGGTAGTCCTAGTGGGACAGGCCTCCCGGCCTGTCTCTTTCTCTTCTATGCGCCGCCGCCCTTCCCCGCCGCCGGCGCGACGCAATGTACTATTGATCTTTGGGGAGCATCCCAATGCAGGTAGCCGGATGATGTCCGTGGCGAAGTTCGCGCTTCTTTCCCTCGCCCTGTTGCCCCTCGCGCCGGCACAGCCGGCGCCGCGCATCGTCATCGATTATCCCCTGGAGGGATCCATCTTCCCCCCCGATTTTGCCCCGCCCACCTTCCTCTGGCGGGATTCCCAGCCCGCCACCACCACCTGGGAGCTCGAAATTGCCTTCCCCGATGGCGCGCCGGCCCTGCGTTTCACCGCCCGCGGCGAGGCCATGAGCATCGGCGAGATCGACCCGCGCTGCGTCGCCGAGTCCAACCAACCGCCCAAACTCACGCCGGAGCAGGCTGCCGCCCATACCTGGAAGCCCGACCCCGCGGCCTGGTCGCTCATCCGCCAACGCTCCGCCGGCCATCCGGCCACCGTCACCATCGCCGCTTCCGGCGCCCGCGCCCAGGTCCACATCTCCACCTCGCTCGATCCGGTCGGCGCGCCCGTTTTCTATCGCGACGTTCCCCTCATGCCGTCGGAAGTGGAGCAGGGCGTCATCAAGCCCATCATCCCCAGCGCCGTGCCCTTGGTCTCCTGGCGCCTCCGCAATGTCGCCGAACCCGGCAGCCGCCTCGTCATGGAGGGCCTCCCCACCTGCGCCAACTGCCACTCTTTTTCCAGGGATGGCAAGACCCTCGCCCTCGACGTGGACGGTCCGCAGAATGACAAAGGCACTTACGCCATCGTGTCCCTCGCCCCGCAAACGTCGATTCGCACCGAAGACGTCTTCACCTGGAACGACTTTCCCGACAAGCCGCCCGGCCAGCGCACCATTGGATTCATGGCGCAGATCTCGCCCGATGGCCGCTACGCCGTCACCACCGTCAACGAAGACGTCTTCGTGGACAACTTCAAGGATTACCGCTTCCTCCAGGTGTTCTATCCCACCCGCGGAATCCTGGCCTGGTACGACCGTTCCACCCGCCGCATCCGCTCCCTGCCCGGCGCCGATAACCCCAGCTTCGTCCAGACCAACGGCTTCTGGAGCCCCGACGGAAAGTACCTGGTCTTCGCCCGCGCCAAGGGCAGAGACGCCTATCCGGAGGGCCGCAAACTGGCCCAATACGCCGGCGACCCGCTCGAGCCGCCCATTCAATACGACCTCTATCGCATCCCCTTCAACGGCGGCAAAGGCGGCCGCCCGAAGGCCATCGCGGGCGCCTCCAACAACCGCATGAGCAACTCTTTCCCGAAGGTCTCGCCCGACGGCCGCTGGATCGTTTTCGTGCAGTCGCAAAACGGCCAGTTGATGCGCCCCGACAGCCGGCTCTACATCGTCCCGGCGGAAGGCGGCGAGGCCCGCCGCATGCGCTGCAATACGCCCCTGATGAACTCGTGGCACAGTTTCTCCCCCAACGGGCGATGGCTCGTGTTTTCCTCCAAGAGCCGCTCGCCCTACACCCAACTCTTCCTCACCCACATCGACGAGGAGGGCAACGATAGCCCCGCCATCCTCATCGAGAACTCCACCCCCGCCAATCGCGCCGCCAACATCCCCGAATTCGTCAACATTCCCCAGGATGGCCTGCTGCACATCGATGTGCCCGCCGCCGAGTTCTACCGCCTCTTCGACAGCGCCTGGAACCTGGCCGAGAAGGGCCGCTTCGACGAATCCATCGCCCAGTGGAAACTGGCCCTCGCCATCACTCCGGACGACGCCAAGGCGCACAACAACCTCGGACGCGCCCTGGCGGGCAAGGGCGATTTCGACCAGGCCATCGTTCACTGGCGCAAGGCCCTGGAGATCGACCCGCGTTACTGGGAAGCCCACAATAACCTGGCCGTGGCCCTCGCCGGCAGCGGCAACCTGAATGAAGCCATCGGGCACCTCCGGCAGATACTGCAGGCCAACCCCAACTACGCCGAAGTGCACGGCAATCTCGGGCGCGCCCTGGCGCTCAAGGGTAAGTCGCACGAAGCCATCGCCGAGTGGCGCAAGGCCATCGAGTTGAATCCCAACTACGCCCAGGCCTACAACGACCTCGGCACGGAGTTGTCCCGGCAGGGAAACGGCAACGACGCCATCGCCGCCTGGCAGCGGGCCACCGCGGTCAACCCCGCCTTCGCCCCGGCCTACTTCAACCTCGGCAATGCCCTCGACGCCCGCGGCAAGCCCGGGCCGGCGCTGGCCGCGTGGCATAGCGGCCTGGCCCTCGATCCCAACCACTTGCCCACGCTGCGGCGGGCGGCCTGGCTGCTGGCCACCGACCGCGACCCCTCGCTCCGTAACGGGCCGGAGGCGGTCGCGCTGGCCGAGCGCGCCGTTCGCCTCCCCGGCGGCCAGGACCCGTCCGTTCTCGACACTCTCGCCGCCGCCTACGCCGAGGCGGGACGCTTCCCCGATGCCGTCGAAGCCGGCCATCGCGCGCTGGCTCTGGCGGCGCGGCAGGGCAAACCCGATCTGTCGGCCCCGATCCAGGCCCGCGTTGCCCTCTACGAGCGCAAAACCGCCTATCGCGATCAGCGTAATTAGCCCGCCTGCCTGGTATCCCCGGTCTCCAATGGCAGAATCTGCACCTCACCGTCACACCACGTCATCCGGTGCACGCGACCCACTTCGTCCGGGGTGGCCACGGACACCATCCAGCGGTTGCGATCGTCTTTGTATTCTATTCGTTGCATCCGCCACCACCGTCCGGGAATGCTTGGCCCGACGATTGCTCTATCGCCGTATAGGAGAACCAAAACAACCATGTCCCGTTTCTGGAGTACCGCCCTGCTGACTGCCGTCCTTATGACCCCAATCGCCATGGCGCCGAGAGTGGCGCGAGCCCAAGATCAGAAGGCCGCCCGCACCTATCACGACAAACAACACAATGACGACCATGCCTGGAACGGCCAGGAAGACAAGGCGTATCGTGTCTATGCCAAACAAAACCACCGCAAGCCTACCGAGTTTGTCAAACTCAAAGACGAAGATCAACAGAACTACTGGAACTGGCGCCACGATCACTCTGACGCCCTGCTCAAGATCGACATAAAATAGCTCCGGTTTCACCTCCACGAGCAGGCCGGCACACCGGATTACGTGCGTAAGCGGCCTGCGTTCGCAAAGCTTTCCCCGCCGGGGCGGCCGCTGCCTCACTTCTTCGCCGCCCCGCTCGCCTCCGGAACAGAATGCGCTTCCCCCAGCCAGCCGAAACTACACGAATTCTCGTGGCCCCAGTCCCCACCCATCGAGCCCATGCCCCAGCCCGCGCGCATTGCGCAGGTAGCGCGACTCAGCCAGAGGCGAGCAGCGAAACACGGTTTGCAGGAGGTTTGTTGAAAACGGGCTGGCTATTTGTGCCGGTACCGCGTCAGAATCTACCTATGCGGCTCGTGCTTATGCTCTTCGCCCTTCCCCTATCCGCCCAGACTTACGATCTCGCCATCGCCAACGGGCGCGTGCTGGACCCGGCCGGCAATCTCGACGCCGTCCGCCACATCGGCATCCGCGCCGGCAAGATCGCGGCCATCTCCGCCACGCCGCTCGCGGCGCGCGTCACCATCGACGCCAAGGGCCTGGTGGTGACCCCCGGCTTCATCGACCTCCATTCCCACGGGCAAACTCCCGAAAATTACGGTTTCAAGGCCCGCGACGGCGTCACCACCGCCCTGGAACTGGAAGTCGGCGTCCACCCCGCCACGCCCTGGTACGCCCAGCGCGAGGGCCACGCCCTCATCAATTACGGCGCTTCCAGCGGCGATCTCCCCGCCCGCATCGCCGAAATGCACGATTCCGGCACCCTCCTGCCCCGCGACCGCGCCGTCGAGCGCGCCGCCACGCCCGAAGAATTCCGCCACATCCTCGACCGCGTCTCTCTCGGCCTCGACCAGGGCGCTCTCGGCATCGGGCTCGCCATCGCCTACCTGCCGCACGAATCGCGCGCCGAAGTCCTCGCCCTCTTCCGCCTCGCCGCCGCCCGTAAGGTCCCCCTCTTCGTTCATATGCGCAACAGTGGACCCCGGGAACCCGGCGTCATCGACTCGCTGCAGGAGGTGATCGCCGACGACGCCGCCTCCGGCGCTTCCCTCCACGTCGTGCACATCACCAGCACCGGCTTGCGCGAAACCGCCCTCTGCCTGGAAATGATCCAGGGAGCCCGCGCCCGCGGCCTCGATATCACTACCGAAGCCTATCCCTACACCGCCGGCATGACGGACCTGGCCAGCGCCATCTTCGCCGAGGGCTGGCAGGAGCGGCAGGGCGGCATCTCCTTCGGAGACCTGCAATGGGCCCTCACCGGCGAGCGCCTCACCGCCGAAAGTTTCGCCCGCTACCGCCGGCAGGGCGGCTTCGTCGCCATACACGCCATCCCCGAGGAGATCGTGCGCCTCGCCATCTCCAACCCGCTGGTCATGATCGCCAGCGACGGCATCCTGAATGAAGGTAAGGGCCACCCGCGCGCCGCCGGCACCTTCGCCCGCGTCCTCGGCCGCTACGTCCGCGAACAGCACGCTCTCACCCTCATGGACGCCGTCCGCAAAATGACCCTCATGCCCGCCGATCGCCTCGGGCTGAAGAGCAAAGGACGCATCTCTCTCGGCGCCGACGCCGATCTGGCCCTCTTCGACCCCGACCGCGTCACCGACCGCGCCACCTTCGAAAATCCCGCGCAGTACTCCGAAGGCATCCCCTACGTCATCGTCAACGGCACCCTGGTGGTCAACCGCGGCGAACTCGTTGCCAACATCGCCCCCGGCCGCGGCATCCGCCGCTGACCGCCCCCGCCTGGGCGCAGTCTTAGGTGGCGCAGGCTTCAGCCTGCCAATCCGCTTCGAAGCTCGGACTCTTCCTGCCCACGCGTTATCATGAAGCAGTCCATGACCACCCTGCGGGCCCTGCTGCGTCAGAACCCTAACTTTCGCTACACCTGGATGGCCCAGGTCGTCAGCGAGATCGGCGACTACTTCAACAACATCGCCGTCTTCGCCCTGGTCATGGAGAAATCCGGCTCCGGCCTGGTCGTCTCCGGCGTCATGCTGTCGCGGGCCATCCCGGCCGTGCTCGCCGGACCGGTAGCCGGCGTCCTCCTCGACCGGCTCGACCGCCGCCAGATCATGGTCGCCAGCGACCTCGTGCGCGCCCTTATCGCCCTCGGCTTCGTGCTGACCATTCACCAGCCGCGCCCCTGGCTGCTCTACCTGCTCAGCGCCGGCCTCATGTTCGCGTCCCCCTTTTTCACCGCCGGGCGCGCCGCCATCCTGCCCACCATCGCCACCCCCGACGAACTGCACGCCGCCAATTCCCTGACCCAGACCACCCAGTGGGCCACCCTTACCGCCGGCACCCTGCTGGCCGGCTACAGCGCGGCCTGGCTGGGATACCACTGGGCGTTTGTGCTCAATTCCCTGTCCTTTCTCTTCTCCGCCTGCGCCATCTGGCAGATCTCCGTGCCCGGCGGCTTCCGCGTCCATCGCGAGGCCACCGCCCCCGCCACCCGCCCTTGGCATGAGTACTACCAGGGCCTTTCCTACATGCGCAGCGTCCCGCTCATGATGGGCATGGCCATGATCTCCGTGGGCTGGAGCCTGGGCGGAGGCGCCGCCCAGATCCTCTTCGCCCTGTTCGGCGAGCAGGTTTTCCACCGCGGCCCCAGCGGCATCGGTTCCATCTGGGGGTTCGCCGGCATCGGCCTGTTGATCGGCGGCGCCATCGGGCACTTCGCCGGCCGCCGCACCAGCTTCGCCGGCTACAAGCGCACCGTGACCCTGTCGTACCTCTTGCACGGCGCGGCCTACATGCTCTTCAGCCAGGTGGAATCCTACGCCGCCGCGCTGGTCTTCATGATGTTCTCCCGCGTCGGCATGGCGGTCACCAGCGTGCTCAATAACGCCCAACTGCTGCGCCATACCCCCAACCAGTTCCGCGGCCGTGTGTTTAGTACCATGGAATCCATCCGTTGGAGCGTCATGATCGTCTCCATGGCGGCGGCGGGCATCGCCTCGCAGTACGTCGGCCCCCGCACCATCGGCCTGGTGGCCGGCGCCTTCGGCTCCCTGACCGCCATCGTCTGGGCGTGGATGGATTGGACCGGGCGCCTGCCCGAACCCTAATCCGGCCGGACGGCCCTCCTCCGGCCTCATCTCGATCTGCGCCGTTTCCGAAACATTCAGGCCCAATACTCTGTTGTGTTAATATGTCCCAGGCAGCTTGATCGCCTGCCGTGGTTCGAGGAGAATCCCATGTCAAACCACCCACCAAAGTACTTCGCGCTGGTGCTCGCGGTGGCCCTGGCTTTCGCCTGCGCTCCGCTCGACGCCGGCACCATCACGTATTCCTATGCCGGCCAGCCGTTCACCACCATCGCTCCGGGCTACGCCTGTCCTCCCGTTTGCAACGTCACTGGCTCGTTTACCGTCGCCCAAACCCTAGGCCCCAATCTCACCTTGGCCGAGATCATTCCGGCCTCATTCGCTCTCTCCTCCGGCGGCGTCACCCTCACCGATACCGTCTACGGCCCCGACAGCGGCGGCCTTTTTGTTTCCACCGACTCGGGCGGCTCCCTTGTGGGCTGGACGTGGGCCGCCACTGGACCCGCCTCTAACCCCAGCGCGCGCATTCTCACCCAATACGGCCCCGACGACCCAACCTATGGGTCAGTGACCTATGACGATGTCCGCCTCGGCGACCAGCCGCCGCCTATTGTCGGCCCCATTGTCGGCATCAACTATGGAGCGCCCGGTGCCTGGAGCTCCCATCTCGACGGCTTCAACGGCGGCACGCCCAACGCCCCCGTACTCCTGTTTACCGGCGTCGGCATCGCGGTTGTCACCGGCGCCATCTCCGGCCAGAACCCCCAAGACTACTACTCGTTCGATTGGTTCGGCGGCGACTTTAGCGTGACCGCAACCATGACCAACATTACCGACCAGAACGCCGCCTACCAGCTTTCGGAAGGCAGTCTCGGCTCCTGCACCGATACCTCGTCCACCGCGTTGAACTCGACCGATAGCTTCTCCGGCACCATCGTCGTTCACAATCTTGCCCCCGGCCAGTACTGCGTCGGTCTCGCAACCGCCGACCTCGCCGATCCCAACTTCACCTTGAACTTCAATACCCCCCTCACCGACGCCCCCGTGCCCGAGCCCGCCTCCTTCGTCCTTCTGGCTGTCGGCCTCGGCGCCCTCGCGCTCACCCAGCGCCGCCGCGCTGTCCGCTAAGCGCCGACTCCGGCCGGCGCCGCAACCGCCTTCAACGGGCGTTCATCCTCCAGATGAGGTTGAAGCAGGCGGAACCGATCAAGGGCGAGCTTTCGGGCCTCTTCCGTGAGCCCCGCCAGTTGGTCCATACTCGAAGAGTACGCCAAATAATCTGCAAAGTTCTACGCCAGATAATTTGCAAAGTGACAGGTGCGCCCCTGGACCGCCCCTTTCCTGGGGGCATTCTTCCCCTTTTTCTCCCCGCCGCTGAAGTTTTCCCTCCCCCAGCCGATATGAGTATTCGGAGGACGCATTTGACGACCAGCTCCGCCGACCCCGCCATCCAGCCGCTCGCGCCGGTCGCCTCCGCACCCCCCATGCGCATCCTCGCCGCCGAGGACAACCCGGTGTTCCAGTCCATGCTCCGCACCATGCTCACCAAGTGGGGCTATCAGGCCGTGATCGCCCGCAGCGGCACCGAAGCCTGGAACGTCCTGCAGTCGGACGATTCCCCCCGCCTCGCCGTTCTCGATTGGATGATGCCCGGCATGGATGGCCTGGAAATCTGCCGGCGCATCCGCAGCGCCCGCCGCGAACCTTATATCTACATCCTGCTGCTCACCGCGCGCACCGAATCCCAGGACCTCATCGAAGGCATGGACGCCGGCGCCGACGATTACCTCACCAAACCCTTCAACGCTCACGAGCTCCGCGTCCGCCTGCGCGCCGGCCGCCGCATCCTCGACCTCCAGGAGGAACTCCTCAAAGCCCGCGAAGCGCTTCGCGATCAGGCCACCCACGATGGCCTCACCGGCCTGCTCAACCGCTCCACCATTCTCGAAAAGTTGGAGGACGAACTCGCCCGCGCCACGCGCGCCGGCAACCACGTCTCCGTCCTCATGGCCGACCTGGACCGCTTCAAATCGATCAACGATACCCTCGGACATCTGGCCGGCGACGCCGTCCTCCGCGAAGCCGCCCGCCGCCTCAAATCCGCCGCCCGCCGCTACGATTTGGTGGGCCGCTACGGCGGCGAGGAATTCCTCATCGTGCTCCCCGGCTGCGATGCCACCGCCGCCGCCCTGCAAGCCGAACGCATGCGCGAAGCCATCGGCGCCACACCCTTCCTCACCCCGTCCCGGCCCATCACGGTCAACATCTCGCTGGGCGTTGCCTGCTCATCCCACTGTGCTCCCGAAGCCCTCGTCCGCGAAGCCGACGACGCCCTCTATGAAGCCAAAGGCGCTGGCCGCAACCGCGTCGTGGTCCATTCCGTCACTTGGGATCACGCCGCCTGCGCCCTCACCTGATGCCCCGGTCCCCCACCCGGTACTTTCTCTCATCCACCGCGCCCCTCACCCGCCAAATTAGACATTCCCTCCACCGCCCGCACGCGCTATACTCTCCCTTTCATCCTTTCATCCGAGTACGTCATGCCATCATCCAACATTCCCACGTCGGAAACCATCCTCATCGACCTCGTTCACGATCTTCGTCAATTCCTCGGAAATATCGAAACCAGCGCCTACTGCCTCGGTCTGTTGAGCGATTCCGCGCCACCCCGTGCCCGCGTCTACCTCCGCACCATCGAGCAACAGGTGGCGCGCGCCGAGGGCCGCCTGTCCGAGGCCGGCGCCGAGTTGCACCGTATGCGCGCTCAACGCGTCGCCGACGGTGACATCCTGGCCTTGACGAACTCCACTACTTCCGCCGTCACGTAACGCGGCGGCTTAACCAGGAATCGCGGCTTTCCGTCCCATATCCCACGCGCCACCGCTTCCCAGAGCGGCGCGTTGATGCCCCGGTCGATCACCACGAATCCATCCGCCCGGTCCATGTAACGCAGGCTCGATGCCTTGAAGTCTTCGCAGCCGAAATCGAGCACCATCAGGAAGACATCCGGCGCCACCAGTTCCAGCACGCTGTTGGATTCCACAATCGCGTTCTCGCCCTGCGCCAGAATCTTCTTTACCATCCCCGCCGCCCGCGGCAGTTCTCCCGCCGGCACCCGCAGCCAGAATGAACGCTCCGCGCCCGCCGCCAGGAACCGCCC
>Ga0182013_10008965_pt1 | contig 10648 bp, 7 predicted proteins | sample 612S2MmetaG_FD_120487 | JGI IMG/M metagenome (GOLD analysis project Ga0182013, IMG submission 120487) | Permafrost microbial communities from Stordalen Mire, Sweden - 612S2M metaG | ecosystem: Environmental > Terrestrial > Soil > Wetlands > Permafrost | place: Sweden: Stordalen | collected...
GCCGACAAATCCGGATTGCGCCGAAGAGACGATATGGCCTTGTGCGCCTGAAGACTGGCGGCTCTGTACCAAGTGCGGAAACCTCGTTTGCGAGAAGCATGATTACCGGGTTCCAGTGTTGCCACCAAGCCCGTTCTGTTCCGATTCGCCCGACATGATTTGTAAGGAATGCATTGCGGCGATGTGGAGCAGAGGAGACATTGCCCAAGGGCCTCGGATTCAGTACCTCTACTAGCGCCCGTCCAGAGTGTGATCCGCAGATTCCTGTGGTGGGTGAGTGGCCCGTTCCCAGAAGCCGCGTTCCTGTCAAAACCTCCGTAGAGTCATTCAGCCGCACATTTGCTTGTGCGGTATCTAAGGAGAAATGACCACTGGAAGTCTCAGCAGCAGGAGCATGAGACCAGTTTCACACGGTGACAGGCAAAGTCGGACAATCCCTTCAACTTCTTGATTCCACGACCGATCATTACTTTGGCGAGGCACAGGTATTGGCTGACTACCAGATAATCGGAATCATGCCTGACTTCTTAATCTCCTTGTCGTGAGTGACGAGTTGGACCCCTTCAACCAGCGCAGTAGCTCCAATCAAACGGTCCTGAGGATCTTTCGGATAAGAACCGGGGAAGCTGACCGCGCGAGCTGCGATCTCTGGCGTGATGGGAAGCACCGTCATTTTGGAAGCACACAGGCGGACGAAAGATTCGACGCTTAGCGTGGTTTCTACCCGTCCATTTTCAGCAAGCCAAGCTAACTCCAGGAGGGTGATTCCTGCAACCGCAAGTCCACCTTCGATACGACCGGCACGGATAACTTCTTTCGCGCGTTTCGACAGTTTGTCCGGTTCAAAAGCAAGCCAGACGACAACATGAGTGTCGAGAAGAATCATTCCGACAGGTTCCAATCGGAGACCGGAATCGTGCTCTCGATGTCTCCAATAATGCGGCCCTTCCCTGCCAGGAATCCGAAGATTTCGTTTTCATCTGACTCAGCCGGGATGATTCGAACAACCGGTTTCCCGTGCTTTGTGACCACGACCGGCCGACCGCTTTCGGCCACCTGCTCCATCACCGCGAGGCACTGCGATTTGAATTGTGCAGCCGGAATCTTCCGCATGAGATACTCCCACCAATATGACCATAATATTATGACCACTTCAGTAATGCAAACTCGACACCAAGTCTGTCGCGTTGCGCACGCCGAGGGCGGGCTCAGACAGATGCTTGCCGCTCGCCATCATGCGGATCTGCTGTACGTGCTCGCCTAGCGGCGAAATCCGAACTCATCTGACCCCAAGTTCGCAATAAAGGCGTTACTTTGCGGAACGCCGAATTGATGCGGGTTTGGCCTAGGCCGAAGCCCAAAGGAGGTTCAATCAGCCTGAGGACGCCATCGAAAATTCTGCTCACTGCAGCCTCAACCTGCCGAAGAAGGCTCACTATCTGCTCCGGGGTGTGCCGTCTTGCGGCCGTGGCAGATGGATCCAAAGATGATAGAGGTGGGCGTCCACCTCATGCGATCTGCTTGGGGGCTGCGGCTGGGCGAGGAGTCTTTGCGCGCGGTGCTCGCGTATGGATTCGACACGATGAGGCTGACGGTGATTGTCGCCGGACATGGTTTAGGGCACGACAACTCGCAGAAGCTGCTCGAGCGCGTGGGTTTTGGCTATACGCACAACATCATGTGGGGACCGAAAGCGATCGAAGTTCGCATGTATGCTATCGATGCGGGAATGGGGCGTTTGACAGGCACACGGGAGAGCGCCTAAGCACGCGATCCTGATGTGGTATGTCTATCGCTGACTCCGCTTCATCGAGGATTCTTGATAGGCGGTCATTCACTCGGCTTGATTGGGTGTGCCTTCATCGCTGGAGGGTGTTGCTGTGTGAGAACGCAGCTCACTCCCGGCTCTCCTCTCCACTTCCAGAGAACCACGACAGGCTCGAATCTCTCAACTTCCAGCCGGCTTAGTTTTTGGGTTTTGGGTCACGGCAAAGCTCCAAACCGCGGTGTCACAGCTCCCAGTGGTTCCGAGATTCGGGAGCCTGTCTTCGAGGAGCCTTCCGCGAGGTCTGGGTCTATCCACATCGAGTTTCCTGGAAGCGCGATGATCAGCGTAAAGAGAGGCGCTGATTCGGGGCTTCTGCGCACTGTTCTTGAGAGCCTGCGGAAGTGATCGATCTGCCTACTGGAACGAAGATCTGGATCGCTGCTTGCCTGACCGATAAAAGGTACGTGCTCAAACCTGTGTGACTGCATCCTCAGGCTTTCACTTGATGCAACAAAGATTCTCGGTGATTTCACTTGCCACCGCCCTCCGAACCAGCTACCTTCCTGGCGATACATCAGGAGGATTGCTCGTGCCCAGCACCTTGAAGTTCGTTGCCTTGTCGCTGTCTTTGCTTCCCGCCGGTTTGGCCTATGGTCAGGGCGAAGCCTCCACGTCGTCTACCGGGCCCGTGGCCTATGTTTACGTCGCCAGGCCGACGCATATTGACGGCTATGCCGCATCCTCCAGCGGAAAGCTGACGCCGGTGCCTGGATCGCCTTTTGCCAACACCGAAGTGACCGACTTTTCGGTGACGAAGAAGTTTCTGTTCGGGTTGACCGCCAACGGAGGCGGCAATAAGCTGACCAGCTACGCGATCAACTCAAAGGGATCGCTGACAAAAGCCTATTCGATCGATCCCGCGAACTGGCAGCCCGAGGATTGTGCGGCTCCAGTGGACTATCCGGATTTGCAGGTCGATTCCACAGCGTCCACGATTTATGTCCAGCAGAGCATTAACTGCCAAGGGGAGGGCGTCGAACCCTATCTTTCGTTTCACATTGAATCGAACGGGGACATGCAGTACCTGGGCGGGTCAGGCGGATATCTTGACGATGCCACTCAGGGAGACACCGCGCGTCTTCACTTCATCAGCAACGGCAAGTATGGCTATGACGGCGAATGCCAGGAAGACAACGGGAATCTTTCCGACATCAACATTTACAAGCGTGGGAGCAACGGCTTGCTCAGCTACATTGGCCAAAGCAATGTCGTTCCGGCGCCCGGTTCGAATGGGTATCCCTTCTGCGCGGGCGTCCTTGCGCCCGACAATGACAATCATCTGGCGGTGGCGCTCCAGGCCATCAGCGGTTAAGGTGGCGACAACGGACCGGTTTTTGGCAACTGGTATCTGGCCAGCTATACGGCGGAATCGAACGGCACTCTGACCACCAAGAGCACTGCCGAAAATATGCCTCAAGTCGTGTTCGCGGGAAATTACGAGCTAAATGCAATGAGCATCGATCCGACGAGCAAGTTTCTGGCCGTGGGCACCTTCCAAGGGTTCCAGATCTTCCACTTCAATGGGAGCGGTCCGATCACCACGTACAGCGAGCTGCTGGCGGATAAAACCAATATCCAGGAGTTTGGGTGGGACAAGTCGAACCATCTGTATGCTCTCGGCAGCGGAAAGCTGTATGTCTACACGGTGACATCGAGCGAGATAAAGGAAGCATCGGGTTCGCCGTACTCGATTCCTGAGTCGACCAGCGTGATTGTGCTGGACGAATAAATGAATTCACGATTTGTCTTGAGGGTTTCGCGTCTTCCCTGTCCTTGCAGCGTTTCAAAAAGACAATGCAAGGGCGGGGGCGTTCCACAGCGACTCAAAGCGGAGAGAATCGTAATAGCGTGAAGTGATCCGGAGGCAGTCGGTCCCGCTCTCTTCGGGCTTCGAGATCAATTCCGGTTCTCCGAATTCGATTTGGAGCGATTCATTTTTGCGCTCAGAGCGAAGCCATCGACTGCTAGCATTCCTGCATGTTTAATTTCGGAAGACCTAGAACCCTTGGCGATTGGATGGTCCACATCTTGGGCGCAGTCGTTGCTTTCTTTCTTATATGGTGGATGATCCGAGTGTTCGTGTAGCCAACGCTGCCTATGGCCTAGTTCATCGCACACAATCACCAGCCATCCCCCGTTGGCTCAGTGCCAACAATTCAACAAAGGGAAATCATCCCAGCGGGAAGCCTACTCCCGCCCTAGCGGCGGAACATCTTCGGGCTGCTTTTTCTTCCGGTGAGTGGATCGTAGGAGACTTATCGGAACGGCAGATCGAGCTGTTCCTTTCCGACGACAGAAAACCAAGAGTATCTTGCTGGTTTGCCACAATCCATCGTTCCTGACAGGACCGGGACCAGCCTGAAATCGGGATCGTGTACGCCGTCAGAATGGGGAATGCCTCTCTGGCTCAAAGGGGCCTCGAATTCAATGGCGCTTACGGAACAAGCAAAATCGGAGCCCTCCAGAAGTTTGCCTTCTGGGACTGCGGATCGAGGATGGTGACCTGGCAATCGTATTGTCCTGCGGGAAGGCCATTCACGCCAAGGTTGAAACTTAGCGGCATTGTTCCGAGGCGGCTTGCTGGGTTGGGAGCGATTGCAATCGGCTGCGTCTCAAAAACCTGCTTGCCTTCGCGATAGAGAGTAACAAATGCGAACAGAGGCGGATTCCCGGCCGGGACGGCCAGGGGCTGGCTGAATGCAGACTGCTTGTAAGCCTGGAAGTAAACGTAGATCTCCCGCGCAGTGCTGAAGACTCGCGTAACGCTCGGAATGAGCTTCTTTCCGTCTTGGACGAGCGGGTTGACGGAGTCTTCTTTCTGACGGTCTTTGGCCTTGGCGGCATCGAAGAGCGCCTGGTTCAATTCGACGCGCTGGCTGCTGAGCACAACTGAGCTGATGGAGACGCGCTTCTCTTCCTTATTCAGGTTAGGGATGATGAACGTGGTTTCATAGGTTCCGATCCTCCCTGTCTCATCATCGCGGGCCAGGAACTTGATCATGTACTTGCCGGGCAAGAGTGTGAAACCTGTGTCATATTCAATGGGCCGGTGCGCGAGTTCGGCGGCGGTGGCATCGGACAGCTTGATATTCACATTGTCGCGAACGTTGGAGACGGTACTGCCGCCGACAAGATCTTTGATTTCGCCGACAAAGTCGATAAGCGTGTGCTCGGCGCCGCCGCGCTTAGCCAGCGCCAGTTCGCGACCTGGAATTTTTACAACGATGGGAACGAAATATTCCGCGCGGTTGAGTTGGAAATGATCGATCTCCATGGCAATGGAAAGCTCGGTAATGGGATCTTCGAGCATGAGCGCATCTTCCAGTTGCCGTTCCTTATCCACCGTCGTGAACTTGCTGAATTCCTTATCCGCGAAGTAGCCCTCGCGGTAATTCAACTTCGCCTCGAGGTTCTGAGCCAGGGAAACTTTGACGCGACGGAAGTGGCCATTCTTGGCCGTGTTCGTGGCGTAGTAGCCGAGCAGGTAGTAGTCCGAGATAGCGTCCTGGGCCAGCACGATGCCGTGATCGAGATCGTTGTTATCGAAGAGCGCTTTGCCTCCCGTGTCGCCAGCCAGCGCGTACAACGTGTCCTGCGATGCCTGGAAGTTGCTGGTATTGGTGATTGAGGCTGCACCGGAGTACATGCCCGCATTTCCCGGCGACCCTTGCGTTGCGTCGCCGAGCGGAGCCGATGCAACGAGACCACGCGCATCGATCGGCCAGAAGGAGACGCCGGCCTTGATTGCCGAATCGACGGTGGCATGAAGTTGGGCCTGGTTATCGACGCCGTTCAGGCGAAGACCGCTGGCGAAATAAATGAGCGATTTCTTCTCGTTGAGTTGACCGAGCATCTTTGCTGCCGTCTCGAGCGCGGAAAGCTGACGATCGGTATTGAAGACGTTGAACTCGCTGTCGTCCTGGCCGAAAGCCGCACCTGTATCGGCGCTGCTGGCGTCGTCGACTGTTTCGGCAGACCCCTGGCCTTCTCCGACGATCATGGTGTCGAGAATGCTGAGCAACCGGTTGCGATCCGAACTGAAGTCCTGCAACACATCGACAGATCCGCCCTGGTAGCGGAGGATGGAGACAAGATCGACCGTCGTCATCTGCGTGCGGATAAACTGTTCGGCTGCGGTGAGAGCCCGAAGCTGATCGCCGGGAGCCATGGCCGACATGTCGAAATAAAGAGCGAGCAGGCGGCGATTTTTGTAGCGTTCGTTGCCGGTTGTCTCCGGCGCAATTTGCGAGCGTGTCAGCTGCTTATAGAGCTTCAGGTCTTCGTCGCTCGATTTTGAAGCAGGCAGTGGCTTGGCTTCTTCGGCAAGATTCTGATGCTCGCAGATGCTCACCGTCTGAGGTACGCCATCCTCAGTCACAGTGAAGTCTTTAGCGGTGAGCCCCTGGATTGGCTTACCCTCTTTGTCTTTGACAACGACGGCCTCGATAACCAACTGCACCTTGACGGAGAGCGTGAAGTTATCCGGTGCGTCGGCCGGCTTATTCTGGCCGATCTGTTGCGCGCCGGCGGAAGCAGCGGCGAGGGCGACAACGAGGAATGCTGGAAGTATGCGCATGGCTAGAACCTCAGCCTCACCGTGGTCTGCAAGCTGCGCATCGCATTCACGCTGGCCGGCACACCGAATTGTGCGCTGTTGATGGTCGTAATCCATCCGCTGTAAACAGCATGATTGAGGATATTGGTGGCATCTACCCTCGCAATGAGATTGAACTTGGTGGTTGGTCTGAATGTGCGTTCAAGCGATGAATCAAGACTGAACTGCCCTGGCCCTGTAATGGAGTCTCTTCCCGAAGTTCCCCATTGGCCGGCAGCGGGTGCCGCGTATGCCGCAGCGTTCAAGTGAACTCGTCCGGCAGATGCGCCGATGGGACTTCCCGTCAGGCTTGGGCGAATGGTGCCGGTGAAACCCGTTCCAGGAACAGCTTCAAGATACACCGGCGTCTCAGGCATTCCGCTGCCCTTTGAGATCTTCGCGAGGATCGTCCACTCCTTCAGCAGCCTGCCTGTCCAGCCGCTCATGAGCGTTCCACCCTCGAGGCCCTGGCCCGAAGTATATTGCGCCTGCACATTCAGCAGATAGCGTTGATCGAATGTGGAGAGCGCACGTTCGGCACGCAGATTGAGCCAGTTTTGCGCAATCGCTCCCGACTGTGCCGTTGGCGCGGCAGATTCCCCTGAAGCTTCTGAAGGAGATCCCGCCTCGATATGCCCTTGTCCACCGAGAAACGCATCGTCGTCGATGGATTTAGAGAAGGTGTAGTCGAGGGTCGCGGTGAAGCCTGCTCGCAGCCGGCGGCGCAATTGCACTTCGCCCGATTCGCGTGTCGAGGCTCCGCCCGAAGTGCGATATTCGAATCCCAGAGGACAACCGGGGCACGGATTCGCCGCGCCGATGGGATAGGTGTTGGGCAAGAAGTCCTGAACACCCCTGGTGCCTTTGACGCCAAGATACGTAGCCGTGATCTGCATGGCAGCAGGCAAATCTCGCTGCACTGCCAGACGCCAGATTTGTGCATAGCCCACGCGAAACTTTGGATCGACCGCATAGGTATCGGCGCTGGCCGAGGAACATGGAGTGAATACATTGGTCAAGGTAAGTGGGCATGCCGCGCTGTTCTGAACATTCAGGCTGGTCGAGAGCGGCGCCTGTTGCGCCAGCAGTTGTGAAGAACCAAGGTATACCGACGTGTCTTGATAGATGCCGTAGCCCGCGCGCACCACAACGGTGGATGCCGGGATGGGCCGCCACGAGATACCGATGCGCGGCTCGAAGCCGAGTTTGTCAGGGCGGACGAGAGAGTTGGGATACTTGATGCCGGTGAGCGGACCCACAGGACTGCTACCCAGCACCGGTGCGGCTGCGCCGAACCCTTGCGTGATATCGAGATTGACTAAGCGGTTCTTGAGTTCAGTCATCGGCGCGCCGTATTCCCACCGGCCACCGGCGTTGATGGTGAGCGAAGAGAGCAGGCGCCAGTCATCCGTGGCATAAAGATCGTAGACAGGCTGGCGGAAGTACTTATCCGCATTGCCAAAGGCGATCGAACTGGTGTCTGGAATGCCAATCAGGAAGTCAGCTAGATCCGAGCCCGTGGCCGTTGAAGTCGCCGCTGCGTCTGAGGTTGCCGCGCCGGTGAATGTAAAGGCTCCCCGCGGATTCTGCTGGTAGAAGTCATTGTATTCCTGCTTGCGGAAGTCGCCGCCCGCCTTGATGTTATGGCGGCGGCGATAGATGCTTGCCGAAGCCGAGACAGCGTCGGTGCGGTTGCGGTCGAAGGAACTGTTCGCGTCAGACAATCCCGCAATGCCGCTGGAGAAGTTGAGCGCCGGCGGACCCCAATTGACCGGAGTCTGATCGTTGCCGTTGATGCCCGCCGCACCAGAGATATTCTGACGATTCTCAAACTCGGGCACGGTTGAGGTTCTCAGCCGGCTGAACTGATAGCTCGTAAGAATGAAAAGATGCTGGCTGAATCGATGCTGCCAGTTGACCTTGGTGTTGAGGCCAAGGGTATCGGTAGCATCGACAAATCCAAAAAGGTTCACGCTGTCGGCACGATTGCTTTGCAGATTGAAGTTGCCTAATATCTCGTCTTTGTGGCCGATCGTCTTGTCGAGGCGAGTTTGCACCACGTCCTGGTGGCTGTCATTCAACAACGGGGCCTGGTAGTTGTAGAGCGAATTGTTGCTGATGTTGGGCTGGGGATAGAGCTGCAACAACGCCTGTGCCTGCGTACTCACCGGGACTTGGTTATTGGGAAAAGCAATGCCCGTTGTGGGATCGAAAACGGTGATGGGCTGCCCCAGCACATTGGTCAGCCCGAAAAGATTTCCAGCCCGCTCGGCTTCAGTGGGCACGAGGCCCGTCTCATCCTGCTCGTTCTGGTTGCGCGTCCACTGATAAGCCGCAAAGAAGTTTGGCCCCCGCGGCAGAAGACGCGGAATCTTGATCGGGCCGCCGATGGTTGCGATTCCGGTGACGAGGTTGTAGAAGGGTTTGGGAATCTCGAGCCCCGTGAGCGAATAGGCGCGCGCATTCAAAGCTGAATTGCCGAAGACAAACCCGAGACCGCCGTTGTAAAGGCTTTTGCTGTTGGGCCTCCTGTTGCCGAAGGCGCGATCGAGCGAATATTGGCTGGTGGCGGCGTTATTTACGCTGCCATTTACTAAGAAGCCGTCGGAAGAATCCTGATTCTGTTCTGCCGGCGCCTTGGGGATTTCAGCGGGCGTATTCGCGGTCGCGGAGGCCTGAGGCTTTTGCTCTACGGGAGCTTTCAGGCTTGGCTCAACGACTTGAGGCGCCTTGATTATTTTCGTGATCGCCATGAGCTGATCGGTCGGGAGCAGCTTCAATTCGAACGTGCCGGCGGCGGTGCTTGAGGTGACCGTGACTTCGGTGTGGATGGTCGCAAAGCATTGCATTTCGATTTCGATCTTCCAGTTTCCGTCCGGAAGATCGTCAAATCGATACACGCCACCCTGATCGGATATCGTGGTGAGCTTCTTTGTTCCCTGCGTGGCAGTCACCGTGGCGCCGGGCAAAGGCAGTCCACCGAAGGTGACCAGGCCGTGGTATTCCGACGCTGCTGCAGTGCGCGAGGCGCACAAAGCCATGAGCAGGACGAAAGCCGGGATATAGGTCGAGCGCCAACGCGCCATCCGATTACTCCAACGTTGATTCAATTCGCCGACGGCTTTTCCGCGCGATCGATCACGATTGCTTCGACCGGTCCTTTGCCCGATTCAAGCTTGAGACCAATCTCGTTCATTGCGCCGATTAGGAAACCAGGAATGTCGGCATCGTTGTTGTCATTGCCCGTCGGGTCCTCAAAGTCATACGAGCCTTGCAGCCCGGTTCGATCCAACACGGGGTGCTCGACGAATCGACTTATGCGTGCGGCCAACTGCGGCATCGAGATATTCTGACCGCGAATGCCTCCGGCGAACCAACCTCCAGCGAGACCGCCGACCCAGGGAAACGCATTTTTGTCCTTGGGGGGCTTGAGTTTGAGTTCCTTTGTGCCTCTCGTCAGTAAATAGACAGTGCCTTCTTTGGTAATGCGGTGGAACTTCAATTGAAATCGGTCGATGAGAAGCGATTGCAGCATCTGGCGCTGCTCCAGGTTGGGAGGCGATTTCTCAAGCGCTGGATTCAATTTGCTGGCTGACGACGTTTCAGGCGGCTTTGCTTGAATGGCGTATTTGTCCTCATCGATCCAAGCAGGCCCTCCTGAGATTTGATGATCCTGAACATCGAGCGCCACCATGATCAGATAGCGCAGGGTGCATCCTCTGGCAACAATCCTGCCGCCTGGATAGTTAGAGAGGCCATTCACTTCCCCTCGGTTGGAATCCTCACGATGAATCGAAGCAACTTCAAACTCAGGCAGAGGCATAGCCGCGGTGCCAGGTTGGGGGCTCACGACGGCCTGGAGAGCTGCGACGCCCCTGTTTGAGCCTACCCCAGCAAGCATCATCGCCAATGCAACGATCCGAATTAGCGAACGAGTTCGTTTGTTGCGCACAGGCTTTCTCCCGCGGTCGTCCACTGCTAATTCTCTGAGGGCTGCTCGATGTGATCGATGACGAGCATCTTGACCGGCCCCTTTGTCGACTCAAGTTTCAGTCCAAGCTGTTCTTGAAGCGCGGTAAAGATTGAAGGGCCAGGCGCCGATGCGTTGCTTGTTGCACTTCCGTAAGCCTCCGGCTCATTGTCCGGCGACCAATTCAACTTGAGATCGTACTTTCCATCGAGGCCCGTCTTGTCGACGACGATGCGGCCCAGTTCTCTCGACAGAA
>Ga0182013_10008966_pt1 | contig 10647 bp, 6 predicted proteins | sample 612S2MmetaG_FD_120487 | JGI IMG/M metagenome (GOLD analysis project Ga0182013, IMG submission 120487) | Permafrost microbial communities from Stordalen Mire, Sweden - 612S2M metaG | ecosystem: Environmental > Terrestrial > Soil > Wetlands > Permafrost | place: Sweden: Stordalen | collected...
GGAATTCCTTTTTTGCACAATAGCTTATCGACCGCTTCCCCGAGGCCGGAGTCCGACCGACGCTTCGCTTCGAGGATGAAGATTTTCTGTTCTGGCGCGGCGACGACCATCGCATTCGGCTCGGCTTCGGCGACGATCAGGGAGGCGTGGCCAAAGGGGCGCGCGAGCACGCGCCCCATTGCATTGACGAATCCGGCCCTCTGCAAGGCCGCGACCCACTCACCGGCCGATTGCAAACGAGGTAGGCCGGAATCGAACCCGAATGCGAGGTCGCGGAAGATAGATGGAAGTGGCTCAACCGCCAGCAAGACACCACGCGCCGCCAGCAACTGGCCGACGCCGGCGAGGCCGAAATTATCGGGGATGCGATGCAGGCTCTCGACAGCGAGTACGAGGTCGAATGTGCCGAGATCCGGCAGTTGTTCTGGGCCGATCAAGACGACCTCGCCGCGCCTTGCCAATGCGCGCTCCGCGGTGTCGTGACGGCGGCGGTCCGGCTCGACCACGGTGAGCGCAATCTCTCGTTTGCCGCGCAATGACAATAGCGATTGGGTGAGCGGCCCATAGCCGATTTGAAGGACCCGCAGAACGCGATCCCGCGGCCACAGCGAGTCGTTTTCGAGGAGCCGCTCGACGATCTGGCTACCCTGCCGAGGCGATACGCCCCCGGCGTCGTAAAAATCGAGCACGCTTGCGGTCAGCGTCGACTCCAGCAACTTCCCGATCGCGTGGCCTGCCGCAATTTGCTGTGCGATGTCCGCGAGTGCGCCGCCGATGAAGATTTCGGCAGCGCGATCCGGGTGCTTCGTCGCCAATTCCCGCACCACCGACGCTGCCGACGGCATCAGCGGATCGGCAAGGACGATCCATTGTCCGTTCCGCTCTGTGGCAAGGCCGGCCGCGCTCAGATTCGACAACATGCGCGTCAGCCATGATCGCTGCTCGCTCGCGAGTTGCCCGTCGCCGATCAGCGCATCGATGTCGATCGCCTCACCATGGGCAAGCCCCGACGCTATTTGGTAGGCGGCGGCCGTAGCGCAGCCTTCGATCAAGAACTCGGCATCGCTTGGAGATCCGGCGTTCTCAGCGATAAAGCCATGACCGCCAGCCTCCGCGAGCAGGCCTTCGGCGCGGGACGCCGGGCCGCTCACGCCGATGATCTTGCCGTCGATAGCCCGAGCGAGTTCGACAAAGGCGTTGGCCTCGAGCGCGCTGGCGCGCCGCACCTGCACGGCCTGACAGCGCACGCCGCGCAAAGTCGCGAGATGTTCCCGCCCCGCGCCGAAAAAGTAGTAATTAGCGACAATCGAGCGCTCGTTTTTTTCGATCACCTCGATAATGGCGCTTTGCGGAATGCCGCCCGCGACGAAGAGAGCCGCTTCATTGGTCTGAACCGGCAAATAGCTGACCCCGCGCTCTGGCGCATGCAATTCTGCGAACACTGTCAGCAAACCGTGGCAGCAAGCGTCCAGACGGATGGGATCGAGAACGAAACCGCTATGTGCGCCATTGCTGGTCAGCTCAACGCGGATGAAAACCTCGTCGACGACGACGGCACTATCGAGCAAATGGAACGCGCGGCCATAATGCAGACCACTCGCATTCGCCACTCGATAAATCGCATCACTGCCCAAGCGATGTTGGGCCGGATGGTCTTTCAGGCTAGGCACGACCTCTCGGGTATCGCTGTGCAGGATTTTAACGCGAGCATGCAGCAGCCAACTGGCTTGCGAGAGGCGCGGACGACTGAAGATTTCGAGTGTGCTCGAGCTCGCCGACAGCCGAGACATGATCTCGCGCGTTTCCCCGTTGCTCAAGTCGAGTGGCTTGAGGAGTTCAAAGTCGGTGACGAGCACGGTCGGCGTTTGCAACCAATCACGCGCCACGGAAAGCGCTATTTCAAGGAACCCGGTTCCCGGAAAGATGATCTGATCGCCGACCTTGTGGTCGGCCAGCTGCGGAAACAGCGCGGTGTCGATGTGAGAGTACCACTCCAGCGCATTTCGCGTGTGACGCATGCCACCGAACGGACTTCCACTTTCGAAGACGCCGACCGCCTCTGAACTCGCGGCGTAGCGTAATTTTTGCTGCTGCCAAGGATAATGCGGCAGCTTGATTGCCGGGCTACTGTCCGGTCCGTAGATCAAGCCGGTGTCGAGCCGCGCGCCGGCGATCAGGGCCCGGGATACCACCTTGCGAACTGGATCCTGGCTCGGATCTTTGCGATCCAGAACGGACAGCGAGACAAAATCGTCCACCTCGCCGGCCAAGGCGTCAGCAATATGCTTGAGCAACATTCCCCTGGGGCCGATTTCGACGAAAAATCGTGCGCCGAGTTTGGCAACTTCACGAATGCCTTTGACGAACTGCACCGGCTCGCGAATGTTGTGCCACCAGTACTCCGCATCAACGCGGCTACCCGGCGAACATGAGCCGGTGACGGTGGAGATGAATGGAACGGCTTCGTTATGGGGCGTAATGTGTTTGAGATCCGCGATCAGCGCGTCCCGAACCGGCGTCATGAAGTTGGTGTGAAAGGGATAATCGAGCTCAAGATCAAGCGCGGCGATACCGCGGTCCTCGGTGATCCGTTTGAGATCCGCCAGTGCCTGCGTGGAGCCCGCCACGACGGAGGCGCGGGGAGAGTTGTGTGCGGCGATTTCCAAATGATCGATGCTCGCGACCAATTCTTCGATCGTCTCGGGCGCGGCGAGTACGGCCGCCATGCGACCCATGCCGCGCACGCGCTCCTGGTGGAGACTGCGAAAGTGGACGATCTCGAGGGCGGTCCGCAGGTCGAGAATGCCCGCGGCTTCCGCGGCAGCAACCTCGCCGACGCTATGGCCGATCACCGCGGACGGCTTCACGCCACGGGCTTTTAGGGCCGCGGTGATCGAACTCTGAATGGCAAAAATCAGTGGCTGGGCGACGCGGGTGAGCGACAACCGCTCTTTGAGGCGGTCGCTGAATAAGGTTTCCATCAGCGACCAACCGGCGAGCTGCCGGAAGTAGTCGTCGATGTTTTCGAAATGGGCGCGGAATCTGGCGTTGTGCCGACAGGCCGTTAGTCCCATTCCCGGCCACTGGCTGCCATTGCCCGAGTACACGAATGCGATCGGCAGCTCATTGCCGATCGCATCGCCACAATCGAGCTGGGGATGCTGGGCGGCGGTCACAAACGCAGCCAAGGCCTCCGTCACCTCGCGATGACGCGTGGTCGATATGACGAGCCGGTTCGGCAGCCAATCGCGCCGGTGCGCGATCGCATTCGCTGTCGCTGCGGTCTGCTGGTCGGAGGCGTGGGACAGGAGCTCGCAGTAATTTTGAGCCAGCGCGGCGAGAGCAGGCTTGCTGGCGGCAGAGAGCGCAAAAAAATCGGTTGCCGCTGTGGCGCGCCGGCTGGGAGCCTCCGGCGGCTTCCTAGGGGAGGCGATGACAACGTGAGCGTTGGTGCCGCCGAAGCCAAAAGAGTTGATTCCGGCGCAGCTTTGTTCCGCCTTGGGCAACAGCAACGGTTCCTGGCAAAGCGCTAGATTCAACCCCGAGAAGTCGATGTTCGGGTTGGGTTCGTCGCTGTGCAGGCTGCGCGGCAAGATGCCGTGATCGAGCGCCAAGAAAGCCTTCAGCAGGCCGGCGAGCCCGGAAGCGGCTTCGACGTGGCCAATATTCGTTTTGATGGAACCGATGGGCAGCGGCGCGCTGCGCTGGCGCCCGAGACTGGCGCCGAGCGCGCGCGCTTCGATGGGATCGCCCACCAGCGTGCCGGTGCCGTGCGCCTCGACGAAGCTCAACCGATCTGGACTAATTCCAGCACGGGAATACAGGCGTTTGAGCAGGTCTTCCTGCCCTTTGGCCGAGGGCAGGGAAATGCCGTTGGTGCGGCCGTCCGAATTGACGTCCGAAGCGAGGACGAGGCCGTGGACCGATGTCGCGGCGCCGACCCCGCGGCGCAGAACGATGACAACACCGCCCTCGGCACGCACATAACCGTCGGCGTCGGCGGAAAACGCGCGGCACAGCCCGGTCGGCGACAACATCGATGCTTGTGAAAAGGAGACAAACTCTACCGGGCTGGCGATGACGTTGATACCGCCAACGATCGCCGTATCTATTCGACCGCTGCGCAAGCTTTCCACCGCATGGTGGAGCGCTACCAGGGATGACGAGCAGGCCGTATCGAAAGTGATACTCGGGCCGTGCAGGTCGAAAATGTAGGAAATGCGATTGGCGAGGATGGCCAGGGCGTTACCGGTCGCGAAATGGGAATCCTGGACCGCTTGATCGCCGTAGATTGCATGGGCGTAATCAGTCTGCGAGGCGCCGATAAATACGCCAACCTCGGTTCCAGCAATGCTGGACGGGCGAATACCGGCATCTTCCAGCGCTTCCCAGGTCAGTTGCAGCAGGACGCGCTGTTGCGGGTCCATCTGTTCGGCCTCCCGCGGGGAAATGCCGAACACGCTTGGATCGAAGCCCCAGATATCGTCGAGGACGCCTGCAGCCCAGGTATAGCTCTTACCGCGCTCGGCGCGTCTGGGATGTCCGTAGCGGGCGAGTGAAAACCGGTCGGCGGGGACCGTGGAGACGGCGCAGCGCCCTTCCAGCAGCAACGACCAGAGGTCGGAAATTGAATTTGCACCGGGTAGCTTACAAGACCAGCCGACAACCGCAATTTCGTTGTGCAGATAATGGACTGAATTCACCAAGTCCCCCCACCCCCCAACGCCCGAAGGGTTGCATTATCTAACTCCTAAGCCACCCCTGAAATCTTTGCGGCGAAACCCTCCCAAGAGGTTTCGGCCTTTTTCCAATTGGATTCTGGCTGGCCGCTCGATTTTCCGACGTCGTAAACGACGTTTTACTCGCCGCTACTTTACCCGCGGCGGAACGAAAATCCGGTTAGAATCACCAACGAGATTCTATCTTATTGCATTGCGATGGCAAGGCTTAAGCCTAAGCTTGACAATGAGATTCGACCCTCGGTTAATGGCACCAGTTGCCGCTGGCGGAGGCGAAAATATCTTTTGAGCGGTGGAACCTGGGCTTGTTTCGGCCTTTGGAACGGCCGGCATTGGCGTGGCTGGCAGCGCGTATGCCGCGCTGGGTCACCCCGGATCTTTTAACCGCCATCGGCGTCCTCGGTGCGACCGTTACGTGCGTTGGCTATGCCTTTGCGGGAGCGCATCCGGCGCTCTTGTGGATTGCGACATTTGGGCTCGTCATCAACTGGTTTGGCGACTCGCTTGACGGCACTGTGGCGCGCTTTCGCCACATCGAGCGACCGCGGTACGGCTATTTTCTCGACAATTCGCTGGATTGCCTTGCCGCCTTGTTGCTGGCGCTCGGGCTAGGACTTTCGGGCTACGTTCGTTTTGATTTCGGCTTTTTCACATTGGCCGCCTACATGATGATGTCAGCTCTGACGTTCTTGCGGGCAAACGTCACCGGAGTTTTTTACGTCACTTACGGGGGCATCGGTCCAACCGAGATCCGAATTGCCTGCATCGTCGTCAATATCTGCCTGTACGCTTTCCCCCCGACGTCCTTCGAGCTATTCGGAGTGGCGTTGAAATACCCCGACTTGATTTCGATTGTTTGGGGCTTGGCGATGATCGTTAGTTTTGTGATTTGCGCGACGTTACAGGTGCGCCAACTCGCACTTGAAGAACCGGCGCACCAATATCTTGGCCAAGGATTGGGCGAGCCGAAGGCGCGTCTAGACAATGGCGGCGTTCCGCGAGGTTAATCTGATGGCTTCGATCCCTGTCGATTGCGGCACGCTCTCGAACTGGCCAGATACGCTGATTGACGACGAAAGTTTCGCGGTGAAGAGACTAAGCTTTCCCGCCGTTGGACGCTGTTGGGATTGACAAAAGATGTCGGCCAATGACGGCGAACGGTTTCGCGCGTCAGTGGGCACGCGATCAGTCTTCGTGCCGCGCTGGGGCGAGGAAATAAAGGCATTCGAGAATCGCTGCGCCCATCGCTCGTTTCCCTTACGAAATGCACAAAAAGGCAACGGATCCGTTGGTTGCGGCATTCATCGTTGGCGCTACGCCGCCATTTCGCATCCTTCCGCGGCGAGAACATCGAAAGGACGCAATGGCCTTATTAACAAAGTCTTATGAATAACTTAGCTAGTTAAGGAGGCTATGTGGCACTCGGGCCACACCTTTGGAGGCTGAAGCAGTTATATTGCCCCATGGCTTCTTGAGGCGTATTTGTCTTGGAGGATGGCCAGCGTAATCGGGGACGGCTGGCGGGCGGGATGGCGAAATCTGTCGTCTTTGGGATAGTTGTCCTAGCGGGAGCAGGCTTGCTCGCCGCTTGTTCTGCCTTGCCCGCTTCAGGGCCGCTCGCCAACGACGTGGTCTCCGACCAGGCGCCACAGGGCGCACTCGGTGGTTACGTTGTCGCCGACATCGACGAGCGGGTTGCCAGCATCAGCGCATCGCAACCGCGCGACTCTTTCAAGCGGGTATTCACTAAGGGCGCACCGGCGCCGGATCTGCGAATCGGGATTTCCGATTCGGTGGTGGTGACCATCTGGGAGGCCGCGGCCGGCGGTTTGTTCTCAGCCGCCCCAAACACGCTGTCGCTGGCTGCGGGCTCGCGAACCGCAACCATTCCGGAGCAAGTCGTCGCCCGGGATGGCACGATCGAGGTGCCGTACGCCGGGCGGCTGAAAGTGGCAGGCCTTCGTCCAGCCGAGGTTGAGCAAAAGATCGTCGAGGCGCTCGCGCATAAAGCGATCGAACCGCAAGTCGTCGTTACCATTGCCAAGAGTCTGAGCAATACCGTCTCGGTCGGCGGCGAGGTGACCACTGGCGCGCGTGTTCCGCTTACGACCAAAGGCGACAAGATCCTCGACGTGATCGCGGAAGCCGGCGGCATTCACATTCCGGCAAGCGACGCGTTTATTCGACTGACGCGCGGCAAGCGCACCGTTTCCGTGGCTTACAATGCGATCCTGGCGCACCCGGAAGAAAATATCTACGTGGCGCCCGGTGACTTCATCACCGTGATCCGCGATCCGCAGACCTTTACGGCCTTCGGTGGTACTGGTCGCAACGCGCAGGTACCGTTCGATGCGGCGGGAATTACGCTCGATGAAGCTATCGCCAAAGCCGGCGGGTTGCTCGATTACCGGGCCGATCCGGACGGTATCTTCCTATTGCGCTTTGAGCCGACGCCCCTCGTTGCCCAACTCCTGCCGGGCCGCGAACTGCCCTCCCAAGGCGATCTCGTGCCTGTCGTTTACCGTCTCAATTTGCGGGGCGCGAATTCGTTCTTCCTGGCGCGCTCGTTCCCGATGCGGGACAAGGACATGCTCTACGTCGCCAATTCCGCATCGGATCCGTTACAGAAGGCGCTCGGCCTCTTCAGTTCCGTCATCGCGCCCGCGACGTTAGGCGCGAGCGTATATGGAGCGGTCAAGTGATGAAACGCATCCTCACGACGACTGGGGCACTCTTCGTCGTGGTCTGCATGCTGTCTGTGCAGACCGCGCCGGCTTCCGCGGATGAATGGGGTCGGCACCATCATTACAAGTACCACCGCTACGCGCAGTTCGCTTATGCGAACCTTGTTCCCGGCGCCTGCCGCACTGGTTGGTGGCAAACTTTGCGCTACGGACACGTCAGGCCGGTATGGGGGACTTGGTGCCGGTGATTCAGTGCGCCGCAATCGCGTAGTGCGTTCCGATCACAGCATGGTCCAAGGGCAATAAAAAACCTGGGATCGTAAGGCGTGATGCTCTTCCGCATCGCCCGTTTCATTGTTGATAATGATGCTTGGCCGATCGCTGGTTTGCGGGGGAACGATGAAGGGCATCATTTTGGCCGGCGGCACCGGGAAACGTCTCTTCCCGGTGACAGCCGTGGTTTCGAAACAGCTGCTGCCCGTATTTGACAAGCCGATGATCTACTATCCGCTGTCGACTCTGATGTTCGCTGGCATTCGCGATATTCTGATCATTACTACCCCGCAAGACCGTCCGTTGTTCGAGCGCTTGTTGGGCGACGGGTCGGCTCTCGGATGCCGGTTCTCGTATGCCGCTCAGGACAAGCCACGCGGTCTGGCGGATGCGTTTATCGTAGGTCGTGAATTCGTGGGAAACGACCAAGTCGCGCTGATTCTCGGCGATAATATTTTTCACGGCCACGGACTGCCGGAGCAACTGGCGAAAGCTGCCGCACGAACAAAAGGCGCGACCATATTCGGATACATCGTCAATAGCCCGGAGCAATACGGCGTGGTGGAAATCGACGGCTCCGGGCGTGCGTTGTCGATCGAGGAAAAGCCCGCCCGACCCAAATCGAACGTGGCGGTTACCGGTTTATATTTCTACGACAACGATGTTCTCGATATTGCCCGGACGATCGAGCCGTCGCCGAGAGGCGAACTTGAGATTACCGACGTCAACCGCTGTTATCTCGCCAAAGGCGATCTGCACGTTGAGATCCTTGGACGGGGTTACGCCTGGCTGGACACGGGCACCCACGCCTCCTTGGTTGAAGCCAGCCACTTCGTGCAGATCCTTGAGCAGCGCCAGGGTGTGAGGATTGCCTGTCCGGAGGAAATCGCGCTGCGGCTGGGCTATATTTCGCTCGATCAATTTTATGGACTTGCGCAAAAATCGGCGCAAAGTAGTTACGGCGAATACCTGTTGTCGGTCTACCAGTCCTTTTCGACTTAGAGGGGACATGCGCTTTCGCGGTTCTACGATCTTTGTCACAGGCGGCGCCGGTTTCATCGGATCCGCGGTCATTCGCCACTTGCTGGACGAGACCGAAGCGTTCGTCGTCAACATCGACAAGCTTACCTATGCCTCGAACCTTGATTCGATTCCGCAGGCAACGGGGCACCCGCGCTATAGATTTGCCCAGGTCGATATTTGCGATGAGACGGCACTACGTGCCCTGTTCGATCGCCACGAACCGAAGGCGGTGATGAATCTAGCGGCCGAAAGCCACGTCGATCGATCGATCGATGGGCCGGCCGAATTTGTGCGCACCAATATCGTCGGGACGTTCGCCCTGTTGCAGGAGGCGCTGCAATATTGGCGTCGCCTAGATCCGCGATCTCGTGCGTCATTCCGCTTTTTGCATGTCTCGACAGATGAAGTCTACGGATCGCTCGGCGCGCAGGGACTGTTCAGCGAGACGACGCCGTATCGGCCGAACTCGCCCTATTCGGCAAGCAAGGCCTCATCCGACCACTTGGTGCGCGCTTGGCGCGAAACTTTTGAGTTGCCTACTCTTGTGACGAACTGCTCGAACAATTACGGTCCGTATCAGTTTCCGGAGAAATTGATTCCCCATATGATCATCCGGGGCTTGGCCGGCGAAGACCTGCCGGTCTATGGTGATGGACGAAATGTCCGCGACTGGCTTTATGTCGAGGACCATGCGCTGGCCTTGACCAGCGTGCTTCAACACGGCCGGGTGGGCGAGACCTACAATATCGGGGCGCGAAGCGAACGCACAAATCTCGATGTCGTCCACGCTATTTGCGACGTCCTTGATCAGATCCGTCCTTCGAACCGAGGGCCGCGGCGGGCGTCGGTTAATTTTGTTGCCGATCGGCCCGGTCATGATCGCCGTTACGCCATAGATCCGACAAAGCTCGAACGCGAGCTTGGTTGGCGCGCGGAACAGGATTTTGAAACCGGAATAGAGAAAACCGTTGCGTGGTACGTGGCGCAACAGCGTTGGTGGCAGGAAATTCTGGCGCGCGGATATAAGACGCATAGGCAGGGCGTTGCCTAGGGCGCCGCGCCGTCGCGCGAGTGGGTCTTCTCCGCTGTTTGTAAATCCAAGACTCACTTGACGGCCGGGACGTCATTGGCGCAGTGCTGTCGCCGATGAATCCGGAAGACCGCGAACGATTGCATTTAATTCCAGAGCAAGGGATCGAATGTGTCGCCGGGCGAACCATCGCTCGGACGTCGAGGGCGTGGTTGCGCATCGAACCCATCGCCGAACTGGCGCGCCACCGCTGGGTTGAGCTTCACTATTCATCGAGCATGTTCGACGAGCCGGTGCGGCCGATCATCCGTTTTGTCACGGCAAAGGGCGATACGATTACGCAGGCGATGAACGGTCCGATACTCGGCTCGGCGCGATGGGTCGGTCGGATTCCGGATCGGACAGTCTCGGTGTGGATCAGCCCGACGCAGGGTAACGGTCCATTCGCATTCCGGCTCGATAGCATTCGTCCCATTCCGCGGGCGACGCTGGCACGGCGGGGGCTGCGAAGTCCGGATTGGCTTTATTGGGCGGCGCGATCGCGCCTGTTAAACTCGCGACGGGAAGCGTGGCAAGCCCTGAAGTTCGCAACGAGCGGCACGGCGATGGGTAGTTATGCCCAATGGCGAGCGCAGCTCGGTCGCCCGATTGATCTTGATGGGCTAGATCGTCCGCGTAGCGATTGGCACGTCGGACCCGTCTTTCGCCTCATCCTGAAATTCAAAGGCGATGATCTGGATCGACTAATTGCGACGATACGATCGCTGCGGGCCCAGGTGTATCCGCGTTGGTCGCTCTATGCCGTGACGGACGAAACAACGCCGCCTGTCCTGCTAACGGAATTCCGTCATGAGGCTGCCGACGATCCGCGTTTCTCCGAAATGTCGCTACAAGAGCC
>Ga0182013_10008971_pt1 | contig 10637 bp, 10 predicted proteins | sample 612S2MmetaG_FD_120487 | JGI IMG/M metagenome (GOLD analysis project Ga0182013, IMG submission 120487) | Permafrost microbial communities from Stordalen Mire, Sweden - 612S2M metaG | ecosystem: Environmental > Terrestrial > Soil > Wetlands > Permafrost | place: Sweden: Stordalen | collected...
ATCCCGGCGTCATTCGCACCGAGGTGTTTCGCGATGTAACACCCCAGGAAGAACAGATGGTCACCGGCTGGTCAGAAGCCAACGGATCGCCGTTGAAATCCATTCCGCAGGGCGCTGCTACCCAGGTATGGGCGGTGACCGCACCTGAACTGGACGGCGTCACCGGTGTCTATCTGGAAGATTGCGCGTTAGGCGTTCACATCCCCTCGACCACCATCTCTGCGGTCGGCGTTATCCCCGAAGCCTATGACGTAGCCGCGGCCGATCGGCTGTGGGACATTTCGGAAAAGATTGTCGGGCAGAAGTTCGCGTTCTGATGCTTTAATCCGTTTGGCTGAACCTGTTCGACCGTACGGTTTGGCAAATTTGGATCGAATATTCGGCATAGAACTCGCTGCCCCGCGTTGCTGGGCGGCGCGGTGGCCGTGGTGTTCGGCCCAGGCGCGGTGGTTGTCCATCGAATCGAATTCGACAATGGTGACCCGCTCGCCGTCTTCTGCGGTGAAGACCTTGCGGCCGACGAAACCAGGCATCTCAGTCGCCTCGGCCCCCAATTCACCGGCCAGTTTGAAGTAGGCTTCGGAATTTTCCGGTCGCAGCCGGTGGCGGAAAACGGTGACGATCATTGGCAGGATTTCGACATTTGCCGGTCCGATTTGGGCGGGTTTAGTCGAGTGTAGCGCTGCAATCAGGAAGTGGGCAACGGGACCGTGGTGAGCGGCAGCGTTATCACGAAGCGCGCGCCGTGCGGCGAAGGCTCGGCGATCAGGTGCCCGTTCATCTGATCTACGAGCGACAGCACCATGCGCATGCCCAGGCCATTTTGGGTCTGCGGGTTGAAGCCTTTGGGCAGGCCGGGGCCGTCATCGGATATGGTCAGTTCCAGAACGTCTGCGGAGTTCGTAATGTCGACCTGGCAGTGCGACGAACCGGCCGCGTGTTTGAAGCTGTTTGTAACCAACTCGTTCACGATCAGGCCGAGTTTTGTGACCATGTCGGGCTGTAGGGCAAGCGCCTCAGGAGCGGTAACTTTCACATCCAACGTCCCGGCAGAGAAGCGCCCGTTCCCTGACCCGGTCAAATCTACACATAGGTCCTGAAGATAGTCACCGATCCTGATGGCGTTCATATCACCCGCCTTGTAAAGGCGGGTGTGGATGAGCCCTATTGATACCAGCCTATCGGCCGCCGTCCTCAATTCCTGCTTAGCCTCACTACCAACGGCGCGACGTTCCTGAAGTCGCAGCATGGCGTTGGCAAGCTGCAGACTATTGGATACGCGATGGTTGATCTCGCGCATCATCAAATCCTGCCTGGCGAGGAGATCGTCCTTTTCGATCGACACCTGATTCAGCGCCAATCCGACCGAACCAAAAGCCGCGAGCCGCAGAAGTGTGTCGCAGTCATCTTGTGTGAAATGGCGGTCGGCATCGTGGGTCATGATCCACAATGTGCCGACTGCGACGCCCTCCAATCCTACCAGTGGAGCCCAGAGCCCTTCCGATATCGCTGCATCTTCTAGCGCCAGATAGGGATAGTAGCGTTCAGGTTCCCTGACCAAAATTGGCTTTTGTTGATCGAGGACCACTCCGCAGGGGCTGAAGTGACGGGGGATAGTTTCGCCTGTGAATGGTGCGAATCTTCCCTTCAGTGCGTGCCATCTGAAAACCGGCTCTCCAGACGTTGCCTCACAAAGGCTGATCCCACCGGACTCGGCATCGCAGAGCGAGAGCGACAGTTCGACGAGCCTGTCCATGATCGCCTTGGGCGTCCGGACCAACTCCTGCGCCAGTTCGTGAAGGGCCGAAATTTCGGAATTGAGTCTGGAGCCTGACGATCGCCGGAGCGCCAGTTGGTCGGAAATTAAAATATCTTCTAGTGTGAAATTAAACTGTCGCGCGCTGTTAACGTTACAATCCTTCCAGATAAACTACATATAAAAGTGAGATTAAAAAATCCTTGTTTTCCGGGCAATACATAAATGCGCCCTGTATTTGTTACATATGGTCTATCTTGAGGGAATAAAAAGACGGTCAAGTTACTCATATCTCGGAACCTTCCGACGCCGGATGCTTTATAATTGTTATGTCCATGCAATCTGACGAATTTGAGAAGGCAACTGTCGTCGTCGTAGAAGACGAACCGATGGTGCGAATGGCAGCAGTCGGGGCTTTCGAGGATGCCGGTTTTGAAGTGCTCGAAGGCAAGAACGCCGATGCGGCCATGCTGATTCTAAAGTCGCAGGGTGCTCGGGTTCAGGCGCTGTTTACGGATGTCGAAATGCCAGGGGCAATGAACGGTTTGATGCTGGCCCGCCAGATACACCAGGATTGGCCGTCGATCTGTGTCATGGTGGCTTCCGGCCATGTCAGTATAGATGCCGGCGAGATGCCGGAGAATAGCCGATTTTTTAAAAAGCCTTATGTCCTGACCGATGTTATCGCCCATATCCGCGCGAGCATGCCAAAGGCGTAGGTTTGTCGCTTCTTAATGCGCAGGGTTGGATTGCGGGATCAACTTCTGCAGTCTTTGGGTATCTGTTCCGGCGTCATGAGCGAATCGTTTATCGTCCAACGATCCGCCGATAGTCGAATTTCCCCGCTCATTGCATGCATGCGGTCAACAGCGTCAAGGCCAAGACGAAACTGGCGATGCAGCAACTAATATATCGACGTTTCATGCGGCGATAGGTTCGGATGACTGCGTGAGTGTCGCTTATGCTGTTGTCCCAGCCAGTTCGCCTAACTTGACCACCTTGGCCGGCATTTCCTTCGGGAACACCTTGGCGCCGACATAGCGGCCGAGCATGCCGCCTTCGCCATGGCCCAGCGTGTTCAGCCAGTTCGGAAATTTCGGGCCGGGGTCATGAGCGGCTATGACGATCTTGACCGATCCATCGGGCTCGTAATGGGCGGTAAATTTGTTAACGCAGACCTTGAAATAGCGGTAATCCAGCGACTGCATCCAGTAGTTGGACAGTTGCAGGTTCCAAGTCTGGCAATCCGGTATGTCCTTGATATGCACATACAGGGCTTCGTCGTCAGCCAGTTTCCAATAGCTTTGATAGTAATGGATGTTCGGGTCACCGCCGGCTTTTTGACAGCGAGCCTGGTCGTCCGACGGCAGAAGATTGATATGCTTGCGGTAGAGTTCCTGCCAGGCGATCGTCATATTGCCGATATTGCCGACGAAGCTGGCAGCGGCTTTCAGACCGCGCTCCAGTCCTTCGGGCGTCAAATTGTTATTGGGCGCTGTCGGGTTGAGGCACTCAATCTTCATGTCGGCAATCTTTTCGGTGTGGCGGTCGCCGAAGGTTTGTCTAACGATAAGCGAGCGCGAGGTTCTGGCGAGCGGCAGCCAGTTTCCGGGCTTTTTCTCTGCGCTAACCAGAATTTCGAAGCTGCCGTCGGGATTGAAGGTCATCTGATTGGAGTCGATATTGCCTGTATCGACCATGACCGCGATGTCTGTCGAACTGCCCTTCGAGCCGATCGAGAACCAGTTGACCGTGCCGCGCGTGCCGGTGATGCGATAGTCGAAACGACCGTCGATGACGCAGTTCTGATAGTAGTTGTCGGGGTTGTCGTTCAGCAGCTTTTTGGTTTCGTCGGCTAGCCGGAAGAAATCGGGGTATTGAGGGTCGGCATAGTCCAGGGCCGACTCCAGGCCACCGCGGAGCAGTTGCGCAAGGCAGCGGAAACCCAACGCCCGGTCGAAAGCGTTGGCCGGAACTTCAGGTCGCAGCACGACCTTTCCTGCCTCTTTCAGGCTGTCACAGAATTCTTCCCAGACCTTGCCGGTCATGACTTTCTCGGCGGCGCTGCTATCGACCATTTTCGTTCCCCACTTTGCGTCTCGTAATCGGCGGACTTTACGTTGCATGAGTGTAGCGTTACCCAGACTGAAAGCAACGCGTGGAGTGAGCGATGGGAAGTCAAGAAACCAGGCCGGTGGTCGCCAGCCGCGATGCGTTGTTTCAACCCTTCACCGTCAAGTCGCTTAGCCTCAGGAACCGTATCGTGATGTCGCCAATGGGGCAGGCCCATGCGGTCAACGGAATTCCCGAACCCGGCTATCCCGCCTATTTCCGCCGCCGCGCCGAAGGTGAGGTTGGACTGATCGTCAGCGGCGCAACGGCGATTGCGCACCCTAGCGCACATATGGACCTGAACGAGCCGCATTTTCACGGCGACGAGCCGTTGGCCGGCTGGAAGCAAGCGGTGGACGAGGTTCATGCCGCCGGCGGTCGAATGATCCCGCAGCTTTGGCACTCGGGCCTGCATGGCTTGGCTTATGTCCCTCCGACCTGGGAAATGCATGGTCCGTCGGGCGTCTGGTTTCCCGGCCCGCAGGCGGACGGTTCGGCAGGGCCGAACGAAGTCCGCGGCAAGCCAATGAGCCAGGCCGATATCGATGCGGTGATCGCGGCCTTCGGTGAGGCGGCTGAAACGGCTCAACGCCTCGGCTTCGACGGCACCGAGATTCATGCGGCGCATGGCTTTTTGATCGACCAGTTCTTCTGGGAAAAGACCAACTTGCGCAGCGACGGCTATGGCGGAGACTTGCGCGACCGCACGCGCTTTGCCGTCGAGATTTTGCAGGAGGTGCGCCGCCGCGTCGGGCCGGACTTCCCGATCTTCATGCGGATATCGCAGTTCAAAATGATGGATTACACCGCCCGGCTTGCAGACACGCCGCAGCAACTGGCAGCATTTCTGGAGCCTTTAGCCGATGCCGGGGTGGATGTATTCGACTGTTCGCTGCGGCGGTTTCAGCAACCGGCCTTCGACGGCAGCCATCTTAACCTCGCGGGCTGGGCCAAAAAGCTTTCGGGCAAGGCCGCCATGTGCTGTGGCGGCATCGGGCTGGGTGCGGGTTCTGTCGATTTCGGCGATGCCGATGCCTATAAGGCGACCGCGACCGCTTCCCTCACCGACTTGGACAGTCTTTGCGAGATGCTCGATCGCGGCGACTTCGATCTGGCTTCGCTGGCACGCGCCATTTTGGGCGATGCGGCCTGGCCGGCCAAGGTCCGCGCTGGCCGCGAGCATGAACTGAAGCCCTTCACTGCCGATCTGATGCTGTCGCTTTCATAGGAACCGGCGATGAAATTGTGGGCCAAACTGCCGATAATCTTGTTATTTTTCGTTGGATCACCCTTGTCGTAGGTCGCCTTCGGGGCGGATCCGTCCCCTGATAAGACCCAGGATAAGCGCTGGAACGAGCCCGACCTTCTACCGTTCGTTTCCTCCTTGGGCGGGAGCGGGTCGCCGACCAAATTCGACAATCTCGCGAGTGTGAGGCAGTTCGAAATTCTGCAAACCTCCATGGAAAAGCTGAAGGAAATGGTGCTGCACGATGCAGCCAATGAGCAGGAAGCCGGTGAAGGTCTGCGCGGGCTCCTGAAGATTCTGTCGATGGAAATTACCGACACGATCAATTCCGATTACCGCAACCCGTTGTTCAAAAGGGTCGACACCAGGCACCGGGAAGTAGGCGCCTTCAACCCGGACGCCGAATACGATCAGACGCGGATCGACGGAACTTACGACTACGCGATCACAGGAAACCTGGGAACGGTCCGCTATGTCAGCATGACAGTCAACGGGACAGGCGAAGATGGAAAGAACAAGATCGTCGGCTATATGGACAATCAGGACATCCGCAAGTTGGCTGATGCCAACGGCAATTTTACAATCTGGCTGACCAAGGAAAAGCCGACCGAGCTGGGCGGCTGGATACCGATTACAAAAGACGCGTCGGGCATGGTAGCGCGCCAATATATCGCCGACCGACATAAGGAAAGGATGGCGACATTCGCCGTTGCGGCGGTTGGCGCGAAATTACCGGATATCAACCAGATGTCCGACGATGAGATTGCTTTTCGAATCGGCAAGGTCGCCAGCGCCCTGCTGGTGAACGCGACTTGGCACCGGACGCTGATGCCCTATGCCATGGGGACGCCGAACAAGTTCTTCGAACGCAGCGGCGCCGCAATTGGTGGCAATGTCGCGAACACCGAAAACCTCTACGACATGGCGCATTACCAGATCGGCGATGACGAGGCGCTGGTCATCGATTTTATGCCACCCAAAACGAAATTCTGGAACCTGACCTCAGCCACCTTTTGGCATGAATCGCAGCACTATCTAACGGAGCCGGTGAGCCTCACGCTCGACGAAGTCACCAAACGGACGGACGGGTCTGTCCGCTTTATCCTGTCAGACAAGGACCCGGGCCTGCCCAACTGGATCAAGACCTTCCACCACAACCACGGCTTCCTCATCATGCGCTTGGTACGCGTTGACACCAACCCGGTGCTGACGATCACGAGGGTAAAAGTCGAGGACCTGCCGAAATATCGGTGACGCTTAAATGGTCTCAGACTCCTCCACGATGAATAGGCGGGTCTTGCTGCGGTCGAAACAATTTTCCTCGTCGGCGGCGACCAGCCTGCCGGCATCGCCGTCGTGGGCGGAGATCATACGTTCGTAGCCCGCGCGATCCTGGAACCAGAGTTCGGTGACGACGTCAAAATCCGGCTTCGATGCCGCCGAACCCAAGATCGCGCCGGTCATGTCGATGAAGTTCCGGCGATATTCGACGATCCAGGGGAACAGCGACCAGATCAGCATCGAATGCTGATTCTCGTAATAATCGACGAAATCCGCCTGGGGCATGCCGGGCTTGCGGGTAAGAAGCGCGATTACCTTGAACATGCCCTCGCCAGCCAAACGGCCGTAAGACGGGACCAGTTCGGAGTCGGCATGTTTCGCCCCGCGTTGATCGACGATGAAAAAACGGGTCATCGACTGATCGAGGAATTTCCGCTCGTCGGCCTCGATTATGTCCTGCACACCGGCCAGGAAATGAGTAGACAGCATCTCGTCATAGGCGGCGCGGTCGCGGTACCAGATTTCGGTGACCGAATCGAAATCCGGCGCAGTCGTGCCTGGGTATATGAACGCCCCCTCCAGCTGTATGAAATTCCGCCGGTATTGGACGATCTGCGGGAAGCATTTGCGGGCCAGCGGGGCGTGGCCGGTTTCATAATGTTTGACGAACTCAGCCCGCGATAGCCCCGGCTTGCTCTTGATCAGCGCGATGACCTTGAACATGAACTTCCCCCATATCGTTGATTATTTGCGTTCGGAATGGCCTGCAGCAGCATCGGCGAATTTGGGCATCTGACCGCCGCCATCCACCGCCAGGCTGGCGCCGGTCACGAAGCTGGACAGCGGTGAGGCCAGATACATGCAGGCGTTCGCCATGTCCTGCGGCACTGCCATGCGCTGCAGCGGGATGGTCGAGGCTACCTTCTTGATGCCTTCCTCGTCGCCGTAATGCAGATGGGCGAGTTCGGTGATGATCAGCCCGGCGATGATCGCATTGACCCTGACCTTGGGCGCCCAGGCCAGCGCATGGGCGGTCGTCAGATTGCACAGCCCGGCCTTGGCCGCGCCGTAGGCCGCGGTCAGCGGCTCGGGCCGCGGGACGGTCACGCTGGCGATATTGACAATGCTGCCGCCGGTTTCCTGTTTTTGCATCACATGGTTGGCGGCCTGCGACACGAACAGAGGCGCCAGCAGGTTCAGCTTGATGATCGATTCAGAAAAGCGCGGCGACACGGTCGACGGGTCGGCGGGCGGGGCGCCGCCGGCATTGTTGATTACCACGTCCAACCGGCCGAAGCGCTGCTCGATCTCCGCGATCATGGCGTCCACCTGCGTGGCGTCGCGCACGTCGGCGGCGATGAAATGCGCCTCCCCGCCTTTGCCCGAACTGGGCCTTTCGGGTGCGTTGCGACCGCAGATGACGACAGTCGCGCCGTGGTCGAGGAAGCTTTGGGTGATGCCGCGGCCGACGCCGCGTGCCCCGCCGGTGACGAGCACGACCTTGCCGGTGAAATCGAGAATATCCATGCTTAACGCTTTCGGGATCAGGAGTGGGTTGCGGTCCCGATCATAGCGGTTTCCCCGGCCTTGGCGAGGCGAGAAGGGCGCTTACCGCGCCATCGACCGGCAGACAGACGCCATTGATGAAGAAAGCCTCGTCTGTGGCCAGAAAGGCTGCGGCAACGGCGATATCTTCAGGCGTGCCCAGGCGGCCAGACGGAACCTGTGCCCCGAAGGCCTGTGCGCCGCCTTCCATCGTATCCAGCCAACTGTGCATCAACTCGGTTCCCATCGGTCCGGGCGATATGGAATTGGCGCGTATGCCCATGCCGCCATATTCTATTGCAATGACCCGCATCAGATTGATGACCCCGGCCTTGGCCGCGCCATAGGCGGCCAGATCGGCAACTCCGTTCTGGCCGGCGCCAGAGGCTGTGGTCAGGAACAGGCCGGACTTCTGCCGCATGAAGACTGGCAGGGCCGCATGAATGCCATAGAAGACCGCATCCATGTTGAGTGCCACCACTTGGCGATATTCCTCGACGCTCGTTAGGTGTGTCGCCTTCGGCATCGAGCCTCCGGCATTGGCATAGAGAACATCGAGCCGGCCGAACTCCTCGACCGTGCGATCGACCATCGACTGTACCTGGGCCGGGTCGGTGACATCGCATGGATGGGCAAAAGCCTTGCCGCCGGCAGAAGTGATTTCGCCGACCACGCGGATTACATTTTCAGATCGGATGTCGTTGACGACTACGGTTGCGCCTTCGCGCCCATAGCGCAACGCACATGCCCGGCCGATGCCGCGGCCCGAGCCGGTGATAATGGCGATCTTGCCGTCCAAGCGTTTTTTCATGGTTTCCCCGTTTGAGTGTGGGGCGGTGTGCCGCCCGCTTGGGTACAAAGTCGCGCGAAGTTCCCGCCGCCGCAACACCAAAAGGAGACGGATCTAAAACTTCGCTAGATCAAACCCTCGCACGCCTCCAGTATGTCGTTAATAACCCGACATTTCCGGCCAAAAAATGCTAAGGGCAAGCCGACAATGTTTCATCAGCTTCTGACACCCGTCGGTGGCAGCCTCACGCTCTCGTTCATCGTCGCCGCGCTGCCGATCACGGTCGTATTGTTGCTGCTGGGAATTTTACGCCGCCCGGGCTGGCAGTCGGCACTGGCAGGGCTAATTGTCGGGCTGGTGGTCGCGCTCGCCGTCTGGGATATGCCATTAGGACTGGCGTTGGATGCAGTTGCAAACGGAATGGTCTTCGCCCTGTGGCCGGTGATGTGGATCGTGCTCAACGCCCTGCTGCTTTACAATGTCGCGGTTCGCTCCGGCCGGTTCGATGCTTTTCGCGAATGGATCGTCGCCTATCTGCCAAACGACCGGCGAGTCGTGCTCTTGGTTGTCGGATTTTGCTTCGGGGCGCTGCTGGAAGGTATTGCGGGTTTCGGCGCGCCGGTTGCGATCACCAGTGCATTGCTGATCTTGGTCGGCTATCCGCCGCTTGAGGCCTTAGTGTTTGTTCTGATTTTCAATACAGCGCCAGTAGCCTTTGGGGCGCTGGGCGCCCCGGTCACGGTGTTGGGCGCGGTGACCGGGCTGCCCGCTGCGGTGCTGGGTGCGATGATCGGGCGGCAATTGCCGATCATGGCGCTGATACTACCCTTTTACGTCATGGCGCTTTATGGCGGCCGACGGTCGATCGCGGCGCTGTGGCCTATATTGTTCGTCGCGGGGGGCAGCTTCGCTCTTTCGCAATTCATTACCTCGAACTTCATCGATTATGCGCTGAGCGATGTTTTGGCTTCGTTGGGCTCACTTTTCGTAACATTGCTGTTCCTGCAGGTATGGAAGCCCACTTGCGACCCGGAGTTTGCCATAACTGGGCCGGCGATCCGGGGGCTCCAGGACAGCAAGGTGCCGGCATGGCAGGGCTGGGTGCCGTGGCTGCTGGTATCGGCGGTGGTTATTGTTTGGACAACGTTCAAAATCGCGACGATCGGCCAAAACGCCATCGCTTGGCCCGGCCTGCACAACGCGATCGCCATCACCCTCTATAACGACAAGCCCTATGCCGCGATCTGGAGCTTTCAGCCATTGGCAACCGGGACCGCGATCCTGGTTTCGACGATAGCGACGGCTGCGCTTTTCCGGGTGTCTCCCGCGGCATTTCTATCTTGCGTCTTGCAGACGATAAGCCAGGCGTGGCTCGCGGTGCTGACGGTAATGTTCATCGTTGGGCTGGCGTATCTGATGAATTATGCCGGGTTGGCCTATACGCTGGGCAAAGCAGTCGCTTCGACCGGCCGTGTATTCGTAATGCTGTCGCCATTCTTGGGTTGGATCGCGGTATTCCTGTCGGGCAGCGACACATCTGGCAATGCGCTGTTCGGCAATTTGCAGGTGGTTGCCGCTAAGCAGTTGAATCTCAGCCCGGTGCTGTTCGCTGCGACCAATTCTTCCGGCGGCGTGATGTGCAAGATGATCTCACCGCAGAATATCGCGACCGGTGTCTCAGTGACCGATCTTAAGGGTCGCGAAGGTCTCGTCTTCGCACGTACCTTTTGGCACAGCGTGATCCTGACCTTGATTCTCGGGCTGCTGGTCGCTTTGCAGCAATATGTGATCCCGAGCGTTATTCCGGGAAACTGAACCCTGGTCTTTTCGCAAGGCCAAAAAAGGCGCAAAATCCAAGCAAAATACGACCGGCATAGTTCCTATTGCGGGGCTCCACTTGTGATTCG
>Ga0182013_10008975_pt1 | contig 10634 bp, 26 predicted proteins | sample 612S2MmetaG_FD_120487 | JGI IMG/M metagenome (GOLD analysis project Ga0182013, IMG submission 120487) | Permafrost microbial communities from Stordalen Mire, Sweden - 612S2M metaG | ecosystem: Environmental > Terrestrial > Soil > Wetlands > Permafrost | place: Sweden: Stordalen | collected...
AGGATGCCGGGGCAGCCTGGGATGCTGCCAGTGCTGCCAGGGCTGCTGCCAGGGCTGCTGCCGGGGCTGCTGCACGAGAGTGGCAGCACCAGGCCCTGGAAGCCCGAATACTTCCCCTCTTCGAAGAATGACGACTGAGAAGGAGGAGAAGCATGAGTGAGACAGACACTACTCAGGAAGCACACACTAAATATCCTAACATGTGGAAGGCATTCGCGATCGGATGGCTCATGTGCAACCGGGAAAACACGCACTACGGCCGGTTCAATGAGGAAGACCACATCGAATGCCGTAAGGCGTTCGACGTGTTGATAGTGCACATGATGACTGAGAAGGAGGAGCCATCGCCATGATAGAGATACACCCAACCGAAGACGACAGAGAGATCCGATTAGGAGACAAGATGAAGATTGAGTACAGGCCCGAGATCCACACTGTGAAATATGTATCCTCAGGCGGCGCCTTACTCACATTACTCGACGCGCAGGGATACACAAGAGTCAGGCATCCATCTGACCTCATACTGCTCGTCGAGGATGACGACCCACGTGCCGCAGCCATCCAGAAAAAAATCTCTCCAGCACAGGAGGAGAAACCCCAACCTAACGGGTAAAGATACCCCCATGAATAAACGAGCCGTTGGAGCGATGAACTCCAACGGCTCAAACGGAGAGGGCAAGCTCTCGCGGCAACCACCGCTAGTATAACACAGAGAACGCCCCAATCCCTCCCTCCCCGTTTGAATTTCACCAACTTTGTTTGATTTCGCGGATGTCGCCACGAGGCGAGAGCGTCCGGCCGCGGCGCAAGCACCACACGCGGCTCTTCAAGGTTCCGAACGGCCTGCACAGCTTAACCCGTGTCGGAACAGCAATACCCTCCGGTCCCGACGCCGGAGCATAACCCATAACCCAACGTACGTTCAGAAATCCGGTGTTACAAACCAGATGAGTGGCCCTCCTTCCGCATGGAGGGTGGCGTATGGGCGGTGTGGACTCCGGCCACCGCGCCATACGAGCGGCAGCAGTCTCTCAAGGGAGCCAGCCTGTGCGTCTTTTGACTCGCAGTCTGCCGTACCGCAGTTCATAGCGCCCACGATACGGGCGGTTCCGGTGGTACACGAGTTCTCGGCTGCCTGGACACCGGTGTGTCACCCCCCACGGGCCTGTTCCCACTAACATGGGTAGTCCCGCAAAGACGCACTCAAGATGGGACTCTGACTCAACCATCCCCAACCTCATCTAAAAAATCTCCAAAAAACATTCACAACATCGATGCACCTGTGGTATGATAGTATCATCACGAAACGAGGTTTGCCTATGAGATCCACAGATACTACGAAGCGGCCTGCGATAGTCATTCTGAATACGTCGGTACCCAAGAAGGTGGCGGACGCTCTTACCAAAGAGGCTCGACGTGTACCGCAGAGCCGCGCCGCATTGATTCGCTTTATCCTTGCCCGCCACGTTCAGGAGAAGAAGCATGGAGCCAACAAAACCGATCCAGGTGAATGACAGGGTTGTGATACGCAGTGAGCGCTCCATTTGGGACCAATGCCGCGGTACGGCCCAGGTGCGGATCGTGCAGCCTCCCGGTTGGATGGTGAAGGTGGATGGTCGCAGGAACAGGATGTACGTGGCAGATGGGGACCTGGTGAAACTTGAGTAGTGATGAAGCGAAATTCCGACTTGCTCCCGGCACTGGTGTTCGTTTGAAGCCCGGTGCTAACGAGCATCCCGACCCCTTCCTTATTGGCGAGCCATCCTTGCTTATTGTGGGGGCGACGGGTGTGGTTCACCAGTCCTTCGGTTGGTTGCACGAGATCCACGGTGAGGGATGGGTGGCGGACATCGCTACGGAGTACCTGGAGGTGTTGGATGGCGACGGAAACTCTTAATCCGCTCCTTGCCGGTGCATTCCTGACAAAGGTAGTCGGTGTTACGTTCAAAAACCGGGATGGATCGGATCGCCAGAACAGCTTGAGGCATGCGCACGTACACGGCATTGAATACATGGTGCTTGAGCGAGAGCCGAGGAATGAGTATGACCGGAATGCCATCAAAGTCTGTTTCCTGTCTCGCGATCGCCACGTGCACATAGGCTACATCGGCAACACGAAGCAGGAAGGTGATCGCGCCGGTCTGGCATCGCGCCTGGCGCCGCTCATGGATGCCGGGTACAAGTTTTCCGTCAGACCCGCGTACTACCAGGGCGGCGCCGATGGCGAAAGCCTGGGCCTTACCATCAGCATTCAGTGTATCGGACGGGAGGGGTGATATAGGCGGTCTTGCTTTACATGCAGCGACTATGTTGGATAAGAACGGTGAAAGCTAAGCCTCAACCCATCATCAACGCGGACGGTACGCTCACACGACGCACCAGGCTTCTGGATTGGAACTCGTGCCTATCGTACGCCCGCATGATTGCCGGCAACACCGCTCGATTCCGATCTGTTCAGTCGTATCGCTATGACGATAACCGCGGCTACGTTTGCTACCAGGTGTGCAATGCCGCACTCGATATCGAGGCCGTCGAGCAGCTTCAACTGCAACGTGTGCGGAGCGCCGAGCGGGAAGGCCCGTCAATGGTGTTTCTTGGCCCGGAATTGGGGTTGAGAGCCGGCCTGTACATGTGCTGTAACTTCTATTGCGAGCCGGCCGAACAGCACATCTACGAAGTCGATAGCATCCACCTGGAATGCACCTGTCCCGACTTCCATCTCCGCTGCCGTAGACTGGGGATCTGCTGCAAGCATCTGTGCGCTGTTTCAAGTTGGTTGCTGAGAGCCGCTTCGTAAGATAATCCGTGTAACTAGAGAGAAGGAGAAGAGCAAATGCCACGAATACACCCAAGCGAGTACACCATTTGTCCCGTAGCGGACGATGCTCTACTCGTACTCAGGCGCGTCGAACTCGTCGAGCCTGACGAGAGTTCCCCCTACCAGTCCGGGCCGCGCCTCAAGTGGATGTTCGAGACGGTAGAACTGATCGACGACGACTCCGGCGAGGGATATCGTGCGAGCATCTACACTGGGACCGCCTACGGCAACAGCAAGGCGAACCTCACGAAGCTGCTGGATCGTCTCTGCCCAGATCTCAACGATGACGACAAGGCGCATCTCGATACTGATGAACTGTGCGGCAAACGGTTCCGGGCAAACGTGATCCACGAGAAGAAACAGGATGGTTCTTCTCGCGCCGTGCTGGATGGCATCAGGCCGGCCCGCAGAGGCGCGCAGAACGCTCCCACCGTCCAGGCCGAGGTGAACGCCCCGGAACTGACTGTGGAGCAGGCACACGCCAAATGCAAGGAGATCGCGGCACATCTCGGATGGACGGGTAAGCTGACGGATCTGCGCAACGCTGCACTCAACGAGGCCAAGTTTGATGTAAGAGGCACCGAGGCCGATTGGAAGCGTGCCGCGGCGCTGCGTGTGGACACGTGGAATGCTGTCCATGCCAAGCTGTCCGGCGCCACTGAGGATGGGGAACCTGAACTTGATGGTCCTGATCCGTTTGCCGACGAGTAGTTTGTACTTGAAAGGAGGGTTGAGGAAAGCCATGCCAATCGAAGTGCTCGAGCCCGAAACGATCGAGGAGATAGAGCAGGAGCGCGTTCCTGCCGCAGGCGATCTGCCGCCTATCTACGGCCGATGCCCCGTCTGCAACAAGCCGCTCTTTCCGCGCTGCCGCATCACCGGCGCGCCCAAATGCCCGCCCGTCGGCACCGGCTACGAGAGCCGCGCCAGGTGCAGCGGATGCGGCACGATCATCTACTACGCCGGCAACGGAATCTGGAAGGTATTGTCGGACGACGACATCACGGAAGACGACCGCATGGCGGATAAGCTCGGAATGGGCGGCCCGTAGCCTCAGCCGCTCCATATCGGGCCGCGAGGAGGCGGCGATGAGGTCGCACGGGTCTGTCCTGGCTCTCTGCGCGGCGCTGCTGCTGGAGGATGGTGAGGCTAATTTGCCAGATCCGGGAGACGGTCATCAGCCTGTGGCGGCAATCGAGTGCCGGGACCTGTTGAACGAGGAGAAGGTCAACAAGGGACTCGACATAATCAAGGACGGCAAGAACGTTCACATCGCACCTAACACGGCGGGTAAAGTCGCTATCGTCGTGCAGAGTGTCAGCACGACATAGGAGGAGACAAACGATCATGTACGTAATCATTCGGACCTACTCTGCGGGATGCTTCGCAGGGGATCTGGAAAGCAAAGACAAGGACGAGGTTGTTCTTACGAATGCTCGTCGCCTCTGGAGATGGGTAGGTGCGGCAACTCTTTCCGAACTGGCCGTCGAAGGAACATCTGATCCGCGCGAGTGCAAATTCGCAGTTCCAGTTCCACGTATCACATTGCCCAACGTCATAGAAATAATCGAGACAACAGACGTGGGCCGCAAGTCTATCCAGGAAGTGCCAAAGTGGCACATCTAAACGGCTCCGGCGACGGCTCCGGCGACGGCGACGGCTACGGCTCCGGCGACGGCTACGGCGACGGCTCCGGCGACGGCGACGGCTACGGCTCCGGCGACGGCTACGGCTACGGCTCCGGCGACGGCGACGGCTCCGGCTCCGGCTCCGGCGACGGCGACGGCGACGGCTCCGGCTCCGGCTACGGCTACGGCTACGGCTACGGCGACGGCGACGGCTCCGGCGACGGCTACGGCGCCGGCGACGGCGACGGCTACGGCGACGGCTCCGGCTCCGGCTCCGGCGACGGCTACGGCGACGGCTCCGCCTAATCACAACCATTGAAACAAAGGGAGAGGAGATATTACACATGAGCCAGGATGCGTTCGACCGTGCGCGAACCTCCGGGCTCGCTACAGACGGAACACCGCGACTCTCCGGCGCAGCCCTACATGCGCTGGTAGACCGGCTCGTGAAGGCCGGCATCGGCCAGCCGCTCTCAGAGCGGCTGGCCTTTGATAAACCCTCGGTCTGCGTCAAACAGCTTGAGTACCTGCCATTCCGAGGACAACTCAAGGCTCCCGGCAGATTGCTCGCGCTGTTCATTGAGCGTGACGAAGCTCCGCCTGCTGATTACGGGGTGGAGAAAAGCAAGGAGGCCAAGATGCCTTCAGACCGAAAGGTGTACCTCAAGTTTCCTGCTGTCATCGAACTCCTGGAATGCGCCGCTGCCAAGAGGCAGGGGGGTGAACTGCTAACCCAGGAGGAATGGGCGGCCGGCATGTGGCGTACGACTGGCATCCCGACGTGTCATTTGTTGGTACGCGAGCAATACTTAGGGCGCGGGGAGTGGTTCACGGCGCCTAAGATTGCCGATAAAGCCGGCCCGTGGTACGAGGCGATAGGGCAGGAACGTATGACAAAGGCCATCTCCATGTTGGAGGATGAGGAGATACGCACCATCGCTCTCAACTATTCGAAAGGCATCTACAAGACCGAGTACGGTGACTCGGTACGTATGAAGTTCGATAAGCTGCGGGCCGGGCTACGTACGGAGTCCGCACGAGGCGATACGAAGTTGGATACCAACACGAGACGCGCCATTGAAGCGGAACTCGCTGGTAAAAAAACATGAGAACCTGCTGGGCCTACTGGGCCGCACCTATCATAGCGCAAGTGCTGCGACGATCCGCTGCACTGTCAGACCGAGCCACAGTTAGCCTTTCTGGGGTTCTTCGCCGACTCCGAGGAACGTTACAAGAGAGGGGGAACGCCAAGTGTTCTGTACCCGCTGCGAGAAGTGGCGCTGGCCAGATCGTCTTTGCGCCGACGCTACGCCGGGCAATCCAGAAGGATTGTTTGGAGAGGAGCAGGGACAATGATCGAGCCGTCGCCGAGGCCGTGGTACCGCGACCACATATACTACATAACGGACCCTAATCGTCGAGATGTCGCGAGCACGTACTTCCCGTGCCATCAGCATGACGTAGACGAGGCAAACGCTCGCCTGATAGTCCGCGCCGTCAACGCCTACGACAGCCTGCTGGCAGCCTGCAAGGCGGTGGAGGCGCTGCTAGATCAGGGGCTCGCGCTCGGAATGTCCGTCGAGGATGTGAAGGTGGCGTACGACATACTGCACGCTGATATCAAGAAAGCCGAGGCAGACGATGAGTATAGTTCGATCCGTTCACCGAATCGTCCAGGGCAAGAGTCTGTCCGGAACACTTACAAGGTGGCCGAGATCCGAAAGGAGCAGGAGGGATGACTGCCAGCATTCCGCGCATAGGTCCGGCGACCGTCCGGGACCGCTGGGTGAAAGTCATAGTCCAACTGCCGGTGATAGACTGCGACGTGCAGGCGGATTGCCACCAGTGCGGCTATGTGACGGCCTATGCTGACGCTGATGGCAACTGGTGGGACCGAACGGGTACGCGCCATGACGTAAGCCGATGGCGCGGGTTGCCGGAGCCGCCGGAATGAGGAACGCCCTTCTCGTCTTCGGCCCGACGCTGCTCGTCCTGGCGCTCGGCCTGGCGCACCCACCGCGCCCGCATACCTGCACCATGCGCGAAGCCCGCGCCAGGCTTGCATGGTGCCGCAAGATGAATAACCGTCCGTCAGTCCGTGCCCGCGTCCGGCGCGAGCAGAGAGCGCACGAGAGGGCAAAGCGACCTTGATCGGCCTCGTTCACATCGACGTTTTCTCCGGCATCGGTGGCATGTCGCTCGCCGCCGAGATGGCCGGTTTTGAGACGGTCCTGCACTGCGACACCGAGCCGTTCTGCCGCAACATTCTGGCGCGCCACTGGCCGGAAAGCCATATCCATGACGACATCCGAACCCTTACGGCAGAGAAAGATAGTGGTGCGCGGGCGCCAACTTCAGCGCCGAGGTTTGTTGAAAAAGGAGGCGAGGATGCTCAGTGTAATTCGGTGGGCGCGTATGGCCCGGCCGAACATGGCGACGGATGCCCGGACCTGCAAACGACGGCCTCCCATCCGCCGTTCTTTTCAGAAGAAGGCTACGATGAACTGCCCGAAGTGCGGGGACGTGATGATGATGGCCGGCAAGGAGCCATTCTGCCGAACGTGCTGGGATACTCCGCTCACCAAGCCGCTCACCAAGCCCGTACACGCTCCGATTGCTCCAACCGTACAGACGGTGGCAGAAAGCCCTCAGGCCACCAGGAGAGGCGCACAGCGCCAGCAACAGGCAGATTCGGATGGTGGCTCGTCACTGGAGGGTTTGTTCCTTGAGGTTCTGCGTGATTACGGCGCCGATCTACCTGCGCCTGCCCGTGAATTCGCATGGTGTCCCGGCCGCAACTACCACGCTGACTTCGCGTGGCCGGCCGCTCTTGTCATCGTCGAGGTGGAAGGATACGGCCACGGGCGGGGCAAGGATCTGACAAGTAAGTTCGTGCGCGACATCGGCAAGTACAATCTCCTTGCCGTGCTCGGGTGGACTCTACTTCGGTGTAACCGCGCCATGCTGGAAGAGGCTCCGGAGCAGTTCATATCACTCATCCGAACGGCAGTCAAGAAGGGCCAACGAGCGTGAAGAATTGGATCAGCCCCATATTCCATAGACACAGGTGGGAACACGGTTGGGCCAATCTGGATCGGGGCCTGTCCGTCAGGTGGGTACGTTGGTGTCCTGGGTGTGGCAGAGTGGATCAATTTGCGGGAGGGTGCGCCAGCTACCTGCAGAAGTCGAAACATTGGCACTTTTACGCCATCCGTAAAGGTGATTTCTGGAGCCAAACACGTCCACACCCGCCATCGTGTGGTGCAAAGGATATCGAGTAATGTTCCCTGACGACTTCTTGCAGGCGTTCGCTGCGGGTGCTCTGGATTGTGCTATGGCGGTTGGAGCGGGCATCCTACTCGGATCGCTCATCAACGTTGTGCTCGATGCTTGTAGGGGAAGGAGGACCAAAATTGATTTACCACAAGATCGAAACGCTCTACGAACGCGACGAGAGGACACACAAACTCGCGAGACCCTTCACGCTCAAGAATCCGGTGTACGGCATCATAAAGGAATGGGAATTCACCGAGAAAATAGATGGCACCAACATCCGCATCATGTGGAGCCCCAGCGAGGACATCACATTCGGCGGACGCACTGACAACGCTCAGTTGCCTGCCGACCTGGTAAACATACTCAAGAACCACGTGACCGAGGAGAGGCTACGAATAGTGGAAGGAGCAAACATTGAGTGACTTAGAAGCCAGGATTGCCGATCTCGAAAAGTGGCGCGAGGCGTTCGTGGAGGTTGTTACGGAACAGTTGGCTCGGGATGCGTACCAGGCAGCGATAGTTGACATGTGCCGGGACTTCGACCTTCCACTCCCGAAGGATGAACTATTACGTGCCAGGTTTGATAAGTGGTGGAAGTGTGAAGACGGCTAAGGCCCCGAACTCTCCGGAATCCGGGGCCTTAGTGGAGAAGGAGCAAACGCGTCCGAACATCCTCATTGTACCCTGATCTGCCATCCTCCTCCATCGCCGTTCGACATATTCTGGTCGCACTTCACTCCGCCCACCGTAACATCCACGAACTCTTGTAAGAGGTTCCACCGCCGGCCGTCCCGGAACGGTTTGTATCCGGGCCATGCGCTCGCCGCGGCAAGCCAGGTGTAGCTTACGATGCCGGCTGCAAGAGCCGCCTCGCACACGTTGCCGGGACCGTACACCCCCAGCTTGTAACGCTTCTTCAGCGCGGCTCGAAAGCCTATCAGGTAGGCCAGCGCCGGGGCCGCGCCGGAGGTGCCGGAGTCCACCGTCGCGTAAATCACGCCGCCGGTAGGCTGGCCTACCTTACGCGCACCCACGGCTGCCAGGGCGCCGTGAAGCAGGCCGTGCGCGTAACTGAAGTATCCGAGAGTGGTGGGATACCCACGCTCGAATACTGAAACGACAAACATACCTGCCTGGGAAATGGCCTTCGCCTCGGCCTGTGTTAGAGGTTTGCGCTTCCCCCCTCCAGGCAGATAGCGACACACGAACTCTATCCCCGATGCCTTGAAACCGGCCAGGTGGCCCGTGACAGGCACATCACAGTCTATGCCTAGATGGGATAGCATGCTACTCCTGCTTCGTAACGTACGGGGGTCTGGAAAGATAGGCTTGAACATCCTTTGCAGCAGCCACCAATCCGACAATGAGGGAATGGGTGGGTGTCGCCCCAATGGCGAGCGCGGACCCACCCACTGCAACAAAGGCTGCAAGCGCCGACACGATGATAAGCGCGAGCGGTTGCATTACACTGTGGGAGCCACTCCGAACGCCTCGGGGTACTGCTGCTCCAGCGCCTCGATAGCCTTGCGACTACCCGAGAACGGATCGCCGAAGATGGCGCGCAGAGGATTGCTCGCGAGCGCCTTCGCTTCCTGCTCCCATAGCAGCAAGACTTGCTGAATACCCTGTTCCAGGGCCGAGTTGCCGTTCTCCATTGCCCACAGATAGGCGGCGCCGGCCGACTTGAAAAGGTTCACGCCCTGAAGTAGTCCACCCATGATGTTCGATCTCCTTTACCTGCCTGTTAGGACCATCTAACGCCCGTGCGTATGATTCCCCTTCAATAGTACCCCGAGATAGTTGTAGAGCACCCCGGCCGCTCCGATGGCGGCCATGACGAATGCCCACAAACGAGAGGCCCGTCGCTCTGTCTGAATGTCGAAGCGTTTCTGCCACGTCTCGATCTTGCCCATTACCTCCGCGCACATGGGGCAGTGTCCGGTGCGCTCCTCCACCACTTCCAACCGCCTCTCAAATCCTGTTTCCACGATACCTTCTATGCGTCCTAACTTCTCCAGGATCGCCCGATCGGATTGCTCCAATCCGTCTATGCGGCGGGAGAACCTGTCGAGAGCGGCGGTGATATGAGCCAGTTGATCTTCTGTCATGTTTACCTGGAAGGTTGGCTATTGGTGGGATCGAATAGCTTATTCGTCTCCCTGCGGCCTGTTCTAGGGAGCGTTTGCCTTACACCAGGAACGCGCTGCTCCACGTATTCCATGATCCCCCTCGGTTTCCTCTGGTACTTGTCGAGTTCTGCGGCGAGATCCGAAACGAACTGAGGCACGACGGTCCCGGCGAGGCTGCCTACAGCCTTCTCGGGCTGAAATCCTGTGAGACCACCTATCTGTTCCCCAATTCTCATTACAGGGCTCTCCGAAGCCACCTTTGTTGCGGTCCTCATAGCGGACTTGAACACTTTGTTGTGCCTTCGGTGCGCTTCGGAAAGTTCATGTAGCGAGGCGCCGAGTGCGAATATCGTACCCACCGGAGCCAACAGAGAGACCTGATACCATCTGCCTCCGATACGAATAGATCCTTCGGGAACGTTTTTAAGCCGATTGTCGGAGGAGTTGAATCCCTTCGCCATGCCGTGCGCCGCGGCCCACGCGCCGAATGCCATGATACCCATTCCTGTGATGTTCCGGCCGAATGTTTCGGAGAACCGGCGCTGCGCGTCCAGATCAAATCCCTTCTCGGATGCCGCCGCCCTACGGGCTTCGTAGACAGCTAGCGGCCCACCTGCAACGTACTCTGCAATCCTGCCGAAAAGGTTGGAGGATACCTTAGCAAAGGGCATGATGAATTCCACAGTGGCTCTCGCGACAGGATTTAGTCCACGCTTGTAACGGCCGATGGCTTTCGTGAACTCATTGTCGTTCAGGAGTACCGCCTTCTCTGCGGACTCGACG
>Ga0182013_10008978_pt1 | contig 10632 bp, 4 predicted proteins | sample 612S2MmetaG_FD_120487 | JGI IMG/M metagenome (GOLD analysis project Ga0182013, IMG submission 120487) | Permafrost microbial communities from Stordalen Mire, Sweden - 612S2M metaG | ecosystem: Environmental > Terrestrial > Soil > Wetlands > Permafrost | place: Sweden: Stordalen | collected...
AGGGGAAGTTCGTCATGAACCGGCCCATCGTTGCCCACAAGAGACCCAGCGATGTGGACGAGACCACCGACACCCATGACACCATCGACTGGCTGCTGAAGAATGTGCCCGGCAACAACGGCCGCGTGGGTGTGTGGGGAGTCTCCTACGATGGGTTCCTGGCCATCATGGCGGGCATCGACGCGCATCCGGCGGTGAAGGCGATCTCGCCGCAGGCGCCGATGACCGACGTGTGGATGGGCGACGACTTCTTCCACAACGGTGCGTTCCGCGAGAGCTACGGCTTCGACTACGTGCAGCAGATGGAGGCGCAGAAGACGGACGCGCGGGTGGACTCGAAGCAGGATATGTACGACTTCTTCCTGCAGCATCGGAACTTCGCGGGCGCGGCGGCGGCTGCCCAGATGTCGGACCTGGCCACGGCGAAGGCCTTCCTGAAGCAGCCCGCGTACACAAAGTTCTGGCAGGACATGGCGGTCCAGTACCACCTGGACGAGGTGCATGTACCGACGCTCGAAGTGGGCGGTTATTGGGACCAGGAGGATATGTGGGGCACTCAGGCGGAGTTCGCGGCACTGAGACAGCACGGCGGCAAAGCTTTCCTAGTGCTCGGGCCCTGGGACCACGGCGGCTGGGAGGACACGGGGCGGACGCTGGGGTCAACGTTTGGCACTCTCGACTTTGGCGAGCCGACGGGGAGCGAGTTACGCAAGTGGTTTGAGGCGCCGTTCTTCGAGAGGTACCTGAAGGACAGGCCGGGCTTCGACCTGGTCGATACGGCCAGCTTTCGCACCGGCGTGAATCATTGGGAGCGGTACGATGCATGGCCGCCTGCGGTAGGCTTCGCGCCGGGGCGGCTTTATCTGGAGCCTGGGAAGGCGCTGAGCTTTGCTGCGCCAGCGGACGGGGGCGACGGGATCGCCGCAAGCTATGTCTCGGACCCGGCGGACCCGGTGCCGTACCGCCATCGGCCAATCCAATCGACCTATGCGCCGGGCTCGAAGTGGTACACCTGGCTGGTGGAGGACCAGCGGTTTGTGACCGGACGCAAGGACGTGGCGAGCTTCACCATGCCGCCGCTGGACCACGACGTCACGATTACCGGCGATGCGATGGCGGACCTGTTCGCGGCTACCACGGGAAGCGATGCGGATTGGGTGGTGAAGCTGATCGATGTCTATCCCGACGATGCGCCTGCACCGAATGCGGGCTATCAGTTGATGGTTGCGGAGGAGATCTTTCGTGGCCGCTACCTGAAGAGCTTTGAGCGGCCCGAGCCGCTGAAGCCGGGCGAGGTGAATGAGTTCAAGTGGAGCCTGCACGGGGTGGACCACACGTTCCTGAAGGGCCACAGCATTGTGGTGGAGGTGCAGTCGAGCTGGTTCCCGCTGTACGATCGCAATCCGCAGACGTTTGTGGCGAACATCATGAAGGCGCCGAAGCGCGAGTACAAGCCGGAGACGATGACGATCTTCGGCTCGGCGAAGTACCCATCGCATCTGGAGTTCGAGGTGGCGAAATAGATCAAGCAGATTCGCGAGAGCCAGCGTGCGAGCCAGCCGATCTTTGCCCGCTACCGTTGATAGGGAACATACTCTGGTTCCCAGATATTCGCCTGGAGTTCCCGTTCCAGACTGCCTTCGTCGGGCACCTGCGCCTGTCCCTCCCGAATCGCCTGCCTTCCGACGGCTTGCGCAATCAAGCGACTGAGCCGGCGTGAATCTGAAAGCGATGGAAGAAGGCTTGCATGCTTATCCGTTTGCGTAGGGACGAGCCTTGCCAATTCCTTCGCCGCAGCCATGATCATCGTGTCGGTGACTCGCCGGGCTTTTGAAGCAATGATGCCCAGAGCAAGTCCGGGAAAGATGTAGGAGTTGTTGGTCTGGTCGATAGGGACGTTCTTCCCGCCGAAGCTCGCCGCAGGAAACGGGCTGCCGGTACCGATCAGCGCCCGGCCCTGGGTCCAATCCAGCAAATCCTGCGGAGTTGCTTCGCTGCAGGAAACCGGATTCGAAAGCGGGAAGATGATGGGGCGGTCTGCATGCTTTGCCATTTCGCGTATTGCGGATTCGGTGAAAGCTCCCGGCTGGCCAGACACCCCAAAGAGGACTGTAGGCTTCGCGTGGCGGATCACATCCTCCAGCGAGATTTCTCCGTCCGGCAATCTCCAGTCGCGGACCTCCTGCTGCTTGCGGGCATAGGGTAACTGCTCGGCCCGCACGCCTTTCCCATTTTCTGTGACAAGGCCGTAGCGACCGATCGCGTAGATGCGGTTGCGGGCGTCTGCCTCTGGAATTCCCCTGTCCTGCATAAGCTGTATCAGCAGGTTGGTTATGCCAATTCCCGCTGTTCCGAAGCCCAGCACAACGACCTTCTGTTGCTCCAGCGGCACCCCGGTTACGTTGATCGCGGAGAGGAGGGTCGCTGCAGCGATAGCGGCAGTGCCTTGAATATCGTCGTTGAAGGTACATAGCTGGTCTCGATATCGCTCCAGCAGTCGAGTCGCATTGGTGCGGGCAAAGTCCTCCCACTGTAAAAGCACGTGGGGCCAACGCTTTTCCACGGCATTCACAAAAACATCGACAAAGGCGTCGTACTCTTCACCGCGAATTCGATGATGTCTCCACCCAATGTAGAGCGGACTCTTCAACCTTTCCTCGTTGTCCGTCCCCACATCCAGCAGAATCGGAAGACAATACTCCGGGTCAATCCCGCCGAGCGCGGTGTAAAGGGCCATCTTCCCGATGGGAATACCCATCCCTCCCGCGCCTTGATCACCCAGTCCCAGAATTCGCTCCCCATCGCTGACGACGATGCACTTAACGCTGTCGTAGCGGGGATGATTGAGAATCTGCTCGATGCGATCTCGGTACGGGTAGCTAAGAAACAGGCCGCGCGGCTTCTTCCATATCTCGCTGAACCGCTGGCAACCTTCACCCACGGTTGGCGTGTACAACAAAGGAAGTATCTCCTGGATATTGCGCAGCGAGAGGGCGTAGAACAGCGTTTCGTTCGTATCCTGCAGATCGCGGAGAAAGCTGTATTTATGGAAGGAGTCGGGTTGATCGCGCAGCGCTTCAAGCCTGCGCTCGACCTGCTCGTCGAGACTTCCAACGTGCGGGGGCAAAAGACCGTGCAAGTCAAATACGTCGCGCTCCTCATCGGAGAAGGCAGTTCCCTTATTGAGCCGAGGAGAATTGATCAGGTCGTATCCGGAAAGAGATACCTGGCAGGTCTTGCCGCTTGCAGTCTTCGGTGATTGTGCGTTCATTCCCGTGCCTTCCTGGCGGTTGGGCCTGCATCCAGTGTAGATGCTGTCCGACGCGCAGGATTCCATCTCGGGGATGGAAGCAGATTCCTCCGCTGCGCTCCACCTCGGGCCGCGGAATGACAAACAAGGGAGCAGCTCCGCTCAGTGGGATGAAGGGGCTCAGGGCAGGTTAAGGGGCACCCGGCTTGAATCCCACATCTCAGAGCCGAGATGTGGGGCACCCGGCGGTTGGTTGGGAGTTAGAATGGCTCGCGGCCGGAAACGCCCCCGGGCGGTGCGGCTAGCGAATCCCAGCCAGTTTGGCAGGAGAGATAGAAGGCGGCACGTATGCGTGTGAATCGGATGACTGCGTTTGGTGCGATGGTGTGCGCGGCAACTTTGACCCTGGTGTGCGGAGCGCAGGATGCGTCCGGCTCTCCGCACCTGCGCAAGCAGGGCAGTGCAACCCAACTGATTGTGGATGGCAAGCCGTATCTGGCGATGGGCGGCGAGCTGAGCAACAATGCTGCAACCAGCCTGGAGAATATGGACACGATCTGGCCGAAGCTGGTGGCGGCCAACCTGAATACGGCGCTGATCGGGGTGTCGTGGGCGCAGTTTGAGCCGGAAGAGGGCAAGTACAACTTTACCCAGGTGGATGGAGTGATTGCGAAGGCGCGTGAGAACAACATGCACGTCATCCTGATCTGGTTTGCGAGTTGGAAGAACGGCACGTCGAGTTTTGCGCCGTACTGGGTGAAGAAGGACTATCAGCGCTTTCCGCGCATTCAGATCAACGACGGCAAGACCGTCTCGGTCTCCGGCCCGGTTGAGCTGCTGAGCACGCTGGGCGCGGCCACGCGCGATGCCGATGCCAAGGCCTTCGGCGCGCTGATGAAGCACGTCGGCGAGGTGGACGGCACGCGCCATACGGTGTTGATGGTCCAGGTGGAGAACGAGGTGGGGGTGCTGCGCGATACGCGGGACCGCTCGCCGGCGGCGAACAAGGCCTTTGCGGGACCGGTGCCGGCGGAGCTGATGCAGTATCTCGAAGCGCACAAGGAGACGCTGATTCCGGAGTTCCGCGATGTCTGGGCGGCGAATGGCACTAAGAAGTCGGGGACGTGGGAGGAGGTCTTCGGCCCGGGCAAACCGGGGAATGTGGAGATTCCCATCCAGACCACCAGCCCGCCGATGAGCGCGCTGGAGCACGAGAAGAGCTGGCAGCAACTGCATTGGGCGTCGGACGAGATCTTTATGGCGTGGAACTATGCGCGCTATGTGGAGAAGGTGGTGGAGGCGGGCAAGGCGGGCTACAACATTCCGATGTTCGTGAATGGCTGGCTGCAGCAGCCCAATCACGCGTGGCCGGGGACGTATCCTAGCGGCGGGCCGCTGCCCCAGGTGCATGATGTGTGGCGGGCGGGCGCGCCGTCGGTGGACATTCTTGCGCCCGATCTTTATCTCGAGTACTTCGACGACGTTTGCGAGCGGTTCACGCGCAATGGCAACCCGCTGTTTATTCCGGAGACTAGCACCAATCCCGCCAATGCGGTGGTTGCGGTGGGCAAGTACAACACGATTGGCTTCTCTCCGTTCGGCATCGACGGCAACCGGCCGATCGGCGCGGATCTGGCGGCCACGTATAGCCTGCTGGAGCAGCTGGCGCCGATGATTCTGGCGAGGCAAGGAACGGATGCGGTGACCGCGGCGCGACTGGAGCCGGGAGACGCGCCCAAGAGCGTCAAGCTGGGCAACTACACGCTGACGCTGACCTACACGGGCCGGACGATGCGGCTTCCGCCGCAGACCCGGGGTCAGGTGGCGGGGTCGCCGCCTCCGCCGGGCGCGGGGCAGGCGAACCCCAATGAGGCTCCGCCGGAGGCAGCGGCGGTGCTGATCTCGACTGGCCCCGATGAATATTACTTCGGAGGCGCGGGCGGCGCGATGCGGATCGACTTCGCGGCGAATGCGCCCGGGCCTGGCAATGTGGGGCTGGGGGATGTGCAGGAGGGCAAGTTTGTGGACGGCAAGTGGGTGGTGACGCGCCAGATTGCCGGCGACGATGACGCCCAGGGGGAGATTCTGGTGCTGCGTCCCGGCACGATTGTGCGGGTGACGCTGTACCGCTATCCATAGGACCTGAAGTGAAGAACTTGAACTGACCTGATTCAGAGGCGGGACTGTGCCGATTCCAGTGCAGGCACAGGTGCAGTCATTGGGGGCTGTGGAGTCGAACTCCACGGTCGAGGGAGGGGTCTGCGGCGTGGAAGAGGGTTCTCTTTTGGGACTCATCCCCAATAAGGATTGCTTAATATTGCCGAAGATCGATCCGCATGATGGATGCTGGAGATGGTGGCTTTCCGTGTTCGCGACAAGGCGACAGGTTGGGACGATTTCGGTCGGCCCGTGGCCACCTTGCGAACGAGGTTAGGGGATTATCATGCGGGTCCTGGTTGTGGAAGACGATCGTGCTCTGGGAGCGTTTCTGAAGAATGGGTTGCAGTTGGAGGGCCATCGGGTCGAGTGGGTCGAGGATGGAGAGGCGGCCCTGGCGCAAAGCGCGGAGGGCCATCCGGATCTGGTGGTGCTGGATCTGAGTCTGCCCAAGCGCGATGGCATGGAGGTGCTGGCGGAGATGCGGGCGCGCCATGACGACGCATCGGTGCTGGTGCTGACCGGTCGCAGCGATGTCGATGAGCGGGTGCAGTGCCTGGAGATGGGGGCGGACGATTGGCTGCTGAAGCCGTTCAGCTTCTTTGAGCTGAGGGCGCGGTGCAGGGCGCTGCTGCGGCGGCGTCAGCAGTTTGCCGATCCCGTGCTCCGTCATGGGGACCTCGAACTGAACCGGATTGAACATAAGGTCGCGCGCGCGGGCCGCAGCATCAGCCTGACCGCGAAGGAGTTTGCGCTTCTCGAGTACCTGCTGTTGCATCAGGGCGAGTGCGTGTCGCGCAGCGAACTGCTGACCGAGGTGTGGCAGATGACGACGGAGACTGGCACCAACGTGGTGGACGTGTACGTCAACTACCTGCGCCGCAAGGTGGATCGGCTGGCGGACCACGGCGCTGAGGCGAGCGCAAACCATGGGAGCCTGATCGAGACGGTGCGCGGAAAGGGATACAGGCTGGGCGGCCAAGCTCGGACGCCTGTGGCACGGGCCCCGCTCGGGCTGGCTACTGTATCCAACGCAGCGTTTGCGTAGAGCAGTTTCACCGCCGGTGTTATCCGGGAGCAATGCACGCGAACAGCGTTCTGAATCGAACGGGAGACTTTCAAAAATGGGCTATGGATTGGGCAGTTTGAGCGCTGGAAGTAAGGCGGCGATGCGCACCGTGGTCCTGGCCAGCGCGGATGCGGACCTCCGGGGGCGCCTCTGCCAGCAACTGACGGCGATGCGATGGCAGGTGCGCGAGGCGGGAGGCGGGGCGGAGGCGATGGCGCAGCTGGAGACTCAGGGCGCGGAGGCAATGGTGCTGGACCACGTGTTGCCCGACCTGGAGGTGGGCGAGTTCGCCAGGCAGATGCGAAGCCGGCATCCGGTGATGGACCTGCTGTGGGTCGATGGGGGCGTTGAGGAAGATGGAGTGCGCAGCCCACGGAGGAACGAACTGCTGCAGGCCCTGCGCCAGGCGCAGCAGGGCGCGCACGAGCCGAGCGCGGTGGGGGAGATGGCAGCCTGGGCGGTTGCGCCGGTGGCCGTTCCTCAAAGCTCCGCGGCCGACAGACTTGGCCCTGGAGGCGAGCGTGCTCGTGTTGCATTGCAGGTGGCTGGGTTGTTATTGCGCTCACGCGGCCTGGGGTCCCCGGACACCGGCTTGCGCGGAGACAATTCGGAGAGTGATGCAGCAATGGCTGCCGGCCGTGAGGCTGCCTCTTCTGAATTAGACGGACTTGAATCGGCCGGGAAGACGCCGTTGGAACCAGCGGCCACTCTCCATGAGGACACGTTCGAACCCGAGAGGCCGGCGAAGCGGCCCCGCGCACTGCCGCTGCCGGAGATGGTGGGGGAGAGCTTCTCGATGCTGGAGCTGGCGCGGCTGGTGCGGCTGGTTGCGCCGCGCTCGGCGACGGTGCTGATTGAAGGAGACACGGGTACTGGCAAGGAGTTGGTAGCCAAGGCCGTACACCGGCTGAGCGCGCGCGCCGCCAAACCGTTCCTGGTGCTGAACTGCGCGGCCATCCCGGAGGCGCTGCTGGAGGCGGAGCTGTTCGGACACACGCGGGGAGCGTTTACCGGGGCGGTGCAGTCGCGCATGGGCAGGATCGAAGCGGCCAACGGAGGCACGCTGTTTCTGGATGAGATTGGCGAGATGCCGCTGGCGCTGCAGGCCAAGATGCTGCGCTTTCTTGAGTCCGGCGAACTGCAGCGGGTGGGCGACAACGAGACCGTGCGGGTGGATGTCCGGGTGGTTGCGGCCTCGCACCAGCCACTGCAGTTGCGAGCTACGCAGGGAACATTCCGGCTGGACCTCTATCACCGGCTGGCGGTGTTTCCGGTGTTCGTGCCGCCACTGCGCAGCCGGATGGGGGATGTGTTGCCGCTGGCGGCCTACCTGTTGGGCAGGCTGGGCGAGGAGATGCCGGTCAAGCGCCTCTCCGCCGGAGCGGCGATGCGGTTGATGGAGCACGACTGGCCGGGCAACGTGCGTGAGCTGGCGCATGTGCTGGAGCGGGGCGCGATCCTGGCGGAAGACCGGCGAGAGATTGCGAGCGACGAGATTTGGTTTTAGATCGGTCTCACCGTTACGTGGGTTACGGATGTAACTCGGCTCGAGCTATGTGATTGGCATCACTGACCCTTTCCCGCAATAGGAAATCTGATAGGAAAAAGGAAGAAAAAAGTGGTGCGAAAACGGTCCCGTTTGCTTATGATGGGGAGCCGAAAAAACGGATAGGTGGGAAGAATTGCAGGAGAGGCGACACTTCGGCGCGACACAGAGAGGGGAAAACGCGATGCGATGGCTGCAGGTCATACTGGCGTACTGGCGACGTTGGAACGAGGCAATCTGAAGGCGATATAGGTTGGGCTACATCAGGTGGACGGCGTCCACGTCGACGATGAGGTTGCGCCGCGGAATGGCCTGGGCTTCGGCATAGGCGAGCAGTTGGTGCAGCGCGCGGTTGAGGACGTCGCGGCGCTCAGCCTTGAGCACGAAGTGGAAGCGGTAGATGCGCTTGAGGCGTGCGATGGGCGCCGCGGCCGGGCCGAGCACGCGCAGTTGGTCTGGCTTATCTGGCCTATCAAGGCGAGCGCTCTCGAACCACCGGCCCAGTTTGGTGGCCAGTGCGGCAGCCTCTTCGAGGGTTTGGCCCTGAACAATCACGTTGGCCAGCACCGCCGAGGGCGGGTAGTGCATCCAGCGGCGGTATTGCAACTCCTTGGTGACGAAGCCGGAGTAGTCGTGCGCGGCGGCGCATTGGATGGCGTAATGCTCCGGGTGGTATGTCTGGACTAATACCCGGCCTGGAAGCTCGCCGCGACCGGCCCGGCCTGAGACCTGGGTGAGCAGTTGGAAGACGCGCTCGGCGGCGCGGAAGTCGGGCAGGCCGAGGGCAAAGTCCGCGCCCACCACGCCCACCAGCGTAACCCCGTGGACGTCGTGACCCTTGGCTATCATCTGGGTGCCGACCAGCAGGTTGATCTCGCCCGAGTGCAGGCGGGTGAGCAGGCGCTCCATGTCGCCGCGGCCACGCACCGTGTCACGGTCCATGCGGCCGATGCGGGCGTTAGGGAAGAGTTCCTGCAGCCGCTCTTCGCCCTGCTGCGATCCGGCGCCGAGGTAGTAGAGGTGCTCGGACTGGCACTTGGGGCAGGTCCTGGGGACGGTTCGGCGGAATCCGCAGTAGTGACAGACCAGCCGGTCGCCCGCGTTGGCGTGGTCGAGGTGGGCATGCAGGTCTGAGCCGAGCGCGGGCTTATGGTAGGTCATGGAGATGGCGCAGTTCTCGCACTCGATCTTCTCGCCGCAACTGCGGCAGAGCACGGTAAAGGAGTAGCCACGGCGGTTGAGCAGAATGATGACCTGCTCGCCGCGATCGAGCGTGGCCTGAGTCTCGGCGACGAGTTGGCGGGAGAAGATCTCCTCCCTGGCGGTCTCCTTGAACTCGGTGCGCATGTCTATTAACTGAACTGCGGGTAAAGGGCGGTCCATCACGCGGGTCAGCATTTGGATGCGGGTGTATCTTCCCTTGTCGCAGTTGGCCCAGGATTCGAGGGAGGGCGTGGCAGAGCCGAGGACGACGACGGCGGAGTTGAATTTGGCGCGCATGACCGCGACGTCGCGGCCGTGGTAGCGCGGAGTCTCTTCCTGCTTGTAGCTGTTGTCGTGCTCCTCATCAACCAGGATGAGGCCGAGCGAGACCATGGGCGCGAAGACGGCGGAGCGGGTGCCAACCACGATGCGCGCCTCGCCGCGACGGATGCGGTGCCACTGCTCGGCGCGTTCGTCTGGGGTCAGCCCAGAATGTAATAAGGCGACTTGCGTCCCGAAGGCCGCGAACATCTGGCCGGCCATTGCGGGGGTGAGGCCGATCTCCGGAACCAGCAGCAGCGCGGATTTGCCGGCGTCGAGCGCGCGCTGCATGGCGGCGAAGTAGACCGTGGTCTTGCCCGATCCCGTGACGCCATAGAGCAGCAGGGGGTGGAATCCGCCCTTGGTCATGGCGGCGGCGATGGAGGAGAGCGCCTCGATCTGGGTTTCGTTGAGCGCGTGCTCGTGAGGGTGTTTCTTGCCATTTGCGGGCAGGCCGCCGAGATGGAAGTCCTCGGGCGCGTTCTCGATGGCGACCAGGCCGCGCTTGACCAGGGTGGCAAGGGTGGAGGCGGGGACGCTGAGTTCGCGAAGGTCGCGTACGCGCATACGGCCACCGGCGGCGGCGATCTCGGCCAGGATGGCGGTCTGGTTGTCGTTCAGCTTCGGGATGCGCGCGTCGGGGACGAGGACGGCGATCCGCTCGGTGCGGCGTGCGTCGCGCTCTTCGGCGAGGGCCTCGCGGATGAGCCATTTTTTGCGCACCATGGCGTCGAGCAGGGCCTTGCGCGCCTGGGTCGCCGAGCGCAGCGCGGAGGCTTTGGCGGGGTTGCCGTCTTCCAGGTAGTTGAGGACGGCGTATTCGCGGTTCTGGTCTTCGGGCGAGAGCCGCGAGCGGCGCGACGAGCCCTTCTGCGCGCCTTCGTAGAGCACCCGGCGACCGGCGTCCGCGATGCGATAGACGAACTGGCGCTTGACCTCGGCGGCGAGCGGCATCATGCTGCGCAGGACTTCGCCGAGCGGGGCCACATAATACTGTGCGATCCACGCGGCCAGGCGCATCAGCTCATCGGACAGGAGCGGCGCATCGTCGAGCACCTGCTGGACGGGCTTGACTTCGATCTCGTC
>Ga0182013_10008979_pt1 | contig 10632 bp, 4 predicted proteins | sample 612S2MmetaG_FD_120487 | JGI IMG/M metagenome (GOLD analysis project Ga0182013, IMG submission 120487) | Permafrost microbial communities from Stordalen Mire, Sweden - 612S2M metaG | ecosystem: Environmental > Terrestrial > Soil > Wetlands > Permafrost | place: Sweden: Stordalen | collected...
TCGGCGGAGCAGAAGCTGCTCGTGGAACCGACCAACATCGCGCCCATTTCGGTAGTCAACTGGGCCTGCACCTGCGGCCAGTGGCCTTCAATGTACTTCCAGGCCAGGTCGCGGGTTCCGTCGATCATGAGGGCGATGGCAAACTGGAACGCGGCATCCTGGTTGCGGACCTTGCCTGAGACGGCATAGTCCAGGGAGCGCTGGACGAGGGCGGGATCCTCAAACTGGGCGAGCAGGCGCCGGGCGTTCTCCTGGAACTCGGGATTGGTTGAGGTTTCAGCGGCCTTTTGCAGCTTGTCAAAGAGAGCGGCGTCGCCGTTGCGGGCGGCGATTGCCAGAGCGGTCTCACCCAGCGTGGCATCCACGGAGGTGGGATCGGCGAGGTACCTTACAACGATCTGATTGGCTTGGGCAAGGACCGCGGGGTCTTTGCCGAAGTATCCAAGGACGGCGAAGAGCAGGGCGCGCAACTCTCGGGTATCGGCCGAATCGGCGCCAGAAGGGGGACCGAGTATGGCGAGCTCCGGAGCGAGGGTCGCGCGAATCCAGGCAGAGATGGCTGCCTTTTCTTCGGGAGTGGCCGCAACCCGGTCGTAGACGGAGCCGACGCCTCTGGGGGCAATGCCGAGAACGTTGGCGCTTTGATCGGTTTTGACCTTGCCGACGAGGGCAATGCCGAGAACGTTGGCGCTTTGATCGGCTTTGACTGCGGCGACGAGGTTCATGTAGTCGCCAACGGTGGCCTTGTTGGCGCGAACTTGCGCCCACTCATCGCCGATCAGGCTTATGCGCTCCGGGGGCGTAAGACCGGTCTCGATGTTGGATACGAGTGCAGCATAGACGCTGGGCGGATAGGCGCTGCGATAGTACCCCTTGCCGCCGGCATTGGCGAAGCAGACGCCGGCCTTGGGAGCCGGGAGCGTGGCGGCGTCAGGGGTGAGCACCTCGCAGTTCTGGCCATCAGTTGTTTTAAAACAGACCGGCAAAGTCCACATCTGGGCGGGATCGGGCTGGATGCCGGGACTGAGAAAGAAGCGCTTCTGGGCGATGGAGACTCGCCCTTTGGCCGGTTCGCCGAAGGTCAGCAGCGGCTCGCCCGGCTGCGCCACCAGGCTCTCCATGATCTTGTCCACCGGCTTGTGGCTGGTTGCGGTCTGGGCGTTCCAGAAATCCTCGGCGGTCGCGTTTCCGTACTCGTGGGCCGTCAGATAGGCGTGAACCCCCTTGCGAAAGGTCTCCGGCCCTAGATAGTTCTCCACGGTGAGCAGCACCGCGCCGGCCTTCCCGTAGGCGATTCCGTCGAACATCTGATTGATCTCATCGGGGGTTTCGGCTCTGGCGCGGATGGGCCGCGTGGTGGGTTGCGCGTCCAGGTTCAGCGTACTGTCCTCATCGCTGGCTACGGTCTGGTCGATCTTCCACTCCGGCTCCATCGCGGCCACGGACTTGTTCTCCATCCAGGTGGCGAATCCCTCGTTGAGCCAGAGGTTGTCCCACCACCGCATGGTCACCAGATCGCCGAACCACTGATGGGCCATCTCATGAGCGATCACGATGGCCACCAACTTCTTTGCATCGACGGAGGCGGTTTTGGGGTCGATGAGGAGAAGGCGCTCGCGGTAGGTAATGGCGCCGAAGTTCTCCATTGCGCCGGCCTCGAAGTCGGGAAGAGCAATCAGGTCGAGCTTCTTCAGAGGGTAGTGAATGCCGAAGTAGTTGTCGTAGTAGTGGAGCACCCACTTGGCAACATCGACACCATAGGAGGTGAGAGCGACCTTGTCCGGAGTGGCGCAGACGCGGATGGCCACCCCGTCGGACTCGCCGGCCGTGCACTGGAAGTCGCCAACCAGGAAGGCGACGAGATAGGTGGACATCTTCGGAGTGGTGGAGAACTTGAGTGTGTGCTTGCCGGGGCCGGGGCCGGGTGTGTCGGCTTCGATGGGGCTGTTGGAGATGGCGCTGTCGGCGCTGTCGACCACCAGCGAAATGTCGTAGGAGGCCTTGAAGGCCGGCTCGTCGAAGGATGGAAATGCGCGCCGCGCATCCGTTGGCTCGAACTGCGTAACGGCGTAGTTGCGCCGTGCCGTCTTGGATAGATAGAAGCCGCGCAGTTCGTTGTTCAGGATGCCGGTGTAGGCGATGGCCAGGGCCGCTTTGCCGGCGGGGAGCTTCTCAGGGAAGGTGAAGGTAGCTTGCTCTTTGTCCTTGTCAAGGGTCACGACTGCGGTTTGCTGCTTGCCACCGGCGGTAACGGTGACAGATTGGAAGGCGATCTCCGCGGCGTTCAGAACGATGCGATCCGTAGGCTCGGCGACCGTAAGCTCGATGGACTCGACGCCGGAGAAGGTTGCAGCCTTCAGATCGGGCGTAAGAGTGAGCGTGTAGTGCTCGGGGACGACGGTCCCTGGCAGGCGCTGCGCGGTTGCGGGGCTGCCAAGGATCAGAACGAGGCCAATGAGCAAGGCGGATGATGCGAGAGTGGTTAAATACGAAGGTGCAAAACTGCGTTGGTTCATGCAATCCTCTCAAAGTCGGCCGGGGGCGTGTATCCGGGATTCCGGTGGAGCATTTCAGCGATTGGGTTGGACGTCCCGCCAGGATTTCAGCGAGCCTTCCAGAACTCTAGTGCCGATTTTGACATTCTAGGCCAGCCGGGTCCACTTGGAGTACGCTGCGCGGCTGAAGTGGGTTCCGTTCTGCTTGAAGCTTGCATATCAAGTCATCCGCCGGATTTGCCCGCGCCAGATCCCTGCGGTTTCATGGCGGAATCCACCTGTATGCCGGCTGGGTGACCAGGGCGAACGTATCTTAAAATTACTTCTTTATGGGGGAAAAACACCGCGCAAAATATTGAATTCATGTGTTTTGTAACAAGGGCACGACTTCAGTCGGGCGGCACATGGACGAAAGAAGTACGTTGGGCTTTAGCCCCTGTGTGAGGCATCGACCGGTAGTCGGCAAACGGGACCTAGCGAGGTTAATTGGGGCTAACGCCCTTATTATCTAGTGCTTTCGTGGCGGCCCGACTTAAGTCGTGCCCTTTTACAAAACCTACTGTGCATAGTCATCAGTAAGATCAAGATGCGTTTGTCAAGGGCGCGTGGCCCATATCAACAGTTCAACGAGATTGTTGGTTTACACTGTCGCAGTAGTTGCACCAACGAGTCTTCACCTCGGAAGGAGATCTTCCCCATGCATCCTGGACGCCCTGCACTTGAAATCTGCCTGGCTGGCTGCCTTGCCGCGACCGGCGTGTTGAACGCGCAACTGGCCAAGCCCCCTGTGGCGCCTGTCAAGACCGTTGTCGATTCCTACTTCGGCCAGAAGGTCGATGACCCTTACCGCTACATGGAGGACCAGAAGGATCCCGCGGTGGTTGCCTGGATGAAGGCGCAGGCCGACTACACGCGGGCGATGCTGGACTCCATGCCGGGGCGCAAGGCCTTTGCCGAGAAGATGCAGACCTATATGAACGCCGCGGAGTTTACCGTCTCCGATGTGCAACTGGCGGGCAAGTTCACCTTCTATCGCAAACGCAAGCAGGGGCAGAATCTGGCTGCGCTCTACGTTCGCGAGGGGACGGACCCCCGCGAGCGGCTGCTCTTCGATCCCAATAAGTTCGATACGGGCGACCACCACATTTCGCTCGATCAGTACACCCCTTCTTGGGAGGGCAAATATGTTCTGATCGCCACCTCTCCGGGCGGTTCCGAGGACCAGACCGCAAAGCTCTATGAAACCGCAACCGGACGGGAGCTGCCGGAGAGCCTGGAACGTTTCGAGGGGGGAGTCTTTTCGCTCGACGCTGAGACTGTCTATTACCTGCAGCGCCAGAAACTCGCGCCGGGAGCGCCTCCCACAGACAAGTACAAGAAGGGCAGATTCTATGCGCATAAGCTGGGAACCGACGTAAGCACCGATCAGGCAGTTTTTGGCTTCGATGTCTGCCCCGGCGTGAGAGTTGCCGAAAGTGAGTTCGCTTACGCTACACCGATGCCGAACTCATCCTATGCGATTGGAGTTGTGAATGATGGCACCGGGCCGGCCCAGGAGGTTTATGTCGCGCCCCTGAGCAACATCGGGAGCAAGACAAGCTGGAAGAAGGTGGCCAGCTACGACGACAAGATCTCTGACCTGACTCTGATCGGCAGCGATCTTTATCTGGTTACCTTGAAGGACGCACCGAACGGCAAGATTCTACGCGTCAGCGCAACTGCGCCGGACCTGTCCAAAGCGGAGGTTGTGCTCCCTGGCAGCTCCGCGGTGCTGACCGGCAGTTATGTCGGGCAGAATGTTCTCAGGCCGGCAAAGGACGCGCTTTACATTCAGCAGGCCGAAGCCGGATTCGGGAAGGTTCTTCGCCTCTCGTATCAACCTGGAGCGAAGCCCCAACCGGTCGCGCTGCCCTTTGAAGGCAGCGTCGACGACGTGGTGACGGACCCGACCGAGCCGGGAGCTTTGGTCGCGGTAACTTCTTGGACGAAGCCCGGTGACTACTACCGCTTCGATCCGGCCACTGGAACCTCGGTTGCCATGGGGCTGGAACCCGAGAGCGCCATCGACCCCAAGGACTTTGTCTCAGAGGAGCGGATGGCACCGGCTCCGGACGGTACGCTGGTTCCACTTTCGATCGTTTACAAGAAGGGCATGAAGCTGGACGGCAGCAACCCTACGGCTTTGATCGGTTACGGCTCCTACGGCGACGTGTGGAAGCCGGGCTTCTCGCGCAGATACTCGGAGTGGATTGAGCGCGGCGGCGTTCTGGCCGTGGCGCATGTGCGCGGCGGCGGCGAGTTTGGAGAAGCCTGGCACCTGGCCGGGCAGAAGCTGACCAAGCCGAATACCTGGCGCGACTTCATCGCCTCGGCACAGTATCTTATCGACCATAAATATACATCCACGGCCAAGCTGGGAATCTGGAGCCAGAGCGCGGGCGGGATATTAATAGGGAGGTCGGTCACCGAACGGCCCGATCTATTCGCCGCCGCCGTTGACGGCGTGCCCTGTTCAGACATGTTGCGGATGGAAACTGGCGCAAACGGACCGCCCAATATTCCTGAGTTCGGGACGGTGAAGACGGAGGACGGCTTCAAAGGTCTCTATGAGATGAGCGCCTACGATCACGTGAAGCCGGGAACGAAGTATCCGGCGATTCTGGTGACCGCGGGGGTAAACGATCCCAGGGTCGATCCGTGGGAGGGCGCGAAGATGGCGGCCCGCTTGCAGGCAGCGAACGCCGGTGACAAACCGATCCTGTTGCGGGTAAACTACGACGCCGGGCATGGCATCACCGACACGGTTTCGCAGCAGGTCTCCGACTGGACCGACATCTTCACATTCTTCCTATGGCAATTTGGCGAGAAGGACTTCCAGCCGTCGGCTCTCAAGCCGTAACAATCTGTAGTGAAAACCAGGTCTTGAAAGGGCACGGCTTCAGCCGTGCCTCAAGATTGTAATATGAGTGCGGGCTTCAGCCCCAGCTGGATGTTTTCTGCAATTTGGATTTTTACCACAGGTTACTATTTGTCTGCCCAGTAGCTGGTTCGCGCGGTGACTCGCAAACCGGGATAATCGCGCAGGCGCAGCTCAATGGAGTGGAAGCCCGGATGCGGGGACTGAGGCTGAAAGCTCAGCATGTAACGGTTGGGCACGTGGTTGGAGATGGTGACGAGGGCGCGTACCAGGCTGCGGGCGTCTTCAAAGTGGTAGTATTCACCGCCGGTGAGTTGCGCAACCGTCTCAGGCACGTTGTGCTGGAGACCACCCGAAGCGGCGATTCCTGCCACGGTAGCCAGCCCCAGCGGAGGAGCAAGCTGCGTGAGACAACCCCAAGCCTGGACGGCCTTGTTCGTTGGGGCGTCGGGGTCGGGGTCCTTGCCCATGCATCCGCCAGGAGGGCTGGGGTGGGCATTCTCGAGTCCAGGGCCACCCACCTTCATCGGCAGGTTTCGATCGGCGAAGAGCGCCGCCTCAGATTTTGCCGTTGAGAAGCCGAGAGCGTAGATGGCCGTGTTTGTATCGCCGATCGAGCGCAGCGCATCTTCGACCTTGGCCTGGCTGCCGTGGTCGACGGTCTCGGAAAGCAGCAGAATGGCGCGGCGCCAGGGCTGCGGCTGGCTGCGCAACAGATCCACCGAGAAATTGAGGCCGTCGAGGATCGCCGCTCCCTTGTCTCCCGGCTCCAGAGCATGGAGCACGGCGCCTGCGGCGTCCACATCGGAGGTGAAGGCCAGCAACTGCGTGGGAGTGCTATCGAAGCTCACCACCGCAACCCGGTGAGGAACGTTGCCGACGACGGCTGCGATTACGGCGCTCAGGTTCCTGTAAGCGTCGAGCTTGCGGGCGCCGGCGCGGCCGGTCTCCACGGCAACCACAAGCGCCAGCGGCTCGCCGCCCGTGTCTTCGTCCAGCGTGAGCTGTTGCTCGACACCATCGTCGGTAACCCGAAAATCGCTGGCCTTGAGCGTGAAGACCGGCTCTCCCTGGGCGTTCCGCACCAGTGCGGGAACCAGCACGACGGTAGATTGCGCATGGAGTGGTGCGGTTTGCGGCGAAGAGGCTGCCGGGGCTTGGGCGTGCGCGGTGGGGATACAAAGCAGCGCGATTGCGGCAATCCTCTTCATTCGTGCGTTCCTTGAGGTTCAGTGTAGCTGCCTGGTAGAAATGTAGTCTTGGACAGGCGATTTGCTTGCGGTCAGATGCGGCCCAACTTTAGTAGACTCATTGGCAACGCATTTGTCTCAACTCAGCATTGAACAGGCTCCGCATTCGAGAGTTGCATCGAGAATTCGTGGAAAGGTCGGGCGTGCAAAATGTCAGGAAATGTGCTTGATTTCTACGAGGAACTCGCCGATTACTATCACCTGATCTTCGACGATTGGGAGAGCGCAATCGAGCGCCAGGCAAGGATTCTCGGCAATCTACTGGCCTCACAAGGAGTAAGAGGTCCGCTGAAGATCTTGGACTGCACCTGCGGCATTGGCACACAGGCTATCGGGCTTGCCAGGATGGGCCACCAGGTTGTCGCATCGGACCTGAGCGGGGCAGCGGTCCATCGCGCGGAGCGGGAGGCGCGGCAGCGAGGCCTGGACATCAAGTTCTGCGTCTCCGACATGACTTCGCTCAAGGAGGTCGCGGAGAGCGGCTTCGATCTCGCGATATCCATGGACAACGCATTGCCTCATCTGAGCAACCTGCAACTTCGGCAGGCGGCAGCGGCTATCAGACGGAAGCTCAAGCCAAATGGACTATTCGTGGCCAGTATGCGGGATTGGGACGCTCTCGTCGTTGAAAGACCCACGATCCAGAAGCCGGTCTTCTATGGAGCGCCGGGAAGCCGCCGTATTGTCCATCAGGTATGGGACTGGGCAGTGAGCACAGCCGAAGATGCGAGGTATGTGCTGCACGTGTACATTACGGTCGAGTCGGAGCGGGGATGGAAGTCGCACCATTTTGTGTCGGAGTACCGGTGCCTGCTGCGGGGCGAGCTCTCGGCCGCGTTGAGCGATGCGGGATTTGCGGATGTTCATTGGATCATGCCGCAGGAGAGCGGTTCCTATCAGCCCATCGTCCTGGCCAGATCGCCGGCGTAGGAAGGTCGCTGGAGCGCCTGCTTTGATCGAACCGTGGCAACAGCACGGTATGCAACAAATACTCTTCGGCTGCTCAGCCCAGCCAACTTTAGTAAACTCAACACCAGCATGTTTGTCACAACCCGCACAACCTCCCTCTTAGGCCAGGCATGGAAGCTTGCCGCCTTCGCCGCGTCTCTTGTAACCGGCCTGGCTTCGTCGCAGCCGTCTCTTGGTCAGGGCACTCACTTGTGGACCCAGTCGCGGCTGGAGGAGTTCGAAAAAGGCACGCCGCTGGGGGTCGAGCTCACCAGCGACGGCCATCTGCGCCAGGGGCCTGGTCTGAGCGAGATGCTCACCACGCCCTCTACCTATGTGTGGTCGGTAGCGGTGGATAAGGCGGGAACTGCCTACCTAGGAACCGCTTCGCCGGCGACTGTGCTGCGCGTAGGGAAGGACGGCAAGTCTTTCACGCTCTTCGAGACCAAGGATTTGAGCGTACAAGTGGTGCGGCTGGGGCCGGACGGGACGCTCTTTGCGGCTACGCTGCCCAGCGGCAAGGTCTTCCGGTTGAAGACCGATACGACGTCCAAGCAGGATGAGACAAGCGCCACGGTAGTCTTCAACGCGTCCGCTTTGGACGAAGGCCACGCGGGCACTGGAAGCGCAAAGCCGGACGACAGGAAACCGGGCGGCGACAAACCCGAAACAAAGGCTCACTACATTTGGGATCTGACCTTTGACGCGGCCGGACAGCTTTACATCGCAACTGGAGGGCCGGGGGTCATTTATCGAGTGGATGCAGCCAAGGCCGGAGCGAAGCCTGAGGCTTTTTTCAAGTGCGATGAGGAGCACATTCGATCACTGGCCTGGGACGCCAAGGGCAACTTGATTGCCGGCTCCGACGGGTCGGGACTGGTGTATAGGATCGATCCGCAAGGCAAGGGATATGTGCTCTTCGAGGCGCCAAAGCGCGAGATCACTTCGGTTGCCGTGGCCGCCGACGGAACCATCTATGCGGCTAGCGCAGGCGACAAGAGCCACAATCCGCTGCCGCCGCTGCCCGTGCAGGGGGTGGGCATGGCCACTGTCACCATCATCCAGCCGGGATCGATGCAGGCGGCCAACACCAGCGTCTCGGTACCGGAGGGAAGCGAGATCTACGCGATTAAAGAGGGGCAGGCGCCGCGCCACGTTTGGGCCGGCAAAGACGAGGTTGTTTATGCGCTCGCCGCCCGGCCGGACGGCTTGCTGGCACTCACCGGCAATCGTGGGCGAGTTTTTAGAATTGCCAACGATGGAAGCTATGCCGACGTAGGCCATCTGGACGCGCAGCAAGGGCTGAGCATAGCCGCGGTGCAGGACGCGGAAGACATGGGAGGCATTCTCATCGGCACCGGCAACACCGGCAAGCTGATCGAACTGGGCCGCACGGAGAAACACGAATACGCGAGTGACGTGCTTGACGCGGGCGCGCTGGCCCGCTTCGGCCGCATCGAGGTCGATCCCGGCTCGACCGGCTACGAGTTGTGGACCCGGACCGGCAACGTGGAGCAGCCGGTACGCGGGCGCGGCGACTGGGGCTGGAGCGATTGGCAGCCGCTCAAGGACAGCGCGGTGGCCTCTCCGCCAGGCCGCTATTTTGAGTGGAAGGCCGTCTTGCACGCTGGAGCGGCACTGGGAGGCGTGGGAGTGAATTATCTGCCCGTGAATGCGGCCCCGGTGGTGGATGACCTGATGGTGGTTCCTGGGGCGCGCGTAAATGCCCAGGGCTTGGCCCAGCCCGCCAACCAGTTACCGGCGACCAATATCGTCTTTCCCTCTTCCAGCCAGAATGCGGGGTACGACGCAGGTTCCAGCACGCCCCTGCCGGCCTTCAAGGACCGCATCGCAATCACCTTACGCTGGGCGGCGCATGACGACAATGGCGACGACCTGACCTTCGCGATTTATCTGCGCGGGGACGGAGAGCATGTATGGCGGCTGCTCAAAGATGAGATCACCGAAAAGTACTACACCTTCGACGCGACTCAGATTCCCGATGGCGGCTACCAGATCAAGGTGGTGGCCTCCGACGCGCCCTCACACACACCCGGCGATGCACTCACTGGCGCCAAGGTGAGCGATCGCTTCGAGGTGGATACGACACCGCCGGTGGTGACGGGATTGAAGGTGGTTACGGGGATGGTTCAGTGCGTTCATGCTCCATGTCCGCAACCGGTTCTTGCAATCTTCGACGCCGAAGACGCATTCTCGCCCATCGCCCACGCAGAATACTCGTTGGATGCGGGAACCTGGCAGTACGTCGAGCCAGTGGGCGGGCTCTCCGACTCCAGGCGTGAGCATTACGAGGTGCGTCTTCCTTCTGACGGACCTGCCGGCAAGGCGGGCGAGCATCTGATTACGGTTCGCGTCTACGACCGGCACGACAATGTGGGCGTGGCCAAGACGGTGTTTGCAGGTCCGGCAAAGTAGGCGCAATGCGATTTGAACTATTTCTGGCGGCTCGGTACCTGAAGGCCAAGCGGCGGCAGGCCGTGGTGGGGGTGGTCACCACCATCTCGATCGCCGGGGTAGCCGCCGGTGTGGCCGCGCTAATCATCGCGCTGGCCATCACCAACGGCATGAGGCGCGACCTCGAAGACCGGCTACTGGGCGCCAGTGCGCATGTGGATTTGATGCGCGTCGAGTCGGACGGCATACGCAACTGGCAGCCGTTACTGGAGAGACTGCGGGCGGTTCCACATGTGGTCGCGGACGCGCCGGGGATCTATGGGCAGGTACTGGTATCGCGAGGACCACGGGCAGGTTTTGCGCTTATCAAAGGCATTGTTCCCGCCCAGGAGCGGACGGTCAGCAGCCTGCTCGACACCTTTACATCCGGCTCGGCGGGCGAGCTCGATCCCGCTACTCAGGTCAAAAAGCCGGGCTCAATCGGCGCACCTTATCCGGCCCTCGTCCTCGGCAGGGACCTCGCCGAGCAGATCGGCGCACAGGTGGGCGATAGCGTACTGGTCACCAGCCCCCAGGGCGAGCTGACCCCGCTGGGCCTCGCGCCCAA
>Ga0182013_10008980_pt1 | contig 10631 bp, 7 predicted proteins | sample 612S2MmetaG_FD_120487 | JGI IMG/M metagenome (GOLD analysis project Ga0182013, IMG submission 120487) | Permafrost microbial communities from Stordalen Mire, Sweden - 612S2M metaG | ecosystem: Environmental > Terrestrial > Soil > Wetlands > Permafrost | place: Sweden: Stordalen | collected...
GTGGGAGCGGGTGGCGTCATAAAATAGTGGGGTGAGCATAGAGACGGTTTCGGTACCTGAGGTTGAGGCGGTGAGTGGGCTGCGGCGCGTACGGCGAGCGCTGCTGTCGGTGACGGACAAGACGGGGCTGGTGGAGTTTGCGCGGGCGCTGGCCCGGCATGGTGTGGAGCTGGTGTCGACCGGCGGGACGGCGCGGGCGCTGCGCGAGGCTGGGCTGAGCGTGCGCGATATTAGCGACTTGACCGGCTTTCCGGAGATGCTGGACGGACGTGTGAAGACGCTGCACCCCAAGGTGCATGGCGGGATCCTGCATATCCGCGGGAATGCGGAGCATGTGGCGTCGGTGGAGGAGCATGCGATCGAGCCCATCGACATGGTGGTGGTGAATCTATACGCGTTTGAGAAGACGGCGAGCCGGCCGGGCGTGGCGTTCAGCGATATTGTGGAGAACATCGATATTGGGGGCCCGTCGATGGTGCGCTCGGCGGCGAAGAACTTCGAGGACGTTGCGATTGTGACGTCGGTGGGGGACTATGCGGCGCTCGCGGAGGAGTTGGCGGCGAATGGCGGCGGGCTGGGACGGGCGACGCGCTGGCTGCTGGCGAAGGCGGCGTTTGCGGTGACGGCGGCGTATGACGCGGGGATTGCGACGACGCTGGAGAGCATTGTTGCGCCGGTTGCGCATGGCGAGCCGGCGGTGTTCAATACGGTCGCGATGCCGCCGGCGATTCGGGTGATCGCGGAGCGGAAGGCGGTGCTGCGCTACGGCGAGAATCCGCACCAGAGCGCGGCACTGTATGTAGATGGGAGCGGGCGCGGGGTGGCGGCGGCGAAGCAGTTGCAGGGCAAGGAGCTGAGCTACAACAACCTTGTCGATCTGGATGCGTGCTGGGAGCTGGTGCGTGAGTTCGGCGGACCAGAAAATGGGGCGCAGGATGCGGCGGTGGCGATTATCAAGCACACCAACCCGTGCGGTGCGGCGACGGGAACGAGTGTGGTGGAAGCCTACCGGCGCGCGCTGGAGGCCGATCCGGTGTCGGCTTTTGGCGGGGTGATCGGGATCAACCGCGAGGTGGACGCGGAGGCCGCGGAGGAGATTGCGAAGCTGTTTGTGGAGGCGATTATTGCGCCGTCGTTTACCGCGGAGGCGCTGGCGCGGTTTGCGGCGAAGAAGAACCTGCGGTTGCTGGAGATTGCGGCGAGCGGCGGGGAGCCGGGCAAGCCGGAGCGGATGTTGAAGCAGGTTTCGGGCGGATTTTTGATGCAGGATGCGGACCGGCACCGAGTGGCGGAGGCGGACCTGCGCGTGGCCACCGGACGCGCGCCGACGGCGGAGCAGATGCGGGCGCTGCTGTTTGCGTGGAGCGTGTGCAAGCATGTGAAGTCGAACGCGATTGTGTATGCGCGGAGCTATTGTGGAGAAAACGGGGCCGAGGGTGGCAAGGTCTACGGGCAGACGGTGGGCGTCGGCGCAGGGCAGATGAGCCGGGTGGATGCGGCGCGCTTTGGCGCGATGAAGGCGGTGTTGCCGCTGGCGGGGACGGTGGCGGCTTCCGATGCGTTCTTTCCATTTCCCGATGGGCTGGAGGCGGTTGCGGCGGCGGGGGCGACGGCGGTGATTCAGCCGGGCGGGTCAGTGCGCGACGGCGAGGTGATTGACGCGGCAAACCGGCTGGGGATTGCGATGGTGTTGACCGGGGTACGACATTTTCGCCATGGGTAGAGATGCTGGGGCTGCGTCGTAAGCCGGCGGCGGGGACTATAATGCTGGAATCTGTAGGATGCGGAGCCTTCGCATCCAATCGAAGTGCTGCACCGTCTAAATACTGATTGTGTTCTTCATCCCGCCGGCAAGGAACCTTTGTCCCCATGACCATGCTTGTTCGCGCACCTCGGATTCCCCTTCTCCGGCTGGTACCTGTTGCGGCGATTCTGTTCGCAGCTCCCGTACTGCTGGCTGCCGCGCCCGCGCAGAATGGTAAGACGAAGGCCGCGGTGCCGGCTCCGGCTGAACCGGACCGGTCGAGCGCGTACTACCACTACGGCCTGGCCCATCTGTATGAGGAGTTGGCGGTGAACGCGGGGCGCGCGGACTACGCGACCCAGGCGATCGAGGAGTACAAGCTGGCGCTGGATGCGGACCCGAAGTCGGCGCTGCTGCAGGACGGGCTCGCCGATCTCTACTTCAAGCTGGGGCGGATCAAGGACGCGGTGAGCGCGGCCCAGGACCAGGTGAAGCGGAACCCGGACGATGTGGATGCGCACACCCTGCTGGGGCAGGTCTATCTGCGTTCGCTGGGAGACATGCAGGGCACGCAGTCGGGTGAGATGCTGAAGCTGGCCATTACCGAGTATGAGACGATTGCGCGGCTAAGGCCTGACGACGTCGAGACCAAGCTGATGCTGGGCCAGCTTTACGCGCTCGACCACGACTCCCTCAAGGCGGAGGCGGCGTTCAAGGCGGCGCAGAAGCTGGACGCCAACTCGGAAGAGGTGGTGCTGAACATGGCGCGGCTGTATAGCGATGAGGGCGAGCCGCAGCGCGCGGTGGATACCCTGGCCGCGGTGCCGGTGGACGACCGTTCGGCGCGGATGGAGTTTGCGCTGGGCGCCAGCTACGACCAGTTGAAGAAGCCCAAGGAGGCCGCGGCGGCCTATCGCCGTTCGCTGGACATCGATCCGGACAATCCGGAGGCGGAGGGCGCGCTGGCGAATGCGCTGCTGGGCGACGACCAGTTGGATGAGGCGCTGAAGGTGTTCCAGGAACTGGTGGCGGCCAATCCTCAGGACGCCCAGTTCGGGCAGTGGGAGATCCGCATCGCGGAGATCGAACGCCGGCAGGGGCACTACGACGACGCGCTGGCCACGCTGGAGAAGACGAAGGGGCAGGTGCAGGACCCGACCGAGCTGAACTACAACGAGGCGCTGATCTATGACGCGCTGGGCAAGTACGACCAGGCCACCGTCATCCTGACCAAGCTGCTCGACTCGTCGGCCCACCCGGACGGGAAGTACTCGGATCCGGAGAAGCAGAACCGGGCTTACTTTCTGGACCGGCTGGGCATCATCTACCGCGAAGAGAACAAGACCGCCGAGGCGGTAGCGGGTTACAAGCAGATGATCGATCTGGGCGGCGACGAGTGGGCGGAGCAAGGCTACGAGGGCGAGATGGACGCCTATCGCGATGCGCACCAGTGGAAGGACCTTACCAGCACGGCCGAGGAGGGCGCGAAGGCGCTGCCCAAGGACCACACCATCCAGATGCTGTATGCGGCGGCGCTTGCCGATATGGGCCAGGTAGACCAGGGACTTGCGCTGGCCAAGGCGCAGTTGACCGGAACGCCGACGGACCTGGATGTGCGGGAGCGGTTTGCCGAGATGTACATCCGGCTGAAGCGGTTTCCGGAGGCCACGGAGCAGATCGACAAAGCCGATGCGCTGGCCACCAAGCCCATGGAGAAGTTCTATGTGCTGTTTTTGCGCGGCGAGTTTTACGACCGCCAGAAGATGTACGACCAGTCGGAGGCGCAGTTCCGCAAGGCGCTGGCGATCGATCCGCACAATCCCGGGGTGCTGAACTATCTGGGATACATGCTGGCCGACCAGGGCGTGAAGCTGCCCGAGGCGCTTACGCTGATCCGCGAGGCGGTCGATCTGGAGCCGCAGAACGGCGCGTATCTGGATTCGCTGGGGTGGGTTTACTTCAAGTCCGGCCAGTACACCGAGGCGGAGGAGAACCTGCGCAAGGCCAACGCGCGCATGGACACCGACCCCACCGTGCATGACCATCTGGGCGAGGTGTACGAGAAGACCGGCAACCTGAAGATGGCAGTACTGCAGTGGGAGCGTTCGATGACGGAGTATGCGCACTCGCTGCCGGCGGACGCCGAACCGGAGGATGTGCAGAAGGTGCAGCACAAGCTGGAGAATGCGCGGGTGAAGCTGGCCAAGCTGAACCCCGCGACGGACAAGGCCGCGAAGTAGGCTGCGGTCGAGCCCAGTTCCGACCTAGTCAGTGCGTCGCCATTTATGGTCGCTGTTCTTCGCCTCGACGAGCTTGATCGCGCGAGTTGACTTCCCTCAGGGGCTAAAGCCCGACCGGTTTTGCTGCTTTTACGTACGGGCTGAAGCCTGTACCTTTCAAAGCGTCCCGATCGAGGCTGGGTTCCGGAATCAGCCGGTTGCCGGCAGTTAGAATTATCTGTGACCTTAAATGTGAAGAGAGAGCTCGACCTGCATCTCTGCGCGGTCTCCAGGGATGCGGACGACCCGTTGACGGCGCGGGTATTCCCGGCGCCGGAGCGGCCGTCGCGGAGTGCGTTTCAGCGCGACCGCGAACGCATTGTGCTGGCGCGCGCGTTCCGCCGGCTGGCGGGCAAGACGCAGGTGTTTACCAGCCGGGCTTCGGACCACTTCCGCAGCCGGCTGACCCACACCATTGAGGTGATGCAGATTGCGCGCAGCGTGGCCGAGGCGCTGGGGTTGAATCAGGACCTGGCGGAGACGCTGGCGCTGGTGCATGACATCGGCCACCCACCGTTTGGCCACGCCGGCGAACGGGCGCTGGACGAATGCCTGAAGCGGCACGGGCTGCGCTTCGACCATAATCTTCATGCGCTGCGCATCGTCGAGCACTTTGAGCAGCGCTACGCCGCGCATCGCGGCCTGAACCTGACGCTGGGCGTACGCGAGGGAATTATCAAGCACTCGCGCGACTATAGCGCGGACCAGTACCCGGAGCTCGCCAGCTACCTGCTAGGGCGGCGGCCTCCGCTGGAGGCGCAGATCATCGATCTGGCGGACGAGATTGCGTATCTGACCGCCGACCTGGATGACGGGGTGGAGTCGGGTCTGCTGGAGATCGAGCACATTCGCGACAACGTGGACATCCTGGCGCGCTGCTATGCGCAGGTGGAGGGGCAGCACACCGGAGTGGAGGCCAAGTTCCTGTTCAACGAGGCGCTGCAACTGATGCAGAACATTCTGACCGACGACCTGGTGGCGACCACGCTGGAGAATACGCGTGCGATGGGCGCAACCTCGCTGGAGCAGGTGAGGGACTACCCGTCGCGGCTGGCCACTTTCTCGCCGCTGGCCGAGTCGCAGCGGCTGCAGGAGAAGCGCTATCTCTACGACACGCTGTACACCTGCGAGGATCTGTCGCTGGAGCACGACAAGGCCGAGGAGGTGGTGACGGCGCTGTTCGACTACTGGATTGCGGAGCCGCGGGAGCTGCCCCTGGGCCACTTTGAAGAGATCGAGAGCGAGGGCCTGGCGCGCGTGGTGGCGGACTATATTGCGGGCATGACCGACAGCTTCATTCTGCTGCAGTATGCGCAGGTGAAGCGCACGGTGAGGCGCTGACGGTGCAGGCCGAAGCCCAGAATTTCTGGCGGGGCGGTCTGCAGCGGGATTATTTTGTCGCGGCGAGGATCAGTTCGCGTTGGGGAGGGGAGCGAACGGAACGATCTCGTGCAGCTTTCCGGAGACGAGGAAGCCGGCTGCGGCGTCCGGCTTGACCGGACGGGAGAAGAGGTAGCCCTGAATGATGTCGCAGCTGTTTTTTGTGAGGGAGGACAACTGCTCGGTGGTCTCCACGCCCTCGGCCACCACGCTGTAGCCGAGCGAGTGGGCCATGGAGAGGACGGCCTCGACGATGGGACGTGTGCCCTCAGGCTCAGTCAGTTTCTCGATGAAGGAGCGATCGATCTTCAACAGGTCGATGGGCAGTCGGTGCAGATAACTGAGCGATGAGTAGCCGGTACCGAAGTCGTCGATGGCGATGCGGATCCCCAGCTGTTTGAGGCGATTCATCTGGCGCGCGGACTCGGTGGTATCGTGCATGACGATGCTCTCGGTCAGTTCCAGCACCAGCATGGACGGGGTCTGTCCGGTTTCGACCAGGATCCGGGCGACGCTGTCGGCGAAGTCCTCGCGATCGAATTCGATGGCGGAGATGTTGACGGCGATGGGGACCATGGTGTGGTTGGCCTGGCGCCATTTCTTGCTTTGCCGGCAGACCTCACGCAGCACCCATTCGCCGATGGGGACGATCAGGCCAGTCTCCTCGGCGATGGGGATGAACTGGGCGGGAGGGATGTTTCCCAGGCGCGGGGAGTGGAAGCGGAGCAAGGCTTCAAAGCCGACCAGGGTGCCGTCCGGGAGACATTGCGGCTGGTAGGCGATGGAGAAGCCGTCGTTCTCCAGGGCGTGGCTCAGCTCGGACTCGAGCTCGCGCCGTTCCGCGGGTTCGCGGTCCATGTCCGGGGAGAAGGAGAGGACGCCGCAGCCGCCGAACTTGGCGGCATACATGGCGCGATCGGCGTGCTGGGCGAGGCTGTCGACGCTGTTGCCGTCGTCGGGGTAGAGGGAGACGCCGATGCTGGCGCTGATGGATATCTGCAGGTCGTCGATCTGGATGGGGGCGGCGACGACATCGAGCAGATCGATGGCGGTCCTCTCCGCGGAGTGACGGTCTTTGATCTCTTCGAGGATGACCATGAACTCGTCTCCGCCCATCCTGGCCAGGGTATCGCAGGCCCGAAGCCGGCCGGCCAGGCGCTTGGCTGTCTGTTGCAGCACGACGTCGCCGATGGGGTGGCCGTAGAGGTCGTTGACCTGCTTGAATTTGTTCAGGTCGATCCAGAGGACCGCGGCGCGGTGGCTGGCGCGGGCGGCTCGTTTGGTGGCGTTGGAGAGGCGGTCCTCGCCCAGACGGCGGTTGGGCAGGCCGGTGAGGCTGTCGTGGTAGGCGTGCTCAATCAACTGCGATTGCAGGCGGCGGCGCTCGAGCACGAGTGCGGCCATCTGGCAGGCCATCTCCATGACTTCAATGTCCGCGAGAGAGGGTTCCTGCTTGAGCAGGGTATAGACGGTGAGGGTTCCCAGCGGGGTTGAGCCGGGGGCGAGAAAGGGCGCGGACCAGACGGATTGGAGGGAGTTGGCGCGCAGCAACTCGGGCCAATGCTTGCGTTCCAGGCTGAGGTCCCCGACCAGCCACAGGCGTCCGGCCGCGAGGGCGGCGCTCTCCGGGGCGTCGGTGAAGTCGATGGAGATGGAGCGCAGATGGTGGGCGAGCTTGTCCTTGATGCCGGAGCTGGCCATGAGCTTCAGCGAGCCGCCGTCGAGAACGTGGATGGCGCAGAGCCAGGTTGAGCGAGACTCGGCGACGGTGTCGGCCAGCACCTTGAGCATGTTCAAGCTGGGTTCGTTGCGGGCCAGCATCTCGATGACGCGGTTGCGGCCACGGTTCAGGCTCTCCGAGCGTTGCATGGCTCGCGATTCGGCCTGGATGGTCCGGGTGCGCTCCAGTACGCGCTCCTCCAGGGCTTGGCGCTCCGCATCCAGCTCCGCTTCGACCCGAGAGCGGGCCTGTTCGTGCTTGCGCATTTGCCAATGCAGGCGGGTCCCATAGATCAGGGTAAGGACGACCAGCAGCAGAGCGTCTATCCCCAGGAGGACGTCCGAGGCGCGGGTTTGATGGGGCTCGCTCAGACGGCTCAGATCTGCCGTGTCCGACCGATCCACACCGCTGTGCGAGGTGGTGAGGCCGCGATCGAGAGCTGCATGAGTGGCCAAGACATCGCGGTGCAGGTTCTGCGCGTGGAGCGATATCGTCAGCCCGGCTACGGCGACCGCCAACAGGATCGCGAGTACGCAGAGGAACTCTGCGCTGGTGGTTCGGGAAGGCGGCTCATGTTGGCCCGAGCTCGAATAGATGGGCACGGTCTTATCCCTCAGGGGTTCCAGGCAGTGTGTATATCGGCAAGGATTTGGGAATATAGAGCGGAAACCGCGGATTTGGGAACAAATTCGCTCCGCGAGGGAGCCAGCATCGCTTTTCTGACACCTTTGTGGGATGAAAACGGCGATCCGATCGAGAATGCATCATCGCAACTGGGTTTTCGGGCATCCAACGTGCAGCGGACCGTGAAGGGAACGACCGTGAGGGGAACTACAAGGAGCGTGCCGATGAACGACATGTCCGTATGCAGGCTGGCGAAGCTGGTGCTGCTGCTGGCGCTGCCGGTGGCGGCCACGGCGCAGGCACCCCAGCCGGCAGGAACTCTGACCATCGCGGGGCAGACCGACCAGGTTACCCTGGTGCGGATCAATGGCAAGGCTTACGTGGATGTCGAGTCGCTGGCCCGGATCACCCACGGGTCGATCAAGTTTCAGGGCAGCCAGACCATCCTGACGCTGCCGGCTTCGGGAGCAGTGGTGGAGACGGCGCCGCCGCCGAGCGCGTCGCCGGCCCGGCCGCATCTTTCGGAGAACTATCTTGCGGCGCAGGTGGGGGCCACCGCGGCAATCCGGGAGTGGCGCGCCGCGCTGGTGCACGCGGTGGAGAACAATGCTCCGGTGACGGAGGACTGGACGGGGAAGCTGCGGCGGGCGGCGGAGAGCCAAGTGCAGCAGGCGGTAGCGGCGGCCACCACGGACCAGGACCAGCGCGCGATCAACCTGCTGCGCAACGAGTTCGACAACCTGGAACAACTGAACGACCAGTTTGTGACCATGCACAACACGGCGAGCAATATTTCGCCGGACGCATTCAAAGACAACGCGCTGGATGCGAAGATTGTGGGCTGCGAACACGCGCTGGATGCGATGTCCGGCTCAAAGCAGTTCCAGGACGAGGCGACCTGCCATTGAAGGGGGTTGTTGGATTGCGGTGAAGGAAAGCGGAATTTGGCGTCCCCAACAGGGTTCGAACCTGTGTTGCCGCCGGGAACAGGCGGAGTCCTGGGCCACTAGACGATAGGGACGCGTGAATCGGCGAAGTGGCAAGCCGGTGGAAGGACCGGCTGATTCACCCGGATTCAAAGCCAATCTTACATGAGCGAGGGATGGGCAATCGAGCGGGCGGTGCGGCCTTCGACTCCGCATGGGCAGGCCCGGGGGGCGCGATGCTCAGCCGAATGCATCCAATGGGTAGAGGTGCGACATGAAAGCATTGCCGTGGGTACTCGCAGGGATGGGTGCAGGCGCAGCCATCGCCTATGTGATGTTGAACGGACCGCAACCGCAGGCCGCGACCGGACCGAATGCGTTTGAGAGGGCCGCGGGCCGAGCCTGGTTCTGGGGAAGCAAGACCCGAGCCGGTGCGGCGGGCAGGGACGCCGTGGGCAGACTGAAAGAGGGGCTGGGGCGGGTGACGGGCGATCGCAAGCTTGCCGAGGAAGGCATCGCGGACCAGGCGATCGGCGGGGTACAGGACGCGGTGGGCGCTGTGGCGCAGGCTACCGGCGAGACGATCCACAATCTGAACCGGGCCTGAACTACTGACCGCCGCCCTTGACGCGTGACCTGTGCTACTCGTAGCGGAGGGCCTCGATGGGGTCGAGGTTGGCGGCGCGGATGGCGGGGATCATGCCGCTGACCAGGCCGGTGACGGCGAGCACGACGGTGGCGACCAGGACCGAGATGGGCGAGATGATGAGGCGGATGTCCGCGGCTTCGGCGTGCTGGGCGAGGGCGCTGTAGAAGGTGATGCGTCCCACCAGGGCGGAGATGAGGTAGGCCAGCGCGATGCCGCACGCGCCGCCGACCCCGGTGATGGCCATGGCCTCGGCGAGGAACTGGAGCAGGATGTGTTTGCGCTGCGCGCCGAGGGCTTTTTCCACGCCGATCTCGCGGGTGCGCTGCTGGACCGCGACCAGCATGATGTTCATCAGGCCGATGCCGGCGATGCCGAGCGTAAGCGCGCCGACGAACGAGAGCAGCACATTCAGGGCCAGGCTGAGGACCTTGAACTGATGCAACTCGGTCATCAGGTTGGCGACGTAGACGGCGTTGTGGTCTGACGGCACGAAGTGGTGGGCCGCGGCCAAGGTTTCGCGCAGGGCTTTCTCGGCGAGTTCGTTGTCGCCGGTGTAGCTGAACCAGATGCCGTCGAGGTATTCGGTGTCCTTGATGTCGCCCATGGTATTGAAGGGGATGTAGATCTGGCGGTTTACGTCGTCTTCACTCTCCTGCATCTTGGGGAGGAGCACGCCGACGACGGTGAAGGTCTCTCCGTTGAGGCGGATGTTTTCGCCCAGCGCCCAGCCGCCGGAGAAGAGCCTGGTCTTGGCCTCGGAGCCGATGACGCAGACATGGGCGCGCTGATCGTCCTCTCCGCCGTTGAAGAAGCGCCCCTGATCGATGTCGAGCTTGAGGATGTCCTGATAGACGGGGCGGACTCCGTTGACGGTCCAGGTGAAGGTGTGCAGGTCGTCCTGCACGGGGACGTCCTTGTTGACCACGGGCGAGATGTGGACGAGTCCGGGCACGCCGGCTGCCACGCGGTCCACATCGTCCAGGGTGAAGCGCACGCGGACACCGGCTTTGTCGCCGCCTGCCTGTTGGCTGGTGCGGCCGGGAAAGGCGCCGATGATGGTGGTCCCCCACTCGGCGAAGATGGCCTCGAAGGCGCGGCCGAAGCCGGTGCCGTAGGCCAGTAGCAGGACTACCGTGGCCACGCCCCATGCCATGCCGACCATGGTGATGGCGGTGCGGCGGCGGTTGTAGAGCATCGCCTCCCAGGCCTGGCCGAGAATGTCCTTGAACATAAGAACTCCTAAGAGCAGCTATTAGCTATTAGCCGTTAGCTTTTAGCTAAAAGCTAAGAATCAAGAATCAAGAATCAA
>Ga0182013_10008981_pt1 | contig 10631 bp, 12 predicted proteins | sample 612S2MmetaG_FD_120487 | JGI IMG/M metagenome (GOLD analysis project Ga0182013, IMG submission 120487) | Permafrost microbial communities from Stordalen Mire, Sweden - 612S2M metaG | ecosystem: Environmental > Terrestrial > Soil > Wetlands > Permafrost | place: Sweden: Stordalen | collected...
ATGCCTACGAATTGGTGCGCAGCAATATTGCGCTGGTCAAGCCATACAAGGCGCAGTATCTCGATCAATCGCTTTATGTGCGCGACACGGTAACTTTCGCCTATGAGCACGGAGGGGCATCGCTGATGGACTTCCTCAATGCGCAGAGCGACTATCGTGTCGTTCAACTTGCCTATCTGCAGTTGATCGGCGCGTATATGACGGCCGCCGGCCAAATGAATCTCGCCGTAGGTCACGAGGCAATTCAATGAAAGAATGCTGATTTAAGAAGCGCGAGCCATCGCATGTCTTTCGAGGGGTTTTCGGAAAGGTCGGATCATGAAGAGAAGTCAAGTTCGCGTATACATCGAAGAGATTGGCATTCTGCCTTCAGTGCGTGTGGCTACTCAGGAGTTGGCGCGCTTCGCGGCAGAGACAGTGTACTCGGGAGGGATTCCCATCGCAGAGATCACGTTGACCACGCCAGGCGCCCTGGCCGTAATCAACGATCTGGCGAATCGCTTTCCAGATATGGCCGTGGGGGCTGGCACTGTTTTGGACGATGAACTGGCGCGCCGAAGCGTCGACGCCGGCGCCAGCTTTCTAACCAGTCCTGGATTTGTTCCCGAGGTGGTGGCTTATGCAAAGAAAGTGGATGTCTGTGTGCTTCCAGGAGCTTTAACGCCCTCCGAGATCATCGCGGCCTGGAAAGCCGGTTCGGACTTTGTCAAGATTTTCCCAACCGGTCTTGTGGGCGGCATTCAGTACGTGCGTGCGCTCAAGGTTCCGCTTCCTCAGATTCCGCTAATTGCCACGGGCGGAGTCAATCAGCTGACGGCATCCGATTTTATTCTTGCCGGCGCAACTGCCATTGGATTGGGTGGGGCACTCCTACCCAAAGAGGCATTGCATTTTCGCCAGGACGATCGTATCCATGAACTGGCGGGAAGGTTTCTTGCCATGGTAAGAGACGCGCGGGCTTTGCGGGAAACTTATTACTAACGGGCGAGCCGTATCTTCAGGCTTCAGCACTTTGCAGATTCCTGCACAAATAATATTGGATTCCTATTGTTCTCCTCATGCCTCCCTCACGTTTTCACCTCAATACTCAATTATGGGAGGTATTAAACACATGACTGGCAGCCGATTCACAACATGGATTCTCTCACTCGTATTTGCGGGTGTTGGAAGTGCACAGGGAGCGGCCTCTTCTGCGGAGGCAGGCGACCATCAAACCCAGACGCAATTGAAACAGCTAGCACGCGATGCTCACTCCCCAGAGCAATACAAGTCTTTGGCAAACTACTACGGCGATCGGCAGAAGGACTATCTGCAGAAGGCCGCGGACGAGAAGATTGAGTGGGCGCGGAGAAGCCAAAACGTGACGGGCATCCTGGCGAAGTACCCAAGGCCAGTAGACTCGGCGCGAAATCTCTACGAGTACTACATGACAAGGGCGTCAGAAGCAGGAACGCTCGAAGCGAAGTATAGCCGCATGGCGACCCCGGATTCTCTTGTAAACGCGCAATGATGCGTCGAACATCTGCAGCGAGGCATCTATCAAGTTCGAAGAACGAATGAGGGGAGGAAGCTACGTGAATGGATTCCTCCCCATTTCTTTGTGCATACAATCCGAATGGATTCTTTATGTCTTCTTCACATGTTCCGAGCTAGGATCGGGTCAACTCGTACAATGCACGAGCCCGACGAGCTATGATCCGAATGACAAATGACGCTATCTTCACCTGGGCGCAACTGCCGAAGGGAATTCGGGTTTTGGCACAGTGCATTTTGGCGAGCATTGTTCTAGCTATGTTGACTTACATCGGATTCATCTTTCAAATAAATCTTTTGACGATCAGCCTTCTCTATTTGGCTATTGTTGTAGCTGTAGCGACAGGTTTCGGTTTTTGGCAGGCATCATTTGCGTCGGTTCTGGCGGTGCTCTTGCTGGACTATTACTTTGAGCCGCCTCTCTTCAGCTTCGAGGTCGAGAACCCAGGAATCTTTGTGGCGCTCGCCGCGTTCGAGGCGACAGCGTTAACGATAAGCCGGCTGCATGCACGCGAGATGCGAAACGCAAGAGAGGCGGCCACCCATCTAAAGGGGATGGAACACCTGTACGAGTTAAGCCGCAACACATTGCTCCTGGATCTGCGGCAACCTCCTGGCCCGCAACTGGCGGTCCTCATTCAGCGAATATTTGCAGCGCGGGCGGTCGCGTTGTTTGATATTAGTCTGGGACGCCAGGATAGATTGGGCGCTTGGGGGCCACGCGAGGAGGATCTGGCTAAGGAGTGCTACATGCGCAATGCGGCACAGGATGATCCGCAAACCGAAACCTTGGAGCGCTTGTTGCAAAACGGGACCGGATCTGGGTCTGTAGGCGCATTGGTGGTGCGCGGGAAGATGAATCCACTCGTGGTTGACGCACTTGCGGCGCTTGCCGCTATTGCAATCGTTCGTCATCAGTCATTTGAAAAGGAAGACAGAGCTGAGGAAGCAAAGCGGAGCGAGGAGTTACGAGCGGCGGTTCTGGACGGGATGGCGCATGAATTGAAGACACCGCTGACAGCCGTTCAGACAGCCAGTTCAGGACTGCTGGCGTTGGGGGGATTGACGGATTCGCAAGCCCAACTGGTGACGCTGATAGACGGCGAGGCCATTCATTTGAATGATATCTGCTCACGCCTGCTGGTGACAGCGAGGCTTGACGGCCTAAAGGTCGGCCTCGATCTTGTCGAGGTAAACGTCAAAGATCTGATCATCGAGATATTGGCCGATCGGCCAAACTCTCTAGGAAGGGAAAGGATTCACGCTGTTGTGGACGATCCCGACCTCATTGTGAATGTAGATCGTGAGCTTCTGGCAATGATCGTTGATCAGTACATTGACAATGCACTAAAGTATTCGACGCCAAACACCCCGATCGAAATAGCCGCACGGAAGAGTCACGACGAGGTGCTGTTTTCGGTACATAACTTTGGATCGAGGATTCAGATTGAAGATCGAGAGCGGGTATTCGACCGCTTTTTCCGGTCGTCCGATCAGAAGGAAGTCGCTGCAGGGACGGGAATCGGACTTTCAGTCGTTAAGAAGGCTGCCCAGGCTCAAAAAGGACACGTTTGGGTGATTAGCGACGACAAGGAAGAGACTACATTTTTTCTTTCCCTTCCCATGGGAGCAAGGAGGAAGCAGTGAATAGCGAGCCAGGCAACGGTGGACAGGGCACTATCCTTGTGGTGGACGACGACTCTTCGGCGCGGAGGGCTTTGCGAATTACTTTGTCCGGCATGGGCTTCACTGTTGTGGAAGCGGCACGCGGCGAAGAAGCTTTGTCGTTGGCGCGTGTGTCGTGGTTCGATGCGGTGCTGTTGGACGTGGATATGCCCGGCATGGGCGGCGTAGAGGCCTGCCGGTGCATCCGTCATGCGATAGCGAGATTGCCTATCTTGATGCTGACAGTGATGGACAGCGAGGATGACAAGGTTCTTGCGCTGGATGCGGGCGCTGACGATTACATTACGAAGCCTTTTCAAGTGCGGGAGCTCACAGCGCGATTGCGATCCGCTGTAAGGAGAAGAAGCGCTCAGGACTCAAACCGCGACGCACCGATTCGTTATGGGCAGCTTGAGCTAGATCCAGTGAAATACCGGGTGTCAAAAGGCGGACGCCCAATTCACCTAACTCCGAAGGAGTTCGAGGTGCTGCACTATCTGATGATGCACGCTGGCGAGCCGATTCCTCACGCGCGGCTGCTGAAGTCTGTTTGGGGGCCGGAGTACGGAAACGAACTCGAATACCTTCGGACATTTATCCGTCAGTTGCGCAAGAAGATTGAAGACGATCCGGGAAATCCGAGATATTTGCTGACGGATGCTTACGTAGGGTACCGGTTCAGCGAACAGCCATTGGAGGCCAAGGAACTACCCACATAAAGATGCCGGACCTTGGGTGAAGGACTTCGTGCGCCGGAACATTGCATTCTTACCCGCTATCAAGAGAACAACGCCTGAAGTTTCTGCCGGTGCGGTCGCGCGGCGGTGATTGGCCCCCTCGCAGATAAATGTGAGCTTATCCTTCAAGTTCTTTAAGCGGGACTTGCTTCGATGATTGCGGCTAAAAGCAGGATTGCAAGCGCAGCGAGCGCATTATGGGCGACCTCCGATTTGCCAGGGCCCAAAGTGCGGGTAGTTTCTGGCTTCACCAACTGTACGTGTAGCCAACGCTTGAAGTCGTGTACCAGGGGACAGTAACCACCTTGCTGTAGCTTTCCTGTATCCAGATGGAGTTCTTGTTGTTGAAATGAACGATAGCTCCCAGCGACACTCCGCTGTCCAGCCTGTTTTGCACTCGCGCATTTCCGGTATAACTTGTAATGCCAGTTTGTATCCAGGTATATCCTGTCACAGTCTTTGTCCTGGGAAGTGAGAAGTTCTTCATTACCCCGGCAGACTCTGTGTGTTCGCCAATTGACGTGTGTAGAAAGCCATTAGTTCCGGCATTTTCGTAGGTATAGCCGAAGGTCAACTCATCTCCAATCGGATCCCTTTTCAAGAAACCGAAGGTGTGGCCGATTCCAATATTGTAGTTGGCCCGAGGGAGAAGCCCAGGACGGTCAAAGTCAGATCCGAACATCACAAATAAATCCGTGCTTGTACCACCGGATTCCTGAACATGTGCGCCTGGACCCTGAGCCGAAGTGCCAGATGCCTGGGCACGAAGGATGACGCTTGAAAGATTGAGAATAAGGACCACGAGGAGCAGGAACCTAAAATGGTTGGGTGATTTAGGCATTGTTTCAATTTCCGCATTGCTCTCATCAATACCGAAAGATGGTTGATTTGCTGCGATCATCGAGTCAGTCTCCATCTACCAGGCGCGTGGTTTAAAATGCTGGTTTGCTCAGGATGCGTTAACCCACACTTAAATTGCTGGCAAGTTTCGGCCACAGTGAGCCCGAGGCGCCTGATTATGTCCGAAACTTGCCAGAGCCTTTATGCATTCTTTGCGAACACTCCTCTAACCTACCGGTATGGATTCAATTGCTTCAAAGGACATTGGATCAATAACCGGCATTGAATCGGTGCAGATCCTGCGGGGGCATCATGCTGGCAGACAGGAGATCGATCGCGGGTATTTGCTCGACCCTGGCATTTGTTGGCAGGCTCTCTACAGCCGGGATAGGAGATTCGACGGGCGGTTCTTCGCAGGGGCAACGACCACCGGTTTGTATTGCCGGAATATTTGCCCTGTTCCCTTTGCCAAGCCGGAGAATATTCTTCTGTTTTCATGTGCCGCAGGCGCCGAGTCGGTTGGCTTCCGGCCCTGTAAGAGGTGCCAGCCGCAGGCAGCGCCGGGTACTCCAGCATGGCTCGGTACTTCGGCAGTGGTGGCCCGCGCCCTTCGGTTGATTCTGGAGGGTGCTCTGAACGATGGCAGCGTAGAAGAACTGGCTGAAAGGCTTGGGTTGGGTTCGCGCCAGTTGCGCCGTCTCTTTGTGCAGCATCTTGGCGCGTCGCCTCTCGAAATCGCGACCACTCATCGGATTCAACTGGCAAGAAAGCTGATCGATGAGGCAAAGCTTCCAATGACTCAGATTGCATTTTGCTCGGGGTTCAACAGCATCCGAGAGTTCAATCACGCGATCCGGCTGTCTACAGGGCATTCTCCCAGCGAGTTGCGTCGCGCTACAAGCACATTACGTGCAGACGATCATCTGAGCGGCTTGGAGCTGCGGCTTTCATATAGGCGGCCTTTTGATTGGGAAAGCTTGATTGCGTTTCTGAAACCAAGGGCGATTCCGGGCGTTGAACTCGTTACAGAAAGCTCCTACCAGCGAACGATTGAGATTGCTGGGGTACCAGGATTCCTAACAGTCAGGCACGACGATGCCGGGTCTCGGCTCGTTGTTCACCTTGAAACAAGCAGCCACGAGGGACTGGCGCAGACGGTTGAACGTATCCGCAGCCTCTTCGACCTTGGCGCCGATCCCACCCAGATCGCCAGTCACCTATCGCGCGATCCTAAGTTGCGACGCCTGCTCAAGTTGCGCCCAGGGCTTAGGGCACCAGGTGCGTGGGACGCTTTTGAAACGGCGGTACTTGCCGTTCTTGGACAAAAACTGACAACGCCCGGCCCGAAAAGGGCGGTTACTCAGTTTGTGCGAATGTTCGGAACTCCGGTAGATACTTCAATTGGCGGTCTGAAATACTTGTTTCCTCGACCGGAAATCCTCGCAGTCGCCGATCTGTCAAAGGCAGGCATCTGCGATTCGTCAGCAAGTATCCTGCGCAAACTCGCCACCTCTGCGATTCGACGGCGGCTTGGGCTTACAACAGAGAGAAACCTGGAACAGGCCGTTTCCAAATTGGGCGCTATATGTGGGATTGATGAAAGCACTGCGAACTACATTGCAATGCGAGCATTTGGAGAGCCTGACGCATTTCCCTCGAACGAATTAAGGCTTCGGCGCCGTCTTGCCGGGTCGAGTTCAGTTCTACGGTCCGCACAGGCGCTCACCATGGCGGAACGGTGGCGACCCTGGCGAGCATACGCAGCAATGCACGTTGCACAATGAGCTTGGAAGCAACGTCCTGTATGACGGTGCCGCGAATGGCAGGTCGCCGCTCGTCAGAAATCCCATGTGTGCCTCAGGGCGCTAAGTGGGTATGCATCCGCCAAATGCACGGTTGACCGGGGCGGGTGCTGTCGGGTAAGTTACACAGCTTCGCTGGCGGCGTAGGCTGCCGGGGTGAGCTAGTCGAAGCTTTGGATGGAGCGGCTGGCGAGTCCGGGCAGGATCACGGCCAAGTATTGGCGGATAGGCAGACCGAGTCTTCGGCAGCTCTCGACAATGGAGAAGATCGCCGCGATCTTTGGTCCTGCGTGTTTGTGTCCGTTGTGTATCCAGTTGCGACGGCCGATAGCTACGGGCGGATGGAGTTATCGGCCAGATTATTCGATAGCTCCAGAACAGGATATTCAAGGAAGCGCGTGAGTTTGTCCAACAGCGAGAGCGTGTATTTGGCCGCTTTGCCGACGATGCTCTTGGGCAGTGCCTTTGCCTGAGCAGCCAGACCATAATGGCCACGGCCAATGGAAGAGAAGACGGGAATCCAACCTCGGTGATGGTATTGAAGTGGGGTTGACACCCATTTGTGTTGGCGGTTGTGGGCCAAAATGGTATATCGGAAACTCCCCGCCGTAGGGTTCAAGAACAATGCCTCAGCTTCGTTGGAGTCCGCCTTCGCTATGCGCAGCTGCTTGGACTGGCTCTTCTTGTCATCGTTCAGAATGGAGTTAATCACGCCCAGGCACGAACCTAACTTGGGCCGCATGATCGGCTACTGGCGCAGACAGCCTGACGGCACCGCGCATTGCGGGAACTTCCGCACGTTCTTTCGCGAGAAACCAAAGTCCCCGGCCACCGCACGCTAATTCCGGCCCTCGACACGAACCGCCCGCCGCACACGCCGTAAGTCTCCAACTAGAACATACCTTTGGCGTTCCAGGAACCATGCCATCCAGGCAAGAGCTCACGAAAACAAGATCCGGCGGTGGCAAACCTCTACTCAGCCGCCATACACCGCTCAGACGGCGTTCTGCGGCCTATTGTCACTCCGGCGCGCATATCTTTTCTGACGGTTCAAATCGAGCTGGGTGCCAATCAAAACATAGACCATAAACGCCACGCCGACGGCACAGAACGAACATAGTGAAACCAATGCAACCAAAGCACACCTCCCGGGCAGGCTACGCAGCACCAGCCCACACAATTGAAAGGGTATGGCTCCATCTCTAATAAAGTCCTGAGAGGTGCCTAAATTATTCCTAAAGTGATTGATTCCCATGGGTATGGGAGGAAGGCAGTTCAAAAGCGAGAATTGCTGGTGAACGGGAGAGCTATGGCTTTCCGGAGGGCAGCTGAAGTCTGTAGCCAAACCATGGTTCGGTGAGGATGTAGCGCGGCCTGGAAGGGTCAGGCTCAATTCTTTTTCGAAGCTGATTAACTAAAACGTGCAGATATTCGACTTCGTCCCCGTAGTCTGGACCCCAAACTGCCTGAAGAATCTTTGCGTGAGGAATCGAGACGTTTGGGTTTGCAACTAGAAAGTTGAGGACCTCAAATTGCTTGGGCGTCAGACGCACGTCGCGACCTTGAATTGAGACGTGATGAGTCCCGAGGTCCACTTCGATCTCACCGAACGCGATGACGCTCGATCCTTGGCGCGGCGAAAGAGGAGCACGGCGGAGGTTGGCTCGAATGCGCGCAAATAGTTCAGGCATACTGAACGGCTTTGTGATGTAGTCATCCGCCCCAGCATCCAGAGCTTCTATTCTATCCTCCTCCGATTTCCGGATCGTAAGCATGATGATCCCGATGTCAGAATTCTCTCGAATCGCGCGACAAGCTTCGACCCCTCCCATTCCCGGCATATTGCGGTCCAAAATAATCAGGTCAAAGCGCTCCTCTCTAAGCTTCTCAAGTGCCGCTTCGCCGCTTCGGACATCTCCGACGATGTATCCCTGCTTGGTTAGCGCGGCCCTCATCACTCGCCGAAGCTGAGGTTCATCGTCCACAACGAGAATCCGAGCCGTCCTCATGACTTTCTATCCTCAGGGAAGACCGGGAGCGTAAAGGAGAATTGTGCTCCGCCTTCCGGCGCGTTTTCCACCCACAATCTTCCTCGATGCGCGCTTACGATGTCGCGCGCAATACTCAGTCCCATTCCAGTCCCCGCTACCGATTCCTGCGTTCGCTTCCCACGATAGAACCGCTCGAAGATCGCCTCAAGTTCGTCTCGAGGTATGCCTGGGCCTTGATCGCGGACCCGTATTATGACTTCGTCCTCGGTCTGACTTGCCAAAATGGCGATTGCAGTTTCAGCGGGAGTGTATCTGACGGCATTGCCCAGCAACTGCCGGAGGGCCAGGCCCATCATGTCCGGATCGGCATTAACAGATGAAATACCCTCTTCAATCGAAACACTCAGCGGATGGCCCTCTAGCATGGTCTTCATGCGCTCAAGAGTGGAACGAATGAGCGCTGGGACATCGATCCGGCGCAGCCGTATGCGCGGTTTTCCGGGCTCGATCCGCGCCATATCCGTGGCCTCGTTGATCATCTCGCCCAACTTATCCGCCTCCTCCTCAACGACAGCAAGAAAATCGTCCTCCTCTGCCTCGTGTTTGTATTCTGAGCGCACAGTTGTGACAGCACTCTTGATGGAAGTGAGTGGAGTAAGGAAATCGTGTGCAAGCGCGTCGAGCAGGAGGCTTCGCAGCCGCTCATTTTGTCGCACCACTTCGATTCTTCCCAGCACGATTTGCTGGCGTGTATGCTCGATGGCCACTCCGGCCAGGCTCGCAATCGCCTGGATTGCCGGTTCCGACAGCGAGGGGCCGATCATGCCAAGGCTACCCAGAACCTTTCCTCCAAGCGCGACCGGGGCAGCAATGACCTCGACCCCAACGGGAGCCGATCTCTTTCGTGAAATGAACCACGGCTCCTTACCGGTGGCAATTGCGCGCAGCGTCTCGTGCTCAAGCCGCTGATCTTCGCTGCCCTCTATATGGATATCTTCCGTCAATCCATCGCAAAAAGCCACAGTTGTGCACCCAAACCACTTCTTGACGCTAACGGCGATTTGGGGCCCGAGCTCTTTCGTAGTGTCAACCACCATCAGCGACAAGCTCAGTTGATAGAGGTGCTCTACTTCGATTCTGCGAGCCTGGGCTTCCGCGGCGCCTGCACGAACACTTGCCGAGAGCTTGCTAGCCGTAATTGCTGTCACCATAAAGGCAAAAAGGGCCACCCAGTTTTGCGGATCGGCGATCGTGAACGAAAGGACGGGAGGAAAGAAAAAGTAGTTGAGGCAAAGCGTCGCAGCTACGGAAGTAACAAGCGACTCGACCATGCCCCAACGGGCCGCTACGACCAGCACGGTAAGGACATACGCAAAGCCAACGATCAGAGCATTGACGTTCAGAACAGCGAAGGCTATCCAGGTGATTGCTGCGACGAGCACAAGACAAACCAGTATCCGCAAGATGCGGGTGCCAACAAGTCTCGCGGATTCGGAATTTGAGAAGTTCATGTGGTGTGGCGCTTAGAAGTCGATTCTAACCCTCCAGGCTGACTGGGAATCTCCATCAGCTACAGTAAAATCAGGGAAGGCGTATCCAACCGAAGTGGCGGATTGCTCCACACAGCGCTGAACTGGCGAGTGCTGTTGAACTCACGGAACCTGTTTTGACATTCAGGACAGCAAGCTGCTGGAGCAATCAATTCGCGACGGCGCCACCGTACTGAAAAAAACGGCCGATAAGAGGACGGAAAAATTGCGGCGTCTGTCTATCCGGCTCGTGACGATGCAGGACCACGAGCGCCGCCGACTGGCGCGCGATTTGCATGACGGATTTCAACCCCACAGTAACCCCACAATACAGATTCCTCACTGTTTCCAATCAATACCTTAGGCGCCAGCCGGTCCGCGTAAGTCGTTGAAATTACGTTGTCAATTGTTCTCTTAACCGACAGGTTGTAGGTTCGATTCCTACCGCGTCCACCATAGAATCAATAACTTAGCTAGATTCGCGCTCTGCTTGCGCTCCGTTTATCTGGAATGCCAGCTCGGCTACTCTCAATC
>Ga0182013_10008984_pt1 | contig 10629 bp, 7 predicted proteins | sample 612S2MmetaG_FD_120487 | JGI IMG/M metagenome (GOLD analysis project Ga0182013, IMG submission 120487) | Permafrost microbial communities from Stordalen Mire, Sweden - 612S2M metaG | ecosystem: Environmental > Terrestrial > Soil > Wetlands > Permafrost | place: Sweden: Stordalen | collected...
ACGCTTCCTGGATCAGGATTGACCTACGCGGCGGATCACCAATACGCCACACATTGGGGATGGTCCCAAATGGGCGCCCCGGCCAACTACTATGACAACGTGGCCGCCTATTACGCCCTGTACTACCGCAGCGGGATCGACGATTATCTGACGGCCGCACGCAAACTCGCCGACAGGTTTTGGGAGAGTCCCCCAATAGACCAGGGGGTAATGCAGGGCGGTTATGCCTATACGGGGCGTTCGGTGTCGGCCATGGGTTTGGTGCTTCGAGCGTTAGATGGGCGTCCGGATATGTGGGCCGGAGCGGGTGATGGAACCTACTCGGGGTTGCATAATATATGGGACATGTCTATATATACTCTGAATGCTCTTTATGTAAGTTGGGCTGGTCCGCGACTTAGCCTTTACGATCAACGGGAGACATCCTATCGTTTGGCTATGCTCTCATACTGCGCCTTGTTCGATACTGATTCTACTTACCAGAGCCTGTGTCAAGCGGCTATTGTCAGTTCGTTTACGAGCCTTTGGACTCCAACTAAGTTTCCAGACGGAAGTTGGTCGGTCATGTATGCTGGTAATGCTTCCTGGGAGCTTACCGGGCACACGTTCCCTGCTGGTTATGGGAGCAGCGCCATCGTAACCAATGGGTCTACCGCAGTGGTTGGAGTCGGGACTACCGGATGGGTATCGTCGGCCTTTCCATCGCGGATGTGGTTCGTAAATTCATCGCCGACAACAGAACCGGCTAATAATGCTGCCGGCGACCCGGTTTCCTATAACGCCACGTTCGTAGATTCGACGCACCTGACCCTGGACAGCCCTTATCAAGGGACTACAGGATCACATGGGTGGGAGAATGCCGGTCTCACGGGATGGGCATCGCAGCCGTACATGATGGGTATTCTCTCGTGGGCGTTCGATATGGCGGCAAAGGCTGTGGCAACAGTAAGCCCAACAACCGCGGCGTTAGCCCACAGCTACAGCGTTGCCGCGGCGGACTGGATCAGGGATTATGGCTACTGGCCTACAGCCAAGGGGATGTATTATCTAGCCGGTGGCTTGGAATGCCAGCCTCCTATCTCTGACAGCAATGCTATCTGCACCCAAGGATACGCGCCCGACCAGGCCCGCGCTTTGTCGGCGGAAGCACTGCGCGGACTAGACCTCGCTTACGCTTACAACCAGGACTCAAGCCTCAAATCTCTCACCGATACGCTCTACAACGCGATGTGGGCGAAGCCAGGAACGTGTCCGTCCGGTTCTACAACATGCGTTTCGGACGGGACCTACCTCGATCCAATGGATGACGGGCAATACATGATGGCAACGCCACCCTTGGGTTCGCTAGGCACTGCGACTCCATGGAAATGGTTTGGGCTGTTTTTCGGCGTCAGCGCGCAGTCCTCGTGGCCGGGATATCGCTCCGGAGGGCTGCAGCCCAGAGCCGCTGAGCCGTTGTACCTCGGGGGAAACCTGCCAGGGGTTCCCGGCGCCACGGCGGCGCGGGTTACGACCACCGATCCGAGCGGGGTTACCTACATCACGAACTGCAACGCCTTGCCGTGTGCGGTGACCGTGGACCATCGGCAGGGCGATCATCTGGTATCGATCCAGTACCTGTCCGCAACCGGAGCGGTGCTGGCATCGAGCAGCGTTCCGATCATTGGCGGGCAGTGATTCTGTCATACCCTACCTATGGGCATCGTCGGAGGACCGGTTGCGTACGACCTTTGCCTAAGAATCCCGGGAAGTAAGGTCGCCGTAAGCAGGAATAGGATGGGTTCCAAAGGAAGACGATATCTGCCCGACACCTGAACCAGATAGTACACCGCTGGATAGGCGATGAGCGCCGGGCTCGCCACCCAAGCGAACGCGTACCTTTTCCAAAAGAGCAATGCGAGGCCGGACAGCCCCAAAAGGGTCAACGCTGATTCAAACGCCGATTGCCACGGCCGCAGCATGTTGGGGAACCAAAACAGCCGGAAACGCTGGGCGGTCAACTGCAGGAACCGAAGTTTGTGAGAACGGATCCATGCGAATGCTTGCCGCTCCTTGGAACGTTGATATGCCGCCTCGCCGACAATTCGCACCTTGGCGCGCTCGTCCGGGCTCAGATACGGATGCAGCAGGGCGAACTCAGGCTGGCGTACATTGCGCTCCAGATCGGCCGTCATCATGTCATTGTTGGAAACCTGCAATTCCAGCCCGAAATTTGAGCGGGTCCAGATGAGCGAGCCCAGCGCTCTGTAGTTCCGCAGGGCCCACGGCGTCAATATGGACAGGACGCACACGGCGGCAACGGCGAGAAACGCCAGGATGCGGAATAATCGCCGTCTGTATAGGACAACGCACGCTATCGACCATGCGGCCAGAACCGGGATCAGCGCAGGATTCAACAGGCAGCCGAAACCGGCCGCTACTCCGATTCCCGCGCCCTCGAACATCGTAAATCGCGCAGCCGCCCAGGCCCGGCATAGCAAAAGGCACAGCGCCGCCAGAACCGCCGCGGTAAAAGGCGCGTCGAAGCTTCCGCTGGTCTGGGCCCAGAAGTTCACCGGAAGCAGTGCGCCCGCCATGCCCGCCAATACGCCGGAAGAAAGACCGAGTCCACCCGCCACGGCAACTGCGGGCAGAAGGGCGAATCCAGCCGCTGCCGCGGCCGATCCGAAAACCGTCATCGCAAGTGCGCCACGCGCGCCAGTTCCAAACATTTCAAATAGAATCCACAGCAGTATCGGATGCAGCGGCGCGCAATGCGCCGTTGGTCCAGTTCCAGAGCCGTACGCATCGGCATACCTTCCCGTGGCCAACAGTGAGAGCGCAATTTGGACCGGTTCGGGCTTTTCCAGTTGAGTAATCCGATGGTTTGGCAGCGCCAGCGCCAGCGCCAACCGCACAAGCAAGCCGACAACGAACACAACGACGCACCAGGTCGCCACCGGCCCGCGGCGCTTCGGACCAGCGAGGGTCTGATCTTGGTTGTTCATTCTGTAGTTCATAAGGACGTGTTGTCGAAGCTGCAAATCAGCCCATGTTGTCGGCCAGTGAAGTCACGCCCATAAACAAGTACGAATCGCCCCGATTGCCGCACTTTTCAAAGCTACTTAGCCGGCTGCCTGTTCTAGCTCGCCTCAGCTTCCGGTAAGTCATAAGCAACATTCTACCGGTTCCTGTCCCAAAAGTGTAATTGACGATAGGCGGTTTTGCGACAAGGAGTTGCGGCTCGACGGCTTGCGTGGCAGTTTTTCAAAGGCGGGTGGTCGGGCGGCCCTTCTGGAAACTTAACCCCCGGGATGCTGCGGTTCGGTACTTCAGAGAATTGGCGCCGATCCGAGCGCGGCGCCGGGATACGAGCCATTCTACCGATGTCCGGCGTTTCTGGCCAGGCGTGCAGGTTAAGACCTCGGCTGTACGGAGCTCGCGCCGCTGTCAGACAGCGTGGCTTGTACCGTTGGAACAAAAGACTATTGAGCCATCGCCATGCGGAGCGCGGCTTCGTTCAAAGCCGAATGCCGGACCCGCATGAACCCATCGGCGCCTGGAGTGCTCCGGTCGTATTCCAGCCGCCGGAGAAACTCAGGCAAATCGCGCCAATGCACCGTTGGGTCGTCGCCTTCCACCCAGGAGGTGGAAGCCGGCGGCCGATCGGCCAGAGCGGTCTTTGTAACCCATACCTCGGCTCCTCGCCGCCAGGCTTGAAGCACGCCCTTTTCAAATCCCTGCCGCCAGCGTCCCGTGTATGTCATAGCGGCTGTTACAATCTGCTCCGTCCGGACCGGCGTGGGGAGATTCACTGGGTCAAAGGGATCAAGCGTGGAAAACGATTGCAGCGGGTCGGTAAGAATCAGGGTCATCAACGAGTCATCCGGCCCGGCGAATCGGCGAAACTCCTCAATGCTTGCCTTTGTTCGATTCCTCTCAGCGCCTCCGGCTAACATGGTTGGACCATTCATGAGGGGCAGCAGCGCGGCAAAGACCATCGCTACCACTCGGGCGGCGCGCGCCCCCCCCCGCTCTGCTTCCCATGCTGCGGCAAGCGCCAGGAGAAGAAAGGGAAGAATAGGCAGGAAGCGCTCCGGGCTGCTAGGTTCGAATAGCGCCAAGGCGAAAAATAGCGTTGGGAGTACGGCGATTGCGGCTAGCTTTAGCAGCCGCCGTCCCAGGGCGGATCTGGACGCCCCGATGGCTATCATGAGCAGGAAGATCCAAAAGAGCGCAATCTGCCACAGCGCCCGCAAAACCAGTTCCGCAACGGATACAGGATTATAGGGATCTTTGAATACGAACCGTTTGAGTGAGATGCCCGCTGAACCAAGTTCTATGAATAATCGGGCGCATCCCGACACGGCGCGCAGCACCGTTTGGTGTTGCTGCCACCCGTGAGAAGACGATTGCATCCAATTAGCGAACTCTCGAAGCGAGGTGCAGCCAGCCAGGTCCGCCCCCAAAGCGAACATCGCTATAAGCAGCGCCCCACTGCTGCCCGCCGTAAGCAGCGCCCAGCGATAATGCCCCCTAGCGCTTTCTTCTTCCCCGAAGAACAGGCTGGCGCAGGCAGTCGCCGGGACAATCAACACAAAGGGGAACCAAATTGCAACGGCCCATGCCAGGGCGACTCCCGCCATCACGGCCTTGGTCGCTTTATTTCCTGGACCCGCCACGCCCCACCAGAGCGCTAAGACCGACAAGGCTAACGCGGGGATGTACGGCCCGCCTGCCTGCGCATAACCGAGAAAAGCCGCACCCCATATCATCGTTAGCATAGCGGCCATAAGGCCCGCGGGCCGCCGCGTCACCCGGCGGAGCAGGGCGGCCATTAGGAGCACGGCCGCAAAACCGGCCAAGCGGTCAATCCAGATGAGACCGTACAGCACTTTCAGGTTTGGGCTCCACGCGACGCCGCCAGGCGATAACTTTAAGAGGAACGGACTCGAAATGTAAACCAGGGGCCGCCACAAAAGATGCCCAAATTCCCAAAGACTCTCGGCGTGCCCAGCGCCCGCCCGCACGGCCAAGGCGTCTGAAATGTAAAACAACGCGTCGCCCCTGAACGGCGACACGGTTGCAGCAACACTAGCCACGTAGAGTGCCGCCGCGACAAGGAGCCACCAACGGGTTCCGGAGATCTTCGCTAGGGTCTCCGGGGTTTTAGTCGAAGCCGAGGCCATCTTTCAATTCTACGGCTCCTGGATGCGACGGCCGCGAGAATATTGAGAAGCCAACCCCGGCGCTGATTGCCGGGCAGTAACTCCCGCTGCCCGCGACAAATATGCCACTCGCGGGAGCAAAAGCCGGCGGTTGTTATACTGAACCGTTCTGGAGAGTCCAAAAATGAAAATCCGGACGGAAACCGGCGGCGGACAAGCATGAGATCCAACCGGCTCAACGAACTTGCCTTGCTGTGGAACGGCTGGCTCGATGCCCACTGGCGCCGCTATCTCATCGCGGCTTCCACGCTGAGTTTGCTGACATTCAGCGGCTATGCCCACGTGCGGCCCCTCTTGAGCGACGACGTGCTCGCCATGATCGTCATGCGCCAAGCCAGCGCCGGCGCCATCTGGCGCGCGCTCAAAGGTGGAATTCAGGTCGATCCGCCGGTTATCGATACGGCCGTCCACTTCGTCTTTCGGCTGTTCGGGGAACATTGGTATCTGGCCGAGTTCCCCGCAATTGCCTCCTTCACCTTGCTTTGCGTTTGCGTCAGTCTATTGGTGAAGCGCCACGCTCCGCCGGTTTACGCCGCGGCCGCGTTCTTTTTCCCTTATGCCACCTTAGTCCGTGGCTGGGCCATGCAGGTGCGGCCCTACGCCGCCATGATGGGTTGCAGCGCCTTGGCTCTGTTTTGTTGGGATGGCATCCAGCGCTCGTCCCGTAAAACCGCCTGGCGGATTGCTCTGACGCTCAGCCTGATGGCCGCCTTTTCGACGCATTTTTACAGCATCCTGCTCCTGTTTCCGCTGGCCTGCGGAGAACTGGCGAAATGGATTGTGCGCAAGCGCCTGGACTGGGCGACCTTGTTCTCCATCGCCCTGGGCCTCATCCCGTACCTGTTCTGGAGTCCCATCCTCATTAACGCCAAGCACCTTTTCACGCAGAATTATTTTTTCCCAACGGCCTTCAAGAATCTGTACGACTTTTACGGCAATGAGATCGAAAGCTTGCCGATGGCCCTGTTCCTGCTATTGCTCATACTCATGGCGCTGCTGCCCGGCGGTCTTGGTGAAGACGCGGTTTCCCAAACTGAGCCGCCTGCCGAACCTCCGCGCGCCCTTCTCGCCGCCGCGGCCGGCGCCCTGCTGCTTCCGGTGGTCGGCTATGCGATTGGAGCCTTGTACACGGGCTTCTTTGTGCCTTACTACCACATGCTCGCCGTTTTCGGAGTGGTCTTGGGACTGCCCTTGCTGCTCGCCATCCTTACCGGCCGCAACCGGACCATTGGCCTCTGCCTCTTCCTTGCTCTTCTCGCCAACGGCCTGATGGTGACCGCGCGCGGGATTTCAGGATTCTGGAGGCCGCAAGATGCTTACCCCAGCTTGGAAGAGTTCCGCAGCAGGATTCCCGAACCCAATCCGGATATTGCCGTCCTTTCCGCGCACCACTTTCTGCCGTTGTACGAAAGGAACCGCCTCGACCCGTCCAATAATCTGGTCTATCTCTTCGACACTACTAAGGCGGCCGCCGAAGTGGGCTGTGACTCTCTTGAAATAAGCTTTGCCCTTCTCCCCGGTCTCACGCAGGCCAGGATTCTTCCCTTCGATTCCTATAGGGCCACCCATACCCACTGGTATATGGCGGTCCTCGGCGAAGTGGCCGCCCCTTTGGAATGGCAATTCCTATATTTGCAGAAGCACTCCTCCGCGCGCTTCTCCTGGTTGGGCAAGGCGGGCAATTTCGACATTTTCCGGGTCGATCTGCAGCCGCTGCCGGCCTCGGGCGGCGGACAATAAGCTTCGCGCCGCTATACCTATGGCGTGGACCAGACGTGCGAGCGCCAACTTGACGGCTACAGCGACCAAGTCGGCGTTGCAGGGAAGGGGCGGATCTACCGGATTAGCAAGCGGTCGCCCTAAAGCACCAAGTTCTATACGTCCTACAGCAGGAATAGTACTTTCTCTGGCCGTGTACCTTGCGGGAGAATCGGGTTGTGAGCGGACAGATATTCATGATCGGCGGCCGGCATATCAGCGCCGGAATCGATGTAATAGGGCAGATGGTTAGCCAATTCTTTTGGCGGATCGCGGACCTGGGCACTGAGCGAGCTTTGGATTTGAGCGAGCACACCATCCTGGCACTGGCGATTTTCGCTGTTTGCATGGGCTTGGTCCGCTGCATTCGCACCGCCTTCCGTTAGGAGCAGGTCCGCAAAGCACCCCCCAAGTGCGGTATGCTCATCCTCCTATGTGCAGAGCCAGCCTGGCGGGTGAACCGTGAGCGCCCTCCGGTTGCCGGCAAATCAACCGCAAACCCGGTCCAGCCGGCTGGCCCAACCGCCGCGGTAAGGCGCGCCCCGGCTTTCAGCTCGTCGTGCTTGCCGCGCGGAATTTTCCCCGCCCGAATATGCCCAGCCCGGCGCGAGCCAGCGAAATCAGATCCATCAACAGCGGCCTGCTCAGCCAGTACATTGTGGCGAAGTAGACGGCCGCGCCAAAAGGAACGAAAACCAGCAGCGCAAGGCCCGGCGGGAGGTGTACCCATCCCATCACCATCCGCCGGAACGCCGCCGTCGCGATGGCCATCGCGGCGGTCGCGCGAGTGACCGGCCATAGCGCAATCCAAAGATCCCGAATCCGCAGGCGAATCAACTGGAACGGGATCCAAAACACGGGGATCAGCGTGAGCAGCGTGACGATCGCATAAGAGGTTGCCACGCCGGCGATTCCCCAATGCAGGCCCAGGGCAAACCCCGCAACCGTAAGCCCGGTGAATAACAGGCCCCATCGGAACATGAGGTCCGTCTTCCCCATCGCCATGTAAATGTATCCGGTCAGCGAGGTGATCGATTGCAACAGTCCCACCGGCGCCAAAATCCGCAGAATAGGCGCCACGGGGGCCCAGTTCGGACCTAGCAGCGCCACGATAAACTCCGGCGCCAGCGCCGTTACGCCGGCCATCAGCGGGAATGTCACGAACGCAACCGTCGCGCAGGCTCGCAAGTACGCGCGCTGAAAACGTTCCGGATCGTCCTGCATCAGCGAGAAAGTCGGAAATAGAACCCGCCCTAGCGTCCAACTGATGGCTTGCAGCGGATACAGCATCAACGTGTATCCCCAGTTGTAATAGGCTAGCGGGACGGCCCCCAGGTATTTCCCGATAAGCAAGTTATCGGTGTTGCGGCTGAAGTAATTGACGATGTTGGATCCTGAGAGGTTCAGCCCGAAGCCGAGCACCGGCCCCAGCCGCCGGAATGAGAAGCGCAGGGATGGCCGCCAGGGGTTAAGCGTAATATACAGGCCCGCCGTGACCACGGCGTTCGCCAGGGCCCCGGTAATGAGGCTCCAGACGCCCGCGCCCAGCACCGCGCTCACAATGCCAACCGTCGCCGACGTGGCCCCGGCCACCAGATCCACCACCGCCATCCGCGCGAACTGAAGGTCGCGGTTCATGAGGGCCCCGTGTACGCTCGCCGTGGCGCTGATCGTAAAGTAGAGGCCGAGCGCTCGAAAAATACCCGGCAGCGATGGTTCGTTGTAAAACTTCGCGACATAAGGAGCGCTCAGAAAACAGGCGACGGTCACGCAAACGCCAATCGCGAGAGTCAGCCAGAAAATGCTCGTGAGCACATCGTCGTCGAGATCCTTCTGCCGGATGATCGCGTTGGAGGTGCCCAGACTGCCGAATAACGCGGCGAAACCGATCACCACTTGCGCCATTCCGGCCAGACCGTACGCCCGCTGCGAGACGAACCGCGCCAGAACGGTTGCGCTCGCCACCGAGAAAAGTTGCAGGCCGACGCGGGTTACTGCGCTCCAACTCGCGCCCGTCACAACGGTCGCGGTGGTGCTCCCTGAGGAAGGTTCCGGCATTCGATTGAACCCCATTGTAATGGCATCGCCGCGTGCGCCGCTTCGGACCTTCCGTGCGGGCGTTACCGTTTGACCAAACGGCAGCGCACGGCCGCCGTAGTAAACTCGCGCGTCAGGCGGTTGTGAAACAGCCGGAGTTTCCGGATGGGCACAAGTTCCAGGCGGGCGATCTCGAAGCCGCTGCCCTGAATTAACCCGGTGAACCTCTTGATGGTCATTTGGTTCAGCCCGCCGGCCACCTCTCCGAAACGCGTCGCCCCATCCGTCTTAAAAGTGGATCTCCAACGCATCAGGGCCTTCTCGCTGAATATCAGATGGGCCCATGGAAAAACCGAAAAGATATGTCCGCCCAAGGGGTGATGCCAGGGCGGCCCGAAGCTGATGAATGCCTCGCCCGCCGGTTCGAGAAGCGCGTTCATGATGCGCAGGATTTCAGCCGGGTCGGCGAAATGCTCGAAGGCGTCCAGGGAAATGACGATATCCGCGAGTTCCTTGGTCGAAGACTCGAAGGAACAAGTCTCGGAAACACCCGCGGCGAGGGCCTTCCTCCGGGCGGTCTCGATGAGCTCCTCGCGAATTTCGAAACCGATCACCCGCCGCGCGCCCCTTCGAGCCATTTCAATGGCATCGTCCCCTTCGCCGCACCCGAAGTCGATCACGGTTTTCCCCGCGATCCTGTCGAAAAAATCCTCCCCGCACTGGATGGCCAGTTTCGATTTCCCCTGGTAGAAGCTTTCACTAGGAAAATCCGCCGCTACCGGACAGATGGCTTTCAGAATCCGAACCTGGATGTTCGTCGTCATCTCCCGGCGTCAACGGTCCGGGGCTGCGCCTTCACCACGACCCTGGCGGGATTGCCCATGGCGACCGCATAGGGAGGGATATCGGAAACCACCACGCTGTTGACCCCCACCACGGCGCCTTCTCCGATGGTGACGCCCTTGAGAATAAACGCATTCTGCCCGATCCACGCCCGCCGGCAAATTCGCACGGGCTTGATCTCCTCCAGGCGCGGCGGCAGGTCCGCGATGCGCTCCGCGGCGTCCCTGGGGTGCGCGTCCGAGTCCATAAAGCGGACGCCGCTGGCCACGTTCACGTCTTCTTCGATGACAATCTCCCGATTCACCACGAAGACCACGTTGTGGCCGATATCGACCCGGTCCCCGATCGTCAGCGTCGGTTCGTCGAACATCCGGCCGCTGAAGATGTCCACCTTCCCGAAGAAGTTCACGTTGTTCCCAATGCAAATCTTTGCGTGGCCCACCACGAAAGGCATCCGGGAAATATGGAATCGCCGGCCTATCGAGGCGCACCGGCTGCGGAACACCGGCCCGATATAGAAATATCCGGCGGCCCAAAGCATTCCCCTCCACACCGCCTGATGGAGGTAAAAGAGCGGACGCAGCACCGGATTAAAAAAGCGGGGCACGGGCAGAATGCCGGTCTGAAGCCTCTTCGCCAAAGTCCCCAACCCGCGATAGAACGGCGTTTCGCCGCGCTTGATTTTCAGAACAAAGGCGTTAGCCAAAAACTGTCTCCCCGTTCGTAACGCTACAATTCTAACCTGATAACGCGGAGGCGACCGCCGAGGCGCCGAGGCGCGGAG
>Ga0182013_10008987_pt1 | contig 10628 bp, 8 predicted proteins | sample 612S2MmetaG_FD_120487 | JGI IMG/M metagenome (GOLD analysis project Ga0182013, IMG submission 120487) | Permafrost microbial communities from Stordalen Mire, Sweden - 612S2M metaG | ecosystem: Environmental > Terrestrial > Soil > Wetlands > Permafrost | place: Sweden: Stordalen | collected...
AGACGCCGATTTGACCATGCGGTTACCGGTGGGTAGCATCACCTACCCGTCGGAGGACCCCGCCCATGAAAGTCGGAATCGCGCTCAACATGCTGTCCCAGGCGGGCCGCCCGGATGTCGCTGTCATCAACGAGCATCTGCAACTCGGCGATCTGGCCGAGCCTCTGGGCTTCGACAGCCTGTTCGCGTTGGAGCATCACTTCACCGGCTATGCCATGTCGCCGTCGCCGTTGCAGTTGCTGTCGTATTTCGCTGGCAGAACGAAGCGCATTCATCTCGGCACCGCCGTCATCGTCATTCCCTGGCACGACCCGATCCGCATCGCCGAGCAGATCGCGCTGTTGGACGTGCTGTCCGGCGGTCGTTGCCTGTTCGGCTTTGGCCGTGGCGCCGCGCGTGTCGAATATGAAGGCTTCCGCATTCCGATGGATGAGGCGAGGCCGCGCTTCAAGGAAGGCCTGGACATCATCCGCCTCGGTCTGACCCAGGAAAGCTTCGAATACAGCGGACAGTTCTTCAACATTCCTCGCACGTCGATCCGGCCCGGTCCCGTTTCGCATCCGGAATTACGTTTCTACGGCTCAGCCAACAGCCCTGAATCCGCGAAACTGCTCGCCAGTTCCGGCCTGGGCTTGTTGATCGTCATGCACAACGAATGGTCGAAGGCCGCGCATGAGGTCTACGACTTCCACCAGATGGCGATCGAGGCCGGCCACACGCCGCGCCCGCCGATCATTCTGACCAACATCTCCTGCGCTGAAACGCATGAGGAGGCGACGGATCGCGCCGTCGAATGGCTCGGCAAGAAGTGGGACTCCGTCGATAACCATTACCGTTTTTCCGATGGCGGCCTGGCGTCGGTGAAGGGCTACGAGGCCTACGGCCGGATCGGCCGCACCTACGCCAGGATGGCCGATCAGACGCATCGTAACAAAATGACGGATACGTATGTGAAGATCCAGATCGTCGGAACGCCGGACGAATGCCTGCAACAGATCGCTCAATTACGCCAATACACCGGCCTGGATCATCTGGTGTGCGAGTTCGGCTATGGCGGCCTGCCGCATCACGAGGCCGAGTTGAACATGCGCCTGTTCGCCGATCGTGTCATGCCGGTCCTGCAACGAGACAAGCTGTTCACCCAGCCGCCGGAGATCATCACGGCGCCGCCGGTGCTACAGGATGAGGGCGTGTTCGTCCCGGCGTAGGGCGACGGCCCGCGGTTATCGCGTCGGGTTACGGTCCTACCTCCGTCATCCCCGGGCTCGACCCAGCCGTCTCTCGCCGCGGCAACATTGTGCGGCGAGAGACGGCTGGGTCGAGCCCGGAGGATGACGAGGCACGATGGTTCGTCAGGCGACTGGTTTATTGTTGCCCGTCGCCTAAAGTGCTTGCCCCCTGTCGCGAATCGCCGCCCCCGCTATCATCCCCGGCGTGCCGCACTTCAAACTGGAAAAAGCCGCCCGGGGCCGCGTCGCCGGAGTCGATGAAGTCGGACGAGGCCCCCTCTCCGGCCCCGTCCTGGCCGCCGCCGTCGTCTTCCCCACCGGCGTCCCCCGCAAGCTCGCCGCCCTTCTGGACGACTCCAAAAAGCTCAACCCACGACGCCGCCTCGACGCCTTCGCCGCCCTCCGCGCCTCCAACGCCGAGATCGCCATCGCCGCCGCCTCCGTCGCCGAGATCGAGCGCCTGAACATCCTCCACGCAGCCATGCTGGCGATGTGCCGCGCCGTCGCTCGCCTGCCCACCGCCCCCGACCTCGCGCTGGTCGATGGCAATTTTCCCCCGAAGCTGCGTTGCAAAGTCCAGTGCGTCATCGGCGGCGACGGCATCAGCCTGTCGATCGCCGCCGCCTCCATCGTCGCCAAGGTCGTCCGCGACCGGCTGATGGAGCGCCTGAGCCTCCGCTACCCCGGCTATTGCTGGGAAACCAACGCCGGCTACGCGACCCAGGCGCATCGCGACGCGCTGCTGGCGCTCGGCCCCACGTGCCACCACCGCGCCGGCTTCGCGCCCGTGGCCCAAACCGCGCTGATCTTCGATTGACGTGGCTTCGGCCCGTCCGTCACGATGAAGCGGCGGCACACCCGGTCTGGAACCCGTTTGGACCTCGAACTCGAACTCCCTTTGGACCAGATTCTCCTGGGCGACTGCGTCGAGCTGATGCGCATGTTGCCAACGGGATCGATCGACTGCGTCTTCGCCGACCCGCCCTATAACCTGCAACTCCGCGGCGAATTGCGCCGCCCCGACGACAGCCTGGTCGATGGCGTGGACGACGACTGGGACAAATTCACCGACTTCGCCGCGTACGACCATTTCACCCGCGGCTGGCTGACCGAGTGCCACCGCCTGCTGCGCAAGGACGGCTCGCTCTGGGTCATCGGCGCCTATCACAACATCTTCCGCATCGGAGCGATCCTGCAGGACCTGGGGTTCTGGATCCTCAACGACATCATCTGGCGCAAATCCAACCCGATGCCGAACTTCCGCGGCCGCCGCTTCACCAACGCGCACGAGACCATGATCTGGGCCGCCAAAAGCCGCGACTCGCGCCACAAGTTCAACTACCAGGCGATGAAGGCGCTGAACGACGACATCCAGATGCGCAGCGACTGGCTGATCCCGCTGTGCACCGGCCCGGAACGGCTGCGCAACCAGCACGGCCTGAAACTTCACCCCACCCAGAAGCCCGAGGCCCTGTTGCACCGCGTCCTGCTCGCCAGCACCGGCCACGACGACATCGTCCTCGACCCCTTCGCCGGCACCGGCACCACCGCCGTCGTCGCCCGCCGTCTGGGCCGCCATTTCATCGCGCTGGAGCGTCACCCGGCTTACGTCGAGGCCGCCTGGGGCCGCGTCCGCCGCACGCGCCGAAGCTCCGACGACGGCATCGCCCACACGCCCACGAAACGCGACGCCCCGCGCATCCCGTTCGGCAACCTGGTCGAGCAAGGCCTCATCCCGCCGGGCACGCGCCTGTTCGACCGTCAGCGCCGCGTCACCGCGACCGTCGGCGCCGATGGCACCTTGTCGGCGGGGGACATCCGCGGTTCGATCCACAAAGTCGGTGCCGCCTTGCAGAACGCACCGTCCTGCAACGGCTGGACCTTCTGGCATGTGGAGCGCGAAGGTGTCCTGGTGGCTCTGGACACCCTGCGCGCGACCGCTCTGGCCGACGGGGTGACCTGACCCGCCAGCGCGGTGTCGGCACCCCCCACCGGCGTGACCGCGATGGCGGCGCCTTTCACCCTCCAACCGTCGTGGCACGGCGCGACGACCGTCACGGCACGGCGCGACTACCGTCATGGCACGCGTATTGCCTCATCCAGGAATGTTCCCGAGCTGATCGGGCATTGCCTCATCAGGATGCTCCCGTCGGCGCGTCGCATTGTCAATCGGGTTGCGCCCCAAATCCGCTTTCCTGTTCGATCGGTGACCCTGCTTTCCCGTCCCGACCTGACGCCGCTCGAGCCGTGGCGCGCAGCGGAGAGGAAGAGAGGAGCGGAGCCACCCGGAGCCACGCGCAGCGCGTTCTTTCGCGCGAGCATGGCGAGGCTGGCGAGCACCGGACCTTCCGCGAAGTGAGCACCGCGGCACACTGCGCACCAGTCGGAGGACCACGCCGTCGCCGCTCCACTTACAAGCGTTACGTAACGGAACCCGGACCATCGGAATCTGCTCCGGTGTTCGGGGAGAGCGGTGCCGGCACTGGCGTTTCTCCGGTGGTCGTTATGCCAAACACCATTTGATGTGCCACCTCGCGCCGCCATTCTTTCAACCGGCGTTGCAATGTCCGTAATTGCCCATTGGGGAAGACGCCGGGCTGCTCAGTTTGCAGCCGCTCGAACAATTCGCGCGAGGTCCGCCACGGCTCGGCCTCGAACCGCTCGCGCATCATTGCCGTCACCGTCACAAACGGGTCGGGACGCCGCCGGCCCCGCGGCGCCTTCGCCTTTGGCTTGCTGGTTGGACGTACCTCGCCCTCCCGCCACGCCGTGCGCAGTCCCGCGAGAAATTGCTCTATCGTCGGCGCGGCGGGTGGTGGTGCTTCGTCCGCGATCGGACGATCGGCGATTTCGACCAGTTCCTGCTGAGCTGCCCGGATCGATCGCAACAGCTGGACCGGGTCCAGAGTGGCATGGATCGCCGTAACCTGGCGCCGAACTTCCTCGCTGGTTCGCGTATCCGCCAGCAGCCGCTGATAAGGCGTGGCCGGCGGATGATACTTTTTCTTGACTTTCGCACCAACGCGAGCCTTTCCGGCGAGCTTGAACGACGGCTGAAAGAAGTTCACGAATAGCCGTAACGACGAATACAAACGCGCCAGAGCCGCTGCGGCCTCCAGCCCCTCGTAACGCCGGTAACCCACGGTGCGTCTGACCACGGCGCCGTTCTTTTGTTCCACCCAGGCCTGGTCATTCTTGCGGTACGGACGACAGCGCGTGAACACCAGCCCCGCTTCATCGCAATACGTTTTGACGGTCTCGTTCATGAAGACACTGTCGTTATCGGTGTCGAGCCCGAGCAGTGCGAATGGCATGCCTTTCCGAACCTCGCTCAGGACCTCGGTCAGAAGTTTCTGCTCACGCACCAACAACGGCGCGCATTCCGTCCAGCCCGTCGCGATGTCCGTCAGCGTGAGGGTTTGCACGAAGCTGCCCTTCGCCGACGGCCCGCCGTGGGCGACCAGATCCGCCTCGACAAAGCCTGGTGCCGGATCGTCCCAGCCGTCGAAGGTTCGCACCGGGACACTACGCCGGATCGCCGCCGATGGAGGCGCGTTCCGGCGCTTTCGCCCGCCTCCAGGCTCCCGGGCCTCACGCAGCGCTCGATCGATCGTGGCGGCGCTCATCGCCTCCAATCCCGTGCGAACCTCCGGCGCGAGTTGAAGATGGCCGTGCCGTTCCATCGCCTCGACCAGGATCGGCACCAGCGGCCGCAGCCGCTTGCCGCAGACCCGGTCCGAGGCCTCCCAGATCACGATCAGCGCCTCGCGGACGCCCTCATTATATAAGCGTCGTTCAGGACGCGGGCCGGACCTTCGGCCGGCCTGGCCAGCGCGGAGCAAACGCATCGCATGCTTGCGATGCAAGCCGCTCAGTGCCGCGAATTCGTCCAGGATCCGTCCCCGTTCCATACGGTTGCTCGCGGCGTAACGTCCCGCCAGCGCAACCACCAACTCGTCTCGTGTCGCCATGCTGATGCGCCTCATGTCCGTCCCCACCGATGATGATCGGTGGGGAACAAATCAGATGAGGCAACGGCTCAGCACAGGGGAACATTTCAGGCGAGGCAATGCGCACGGCGCGACAACCGTCATGGCACGGCTCGACAACCGTCATGGCACGGCTCGACCGTGCCATCTGCCTCCGCCCAACGGGATGCTTGCCCCGCTCCCTCCTGACCGCGCCGCCCGAAACCTCGATATCCGGCCGCTGCCAACAGTCCGGAATTCGTTCTAAACTGACGCACCAAAGGCAAAAGTCAGGGGCGTATGGACCACTTCAATCCGCTTTTCATGCTCTCGGGCTTCTTCGTCGGCCTGCTGGTCGGCCAGACCGGCATGGGGGGCGGGTCGTTGATGACGCCGATCCTGGTGCTGTTTTTCGGCATTCATCCGGCGACGGCGGTCGGCACCGATCTGCTCTACGCCTCCGCCACCAAGACCGCCGGCACTTTGGTCCACGGCCTGAACAAGACCGTCGATTGGCGGATCGTCGGCCGCCTCGCGGTCGGCAGCGTGCCCGCGACGATCGTCACGCTGGTGGCGATCTCTCATTACGACATCTCCGGTCCCACCAGCGGCCGCGTCATCGGGCTTGTGCTCGGCGTGATGCTGCTGCTCACCGCTCTGTCGCTGATCTTCCGCCGCCCCTTTCTCGCCTTGGTCAGCCCATTACTCGACCGCGTCTCGCCGCGCCAGGCTGCGCGCCTGACCGTCATCACCGGCGTGATCCTCGGCGGCCTGGTGACGCTGTCCTCCGTCGGAGCGGGCGCCCTGGGGGTCACCGCGCTGCTGATGCTCTACCCGCGCGTGCCGATGGCGGTCATCGTCGGCTCCGACATCGCCCACGCCGTGCCGCTGACCCTGGTCGCCGGTCTGGGCCATTGGTGGCTCGGCTCCGTCGATTGGCCGCTGCTGACGTCGCTGCTGAGTGGCTCCATCCCCGGGATCGTGCTCGGCAGCTATCTGTCGGCGCATATTCCGGACGCCGTGTTGCGGCCGATCCTGGCGGTCACCTTGATCGTGGTGGGGAGCCGCCTGGTGTTCTGACCGGGGCTGGACGTCCGTCTAACGCGGCGCGGCACCAGGCTCAGGCGTCACGGAAGGCGTGATCGCCCATCGCATCGGCGCCGTACCGGCGTCCTGGGCCGTCGTCTCCGCCGCCGCCGGGTTCGCGGGCACGGCAACGCTCGCGACCGCGCTTGAGGCTGTCCCTTTGTCCCATGCCTGCAACAACCGCATCAACTGCGGCACCAGCGGACCGATACCCAACCCATCGCCGCCGCCCCCGGTCGTGATCGCCAGATTCTCCGGCATGAAGCGCTGGGTGCCGCTCGCCAACGCCTTGGCGACATTGATCACCGCCGCCTGGCCCGCGCCAACCGCCTGTTGCTGCGCTTCCAGGCCCGCGGCGACCGCGAGCCCCTCGGCCCGCGTCTGCACCGCGCTCGCCTCGCCGACCTTGGTCAGCCGGTAGGCTTCGCCGTCAGCCGCCGCCTGCACCGCCGCCGCCCGGTTCCGAGCGATATCGACGCCCACCATCGATTGCGCGAGCGCCGACTGCTGATCCGCCTTGCCGCGTGACGCTTCTAGCAGCAGCCGCTGATCCTGCGCCGACCGCTCGGCGTCGTACGTCGCCTTCTGCTGATTGGCGATCTCGCGCGCCGTCAGCACCTCGACCAATTGTTTCGGAAACACCACATCCTGAATATAGACCCCGCGCGTTTCGACCCGGTACACCTTGAGCCGTTCGGTGATGTGGTCTTGCGCCTGCTGCTGTACCTCCGCTCGTTTCTGGATAAAATCGATCGCCGGCATGCTTTGCAGCTTATCCCGGAAATGGTTGCCGACCGCCGCCTGCAGCACTTCGTTGACCAGGTTTCCCATCGTCCCGACGGTCGAGATCACCCGCGGCGCGTCGCTGTCCGGCACGTGGATTTGCACCTGCAAATCGATCACGAACACGAAACCTTCCGACGACTTCGCCTCGATCGGTGAAAGGTCCTTATCCAGACTATGCGCGGTCGACGTTTCATTAGCCCAGTTGAGAGTTAGGATAAATGTCGGAACGATTTCAACGGCGTAGACTCGTGGGTTGATCGCGTATTTGCCGGTTCGCAGCGGCTCTTCCCAGATGCCGCGATGTCCGGGCCGCACCAGCGAGCCAAATTTAAAGTCGGCGCCGGAGGTGTCTTCCGTCGCGAGGCCGACGAAGGCTTTCACCACGGCGACCTGTCCCTGGTTCACCACCAGCATCGGCACCATCTCGACCGAGACCAGGAACGGATTGAGGTTGTAAGCGCCATACAGCAAGGGATCGTGTTGCAGGCCGATCCGTCCGCCCGCGTCGAGGAACGCCTGAAAGTCCTGATAATTGTTGTGCGCGTCGTTCTTGCTGTTGAGGATCGCTTCCACCAGATCGCTGTTGCGGGTCTCGGGGTCCGCCTCCAGCCTCGCGATGTCGTCGAAATCGCCAAGCCGGTTCGCCATGGCGCCTTTCGGTGACGGCGTACCTTCCAGTGTCGTCACGATGCCGACCATATCGACCAGCCTGCCGTCGGCCGTCGTTCGCGGTTGGATGCGAACCACCACCATTTGTTCGTCGATCAGGCCGAAGGTCTGATGCGTCAGCCCGCCCCCCGCGGTACGCAGCAGGCTGACATATTCGTCCGCGACTGGCACGCCGTAGACATGATTGAGTGCCACGACCAGGAAACCGACCGGGTGGATCGCGGCCACGGTGCCGGGCGGCAACACGGTGCGTTGCACCCCCTTCTCGCCGCCGCTGCTCATGAAGGCGCGTATGTCCTGGAAGCTGCCGAATTCCGGCCTGTAAATGGCCGACTTGGCGCCGATGGGCAGCGATTTGCCGACCTGAGCGATGACCACCCCGATCTGCCCGGCGGGAATCTGCACCAGCGGATGGCGAGTCACAGTGTACCAGGGCCACAACTTGAAGCGTAAACCCGCCGTCAGCAGATCGGCCTGATAACCGGCCGCGCCGTTGAGGGCGACCGGGCTGCCACCTTCGAGCCGCCTCCAACTGAATCGTTTCCGGACCAAACCGACCTGGGTGGGACCGATGACCCACATGGAGTTCATCATGACGACGATCAGCACCGCCGGCACCACGACCAGCCAGCTGTAGCCCGGCGCGGAGTCGAGTATCTGGCGGAATGCATCCATCATGAGGTCAGCCTATGTTATCGTGATTTTCGAACCGGTTACCGCCGAACGCGGCGCGCGACCAATTATTTTGGATCGTCAAGAAAATGCTATACTTCGGGGTGAGTGATGTTGGGGGGTCTTGTCCGAGATGCCGGCGGACTCATCTGGAGTCTCCCTTGTGACTTCGGTAAACTCGACCCCACGGGAGGCTCAATCCAATGCAAATCAATCGTCGATCGCTCGGCCTGGGCGCGTTCGCCGTCACCGCGGCGTCCCGCCGCGCCGCCGCCACCGAAACCCCGGAACTCCGCATCTCCTCCCTGGAAGGCTTCGGGTTCCTGCCATTGTTCATCGCTCTCGATCGCAGGCTGATCGAGAGCCACGCCGCCACCCTCGGCATGCCCGATCTGCATATCGAGCACCACCCGCTGCGCAGCGCCATCGTCTCCACCGACGCGTTGCTGGCGGGCCAGTTGGATGTGGTCGCGGGCACCACCACCAGCCTGCTGGTGCTGTGGGACAAAACCAACGGCGACGTGCGCTCGGTCTCCGCGATGGGCGGCCAGGTGCTGACGCTGGTGACGCGCGATCCCAATGTGCACGCCATCACCGATTTCGGCCCCACCGACCGCATCGCCGTGCCGAGCGTGAAGCAGGGACCGCACTCATTGGTGATCGGCATGGCGCTGGACAAGGCGCTTGGTCCCGGTTCCTTCAACAAGCTGGACTCAATCCAGGTTCAAAGCGGTCATGCCGATGCCGTCACGATGATTCTTAACCCGTCGCATGAGGTCAACAGCCATTTCTCCACACTTCCTTACGTCGATACCGAACTAATATCGCTCAATCCGAAAATCCACAAAGTGCTCACGTCGCTGGAAGTGTTCGGTGGCCCGACCACGATCATTTCCGCCTACGCCACGCGCCGCTTCGTGGAGGAAAACCCAATCAAGACCGCCGCCCTCTCCGCCGCGCTGGATGAAGCCAACGCGGTGATCGCCCACGATCGCCTGAGCGCGGCGAACAGCTACATCGCCGTCACCCACGAACGCTTCACGCCCGACGACCTCGCGGAAAAACTGACCCGGGAGGGCGTGCTGTATTCCGGCGTGCCGACCCGGACGATGCTGATCGCGGCGCAAATGGCGCGCACCGGCCTGATCAAACGGACGCCGAAGGACTGGCGGGATTTCCATTTTCCGTTTCTGCACGACCGCGCCGGAAGCTGAGCCCGCTGGTTAACTCCTGTCTCCCGTCATGTTTGGGCCCCTATTACGTCATGTTCGGGCTTGACCCGGACATCTGTCGCGGCAAGGAAGCCGGCTGGGCATGCGCGCGGTCGGCCCGCTCATTCGACGCCATCCCGTTCCCCGTGCCAGACCAGCGGAAACCGCCTCGGAGAGCACACGATGCCTCGCACCACCGGGATCCTGGAGACCTCGCTCTACATCGACGACCTGCCGGGCGCCGTCGCCTTCTACCGCGACCTGTTTGGCTTCGAGTTGTTCTTCAGCGAATCCCGCATGGCCGCTCTGGGCGTGCCGGGAGCCCAGGTGTTGCTGCTGTTCCAACGCGGGGCGACGCTGGAGCCGGCGCCGGGACCACGCGGCGGCGTCATTCCCCCGCACCACGGCGAGGGCAACCTGCATCTGTGCTTCGCCATTCCGTTCGGCGAACTCCGCGCGTGGGAGGCGTATCTGCGCGACCGAGGCATCGCTGTCGAAAGCCGCCTGCGCTGGGCGCGCGGGGGCACCAGTCTGTATTTCCGCGACCCCGAGGGGAATTCGATCGAAGTCGCGACGCCGGGGTTGTGGCCGAACGCGTGAGCGGCGGCGGAGCCGTGAGCCAACGCTGGAGCGCGGGGGCGGGAGAAAGAGAATTTTGCCTCGGATAAGAGCGATGTAGGCGGATATTCTCATGCAACGGCTTGGTAACTCTGCCCACGCGCTGGCTTCGGCGGGACCGGATTCCACCCGACGTGGGCGTTCGTAGCCGCGGCCCGGTCGGCAAGGAATGGCCGATACCGGACCTTCGGCTTACCGCGACGAATCCAATAATCCACCGCTCACAAGGAGGAGATGGTGCTGAGACGACGAGACAGAGAGAACTCATACCAGGCGTCCGAAACATTGACCCACGTCATGGCTCGGCTTGACCGAGCCATCGCTCGACGCAAACTGTGCGTCTGCTGATGGCCCGGTCGAGCCGGGCCATGACGATCAGGGCGATTGAG
>Ga0182013_10008989_pt1 | contig 10626 bp, 10 predicted proteins | sample 612S2MmetaG_FD_120487 | JGI IMG/M metagenome (GOLD analysis project Ga0182013, IMG submission 120487) | Permafrost microbial communities from Stordalen Mire, Sweden - 612S2M metaG | ecosystem: Environmental > Terrestrial > Soil > Wetlands > Permafrost | place: Sweden: Stordalen | collected...
CCGCAGCAGCCGCTCGCGCCCCAGGCGCCGCCGGAGGTCAAGGGGCGGCAGTTCGACTATCCGTTCGGCGTCAACCTCTCCTATGTCCCACGCGCCACTGGCGGCATCAGCTTCGCCGAATTGCGCGCCCTCGCCGACGCGCTGCCGCTGTTGCGCGCCGTCATCGAGACGCGCAAGGACCAGGTCGCGGCGCTGAGCTATTCGGTGCGCGCGCGCGATCCCGCCAACGCCGGCGACGCCGCGGAGCGCGCCAAGACGGCCCTCGCCTTTCTCGCCCGCCCCGACCGACGCCATGCGTTCTCGGCCTGGCTGCGCATGCTGCTCGAGGACATGCTGGTCATCGACGCCGCGACCCTCTACCCGCGCTTCTCGCGCGACGGCGCGCTCTACAGCCTCGACGTCATCGACGGCGCGACGATCACGCCCCTCATCGGCGAGGACGGCCGCTCGCCCGATCCGCCAGACCCGGCCTACCAGCAGATCCTGCACGGCGTGCCGGCGGCCGACTTCTCATCCGACGAACTGCTCTATCTTCCGCGCAACGTCCGCACCCACAAGCTCTACGGCTTCTCGCCGGTCGAGCAGATCGCGCTGACCGTCAACATCGCGCTGAGGCGCGAAGCGGCGACGCTCGACTATTATCGCGCCGGCTCGACCCCAGACGCGTTCGCGACGCTGCCAAAGGAATGGACGGTCGACCAGATCCGTCAGTTCCAGGATTATTTCGACGCGCTGATGAGCGGAAATTCGGCGCGCCGCCGCATGACCAAGTTCATGCCCGCCGACTTCCGCCTGATCGAAGCGCGCCAGCCGCCACTGAAAGACCAGTACGACGAATGGCTGGCGCGCGTCATCTGCTACGCGTTCTCGGTTCCCGCTTCCGCCTTCGTTTCACAGGTCAACCGCGCCACCAGCGAGAGGCTGCGCCTGCAGGCGACGCAGGAAGAACCGTGCCGTTGAAGGCGTGGATCAAGAGCGCGCTCGACCACGTCGTCCAAGCGTGCCTCAGCGAGCCCGATCTCGAATTCGTCTGGGTCGGCGACGACGCCGTCGACCCGCTGCAACAGGCGCAGACGCTCAACATCTTGGTCGGCGCAGGGATCAAGACGATCGCCGAAGCGCGCGCCGAGCTGGGGCTGGCGCCGGAGGGCAAAGCGGCGCCGAGGTTCGGCAAGTACAATCCCAATCACGACGAGCGTGGGCGGTTCGCGACGGCGAATGACGCTGTCGAGCCGGGCGCGGCCGACGCGAAGGCACCGAAGAACGTCCAGTTCGCCGTTAACGATACGGCAAGGACGAAGAGCGACGCGAGCGGCGCGGCGATTGTCGCTGCGGGGCCGACCGAGGAAGAACCCAAGCTCGACTCGGAAGACGAAAGCGAAGGCGGAACCTACTTCGATCCGCAGACCGCGCGAATGATCACGTTTCCTCCCGGCTCTGCAATCGGCGCCGGAAGAGCGTCAGGTTGGATCAACCTGCGCGACTTGCCGCAGGGGCCAACCTTTCTCTCGGCGCCCGAAAGCGACGAGCCGCCGGGAACTGTCGCTGAAGCTGTCGCGCCGAACGGAGTCTTGCCTGGGGCGAGCGATCGTGGGCCGGAGTCGCCGCGCACCATGCCCGCGTCCGACGATCCGAACCGAGCCGCGTTGGACTTTGTCGCAAAGGCGTATAACGGAGAGACGCCTGTTTCGGTCAGCACGCCCGAAAGCCTTTCGCCTGGCGGCTTCGTCGCATTGTTGCCAGACGGAACTTACATTACCTTTCGCCCCGCTGGGCAGGCTAGTTCTCGAACGTCTGCAACCACGGCAACAGTCGAGCTTAATGGGCCGGGAATCAATGCGCTAAACGGAAACGAACAACTCAAACTTAAGGTCCCGGGAAAATGAGGTTTGAGATGCAAACCCAACATGCCGTCGACTTGTGGGCGCAACAGCGCCTCGTCGTGCTCGCAAGTGAAGATATGTCCTTGGCCTATTGGTCGGGCGGCATCATCGACGACGTTCCAGGTTATTCGTCGCAGCGCTGGCAGCTCGCCGTCGACATGATCTATCGCTGCGTCGTCAGCGGCCTCTTGGAGCTCACTTATCCGACGTACCGCGACGACCATGATGCGTTCTTTCAGGCGATCAGGACGCGAAGTCCGTTCGACCAAAGCAAGGGCGTCCAATTCGACGAAAGCGGCGGCGTGTTGTGGAACTGGGAGCAGCTCTTCGGGACCGAAAAACTCGTGGCCTTGGTCGGTAAGCACTTCCCCAAGACAGACGAATATGATCCGAACCTGAACCCGGCTTTCGTCCAGGAACTGCGGGAGATCTTCTCCGCCGCCGGCGTACCATGGTCCGACGCGCCGCTGCTGCCGGTGATGCCTGCGTCGGCAGGGGCCGCATAGACGCCTGAGCAGCCCACGCGGATACTTCTGTGCCTTCGAGCCCGCGAGCGCGGCGATGATCACGCCGCTGATCGGCGAGGACGGCCGCTCGCTCGACCCGTCCTACCAGCAGATCCTGCACGGCGTGCCGGCGGCCGACTTCTCCTCCGACGAACTGCTCTATCTTCCGCGCAACGTCCGCGCGCACAAGCTCCACGGCTTCTCGCCGGTCGAGCAGATCGCACTGACCGTCAACATCGCGCTCAGGCGCGAAGCGGCGACGCTCGACGATTATCGCGCCGGGTCGACCCCTGACGCGTTCGCGACGCTGCCGAAGGAAGGAACGGTCGACCAGATCCGCCAGTTCCAAGATTATTTCGACGCGCTGATGAGCGGAAACACGGCGCGCCGCCGCATGACCAAGCTCATGTCGGCCGACTGCCGCCTGATCGAAGCGCGCTAGCCACTGAGGACCTACCAGACGCCGTTGGCCGCGCGTTCGCGAAAGCGAAGCCGCGTCGCGTCCGTTTGACTCGAAGACGTTTCCCTCACCCCAGGAGACCTCACCCATGTTCGTATTCGGATCGGGCGTGCTGATCGGCACGCCGCAAGGCGGGACGCCGATCAATTTCGGCCTCGCGCAGGAAGTGTCGCTCAACATCGCCACCTCGACCAAGGCGCTCTACGGCCAGTACAACTTTCCCGTCGCGATCGGCTCGGGCACGCGCAAGATGACCGGCAAGGCCAAGCTCGCGCGCATTTCCGGCCAGGCGCTGGGCGCGCTGTTCTTCGGCGTTGCGCCGAGCCCCGGCGCGACCCAGACCCAATTCGGCGAGGCGACGAGCGTCCCGGCGGCTTCGCCCTACACTTATACGCCGACCCATCAGGCGGACTTCGTCGCCGACCAGGGCGTCGTCTATGCCGCGACCGCGCTGCCGTTGAAGCAGGTCGCCTCGAGCCCGGCGGCGGGACAATATTCGCTCGCCGCTGGAGTCTACACATTTGCCGCCGCCGACGCCGGCGCGGGGGTGTTGATCTCCTACACCTACGCGCTTGCGGGAAGCGGCGAGAGCGTCGCGGTCAATTCCCAGCTCATCGGCCCCTCGGTGACGTTCTCGGCCAACCTCTTCGCCGCCGACCCAACCACCGGCAAACAGTTTTCGTTGCTGCTCTACAATTGCGTCGCCGACAAGCTCGCGCTCGGCACCAAGCTTGAAGACTTCATGATCCCCGAACTCGACTTCTCCTGCTTCGCCAACGCCGCCGGCCAGGTGTGCCAGCTCAACTTCGGAGACGCGGCGTGAACGAAGAGACCTTCGCAGTCGCGCTCGCCGGCCGCTCCTGGGCGCTGCCACATCTGCCGTTCCGCGCCATCAAGGCGATCCAACCGGCTTTGTTCTCGGTCTACGCCGACGCCGGCGGCGCCGAAATGTCGGCTTCGAGCGTCGCGCAGCTCGGCGAGGCGCAATTCGACCGGCTCGCCGAAGCGACCTGGCGGGCGATCGCCGTGGTCGAGCCCGCCCTCTCCTACGCCGAGTTCGTCGACCTGCCGTTCTCGGTGGCCGAGTTGATCCAGGCCTTCCCCGCCGTCGCCAAGGCGGCGGGCCTGCGCGCCGCCGCAGCGACCGAGGCGACGCGGGAGGCGTCGCCTCCTTCGGGAAAATCGACTTCGACCGGCTGATCGCCGAGGTCGTCGCCAACACCGGCTGGAGCTGGGACGAAGCGCTCGACGGCCTTACGGTTCCCCGCTACCTCGCGCTCGTCGCCGAGTGGCGCGCCCGACCGCCGGCGCATTGGCTCATCGCCGCCGCGCTGCATTACCGACCGCCTGAGGCCGAAGCGGGCGCCGCGACGCGCGCGCCGACCTTCGCCGCCCTGCGCGCGGCGTTCCCCGGCGGCAAGCTCTGAACCTGCGAGGCACGACCCATGGCCGACGCGACCGTCGCCGTCCGTTTCGCCGCCGATCTCGGCGACCTCGTCGCCGGGATCGGCGAGGCGCGCGATGCGTTATCGAGCCTCGCGCCGTCGTTCGTCGACCTCAACGGCCAGTCCGCCGCGCTCGCCGCCTCGATGACCGCAACCTTCAACCCGACCCGGCTCGCACCTTACGACGACGCCCTGACGACCTCGGCGGCGATCGCGCGCTCGCTCGCCGCCGCCCACGCCGAGGCGGCTGAGGCGATGAAGACCGCCCAAACCGACGCGTCGGAGGACGCGCTGCGCGCTGCACAAATCGCCGCGGCGGGCGAAGTCACGGCGGAGGCCGACGCGGCGCGACAGATGCTCGCCCTCTACGCCGATGAGTCGCGCGAGCACGAAATCACCATTGCGCAGAAACTCGCCTTGTCGCGCCAGGCGCTGGCCGAGGAGCTCGCGGCCGAGGTCGCGGCGCTGCAGCAGAAAGCCGCGCTCGGCGAACAGTCGCTGGCGCAGAAGACCCGCATCGACGAACAGATCCTCGCCGTCGAGCGGCGTACGCAGGACGAGATGGTCGCGCTGACCCGCAAGGCGGTCGACGAGCAGGCGCAACAATACCAGGCGTTCGCCGGCACGGTGACGCAGGCGTTCAATTCGCAATTGCATGGTCTGCTCTCGGGGACCGAAAGCTGGCGCACCGCGTTCAAGAATGTGCTCGAGGATCTGCTGATCAAGTTCATCGAATGGGGCGAGGCGACGGTCGTGCATCAGGTGGCGACCGAAGCCGCCAAGACCGCGGCGACGACCGCCGGCGTCACGGCGCGCACGGGAGCCGAACAGGCGGGCGCGGCGGCGTCGCTGGCGACGCAGGCGGCGACGATGGTGCGTTCGATCCTGTCCTCGGCGGCGGAAGCCTTCGCCGGCGTGTTCGGCTTTCTCGCGCCGATCATGGGCCCGTTCGCCGCCGGCCCCGCCACCGCGGCGCAGGCGACGGTCGCCAGCATGGCCGGCGCCGTCGCCGCCGCCGACATCGGCATGTGGCGGGTTCCCGAGGACATGCTGACGCTGGTGCATCACAACGAGCTGGTCATGCCGGCGGCCGAAGCTGGCGCGTTCCGCGGCCTGCTGTCGAACGAGGCGGCGGGCGACGCACAGAGCGCCGTGCATATCCACCCGACGACCAACTTCCATGTCTCGGCCGTCGACTCCGGCTCGGTCGCCCAATGGATGAGAGCCAACAGCGCGACGATGATGAAGGCGATCGACGAGGCGGTGCGGCACGGCGCCCATCTCGGCCTGCGCCGTCTGCGCGCTTGAGAGGTCGTCATGGCGAGCCTCAGCGGCGTCCACCTGCTGCCGGCGACCGGCGAGTTCACTTACGACACGATCGCCCATCAGGGTGCGGTCGCCGGCGAGGCGCTGCTGCCGTTGAACGCGTTCTTCGCGCCGGGCGGGACGAAAACCGATTGCGCCTATGCGCTCGACCAGCTGCAGGCCGCGCATCCGGAATGCGCGACGGTGTCGCTGGTGTGCGCTTGGTTCGCCGACTCGCTCGAGGCGGCGAGCTGCCGAATCTATCCGGCGACCAATTTCATCGGCGGGTCGTTCACCCAGGCCTCGGAGTCGTCGTGGATCGCCGACCAATGGCGCGTCTCCGGCCTGACGCAGAATTCGTCCGGTCTGATCGCCCTGCCGAGGCTGGCTAGCGGCGGCGCGGCCTATGGCGGCACGCCGTCCGACGCCAGCGTTGTGCGCTGCCTCCGCGACCTCAAGGCGCGCGGCTTCAAGGTCGTGTTCTATCCGTTCCTGCTGACGACGGCGTCGGGCTTTCCGTGGCGCGGGTTGATCGCGCACGCGCCGGACCTCTCCAGCGACGCGACCAGCGCCGTCGCGGCGTTCCTCGGCGCAGCGAGCGCGGCGCAGTTCACGCCCGACCCGGTGAACCTGACGGTCGGCTATTCCGGCGCGCCGACCGACTACACGTATCGGCGCATGATCTTGCATTACGCCTGGCTGTGCACGGTCGCGGGCGGCGTCGATCTGTTTCTGATCGGTTCGGAATTGCGCGGACTGGAGACGATCCGCGGCCCGGCGTGGACCCAGGCGGGAAGCGTCGACGCCAACGGCTGCGCGACCTGGGACTATCCGTTTGTCGCCGGCCTCGCCGCGCTCGCCGCCGACGTGCGGTCGATTTTCGACGGCCAGGGTTTTGCGCGCGGCGGATCGGGAACCGCCAACCTCGTCGCCTATTCCGCCGACTGGTCGAGTTGGATGGGCTGGCAGCACGCGGGCGAGGCCGGTCAGTGGCCGCATCTCGAGGCGCTGTGGGCGAGCGCCGCGATCGACCGTGTCGGCTTCGACAATTACCTGCCGCTCAGCGACTGGACGACCGGCGACGGCGGCCTCGACGCGGTCAACTGGCTGCAGCCGGCGCCCGCCGCCGCCTGGCCGCCGAGCACGGCGGCGATGAACGGACTCGGCCTGAGCGGCGCGCCGACGATCTACGCCCTCGATTATCTCAAGGCCAACATCGAGGGCGGAGAGAAGTTCAATTGGTGGTACGCCGACGGGAACAACGACGGCCAGGGGCTCGATCCTAACGGCTCCGATCTGATCGTCTCGCTGCCCGAAGGCGACCGGCGGACGCAAACCCGCAGCCCCTATTCCGCCAATCAGCAGTTGCTCGCCAACAAGCAGCTGCGCTGGTGGTGGGCCAATCCGCATCCGGCGATCTACGATTCCGGCGACGGCCTCGGTTGGGCGCCGCACGGGCCGGCGACCGCCTGGACGCCGCAGATGAAGCCGGTCGCCTTGGTCGAATACGGCTTCCCCGCCTGCGACAAGGCGACCAACCAGCCCAATGTCTTCTTCGATCCGAAGTCGAGCGGCAGCGCGACGCCCTATTGGTCGATCTGGGATCCGATCCCCGGCGGCGGCTTCGCGCCGCGGCGCGACGACACGCTCGCCGAGCTCGCGCTGCAGGCCGTCTACGAATATTGGAACGTCGACGGCCGCAACGAGACGTCGACGGCCGGCGTGGTCATGGTCGACTTCGCCTGTTCCTGCGCCTGGGCGTGGGACGCGCGGCCGTTCCCGACCTTCCCGCTGCTCGCCAGCCAATGGGCCGACGCCGGCGACTGGGCGAGCGGCAATTGGCTCTCCGGCCGCGGCCCGGCGCTGGCGCCGCCCGCGTCGTCGCCGGCCCCGACGCCGGGCGACTACCCGAGCTTCCCGACGCTGGCGACGCTCGGCTGGTCGACGCATGTGCGGCCGCGGTTCGCCACCGACGTCGCCGACCATGTTTCCGGCCGCGCGACGCGACGGCCGAGCCGCGCCGAGGCGCTCTACGACGTCGAGCTGACCTACGAGTTGCTGCGCGCCGACGAGGGCTTCACCGAGCTGCAGACGATCGCCGGCTTCTTCGCCACGGTTGGCGGCGCGGCGTCGCCGTTCTGGCTGGCGCCGCCGGGCCTGGCGAATGCCGTCGGCCAGATCCTCGGCGCCGGCGACGCAACGACGACGCGCTTCGCGCTGGCGCGCACGATCGGCGGCGCGATCGAGCCGGTCGCGGGAACGTCGGGCGTCTCCGCCGTCTATCTCGACGGCGCGCCCCTGCCTGCCTCCGCCTGGTCGTGTTCCGGCGGCTATGCCCCGGCGATTGTCCTGGCCACCGCGCCCGCGGCGGGCGCGCTCGTCTCGGCCGACTTCGGTGTCCTGTGGCTCTGCCGTTTCGCCGACGACGCGCTCGACCTCGAGGCGTTCATGGCGATGCTGTTCGCGCTGAAGACGGTCAAGCTGCAGACGGTGAGGCCGTGAGCGGCTTCGCCGCTCGCGGATGGCGAATGGCGAGTGGCGAATGGGGAAGGCCGCCTTACCGCTCGCTATTCGCGACTCGCAACTCGCCTCTTCGTAGGAGCGACCCGTGACCACCCCGCCCCTCTTCCCCGCCCTGCCCGGCCAGGGCTGGAGCGTGCGCAAGAAGCCGACCTTCGCCACCATCGTCGCCTCGCATGTCTCGGGGCGCGAGGTGCGCGACGCGCTCTATGTCGATCCGCTCTGGCAGTTCGAACTGACCTTCGACGGGCTCGCCTCGGATGCGGCGAGCTACCCCGGCCTCGGCGCAGAGTCGCTGCAGGCCCTAATGGGCCTGTTCCTGCAATGCCAGGGGCAATGGGGGACGTTCCTCTATGTCGACCCGAGCGACAATTTCGTCAGCGGCCAGGCGCTCGGCGTCGGCGACGGCGCGACGACCAGCTTCCCGCTGGCGCGCGCGCTCGGCGGCTTCCTCGAGCCGGTCGGCTGGACGACCAGCGTCTCGCTGGTGACGGTCGCCGGCGCAGCGCAAAGCTCGGGATGGACGCTCACAGCGCCCAACAGCCTCGTCTTCGCGACCGCGCCGGCGAGCGGCGCGGCGATCGCCGCCAGCTTCGCCTACGCCTTTGTCTGCCGCTTCGACGACGACGCCGCAGAATTCGAACAGGCGATGCAGAACCTGTGGCGGCTCGACAGCCTCAAATTCCGCTCGGTGCGCTCGTCATGAAGACCGCCTCTCCCGCGCTGATCGCCTTTCTCAATGCGGCGCGCGCCAACCCCGACTCGCCGATCGCCTTCGCCGAATGCTTCGCCTTCACGCTGGCGACGGGAACCGTGCTCGCCTATGCCAACGTCGACCGACCGGTCGTCTACAACGGCCTCACCTACGCCGCCGACGGGCCGCTGGTGCAGGGGCTGAAATACCGCTGTTCGGTCGGCCTCGAAGTCGACAAGCAGCAGATCGCCATCGCCGCGCGGCCGACCGACCTCGTCGCCGGCGCGCCGTTTCTCGAAGCGTTGCGCGACGGCGCCTTCGACGGCGCGAGCGTGCAGCGCGACCGCGTGTTCATGACCGCGCTCGGCCAGCCGCCGATCGGCGGGGTGACGCTGTTCAAGGGCCGCGTGTCGACCGTCGACTCGGTCGGGCGCACCAGCGCGACGATCACCGTCGCGTCGGATCTCGTGATCCTCGACTACGACATGCCGCGCAACCTCTATTCGCCGACCTGCCTGCACACGCTGTACGATTCCGGCTGCGGCCTGCCGCGCGGAACCTATGCGGCGAACGGGACCGCCGGCGCCGGCTCGACCGCCAGCGTCATCGCCTTCGCCGGTGCGTTGGCGATTCACGCCCAAGGCTCGCTGGTGTTCTCTTCCGGCGTCAACGCCAATCTGCGCGCGACGGTGAAAAGCGTCGTCGCCGGCGTTTCGTTGAGCCTGATGTACCCCCTGCCCGCCGCGCCCGCCGCCGGAGATGCCCTCACCGTCTATGCCGGCTGCGACCACACGCCGGCGACTTGCGCCGCGCGCTTCGCCAACCTCGCCAATTTCCGCGGGTTTCCTTACGTGCCGCCGCCGCAGATCGCGTATTGAGCGGCGTCGGTGAATAGTCCGCGCTTCGCCAATGTCGAGCGGCGCCGCCGTCACAACTCAGACCCATCGGAGCCGCCATGGACGAGCTCAGCGACCGCGCCCGCGTCGTCGCGTCGGCGCGCGAATGGATCGGCACGCCCTATCACCACATGGCCGACGTCAAGGGCGCGGGCTGCGACTGCGCGATGCTGCTGGTGCGGGTCTATTGCGACCTCGGCCTCACCGAGCCGTTCGATCCCCGCCCCTATGCGCGCGACTGGCATCTGCATCGCAGCGAGGAGCGCTATCTCGGCTTCCTGCTCGCCCGCGCGCGCGTCGTCGCGGCGCCGCAGGCGGCGGACGTCATCCTCTTCCGCTACGGCCGCTGCTTCTCGCACGGCGGCATCGTCACGCGCGCCGAGCCGCTGACGATCGTCCACGCCTTCGCGCCGGCGGGGCGGGTGATCGAGGAAGAGCTGTCGCACAACGCCGAGCTCGCTCAGCGGCTCGGCCAGGCGCGCTTCGCCAGCTACTGGGGCTAGGTCGTCATGAGCTGGTTTCGACAGACCAAGACGACCGGCGTCACGCCCGACTACACCGGGCTGCAATTGCAAACTTCGGTCAGCACGCTGCCGATCGCGATCATCTGGGGCAAGACCAAGGCCTCGGCCAACGTCATCTGGTACGACAATTTCCGGCGACACGGCGAGAGCGGTGGCAAGGGCGGCCTGTTCGCGTCGTCGAGCGGCTACACCTACAGCGCCGACCTCATGCTGGCGCTTTGCGAGGGGCCGATCGCCGGGATCGGCCGCATCTGGCGCGACCAGTCGACCTATACGCTCGCCAAGCTCGGCCTCAGCTTCTTCAACGGCGCGACGCCGCAGACGACCTGGGGCTATCTCGCCGCGACCTATCCCACCGAGGCGCTCGCCTACCAAGGCACGGCCTTCGTCTGC
>Ga0182013_10008990_pt1 | contig 10625 bp, 8 predicted proteins | sample 612S2MmetaG_FD_120487 | JGI IMG/M metagenome (GOLD analysis project Ga0182013, IMG submission 120487) | Permafrost microbial communities from Stordalen Mire, Sweden - 612S2M metaG | ecosystem: Environmental > Terrestrial > Soil > Wetlands > Permafrost | place: Sweden: Stordalen | collected...
CTCGGCTTCAGCAACAATGTAGCCATCGACGCTACCGGCACGGACCCGAGCTTCAGCCTGACTCCGGCAAACGTCACGCTTCCTTCAATACCGCTCGGGAATACCGCTGCGGCGACTTTCACGCTCACCAATCTCACGAAAGCCTCGCAGATATTCAACTCTGCTTTCTTTTCCGGCGCTGCGCCTTTTCCGGGCACCGTAGCCACCAACTGTCCCGTGAATGTTGCCGCCGGAGCCTCCTGCACCGTAACCGCTACATTCCAACCCACGGCCGCCGGTAGGTTTGTGGGGACGGTCGAGGTTTCCGACGCCGCCGGCATACAGAGCAGCAGCGTCCAGGCCACGGCAACCACACCGACAGCGACACTGACGCCCGCCGTCTACAACTTTCCGGCGATACCTATCGGCGCGACGGCCAGCACCACGTTCGTTCTTACTAACACTTCAAACGGTAATTTGTCTTTCTACTCCGCCTTCACCGAGGATTTCGCCAATACAGGCTATCTCAGCACTGCAAATAACTGCGGCTCCAGCCTTCCCTTGGGAGGCTCCTGTAACATCACGGTCACATTCCGGCCGACGTCCGTCCGGCAGGCGCAAGGCACGCTCGAGGTTACCGACGGCGCAGGTCTTCAGACGGCGGAAGCTACCGGCACTGCCGCGATTCCGACGGTTACTCTGACGCCCGCTTCCGCCGCTTTCCCTCCCACCTCAGTGACAGGCATCTCCACGCTTACCTTCGTACTCACGAATACCTCGAATGGTCCCCTGCCTTTTTATTCCGCCATCTTTGAAGACGATTCTTCTTTGATCGGAGGGGTTGTCGTCGTCACCAACAACTGTGGCGTCAGCGTCGCCAAAGGCGCTTCCTGCAAAATCGTCGCCCAGTTCCAGCCCACCAGTACCAAAACCACATACGGAGTGCTGGAGGTAACCGACGACGGGGGTGTGCAAACCGCGGACATCACCGGCACCCCGATCGTGCCGACCGCCTCACTGACGCCTGCCATCTATACATTCCCCTCTACGCAGGCGGGCGGCAAGGCCACGGCTTTCTTCTACCTGACCAATACCTCCGGCGGTTTCCTGCTTGTGGGCTCGCCCTTCATGATTACCGGCAGCACTTTCCCCGCTGCCTTAACCAGCAGTTGCCAGGCAAGTCTGGGGCCTGGGGCTTCCTGTCTGATTACCGCCGTCTTTGCTCCGGCCGCGGCAGGCAATTTCCGTGGCGGATTTGAAATCGATACATCGGCCGGCGCGGAGATCGCCTCTCTTGCCGGCACGGGCACCAGTGCGGTAACACCCGCCAGCCTGACGATCACGAAGGCGCTGACGCGCAGTGCCGGAAACGTTTTTCTGACGGTCGTCATTACCAATACTGGTGGCACGACAGCCACCAATGTGGTGCTGACCGGGGCTCAGGTGGGGGCCCTCGCCGGTACGCCGTTACCGCAGCCGATGGGGAACCTTCCGGCAGGAGCTTCCGTGACAGCCACCGTTGCGGTACCCGGTTCAGTTGGCTTTTCCGGCGCCGCCTCTTCACTCCTTGTCAGCGGTACTTACAACGGCGGGACTTTTGGCTCCAGTACCCGCATCACGCTGCCTTAGCAATACAACACGACTGTTAAACGGAGAAAACTATTGAACGCATTCCTTTGTACTTTGATACTCGCCGCGCTGTGTTCATCCGCGGCCGAGGCGGACACCCTCACTATCTCATTCGATCAGCCGGTTCAAACCGGTGCGCCGGGTGAAACTCTTGCATTCTTCGGTTCGATATTCAACGACACGCCCAACACCGTCTTTTTGAACAGCGACGATCTGACCCTGAACGATCCCGATCTCTCCGCTAACGATTTGTTCTTCACGACTGTACCCATCTCGCTTGCGCCCCAGGGACAGCCGGGGGACTCTTCCGGCGACATCGAGCTGTTCGATCTGATATTGGGTAGTTCACCCCTCGATCCAACGGCAGTCCTGTCAGGCAGTTATACCCTGGTCGGCGGTGTTGATGGCGATGCTCAGGACAGCCTGGGATCGGCGAACGTCAATGTGGTGGGCGCGGCGTCCCTCAGCTCAGCCGCGCCGGAGCCCTCCTCCCTTTGTCTCCTGCTCGGTGGGCTCCTGGCGATTGTGGCAATCGCTCCTGGAAGACACCGGAACGTTATCGCCGGAATACTGCTCACGGGCGCGCTGACGCTGTCCACAGAGGCGCAGACGAAAGCGCCCGATCTGATTCTTCGGAACGGTCGCATCTTCACCGGGGATTCAGCCCATACATGGGTCGAGGCGGTCTCGATTCAGAGCGATCGGATTCTCGCCGCGGGAACAGACGAACACATTACGGCGACGGCGGACAGGCATACCCGCGTCATAGACCTTCAGGGACGCATGGCGATGCCGGGTATTAACGATGCGCACGACCACGTCGGCGGAGCGCGCTATGGGGTTGAGGCACGCACGAAAGAGCCACCCCAGGCCGACCCCTCGCTCGCCGAGTTGACTGCCCCGGTAGTTCCAGATCCGGCGTTTTTTCTCTTCGAGCCTGAGGCCATGCGTTCAGAGAAGGCCCAGTTTCCTGTGTGCTTCACACGCGGAAAGCTCACGTAGCTCCAGCCGATATTTCCCCCCGCCGGAAAAATGACCTTCAGAAGTTCACCCGCGCTGGCGCTGTCGCAGGTGAAGCCGTATGGCTGCGGGCCACCGGGAACCGCCAGACTGGAAAGCAGGGTGGTGGTTGCGCCCGCATAGTTCGGGACTGTTCCGAACGGAGGGCTAAGCGTGGAATTCGACAGGTACTGCGGTGTAAACGTACCTAAGGTCCCGGTGATCGACGTAAGGTGCGGGATCGGCGAATCAGAATTGTAAACAGGGTTATAGGTACCGGTAATGTCTGTAATCTGATAGAACCTGGCGCTACTGTTGTAATTGTAGTGACCGTGGCTCCGTGCCAGCGGATGTGCAGCCCATGACCCAGAAACTTCCGTCGCTGAAATGCAGGCGGTCTGTATTGGAATCAAACCAGACATAGATGCTTTCGCTGGAGGACCAGACGCCGTTAGTGTTGACGTTCAGCCGGTATTCCGCGCCGCTGCCATCGGTGAAAAGGTAGTGATCGACGCCGCTCGATTCTTCGCCGTAAAAAGGCATGAGCGGGCCAAATTGCAGCTTCCAGCCCAGCAAACTACAGGACAGCCATCATCTCCTGCGTTACGATTTATTCGATTTTCAGGACGGTGTTAGGGCTCGCGTCTCGTCAATTTTCCACGGCAGGACTGCCGCCTCCTCTAGTGTCCGCGGGATTCCACAGTGACTTTACCGGCAAAATGCCGGTACACAAAACCCGAATATCCCAGCGCCAAAATAAACCCCGGCACAAACCAGAACAGCCCGACGCGCAATCCGTAATCGGCAGCGGAGACGTTCGTTATCGTCAAGCCGCGATCCGCAACTCCGTTGGAAGGGAGCAAGTTAGGATACAGGCCCATGGCCACCGAGGTAAGCAATCCCAGCACGAAGGCGCAGCTTGACAGGAATGCCGCCTGGTCCCGCTGGCTGCGAATGAAGATCGCTACGCCGATGAATCCGGCCGCAGACAGCGCAGGGAAGATGATTCCCCATGGACGGTCCTCAAAACTGCGGAGCAGAAGCGGCTGGATACTGAAGCTTGCCGCGCTGGTCAGTATCACGAGGGGCAACAGGACGAACAGGAATCGCTTCACGACCCCATGGCAGCGAACGCGCAGGTCTCCTGCTGTCTTTAAAGCGATCCAAAGCGCACCGTGAATCGTGAGCGCAACAAGCGCCGTTACTCCGATCAACACCGTGTACCAGTCGATCAGCCCGGGCTCGGAGCCTGGCTGCAAATTTGTCCACAAGGGGAGAAAAAAGTAGCCGTCGGAACCGACCGGAACGCCGCGAACGACGTTGCCAAGCGCCGCCCCGTAAAAGATCGCCAGCAGGATACTTGCTCCCGCGAAAACGACATCCCAGAAGGATTGCCACATCTCGTGTGCGACGTGATTGCGAAATTCGATGGAGATTCCGCGAAGGATCAGCAGCCACAACACGATCATCAGGGCAAGATAGAAGCCGCTGAAACTTGAGGCGTACAAGGCGGGAAAGGCGAAGTACAAAGTGCCCCCGGCCGCGAGCAGCCAGACCTCGTTTCCGTCCCAGACCGGGCCAATCGACGCCAGCACAGAGCGACGCTCGGAATCGTTCTTCGCAATAAAAAGATGGAGGATGCCCACCCCGATGTCGAAACCGTCGAGGATAACGTATCCAGCCAGCATTACAGCAACGAGGCAGAACCAGACGGTCGGCATAATGGCTACGCGGCTTTAATCGCAGGTTCCGGCCCGCGCTCCAGTTCCCGCAGGATCAGAAAAAGGAAGAGGACCCCAAGCACGAGATACAGGCCCAGGAATCCGAGCAGAGTGAACACGGCGCTGCCCTCGGACACTCCCGGGGAAGTGCCCGCCGAAGTCCGCAGCAGACCGTAGATCAGCCAGGGCTGGCGGCCGATCTCGGCGGTCATCCATCCGGCGGTTGTAGAGATGTAAGGGAACGGGAAGGCCAACATCAAAACCCATAACATGGTCCTGTTGCCGTACAACCGGTCAAACTTCAGCAGGATCGCGCTGAGCGCCATGACCGCGATCAGCAGCGTGCCCAGTCCCACCATAATGTGGTAGCTGAAATAGAGCAGAGGAATGTTATCGGGCCACTGATCGCGCGGGAAATCGCTCAGACCTTTCATTTGCGCCTTCCAGCGCCGATAGGTCAGGAAGCTCAGCATGTTGGGGACCTCGATAGCGTTATCGAGGCGCATATGATCGGTATCGGGCTGCCCGATTAGAGCCAAAGGCGCTCCATTTTCGGCATTGAATAAACCCTCCATCGCCGCCAGGGTGACCGGTTGATTCAACGCGACCATTCTGCCTTGCTGATCCCCGGTCGGAAACGCCACTAACAGGGTCGCTATGGCCCCGCTGATCACGCCGATACGAACAAAGGTTTGGCCGAAAGCGACGCTGCTTCGCGAAAGGATGTAGTATGCGCCCACTGCGCTCATCACGAAGCTTGCCGTCACCACTGAGGCCAGCATATTGTGGGTGTACTGCCACAGGATCCACGGATTCGTTAACAGACCTGCGATGCTGGACAATGTGATAGCGCCGTCCGGCCCTATGTCGTAACCCACCGGGTGCTGCATCCAGGCGTCTGTGGCGATGATGAAATAACCGCTCAGCCACGAGCCAAGAAAGACACAGACCGCGGAGAACCAGTGAACCCTTGGGCCAAGTCTTTTTTCGCCGTAGACAAAAAGACCGAGGAAGGTCGACTCGAGGAAAAACGAAAACATGCCCTCCATGGCGAGGGTCTGGCCGATAACTCCGCCGGCTGCTTTGGAAAATCGCGCCCAGTTCGTGCCGAACTGAAATTCCATGGGGATGCCGGTGACGACGCCCATCGCGAAGTTGATGGCGAAGATTCCGGCCCAGAAGCGGGCGGCCTGATTGTAATGCTCATTGCCGGTTCTCAGGGCCAGGGTTTTCAACACGACCAGCAGGAGAGCCAGTCCCATCGTCAACTGCGGGAATATATAGTGGAACGTTACCGTGAAGGCAAAGTGTAACCGGTGGATGGCGAGTGCACTGTCCAAGTCGCCTCCGATTGTAGCGGAATATCAGCGGTAACGGACTAATCTGGCCTCCGCTGTTTGCAAGGGTCGCGACGATGTGTCAGTACTTTGTGACTTTCAGCATGGGCTCAAGCCTAACATTCCCAGTTCGGCCAAATGGCAGGCGCCGCGCAACTTCTAATCTGCGATCGCGTACCAGCGAGTACAAGTACTTCGTTGGGCTTGCTCAATTGGCTCCGCGCCGCACCATTTGTCATCGCATCCAGCGTTGCGACCTTGTAGAGCGCACCGAGCGTCGGAATATTGAAGCATGCCTCATCGAACAATTCGGCTCCGGAACCGGTTAGTAAGGCCATCAATCCTACATGGATAAGTTCGGTTGCCTGTTCGCCGATCGCATGCACGCCGAGTAGTTTCATGTCGTGACGCTGGAAAAGAAGTTTCAGAAAACCATCGGAATCGCCGATAATTCGACCGCGCGCGCTCGAAGAGTATGGAGCACGTCCTACGATATAGCCGACACCGTCACGCACCGGAGACTCTTCGGTGTGCCCTGCCATGCTGACTTCGGGAATCGTATAAACACCTGTCGGAAGCAGATTTGAAGAACTGCACATGAGATCTGTTCCGCAGGCGTGCCTGACAGCGAGGCGGGCTTGCTGCATACTCGTTGAGGCGAGTGCGGGAAAACCGATTACGTCGCCAGCCGCGGAGATGTGGCGCACATTGGTCCGGCAAAACTCGTCCACTGCTATAACACCATGCTCTCCCGCGGCTACCCCTGCGGCACCGAGGTTGAGAGTGACGACATTGCTCTTGCGGCCTGCGGCAACCAGAACCGCATCGACATTGAGGGTTCCACCCGAAAGTAAACTCAATGCGACGCCGCCCGATGCCGCGGGAACCCAGGTGCGCACTTGCTCCTTCCAGTGAAAGACAATCCCACTGCGCTCCATCATGCCCGCTAACGCACATGAGACTTCGGCATCGAGGAAGGGGAGGAGAGCATCGCGTCCGTCCAGAATATGGACTTCCGTGCCCAGTGCTGCGAAGGTGCACGCATATTCGCTCCCGATTACACCAGCGCCAATCGCCGCCATTTTGCCCGGCAGTCCTTCGATATCGAGAATCGTATCCGAGTCGTAAATCTTCGGATGGTCGAAGGGAAAGATTTCGGGACGAACCGGAACCGACCCGATCGCGATCAGAAACTGCGCCCCTCTCGACAAAAGGTCCAGAGTGGGTTCGACGGCCAATGGCATCACCCGAACTACATGAGGATCTTCAAACGATGATGTCCGGCAACAAACAGTGATATGCGATGCTGCCATCTGTTGCGACAAAAGATGGTTCAGTCCTGCTTTGACATTTCGTTCGTGCCGAAGGAAGTCGGCGACGGTCGCTTCCCTGCGCAGGGACAGATCCACTCCGTAAAGATTGCGGGATCTCATCCCCGATAGCGCCAGCGCAGTTTCGCGAAGCGTCTTGCTCGGAAGTGCCGGTATTGGCGCCCGCGCCTCCCAGTTCACGATGACTATCAACCACTGCCACAGTCTTGCCCAATGCGGCCGCAGTCGTCGCACCGACTATTCCGGCGGGGCCGCCGCCGATGACGATGAGATCAAATTCCTTTGGGTGTTCGGGGAGGTGATTGCGCATTGTCGTGGCGGTTTCCATTGAACTCTTCTGTTAGAACAGCAGCGCCTCGATGCGATTGGCGTGGACCATTTGCTCGCAGGACGACCATCCAAATACCGTAAATCGTCCGTCCTGCGACGCTACCATCCGTTAGGTGTTTCGAGTGGGTTGGGCCAAATCTCGCCTCTGCGCTGTGCCGTTTCCAGCCGTCTGACGTAAGGCAGAGCTTTAATGAAAGAGACAAGATCCGGGCATTTTCGGAGGCCTTGGTTTGCGGGAAGGCTTGATAACTCAACTGATCAAGCCGGGTGTCGATGCGATCAAGGGATGCGGGCGGCGGGAAGGATAGTACGGCATGGTCTCGTGCAAAAAAGCCTGACGCGGCACGGTTTGAAGTAGAGGAGGCTTTGCGCTAACACCCCGCTACATCCGCTTCAGTCCCTCAAATTTCCGCCGCTCCCCTTCCGCTCCGTGGCAGATCGCGCACGATTCAGCGCCCTTCACATCCAGGTCCGAGACCTGCGCGTAAGTCAGCCCCTTATCTTTCCAGGTGATGATTCGCAAACCCCGCTCCGACGAGAAGTAAAAGGTCAACTCCCCGGATTGATAACTCTCGCCCCTTGACGGCATGATCCGCGATGATGACGAAATCAACAGCGAGATCGGTTTCCGGTCCATTTCGTACGCCAGAAAAGCGACATCTTCTCCGCGATACTGCATCAACCGCGCACCTGCCAGCGTGTACCGCTTCGGCCCGCCTTCCGGATAATTTGGCAGCGACAAGTGAAAGGGTACCCGTGGCTCCAGCCAGTCCGACACGACCTGCGGCTGGCTCGATTTCACGTCCAGTGGAAACGTCCTTTGTGCATAATTGCGATGCGCCTGCGCTGCGAATTGCTCGTACCCAGACCGCACGGTCGAAGCCCACCACCCAGTCATCACTGCGACCAATACCGCGGCCGCCGCCAGCGCCGGCACCCACCAGCGCTGCCGCTCCCGCCGCTCCCAATCCGTGACTATTCTCTCGACGGTCGCGTAGGCGTGCTCCGGTACCTCGTATAGCGGCCTCGCCCCGCGAACCGCATCCACCGTCTCGCGCAGATCGTTATACTCTCGTCGGCACCGCTCGCATTCCGTGAGGTGCGCCTCGAATTCCAGTGCCTCCGCGCCGGCTACTTCCCGATCTACGTACAACGCGATCCGCGGTCTGATCGCCGCACAGTTCATCATCGCCGCACCTCCGATACCCGCGGCGTCAATAACTGCCGCAACGCCTCACGCGCCCGCGCCAGGCGGCTCATCACCGTGCCGACCGGGCAACCGAGAATCGCGGCAATTTCGGCATAGGACAGGTCTTCCATATCGCGCATAACAATAATCTCGCGCCAAATCACCGGCAGCGAATCCACCGCCGCCCGAACCTCGGAAACGAGCAACTTCCGGGTCATACCAAACTCGGTGTCCTCACCGGAAGCCGGGACAGCCGCGTCCTCAAACTGGATCTCTCGCGACCGCGAAATCCGCCGCCGCTCGTTCTGCCAGACGTTCCGCATGATCGTGAAGATCCACGGCCGGATCTCATCGGCATTCGCTGCCGCCGGCTTCCGCTTCGCAGCCAACGCCCGCTTAAAGGTCTCCTGCAACAATTCTTCAGCCTCCTGCGGCTCGCCGCACAGCGACCGGGCATAGCGATACAAGGGTGCATAACATCCCAACACGCACTCCGCAAATGACGACAGACAGGCTCCTTCTTTAGGATCACACCGCAGCGGGCTAAAAATTCCCAGAATTCTTTTTCACCCTCCCCGGAATAATCCACCGGCTCGGGTGTGGACATCGATAGTCACCCGGCAGACCAAAACCGCTTGAGCCTGGCTCATTGGCGAATCGTCGCCCGGTGCGGAAGGAAACTATGCTAAACGAAACGCGCTGGATCAAACGCTCAATCCTGACTGGGGGCCTTATCATCGGAGTGGGCGCTCTCATGGCTCAGGATACGGGGCACCCGTCCAGCTATGCCCCAGTCGATCTCCACGAAGCCTTCTCCACCGTCATGACCCGTATGTCGGCCGCCAAAGCGGACATTGAGAAGCGTCAGAAGACGCTCCTCGAAGAGCGCTACGACATGAGCGACCGTCCCGTTCCCGGCGTCACCATGTCGCGCAACAAGCCCCTTCAGCAGGGCGTGCGCGTCAAACTTCCGGCGGGAACCACTTGGGACGAGCTTGCGAAGCTTACTCCCGACCAAATCAAAGCGCGGAATATTTTCCCCGCCGGCTTCCTCCCGCTTCCCCATCCCAACCACGCGGAGGGCGGAATGCTCTTCCCGAAGTTCGAAATCGATGAGATGAAAAAACAGGAAGAGCGCGACCTCACGCGCTTCGATCTCGACTACGACATCCCTGACCACTTCCTTCCCGAATTCCCACCGCCCATGTATCTCACCACCCGCCCCGACCTCGGCGACGTCTCCAAAGGCAAGCTCGTCACCCTCGACAACTACTATGAGCTGTTCAATGGCATCCTCAATCCGAAGCAGATCGAAGGCCTCCGCCTGCTTCTTACTGTCTTTCCACAACAGCAGTACAACCAGACCGACGATCGGCGCACGGAACACGCCAGCCGCGGTGTCGCCTGCCTGGACTGCCATGCCAACGGCCACACCAACCGCGCCACTCACCTCGTCGGCGACATTCGGCCCCAGGAATATCGGCACCGCATCAATACGCCTTCCCTGCGTGGCGTAAACGTGCAGCGTCTGTTCGGCTCGCAGCGCGCGCTGAAGACGGTGGAGGACTTTACCGAGTTTGAGCAACGCGCCGCCTACTTCGACGGCGACCCGGTCATCGCGGAGAAGAAAGGCGTGAACATTCTCGATCGGGGGAGCCAGGTCCACGCCATGGCGGAGTTTCAAGAGTTGCTGGATTTCCCTCCCGCCTCAAAACTGAACGTAGAAGGGAAACTCGACCCCAGGAAGGCGAGCGCCGGCGAGCTGCGCGGCCAGGAGATTTTCGATGGCAAAGGCCGTTGCTCCGGCTGCCACCAGGCGCCCTATTTCACGGACAACAGTATGCACAACCTGCAAGCCGAGCGCTTCTACACGCCCCGCATGGTGAACGGCATGATGGCCTCCGCTGACGGCCCCATCAAGACGTTCCCGCTTCGCGGCGTGAAGGATAGCCCGCCGTACCTTCACGATGGCCGGCTGCTGACGCTTGAGGACACTGTGGAGTACTTCAACCTCATTCTCGAAACCGGGCTTTCCACACAGGAAAAGTCGGACTTGGTCGCGTTCCTCCGAACGCTATAGCCACTCCGCCACATCGGGGGAACAACGATC
>Ga0182013_10008991_pt1 | contig 10625 bp, 11 predicted proteins | sample 612S2MmetaG_FD_120487 | JGI IMG/M metagenome (GOLD analysis project Ga0182013, IMG submission 120487) | Permafrost microbial communities from Stordalen Mire, Sweden - 612S2M metaG | ecosystem: Environmental > Terrestrial > Soil > Wetlands > Permafrost | place: Sweden: Stordalen | collected...
AACTCACCGAAACCGCCTCGAACGACGGCAAAGGTCCGCATCGCATGTTGAAGGAAGAGGTCGACGAAGAGGACATCGCCGCCGTCGTCTCCCGCTGGACCGGAATCCCCGTCGCCAAGATGCTCGAGGGCGAGATGGCGAAGCTGATCCAGATGGAGGATCGCCTGCGCCAGCGCGTCGTCGGCCAGGACGCCGCGCTCACCGTCGTCGCCAACGCGATTCGGCGCTCGCGCGCAGGCCTGTCCGACCCGAAGAAGCCCATCGGCAGCTTCATCTTCCTCGGCCCCACCGGCGTCGGCAAGACCGAAACCGCGCGCGCCCTCGCCGAGTTCCTCTTTGACGACGAGGCCGCCATGGTGCGCATCGACATGTCCGAGTACATGGAGAAGCACGCCGTCGCCCGCCTCATCGGCGCGCCTCCCGGCTACGTCGGCTACGACGAGGGCGGCCAACTCACGGAAGCCGTGCGCCGCCGCCCCTACGCCGTCATCCTCTTCGACGAGATCGAGAAGGCGCACCAGGATGTCTTCAACGTGCTGCTGCAGGTGCTCGACGACGGCCGCCTCACCGACTCCAAGGGCCGCACCGTCGATTTCAAGAACACCGTGCTCATCATGACCTCGAACCTCGGCGCGTCGCAGCTCGCGACCTCATGGGCGGATGGCGAAGAGGGCTTCGCGGAAGCCAGCGAGCGCGTCATGGGCGTGCTGCGCGAGCACTTCCGCCCTGAGTTCCTCAACCGCATCGACGACGTCGTCGTCTTCCACCCGCTCGGCGAAGAGCAGCTCACCCACATCATCGACCTCCGCCTCGCCGACCTCGATAAGCTGCTGGCCGATCGCAAGATCACCGTCGAGCTCACCCCCGCCGCGCGCAAGGCCGTCTTCAAGGCCGGCTACGACAAAGCCTACGGAGCCCGCCCGCTCAAGCGCGCCATCCAGCGCCTCATCCAGGACCCGCTCGCCACCAGGATCCTCGACGGCACCGTCCGCCACGGTGACCACGTCCTCATCGACGCCGCCAAATCCGGCCTAACCTTCACCGTCGCGGCACCCGCCCACGCATCGCGCTAAACGCAATCGGGGATTCCTCCCTTGTCATTCTGAGCGCGGCGAAGAATCCCCGCGTTTTGCTTTGCCAGGCCGGTAGCTCCCGCGCGTCGGCATCCCTAGTCGCTCTTCTGATGGTCGGAGCAGACGGGATCTGTCGGACGAGTTACCCCCTCCGACAGGCCAAGCGTGGAAAACGCAGAAGGAGAAGATACTTGGCTCCCCTCCGAGCGTCTTCGCATGAGGATCAGGCGGCACGCCCCGAAACACGCATACACCAGCCACGAGAAAACCATCAAGCCATGGCGGCCGCTGCGGCTCCAGTACTCTCCCGGGTTCCACATTGCCGCGCCCATGACTGTCCAGGCAACGACACCAACTCCATAAAGAAGCCACTCCAGAGACCTCAAACGCTTGTTGCGCGCGTTCTCGGCGGAATTGAGGTCGTCGCCCATAAGTGCCTCACCGCAAGAATTGTACTGGCCCCTCACGCCGCGCCCTTTGCTGTCAGTTCAATCCCCAGCGCCCGCATCACCGCCAGCGTCGTCTTCAGCGTAGGATTCCCCTTCTTGCTGAACGACCGGTAAAGCTGCTCGCGCGACAGCCCCGTCTGCTCGGCAATTGCGGCCATCCCCTTCGCCCGCGCCACCACCCCCAGCGCGTGCGAGATGTAAACCGCGTCGTTGGTCCCGAACGCCTCCGCCATAAAGACCGCAATCGCCTCATCCGACCCAAGGTCTTCGGTCGGATCGTAGTTCGTCAGCTTCTTCTTAGCCATCTGTAGTTTATAAACTACCACTAAATCGCCCTTGCCATAGGGTAACACTTACGTTACCATTATCTCCATGATCGAGGTGCGGGAGTACGTCGACGCACGCGGCCATGTCCCTTACCGGGATTGGATCGTTCAGCTCGACACCACTGCACGGGTGCGCATCATCACCGCCGTACTTCGCATGGAGCAGGGCATTTTTTCAGCCGCCAAGGGCGTGGGATCGGGAGTCTCCGAACTGCGTCTGGACTTTGGCCCCGGCTATCGCGTTTACTTCGCGAAGGACGGCGAACAACTGGTCATTCTGCTTGGCGGTGGCAGTAAGCGGCGACAGCAGGCAGATATTCAATCGGCCCACGCACTCTGGGCCGAGTACAAGAAGAGAAAGCGGGAGAACGATTTCAAGATGAGAAAGCAGGAGAATTAGATGCCCCTTACACGGAGCTTCAGAGAGACAATCAAGGAGCAGCTCGCCGACCCCGAGTTTCGCCGCGAGTTCCTGCGCGAAGCGGTCGGCAACATGGTGGCCGGAGACCTCGACACCGCCAAGTCGGTCCTGCGCGAGTACGTCAACGGCACGCTCGGCTTCGTCGCTCTCGGCCGTGCTCTCTCCAAGTCGCCCAAGAGCCTGATGCGCATGCTCAGCCCTGAGGGCAACCCACAGGCACGCAACCTATTCGAGATGGTGGCCTACCTCCAGAAGCTCGAAGGCACCGTCCTCGAAGTCCGCGCCACCGCCGCCTGACCTGGCGGCGACCCCATGTCCCTCCCGCTCACCGCCGCGGTTTAGAATTCCCCAATGCCTCAACCTACCAAATACCAGGAGCCGCGCTGGCACGCCATGGTCGCCCTCTTCGCCGTGGGCGGGTTGCGCGTGGCCCTGCCGCGCGAGCTGGCCATCGGTCCCGACTGGCTCTTTCTGGTCGTGGTCGGCGTATTGACAGCCGCGTATTGGCTGGCAGGGCATTTTGAGAAGCACAAACTGGCCACGTTCCTCGGCTACTTCGTCATCGCGGTGGTTACGGCTGATATGACCTGGTCGTTGTGCCTGCTGGTCGCGGCGCTGCCGCAGCACAAGGAAAGCTCGCAGGCGCTGCTGCGATCGGCGTGTGAGCTGTGGGTGACAAACATCCTTGTCTTCGCGTCGTGGTACTGGCGGCTGGACGCGGGCGGGCCGTACGCGCGCGAGCTGCGCGGTGAGCATACCGATGGGGCCTTCCTGTTTCCGCAGATGACGCTGAGTCAGGAGGCCCAGGTCGCCATGGGCGAAGACCAGTGGAGCCCCGGCTTCATCGACTACCTCTTCCTCGCCTTCAACACCAGCACCGCGTTTTCGCCCACCGACTCGCCCGTCCTCAGCCGCTGGGCCAAGGTGATGATGATGATTCAGTCGCTCATCTCCCTGACCACCGTCGCGCTGCTCGCCGCCCGCGCCGTCAACATCCTCTAAACCGGCATTCGCCGCTGCACCGCGTCCCCTGGCCGAATACAATTCCTCCATGCCATCCGTAGGTCGTCATCTGGCCCTCTGTTTCGCCGCGTTCGCCTGCCTCTTTCTCGCCAGCCTCGCAGCTCCGGCGCAGCCCACCGCGACCCCTTCCTCCATCGCCATCGACGCCGCATCCCCCGGCCGCATCTTCGATGGTGTCGGCGCCATCTCGGGCGGCGGCGGCAACTCGCGCCTGCTCATCGATTATCCTGAGCCGCAGCGCAGCCAGATCCTCGACTATCTCTTCAAGCCCAACTACGGCGCCAACATCCAGATCTTCAAGGTCGAGATCGGCGCCGACATGGACTCCACCGACGGCGCCGAATCCAGCCACAGCCACTTCGCCGCCGACCAGAACTACAACCGCGGCTACGAGTGGTGGCTCATGGAGCAGGCCCGCGCCCGTAATCCCAACATCAAGTTCTCCGCGCTCGCCTGGGGCGCGCCCCATTGGGTCGGCAACGGCAACTACTGGTCGCAGGACATGATCGACTACATCGTCAAGTGGCTCAAACACGCCCAGTCCGATCACCACCTCACCATCGCCTACCTCGGCGGCCGCAACGAACACGGCTACAACGTCCAGTGGTACAAGGACCTCCGCGCCAGCCTGCGCGCCAGTGGCCTCGGCTCCATCAAGGTCATCGCCTCCGACGACTGGGAGCGCAACAAGCTCTGGAACATCGCCACCGAGATGACCAAAGATCCCGCCGTTGACGATGCCATCGACATCGTCGGCGTGCACGGCCCCAGTTGGGGAGGCTATCCCACTCCCGACGCGCTCGCCCTCAACAAACCGCTCTGGGACAGCGAAGGCCACTTCGATGAGCATCCCGGCTGGCCCGAGATGGCCCGCAACATCAATCGCAACTACATCGCCGGCAAGGCGACCGCAACCGTATTCTGGCCCATCGTCAGCGCCATGTACGACAACCTGCCCTACGACGACATCGGCCTCATCAAGTGCAATCAACCCTGGTCCGGTCACTACGTCGTCACGCCGTCGGTCTGGGCAATGGCCCACACCACGCAGTTCGCGCGCCCGGGCTGGCAGTATCTCGACACCGCCTCCGGCTTCTTCTCCGCCGACACCACCGGCAAGCACGGCAGCTACGTCGCCCTGCGCTCACCCGACCGCAAGGACTTCAGCCTCATCGTCGAAACCGTCCAGGCCACCGCGCCTATCACCGCCCGCTTCAGCCTCGCCGGATTCGCCAGCCGCAAGCTCCATCTCTGGGTCACCGACCTCACCTCATCCGACCCCTCGCAGTGGTTCGTCCGCCAGCCCGACATCGACGCAACCGCAGGCCGTTTCTCCCTCGACCTTCAACCCGGCCGCATGGTCACCGTCACCACCACCACCGGCCAGGTCAAAGGCGACGCTGTTCCGCCGCTCTCCGCGCCCTTCCCCCTCCCCTACGCCGACAACTTCGACTCCTACGCTCCCGGCCATCTCGCCCGCTACTTCTCTGACATGTACGGCGCCTTCGAGACCACCCCCTGCGCCGCCGGCCGCTCCGGCATCTGCCTCGGCCAACTCGTCTCCGCCGAGCCCATCGCCTGGAAGAAGACCGCCGGCCGGCCCTTCACCATGCTGGGCAATCTCGACTGGACCGACTACACCGTCACCACCAACATCCTCTTCCAGCAGCCCGGCTCCATCGACCTTATCGGCCGCCTCACCGGCATGTCCGGTACGGACATCCCCAACTCCTACGTCCTCCGCATCGCGGATACCGGTGAGTGGTCCCTCCTGCGCACCTCCGCTAAACAATCTGACGCAAAACAGCCTGACCTCGTCCTCGCCTCAGACTCCGTCGCCCCGCTCGGCCTCAACCAATGGCACCGCCTCTCACTCACCTTCTCCGGCAGCGTCATCGCCCCATCCTTCGACGGCCAGCCGCTACAGACGGTCTCCGACGCCACTTACCCCCGCGGCATGGTCGGTCTCGGTGTCCTCAACTACACCCCCGCCCAGTTCGACAACTTCCAGATCCTCCCCACCCCCGCCCACTAATGCGTCTGCGGCCAGAACTTTACGCGAAAATGCTCTAATCTATAACCATGTACGAAGACTTCACCGTGACCGACCGCTGGACCGGAGAGTCGCTCCATTGCACTTGGCGCGGCACCATCGTCGCCATCGCCACGCGCCACGCCGACGCCACCGATATCCGCTTCGATGTCAGCGGCAAGCCGGTGTGGATCGCCCTGCCCAACCTCGCCTGGATCGAGATGAAGCGCCGCACCGGCAAGGTCATCACCGATTACCTCGCCGCCCAGATCGCCGGCCGCTACCTCAGGCAGGCCATCGAATCCGGCTACGACAACGGCCGCGAGATGTACACCATGACCATCGATGAGGTCCTCGACCACGCCAACGCCGTCGTCAAGCAGGCCGGCGGCACCATGGCCCTGCCCTCGCTCCCCGTCATCAACGAGAACGTGGAGCCCGAGCAGGGACTCGACATCGCCCTTCCCGGCGAGCCTCCGATGACCATTCCGCCCCGCGTCAGCGACATCCCGTAAAGCAGTTGTTAGTTGTCAGTTGTTAGCTGAATGATGAACAGGGCTCGCGATCTCTCCCCTCCGGCTCCAAGAGAGTTCCCCATGATCGGGTTGTCATCCACGCGTCCAGACACCCGCCAACTACGGCAACTAACAACCAGCAACTGACAACTGGCAACTATGCTCACTCGCCGCCGATTCCTGCTCACCCTCCCCGCCGTCGCCGCGCTCCCGCGCCTCGCGCTCCAGCCCGCGCAGGCCCAGTCTCTCGGCACTCCCTTCCACAAGAAGCCGCCCGCCCCCCCGCCGCCCAGCTTCGTCTACTTCGGCGCCGACACCACCAAAGGCGTCTCCAAGGGCATCTACCTCTCCCGCTTCGACCCCAAATCCGGCCATCTCACGGCTCCCGTCCTGGCCGCCGCAACCCTCCGCCCGTCCTACCTCGCCATGGCCATCAGCGCCGCCGGCCAGCGCCGCCTCTACGCCGTCAACGCCATCAACGACCCCGCCGCCACCGTCACCAGCTACGTCACCGACGCCGCCACCGGCGCGCTTCATCCTATCAATCAGGTCTCCTCCGCCGGTGCCGGCCCCTGCTACATCTCGCTCGATGCCACCGGCGAAACAGCCTTCGTCGCGAACTACTACGGCTCCTCCATCGCCACCTACCGCATTCTCCCGAACGGAGCTCTCTCGGAGCCTGTAGCCCGCATCGACTTCAAGGACACCAAATTCGGCCGGCGCGGTCCCGTCACAGCGCGCCAGGACATCCCCCACTGCCACTCCGTTCACCTATCGCCCGACAATCGCTTCCTCCTGGTCAACGACCTCGGCTCCGACGAGATCTCGATCTTCCCCATTGAACCCGGCGCCCGCCTCGGGCAGCCTGCGCTCTTCTCCAACGACCGTCCCGGCTGCGGCCCGCGCCACATCGCCTTCCACCCCAACGGCCGCTGGGTCTACTCCATCAACGAGATCGACTCCACCATCGACCACTTCCTCTGGACCACCACCAGCTCCCGCACCGATCCCCAGGGCCTGCTCATCAACACCGGCCACTTCGTCAAGACCATCGCCCCCGGCTTTCCCGCCGCCAAAAATACCGCCGCCGAGGTCGCCATCGCGCCCGACGGCAACTACCTCTACGCCTCCAACCGTGGCGAGGACACCCTGGTCGTCTTCTCCATCGCCCCCGCCGACGGCACCCTCACCCTCGTCCAGCGCATCTCCTGCGGCGGCAAGACCCCGCGCCACTTCACCCTCTCGCCCGACAGCCGCTGGCTCGTCTGCGGCAATCAGGACTCCGCCACCGTCACCGTCTTCCGCCGCGACGGAGGCACCGGCAAGATCGGCGGCCCCATCCAGACCCTCCCCCTCGACTCCGTCATGTTCACCCTCTTCGCGTGAAGCCTGCCCTCTTCTCCTGAGCTTTTGTTGTCATTCTGAACGCAGTGAAGGATCCCCTTATATTGTCGCCATCGCGCCGTCGATGAGGAGGGTTATCGTATTCTCGACACGAGGCTCTTCCCAATGCCCCTCCGCCGAACCCTTCTGCTCCTCGCCGCTGTGTCTCTCGTCCTGATCACCCCACTCGCCCGCGCTCAGACAACGGCACCCCAGCCCGCCGCTGCCCTCGCGCCAGCCTTCGACGTCGTCTCCATCCGCCCCGCGAAAAGCCAGCGCGGTGCCGGCGTATTCTTTACGCCCGACGGAGCAAGAGCCAATGGCTCCCCGCTGAAGTACATCATCCGCTCCGCCTACGGCGAGAATCGCGACCAGTTCTGGTCCGGCGAGCCCGGCTGGACCGACACCGCCTACTACGACATCGAGGCCGAGTTCGACCCCGCCCTCTACAAAGACCTCACCGAAGACCAACGCCATGCCATGCTCCAGGCCCTGCTCGCCGACCGATTCAAGCTCGTGATCCATAAAGAGACGCGCGTCCTCCCCTACTACAACCTCGTCGTCGCTAAAGGCGGCCCAAAACTCCGCGTGGCCGACGCGTCCAAGTACATGGTCGACAGTACAAACCAACCCTATTGCCGCGCCGGCCTCACCAACTTCCGCCAATGCACCATGGCAGAGTTCGCAAAGGTCGCCTCCTCCCTCCTCCATATCGACGGCATCGTCGTCGACCGCACAGGCCTCACCGGCCGCTACGACTTCGAGCTGATCTATACCCGGCAAGCCACCACGGAACCCGCGCCCGACGCTCCCCCGGACATCTTCACCGCGCTGCAAGAGCAGCTCGGCCTCAAGCTCGAATCCGCTCGCGGCTCCGTCCCCGTCCTCGTCATTGACCACATCGAGCGCCCGTCGGAGAATTGAAGCTGGGTTAGCAGGCCGGCGGAGAAACCAGTATGATCAAGGCCGCGTTTTGCTTTCGGATAAGGAGTGTGCTGTGAATCGACGCAAGTTTGTACAGGCGGCTGGAGCCGCTGCCTTGGGTGGTGGCAGGTGGTTGCGCGCGCAGAGTGCTCCCGCGGCCGCGCAGAATGCTCCCGCAACAAAAGCGGCGAACGCTGCGGCGATTCCCGCCTCGGTGCCATGGAGGCAGTTTGAGGTGGAAGCAGCCTTGTATGCCTGGGACCTGCACGACGAAGGCGTTGAGCAAGTTCTGGACAATGTGCAGGGGATGGCAGCGGTCAACTCCGTCTACATCATTGGGCAGATGCATCCGGAGCGCAGGCCGGAGACCTCCGCGGCGTATCCTCACAATCCGGTGCGGCCGTTCTGGATGGCCGAGGACGCGCGGGCGAACTGGCACTTCGATCCAAAGCGCTATGGGCGCATCAAGCCGCGACCCTCCGACTTCGCGTGGCTGGCCGATACCGACTGGACCCGCGTATTCGTGGATGCGGCGCGCAAACGTGGGCTGCGCGTGGGCTTCGAGTTCTCCCACTCGCTGGTCGACAAGCAGCGTGTCGAGGGCGAGTTTGCCGATCTGGCCAATCGCAACATCCATGGCGAGATTACCCATGTGCGCGATTGGCTTCGTCCCGTCTGCCCCAACCAGCCCGACGTCCGCGAGTATGCCGTCAACGCCTTTTCCGAGATCGTCGAGAAGTACCAGGTCGACTGGGTCGAGTCGGCCATCGTGTTGATGGACGAGGCGGTGGGCGGCAGCCCCGCGCGTGGCGGCGGATGCTTTTGCGCGGCCTGCAAGAAGGCAGCGCCCGGCTTCGGGGTCGACCTGGAGAAGATCCAGGCGGCCTTGCTGAAAGATCCGGCGTCGCAGCCAGAGCTCGGCCAGTGGCAACAATTCCGCTTCGCTTCGGTAGCCGCGTTCTACAAAACGCTGCAACCGGCGGTGCACAAGGCGAAGCCCGGCACCACGCTGCGCTATAACATGCACGCCAAGAACCCTCGCGACTTCGGCGCGGATATCGTGCAGATGAAACCGCATCTGGATGCGCTCCGCATCCAGGACTACTCCGAGCAGACCGGCCAGGCAGCGGCGATGGACGGCAAGCGCTCATGGCTGACCGAGGAGCGCGCCAACATGGGGCCGGATTTCAATGTCGTCAGTGGAGTTGCGGTGCGGCCGCGCGCCACGCCAGAGTTGATCCGGCAGGGCGTGAAGATCGCGGTCCAGACCAAGATGAACGGGATTATGTTGGGGTTCTACGATGGGGCGGACTTCCCCAACCTGCGGGCGGTCCGCGCGGGGCTGGCCGACGCAGGCCTTCCCGTAGCGCCCGCCTAGACAGCTAAGCTTCCCGGCCGGGTGCCCCACATCTCGCTTCTGAGATGTGGGCATCGCCACCTCCGGTAATATCTCTCCATGCTCCTCGCGCGCAGCTTCGGATTCATTCTCCGCATCACCCTCCTCGCGCTCACCTTTGTCGCGCCCATCGCACTCGCCCAGCCGCCCGCGCCGCCCGCCGCTGCCGTCCCCATGCCCACCGGCGCCTTCAGCCAGCCGCCTTCCGCCGACCCCGTCGCCTATACCCCTACACTCACCTTCGACGTCACCTCCATCCGCGAAATCCAACCCGATGCTGACAATCCTTCCTGGACCATTGGCCTCATCAGCCCACCACATAGCTGCCAGTTTCAGGCCAGGGCCCACGCCGTCAAGGTGCTGATCCAACTCGCCTATGGATTCGCGCCCTTCGAGATCTCCGGCGCCCCCGACTGGATCGCCACCAGCCTCTACAACGTCGAGGCAAAATGTGATCACTCTGTCGACGACCAGCTCGCCAAGCTCACCGACGACCAGGCAAAGCTCGAAAAAGAGCATATGCTGCAAGCTCTCCTCGCCGACCGTTTCCACCTCAAGGCCCATTGGGAGGCCCGCCAGACTTCCGTCTACGCCCTCGTCGTCGCGAATCCCAATCAGAAGTCCGGCGCCAAGCTCCAGCCAACCAAAATCGAGACCCCCGACCCCGACATCCCCAACGCCCCGCCGCCTGAAACCAGAGGACCCGACATCCAGAACCGCACCGACGCGCACGGTCACGTCATGACCGTCCGCTACCTCACCACAAAAGGCATGGCCGGTCTTTTTGGCGCTATGCTCCAGGGCAATGTCGTGGACAAGACCGGCCTCCCCGGCCGCTACGACTTCACCCTCCAGTACACCTACCAATCCTCCGACCCCGACAGCTACCCCACCCTCACCACCGCCATTCAGGAGCAGCTCGGCCTTAAACTCCAGTCCACCCACGGCTCCGTCGACGTCCTCGTCATCGACCACATCGACCGCCCCACCGACAACTAGCCGGCATCGCTTCGCACTTGCATTTCACAGCTAATAGCTAAAAGCTAGTAGCTAACAGCTATGTTCGCCCGCAAGCTCACCATC
>Ga0182013_10008993_pt1 | contig 10625 bp, 12 predicted proteins | sample 612S2MmetaG_FD_120487 | JGI IMG/M metagenome (GOLD analysis project Ga0182013, IMG submission 120487) | Permafrost microbial communities from Stordalen Mire, Sweden - 612S2M metaG | ecosystem: Environmental > Terrestrial > Soil > Wetlands > Permafrost | place: Sweden: Stordalen | collected...
ATCCGCAACAACGGATCGCAAAACCCCGAAGCCATTTACTACCAGCGCGGACCATTCACTCCAGAGGACATCACCGCGTCCCGGCCTATCGCGGACCCATTTCATCTACTCGATTGCGCCACCACCTCGGAAGGCGGTTGCGCGCTGGTCGTGGCCAACCTCGACAAGATCGATACCGCGCGCCAACCGATCTACGTGCTGGGCAGCGGCGCGGATTTCCACGGGCCGTCGTATCAACACCCGCCCGCGTGGGATCTCTCGGGGCGGCGCGGCGATCACGTTAATGGTGTGGTGGGCAGACGCGCGGCCGACCGCGCGTTCAGCCACGCAGGAATTCGCCGCGACGACGTGGATGTCCTGGAACTTTACGATCCGTTCTCGTTCGAGATCATTCGGCAGTTGGAGGCGTTCGGATTCTGCGGCGAAGGAGAAGGCGGCCCATTCGTCGCCGACGGTCACATCGCCCCCGACGGGAGCCACCCGATCACCACGGACGGGGGGACCATGTCCTTCAGCCACGCGGGTGCCAACCCGCAAATGATGCAGCGAGCCATCCGAGCCGTCCAGCAGCTGCGCGGTGAGGCGGGCACACTGCAAGTGCCGGACGCGCATATTGCGTTGTGCAGCAACGGGGGAGCGGGAGCCTTGTTCACGACACTGCTGATTTTGGGAGACGAGCCGCTGTGAATTTCGAGACGTCCGAGCCGTTGCGGCCCCAGACCGGGCCGGTGCCGCATGCCAGTAGTCAGGTCAGCATTCCGTTTTGGCAGGGCTGTCGATCGGAGGAGCTGCGTTATCAGCGCTGTGCGGCTTGCGGCCTGGCGAACTTCCCGCCAACGGAGAATTGCCGCCAATGCCTTTCGGCCGAATTGCGCTGGACTGCGGGTGGTGGTGTCGGCGAGGTATACAGCTGGACGGTGGTGCACCGCCCGGTGACCGCGGAATTCGAGCCGCCTTATGCTCCGGCGATCATCACCCTGGACGAGGGATACCAGATGTTGACCAATGTCGTCGGAATTGCGCCGGACGACTTGGCGATAGGAATGCGCGTTCAAGTGCAATTCCATGAGTTGGGTGCAGACTTGACGCTTCCGTACTTCACCGGGGCAGGGTAGGCCACGGTGAGTCCGGCGCGCACCAGCAGCGGCCTTCCCGTCACCGCCTACCTGGTGCTGGGTGTGCTGGCGGCCAACGACGAACAACTCACCGCCGGGGAAATCAAGACGCGCGCTGAACTGTCGGTCGGCCACTTCTATTGGTCGCCGTCGGTCAGCCATGTGCGGCGCGAACTCAACAGACTGTTGGCGCGGGGGATGGTCGGCGAGATCGGCGCCCAATCCGGCAAGCGCGCCATCACGTTGTACGAGACCACGGACGCCGGGCTCGATGCGCTTCGCCGTTGGGTGCAGCACTTTCCGGGCCAGGATCGGGTCGTGATCAAGCACCCGGTCATCCTCAAGACGTGGCTGGCCAGGGGCCAGGATCCAGAGCACGTCATCGATACGTTGGAGCGGCATCTCGAGGCGACCCGGTCTCGGCTGGACGAGGCGCTATGGTCGCGGCAGCGGTCGCGCGAGCTCGGCATCGTCGATGATCCGGAGCAGCGTTTCTCCTTCGCCGTCCTCGACTACGCGATCCGCGGCCTGTACGCAGAGATCTCCAACATCGAGCAGTTGCGTGATGAGATCGCCGCCGGCACAACCCGCGATCCGGCCAAACGGGCGCGACGGCCCAAGGGGCAGATTCGCCGTCGGGTGCGGGTGGACTCCTAGCTCGAGGACGCGGTCAGGTAGGCGGTCCCGCGTTCTTCGCGCACCCACAGCGTCTCGCCTTCGCCGACAGCCGTGCCCAGCACAATCAACTGGCGCTTGAGCACCTTGTGCGTGGCGGTACTGGGAAGTTCGGCGGCGATGCGGACGTAGCGCGGCCGCGCTTTGAGGGATAGGTCGGGCTGACCGTCGAGGAACGCCTCGAACGAATCAGGGTCGAGGGTAGCGCCATCGTTGAGGACTACCGCAGCCATCACCTGGTCGCCGACGCGTCCGTCGGGGACGGCGTACACCGCGACGCGACTAATCGAACTGTGGCGCAACAGGATCCGCTCTATCGGTGCCGCCGCTAGATTCTCTCCGTCCACCCGCATCCAATCGGCGGTGCGTCCTGCCAGGTAGATCCAGCCCTCGGAGTCCTTGTATGCGAGGTCCCCGGACCAGTACATGCCGTGGCGCATCCGTTCGGCGTTGGCATCGGGATCGTTGTAGTAACCGGTGAAGAAACCCGATCCCGAGGTATTGACCAACTCACCTACGGCTTTGTCGGCGTTGGTGAGCGCCCCGTGGGCGTTGAATTCTGCCACAGCGCACTCGGTTATGGTGTCGCTGTGGTAGACGGCGACTCCGTCGGCCCCTCGGCCGATTGAGCCCCGGGGGGTGCCGGGTTCGCGGATCACCATGACCGCGTTCTCGGTTGAGCCGAAGCCATCTTCGACCTGTACGCCGAAGCGGCGCTCGAACTCCTCGATGTCCTTGTCGTTGGCCTCGTTACCGAAGGCGACCCGCAGTGGATTGTCCGAGTCGTTTTCGCGCGCGGTCGTGGCCAGGATGTAGGCCAGCGGTTTGCCGACGTAGTTCATGTAGGTGGCGCCGTACCGGCGGACGTCGTCGAGGAAGTTTCTCGCTGAGAACTTTGCGGGCACTATCGCGGCGCCAGAGCACACAGCAGGGGCCCAACCCGCGACAACGGCGTTGGAGTGGAACAGCGGCATCGACACGTAGCAGGTGTCATGCTCGCTCAGGGCGAAGCGCTGGGCCAGGGACAGACCGGCGACAGTGGCCATCAGATGAGAAACCAGTACCGCCTTAGGATTTCCACTGGTGCCGGACGTGAAGATCATCATGAACGGGTCCGTCATGTCGACCTGCCGATGCGGGACGAGGGCGCCTGCACCGCCGACAAGTTCTGCCCACTGCGGTGTCGAGGTTTCGAAGACTTGTGTACCGGTGAGGTCCAGTCCCTCCAGCAGCGGGCGATGTTCAGCGTCGGTCACCACGATCTGGCAATCCGCCCGCCGGATGTCCGCGGCGAGGGCCTCGCCCCGTCGCGTGGTGTTGAGGCCACACAGCACATAACCGCCCAGCCCGGCAGCCGCCATCTGGATCAGCATGTCGGGTGTGTTTCCCAGCAGGGTGCCGATGTGCATGGGCCGGTGTGGATCGGCGGCCTGCAGAAGGGCCGCGGCAACAGCGGCCGACTCGGCCAGGTATTGCGCCCAAGTCTGTTGTAGATCACCGGATTTCACGGCGACTCCCGTATCCGAGATGCGGTTTCGCAGCAGCGACTGAATCGTGTCGGTCATGAATTCGGATCCACCTTCACTGTTCGCACTTGGTCGTTTGAATGTAGCCAGCGAGAAGGTCGACGAGTACTCGACGGTCATTGGTCGTGTCGACGGCCTTCGGCATGATCAGCTGGGTCGCGATCATTCCGCGCAAAGTCGTCAGCAGGTGCTCGCCGATGGCCGCGCTCTGGGTCGGGTCCAGATCGATGGCGATCATCCTGCCCAATGTGGTGAACGTTTTGGCCAGCTGCCGCAGATGTCCAGCGGCCTCGGCGCCGCGGCTGGCCCGCGTCCCAATCAGAATCTCGCCGGCAGCGCGTGCCGTCGGGCTGGACATCGCATACCAGGCCGCCGCGACCACGGTGTCGACTCGCTCTCGTGTCGTCGTTTCCGGCGTCGCCGGCGGCAAAGACTCCAGGGCGTGGAGGAGTTCGCCGAACCCTCGGTCGATCACCGCCATGAGCAGGCCGTCGCGGTCTCCAAAGTGATACTGGATCACGCCCCAGGTGACGCCGGCCGCATCGGCGATATGCCGGCCGGTAGCGGCGGCAAAACCTTCCTTCAACACGATCTGGACGGTCACGTCGATGGCCATTGCGCGGGTGCGTTCGGCCCGAGCCTGGTTCCCGTGCGCGGGCCGGGTCGGCGCAACTCGTCGCGGCATAACCACCAAATCAACACCACCCGTTCAGTACCGGGCGGGAGGCCAACCCCGCCCGCTGTTCTAGATGCTAAAACATTGCACCCGCTAAGTTATAGCGAACATGGTGAAGGCGGGTGTCGCTATCCACCCACCATCATCAGGCCACCGTCGACCGCGAGTAGTTGCCCTGTGATAAAAGCCGAACCCGGACCGGCCAGAAAGACCAGGACGGGCCCGAGATCCCGTGCCGGGTCTCCCAGGGCCCCGCCCAGCGGAATCATCGACTTGAGTTGCTGGTCGATGAGGGCGCCGGCGTCCGGGCCGAGGAAATCCCGCAACCGGTCGGCGCCCGGGGTCTGTACGGCGGGCGCCAAGGCGTTGACGGTGACGTTGTCGGAGGCCCAGGCGCGGGCAGCGGATCGGGTCCACGCCTGCACCGCTCCCTTTGTCGCGGCGTACACGGCCGAGATCGGACTACCCATGACGGCTTCGGAGGACCCGAAGTTGATGATCCGGCCGCCGGTTCCCTTCAGCACGGCGTACGCGGCCTGGTTGGTGAGGATGGTTGCCTTCACGTTGGTGTCCAACAGGAACGAGATCTGGTCGGCGCTGATGTATCCGGGTATCCCGGGCTGCCACAGCCCGGCGGCATTCACCAGGGCGTCCAGCCCGCCAAGGTTATCGGCGGCCTGTTGCACCGTTGCCGAGACCGCGTCCGCATCGCGCACATCGCATTGCAGCCATGTCGCGGCCAGATCATCCGGCGGTGCGGTTTGGTGATAGCTGGCAACGACTTCGGCCCCCGCCTCGGTGAGCACCCCGACGGCGGCCGCGCCGATCCCGGTCGCTCCGCCGGTAACCAGAATCCGTCTGCCTTGCAGCGGTGGCGTCAAATCTGACATTCCGAAACGCTACCAACCGGCACAACGCTGTCAGACCAAACCTTGCCAACAGAATCCCTTTGCTGTTCTCGACCCGCCCGGCGGTCATTCGGATCCGAATTTCATCGAAAGCGATCGATGAACCAGAAGCGCAGCTGAGTCGTTAAGCACTAATGGGGCGATGCGGTGATGTTTTGCTTATCTGCACGTCACATTGAGGGCATACAGTTGGGAATTGTGATGGACAAAGGCAGGACGGCTATCACTTTGCGCGCTGCCGCGGCCATGTTCGTCTTGATGGTCGGCTGCGGTGCGGCAGTCGGTGCGCAGGCAAGCCCACCGACACCGGACGCGCCGGCGACGGGCGCTCCGTCCAGTGAAATGCCCGCGCCCCCAGAAGATCCGGGCGGCCTTACTGGCGGCGGCGCCTTGCCTGTGGTTCCCGCCAGGCTTGCCCCGCTGCCGCAGCCTGGCGGCTGCATAATCGGCCTCGACTGTGGGTGCATCCGTGGCGTCACGTGTCCCGGCAGTACCCCGCACCACAAGCCCGCTCCCGGTGATGGCCATCCGCAAGATGCGCCCCCGCCCCCTGCCCCGACCCCGTAACCGGAAGCTGGTGACTCTCATGCGCGTGCAATTCATCTGGATCGTGGGTATGACGATGGTCGCCTGCGCCGCGGCTGTCGGTGGTCCGCAGCAAAGCGCACCTGCACCGGCCGCCACGGCGACGAGCGCTTATTCCAGCGCAACGCCGGCGCCTCCACCCGGTCCGAGCAGTATTACTCGTGGCGGCGCCTTGCCCGTGGTTCCCGTCGGCGGAGGCGCGTGCATTGCCGGCCTCAACTGTGGGTGCATCCGTTACATCACCTGTCCCGGTACCATCCCGCACCACCATCCCGCGCCCGCCAACGACCATCCGCCCGACGCGCCGGGTCCCGGGCCCGGCCCCGGCGGAGGCTGAACCTGGCCGCTGGGGTCAGCGGGGCGCTAGGCGCGTACCGCGACCGTCGACAGCAGGTCGGCGAGCCGATCCGGGCGGTCCAGCATCGAGAACGTCCGCGCCCCGTCGATCACCACGAGACGGGCGTTCGGGATCGTCGCGGCCAGTCGTTGGCCATCCTCTTGGGCGAAGAAGACGTCGTCAGCCGACCACGCGATGAGCGTGGGCTTTTCGAACTCCGGCAACCGCGCGGCAACACCGGTGGCGACTTCCTTGCGCAGCGATAACGACAACTGGCGCAGATCTTCGGCGACCGCCGCATCGGTTAGCGCCGGACGCACCCAGGCCTCGGTGAGATCGTCGATGTCGCTGTGCGCCAGGCCGTCATACGCGCGCCTGCGCGCGACTGGTGCCCGCAACGCCTGGATCGCGGTACGGAATACGGCCTTCGATTTGGCCGCCAGGATCACCGGCTTGAGGATCGGTGGCGGAAAATGTTCGAAAGCATCGCAACTGGTGAGCACAAGCGCACCGACCCGCTCGGGATGATGCACCGCGACGAGTTGGGTGACGAGACCGCCAGTGTCGTTGCCAACCAGCACCACGTCCTCGAGGTCTTGGGCGGCGAGAAAATCGGCGACCACGTGTGCGACGCCGGTGATGGTCGGATCCGCGCCGGGACGCAGCGCCTCCGGGTGTGCGCCGAGCGGCCAGGTGGGGGCGATGCACCGCAAACCCACGGCGGCGAGCCGTTGGCTGACTGGGCGCCACAGCTCACCGACCATCATGAACCCGTGTACGAACACGACGGGCCTGCCGTTTTCAGGTCCGGTTGCTTCGTAATGAATGGTTCCGGCGCTAATGTCGATCGTCGGCATGGAGGACTCCTACTCCGAGGGATATTGTTACAAACAGTCTGTCTGTTCGTAAGTTACCAACAGGTTGTATGGAAATCAAGAGACGCACTCAAGAGCAACGCTCCGCGGCGACCCGCGATGCGCTGATCGCGGCTGCCCGCGGGCTTTGGGGCCAACGGGGCTACGCGGAGGTGGGAACGCCGGAGATCGCCGCGGTCGCTGGTGTCACTCGCGGCGCGATGTACCACCAATTCGCCGATAAGGCGGCGCTGTTCGGTGAGGTTGTCGAGGTCGTGGAACAGGATGTGATGGCCCGGATGGGCGCCATGGTGGCCTCGTCGGGCGCCGCGTCAGCCGCAGACGCGATCCGGGCCGCGGTCGACGCCTGGCTGGAGGTGTCCGCTGACCCGGAGGTGCGCCAGTTGATCCTGCTGGATGCCCCTAGCGTGCTGGGCTGGGCCGCGTTTCGTGACGTCGCCCAGCGGTACAGCCTGGGCATGACCGAACAATTGCTGATCGAGGCGATCAAGACCGGCCAACTGGCTCGGCAACCAACACGACCGCTGGCCCACGTACTCATCGGCGCATTGGACGAGGCGGCTATGGCCATCGCCACCGCCGACGACCCGAAACGCGCCCGGCGGGAGACCGGGCAAGTGCTGCACCGGCTTATCGACGCCATGCTGAAACAGCCCTGAGGGCGGGAGCGGTCGGCGTTTCAGTGCTTGAGAACTGACCGGCTCAGCGGTGGTGCTGGGCGAAGAATTGCCAGATGGCGTCGGTGGCGTTGATGGCCGTCGATGGTGCTGGGAGACCCGCGAGCTTCTCCAGCACCGGACTGGGCTCTCCGCCGGGCCATTGATGGCCCGCTCCGGCCACCGAAATCAGCTGCACGGCGTGCCCGTCGGCGCACCCGGCTGTTTGGGTGGTCACGTCGCCGGAAGTACTTGAGTTTGGCGCCCCGCACGCGTCGATGGCACGCCAGGTGGCGTTGACAGACTCCACCGAAGGTCCGTCGACGCGCGCGGTCCCGTTGGCCGTGAACGCTTTTCCTGGTCCGCCGTTGTAGGGCACTCTGTCGTCGGCCGTGCCATGTATCTGCATAACCGATGTCGGCCGGGCTTGGGAGCAGTCGGTCACGAGTGTTCCTGCCACGGGTGCAATCGCGGCAAAGGTGTCAGTCTGGCAGCCCAGTCGAAGCGCCATCATGGCGCCGTTCGACATGCCGGTGACGTAGAGGCGGGCGCGATCGACGGGGATCTCTTGCTCGATGGCGCCGACCATGGCGGTGATGAATCCGACGTCGTCGGTGTTATCCCGCTGAGGCTCACCGCAGCAGGTCCCGGCGTTCCAGGCGCGGTTGAGACCGTCCGGGTAGGCGACCAAGAAATGCCCGCCGTCGGCCTCGCCGTCCCAGTTGTAGGAGTGCTCGGCTTGTGCGCCCGTGCCGAAACCACCGTGCAGCATCACTACCAGGGGTGCCCCATCGGCCAATCCTGGTGGCCGGTAGACGTTATAGGTCCTGCTGACCCCGCCCACCACGATTGTCTGAGAGGACTGTCCGACCGGGATCGATTGGGAACCAGGGGTTCCCAGCGCATGGCCGCCGCCAAGGCAGCCGCCGAGCACGACAACCAGGGTTCCGAGGAGAAACACGGTGAGTACCCGAACGCATCCAGATCGCATGAGCCCATCGTGGCAGCAGCGATGTATTTTGACAAGTAACTTGTCAAAATGATTTCAAGTGGCACACTGTATGGCCATGCGACGGATTCTGGACGCCGAGTGGGAGCCCACCGTGCCGGCCCTGGTGAATATGGTGGCTGCATCCGGGTCACCCAGGCTGAGAGCGGCATTCTCCGCGGCGGGACTGGACGGGATACGTCCGGCGCAAGCAGTTGCCCTGGTACCGCTGGCAGCGGGCGGGTTACACGCCTCGGATCTTGCCGACCGACTCAGTGTCAGCCGGCAGGCGGTCGCCCAGGCGGTAGCGGGGCTGGAACGGCATGACTACGTCTCCCGAGCGCCCCACCCCGCCGACGCCCGCGCCCGAATCATTGAGCTGACGCCTCGCGGTCGGCAAGCATTGCGCGTGCTGCGCGCCAACGCAATCGATAGGGAAAAGCGTTGGGAACGAACCCTGGGCCAGCAGCGATTGGGAGAATTGCGCGAAACCTTGTTGATGCTACTTTCAGCGGAATCCCAAGAACCCGGAGCGTCCGCAGCGTGGGATCGCACACTTAGTTAGCCTGTCGGGACGTGGCCCCAGGATTGGTGGACACCGCTGTTGACGTCCGCGGAACACTGGGCCAGGCAGTACTGCTTCACCGTGGGCCCGTTCGCGCCCAGGCTTGGTGCCCAGTGCCAGCGTGTTTCGATGGTGGTGCCGGCGCGCACGCTGTCGCGCCCACCGACGCTGCAGTGCAGGGTTCGGTGTGCGATGTCGCAGGTTTCGATGAGCACTTCGTTTGCCAGCAGGCCAAGCGGATTGTGGATCAGCCACACGCCGAACCGCTCAGCTTTGCCATGGGCCCGAAGGCATTTGGCGATACCGGTCAATGCGGCCTCGTCGTCGGGGTTGACCGGCGCGGTGGGGCCGAAGTCGCCCGGGTTGGCGAACTCCATGCCGATGAGGCCTACACCTGTGCTAACGTCGGGATCGAAACGCATCGAAGTCGCGTTCAAATCCCGCGCGGAGCGTCGCTGGACAAGCGTGGTTTCGGTTCCGCGCGTCGCCGTGGTGACGCTCTCGACAAAGACCTCGCCCGCAGCAGGTTCAAAATGCTTATGCAGCAGCCAGATTGCGAAGCGCTGAAATGCATCGGTAGAGACGAGATAGTCGCCTAACTCGTCAAGACACGTGCGGTCGTCCTCGCTCAACGTACCCACGTCGGTGGCGTCCATGTCGCGCAGCGCGACATAATCCTCGATGTCGTGCTCCCGCATCGTCAACATGGATACTCTCCTTCTGCCAACCAAGATCGACGCCAATCGTCACGCTTGGTTGTTGGGTACAGCTGGGTGGCAGCTATCGCTGGCCTGTGAGATCGCGCGTGGAAACTCGTTGGTATTCAATGACGTCAGGAGTCGAATGGCGCTAGCCGCACGGCTAATGGCAGTCCACAACGAACGAGGAGACCGAAGCGTCCCGTCGGCACCGCTGCCGCCTCCGCACGCATCATGCCGACAAGCTCCCGCTTGAAATCGCCCCTGGGGTAACGGCGCAGCACTTCCTTGACATTGCCGGGAGCGATGTCCCAGATACGCAGTCCGGCGCCATCGACCATCGCCCCCCATTGGAGGTAGCAGCCAATCGTGCCGTCGGTTTCAACCTTGACCCCTGGTGTTGTGTGAACACAGATGCCGTCGGCGAGCTGATCAACGTGGTCATGAGTTATTTTCGCGGAACTCGCGCAGCGACGCATCCGATCGACGCTCCCGAGAGTGAAATCGCGGTTTGCCGTGGGACTCACAATGCCGTAGTCGTGCAGGAGCGCCCCGCAGTAGAAGAGTTCGTCGTCCAGCATGGACCCGTCGATGACCGCGAGCGCGCGCCCGAACAACCAGGTGCGGTACGAGTGGCCCTGAAGAGCCGCCGGCATTTCCGAACACGCGTCTTCGGCCTCACGCGCGAACTTGGAATCGGGTACGTGGAATGTATCCAGGTCGACGCGCGCTGCCGCGGCCGGAAGCCGTCCCAGCGCGAGCTTGGCCCTTCCCACGGCGTTCTCCCATTGGCCGATTGCGATTGCGCGCAGGAGGCGGCGCCGCTCAGTGCGCGATAGGTTTCCACCGGTGCGACGGACCCAAGCGAGGCCGCCAAGCCGCTGCGGATCGGGCGTGGTCATTTCGCGCGCCGACTAACGGCCGCTACGGGGTTTTGAGGAACACGTCGTTGAGGGTGACGGTTCGAAGGTTCCGCGAGCGGATGATGTCGATGAGTTGCGGATAGACGTGAGTGACGGGC
>Ga0182013_10008994_pt1 | contig 10623 bp, 8 predicted proteins | sample 612S2MmetaG_FD_120487 | JGI IMG/M metagenome (GOLD analysis project Ga0182013, IMG submission 120487) | Permafrost microbial communities from Stordalen Mire, Sweden - 612S2M metaG | ecosystem: Environmental > Terrestrial > Soil > Wetlands > Permafrost | place: Sweden: Stordalen | collected...
CCGGTCCGCGAGGTGCAGCGCTGGACTGGGACAGGGTTTGACGGGTAAGGCCCGTTGGACCTAAGTCCCAGGAAACACGGCCTGGGCTGAGCGGTGGCATTCATTTGCGCCGCAAGCGCCGCGGTGGAGCGCCGAGAGGCGAGCCCCCTCCGTATGTTCTTTGGTCTTGAAGAGCATACGGAGGGGGCGCCGCACCCGCAGGTGCGGTCTCTAAGTACGCGCCTGTCGGCGCTCCGCCTCCCTTCTTTTTTAGGGGAGGCACAAGGGAATGGCTTGCTGCGGCAAAACTCGGGTGCAGAGGCATCGCGAGAATGTGGAAGCTTGCGCGCGCTTCTTTTCCGTCATCCTGAGGCGGCCGCGCAGCGGCCCTCGAAGGAGACTTCCTCGGCGCCTCGGCCGCACCCTTCGAGGCTCGCTCCGCTCGCACCTCAGGGTGACGGAATGGACTGCCAGCTATTCTTTCTCCGGCTTCTCAAACGCCAGCCCGCGCACCACGGCGTCGTCGCCGAAGCGGGCGCGCAAGCTGTCGACGGCGTGTTCGGCGAGCTTGGCGCGGCCGTCGTCGATGAGGTCTTTGGGATCGGCTTCGGCGGCAGTGGCGAGCGCGCTCAAGCCCACCCCGAGCAGGCGAAATTTGGTGCCGTCGGCCTCGTGCTCAAGAAGGCCGCGGGCGGCTTGGAAAATGCGCTGCGCCAGTTGCGTCGGGTTATCGAGCGAGCGGGCGCGGGTACGGATCTTGAAGTCCGCGGTCTTTAGCTTCAGCGTCACGGTCGAGCCGGAAAATTCTTTTGCCTTGAGCCGCGCCGAAACGTCCTCCGCCATGCTCCAGAGAATGCGTTCGAGCGAACGGAAATCGGCGATGTCGCGTTCGAAGGTGGTTTCCGACGAAACGCTTTTGGTTTCGCGGTCGATCGAGACCTCGCGCGCGTCGATGCCGCGGGAGAGCTGCGACAGCCTTTTGCCTTCTTCGCCGTAGCGGCGCATCAGCTCGATTTCGGGCACGCGCTGCAGGTCCGAGATGTGGCGAAAGCCGTCGCGGGCGTAGCGCTCGGCGCCGACTTTGCCGACGCCGTAGATGAAGCTCACCGGCTTTGGTGCCAGGAACGCCGGGGCTTCGGCGGCGCCCAACACGGCAAAGCCGCGCGGCTTGTCGAGATCGGACGCGATCTTGGCGAGAAATTTGTTGCAGGAGAGCCCGATGGAGACGGTGATTTGAAGTTCTTTCTCAACGTCACTGGCAAACCGCGCCAGCGCCTTGGCGGGACTCATGCCGTGCAGGCGCGCGGTGCCGGTGAGATCGAGGAAGGCCTCGTCGATCGACAGCGGTTCGACCAGCGGGGTGAGGTCGCGCATCATCTTGCGCACCGCGCGGCCGGCTTTTGCGTATTTTTCCATATTGGGGCGGACCACTTTGGCCTGCGGACAAAGCCGCAAGGCCTCGAACATCGGCATCGCCGATTTCACGCCAAAAGTGCGGGCGATGTAGCAGCAGGTGGCGACGACGCCGCGCTTGCCGCCGCCGACGATCACGGGTTCGGCGGCAAGCGCAGGATTGTCGCGCTTTTCGATCGTGGCGTAGAAGGCGTCGCAATCGACATGCGCGATGGCAAGCGTGTCGAGCTCAGCGTGGCGCGCGAGCCGCGGCGAGTGGCACATCGCGCAGCGGGCGCTTTGCGGCGCTGTGTCGGTGAGGCAGTCGCGGCAGAAACATTTGCTCACGATAAAGCTCCCAGCATGATCCCGAAAAGTGGCCGCCGGTTTTCGGAAAAGATCATGCTCAAACAAAAACCTGGATGATGATCCTGTTCCAACGCATGAGTCATCATCTAGGGCAGGTCGCGTTCCCAGTGGCCACCGAGCGCGCGGCGGGCTTTTTCGATGCCGGCCGGATTGATGCCGGCGCTGTCGGCGAAAGCCACCAAGAGCGTCTCGTCGCTCAGCATATGGTCGAGGACGCCGGCAAGAAAGCGGGGTTCGCGCGCCGCATCGCGAAGGTTGCCGAGCTCAAGGCCGGTGGTGGAAAGAAAGCCGTTGAGCCGCGCCGGTTCCTCGGCGAGGAAGGCAAGTGCCTGTATCGCCAGCATTTCCGCCGCTTCTTGCGAGGCCATTGTAGGGGTTTTCATGCGCTTCTATTTGCCATTCCGTAACCAATCGGGACTAGCGTCGCGAGAGCCGTCCGTTGCAAATGACACACGCGATTCTCGCGGTTGCCGCCAGCATCGGGCCGGGGGCCGGCGAAGGGAATGGGGGGATGGCGAAAACCGTCCTGATTGTGGAAGACAACGAGCTCAATATGAAGCTCTTCCACGATCTGTTGGAAGCTCACGGCTACCCGACGGTCGGGACGCGCAACGGCATCGAGGCGCTCGATCTGGCGCGCAAGCACATGCCGGATCTGATCCTGATGGATATTCAATTGCCCGAAGTGTCCGGGCTCGAAGTCACCAAATGGCTCAAGGACGACCCGGACCTGCGGCACATCCCCGTGGTCGCGGTCACCGCTTTCGCCATGAAGGGCGACGAGGAGCGCATCCGCGAGGGCGGCTGCGAGGCCTATCTTTCCAAACCGATCTCGGTGGGCAAGTTCATCGAGACCATCCGTCATTTCCTCGGCAATCCTTAAAGGACTAAGCGAATGACCGCCCGCGTACTCGTCGTCGACGATGTGGCAGCCAATGTCAGGCTGCTCGATGCGCGGCTGTCGGCGGAGTATTTCGACGTCATCACCGCCATGAGCGGCAAGGAGGCGCTGGAGATCTGCGATCGCGCCGAATGCGACCTGGTGCTGCTCGACGTCATGATGCCGGACATGGACGGCTTCGAAGTGTGCCGGCGGCTCAAGAGCAATCCGGCCACCCACCACATTCCGGTGGTGATGGTCACGGCGCTCGACCAGCCGTCCGACAAAGTGCGGGGGCTGGAAGCCGGCGCCGACGATTTTCTGACCAAGCCGATCGGCGAACTGGCGCTGATCGCGCGCGTGCGCTCGCTGGCGCGGCTGAAGATGGTCACCGACGAATTGCGTATGCGGGTTCTCACTTCGCGCGAGATCGGCATCGAAGCGCCGGAGCGCGAGGCTGTCGCCGACACCGGCAAGAACGGCCGCGTGCTGATCGTCGACGATCGCCCGTCGTCCTACGAGCGCATCGCCGCGATGCTGGGCAAAGAGCAAGAGGTCGAAGTCAATCCCGATCCGACCCAGGCGGTGTTCCACGCCGCCGACGGCAATTTCGATCTGTTGATCGTGTCGCTCGGCTTGGAGCATTACGACGCGCTGCGGCTATGCAGCCAGGTGCGCTCGCTCGACCGCACCCGCAACCTGCCGATCCTCGCCATCACCGAGCCCGACAACACGGCGCGCATGCTGCGCGGGCTCGAAATCGGCGTGAACGATTTTCTGATCCGTCCGATCGACAAGAACGAGCTGTTGGCGCGGGTGCGCAGCCAGGTGCGCAAGCGCCGTTACACCGAGCGGCTGCGCGACAACGTCCAGCAGTCGATCGAGATGGCGATCACCGATGCGCTGACCAATTTGTTCAATCGCCGTTATATGGAAAGCCATCTCGGCACGCTGCTCGAACAGGCGGTCGCGCGCGGCAAGCCGCTGTCCGCGCTCCTGATCGACATCGACTTTTTCAAAGCGATCAACGACACCTACGGCCACGACGCCGGCGACGACGTGTTGCGCGACTTCGCGCTGCGCATCAAACGCTCGATCCGCGGCATCGATCTCGCCTGCCGCTATGGTGGCGAGGAATTCGTCATCGTCATGCCGGAGACCGACATGGCGGTGGCCGCCATGGTGGCGGAGCGGCTGCGCCGGCGCATTGCCGCGGAACCGTTTGCGATTCAGCAGGGCACCCGCCACGTGCCGGTGACGATCTCGATCGGGATCGCGGCCTTGCGCGGCCCCGACGACACCGCGGCGAGCCTGCTCAAGCGCGCCGACCAGGCGCTCTACCGCGCCAAGCGCGACGGCCGCAACCGCGTGGTGCCCGACGCCGCGTAAGACGCGTTCGGCCAAGCGCGCGTTGGCCAAATAAAAAGGGCGCCCGCGGGCGCCCGGTTCTTCCGTGCCTTGGGCGGGAGCCTTACTTGATCTTGGATTCGCGGAATTCGACGTGCTTTTTCGCCACCGGATCGTATTTCTTCTTGGTCAGCTTGTCGGTCATGGTGCGCGAATTCTTGTAGGTCACGTAGTAAAATCCGGTATCGGCGCTGGATACCAGTTTGACCTTGATCGTGGTGTTTTTGGCCATAATTGGACCTCGGTATTAAGGGGCGGCATTCGAAGTTGGCCGCAACCTAGTCGCCGGCCCTCGAATGTCAAGGAAGAGAGGCGTTGTCACAGGATTTCGCGCACGAAACGCTTGTGCAGCATGCGGTAGAGCGGCACCGGGTGGTCGTGACTCATGCCGGCCGCGATACGGTCCTGCAGCTCTTCGAGGACCACCGCGGTAATGCCCGGCATATCGAGCTTTTGGGCCTCGTCAAGCGGCAGCCAGACGAGTTCCACCAGCTCCTTGTCGGGGCCGACGAAGCCGTCCTCGCGCCGCGCGATCGCGGATACATCGGCGGCAAAAAAGCGGCTGTCGAAGCGCAGCGGCCGTTTCGGCGGGGTAATGGCGCGGGCGACGAAATGGACCGCGCTCAAATCCGGCACGATGCCGGCTTTGGCGAAGGCGTCCCAAGCGCCGGGCGGCACGGTCATAGTGCCGGCGGCGGGAACACCGAGCATCAGCCCGGTTTCCTCGTAAGTCTCGCGCAGCGCGGCAAGCGCGTAACCGGCGGCTTTGGCGAGGCTCGGCCGTTTGACCAGTCGCATCAGACGATCCGCGTCGGTCGGATGCAGCGCGGCCGATACCGCCATCAGCCGGTCCTCGGGCTCGATGCGGCCGCCGGGAAACACGAATTTGCCCGGCATGAAACGCAAGTTCTGGTGACGCCGGCCGAGCAGGACCTTTGGCACCGTTTCGGCGCGATCGATCAAGATCAGCGTTGCGGAATCGCGCGGCCTCAAGTTGGGAAAACTCTGGTCGCGAATGGTACGCGTCAAGCGGTCGGCCCGATCGGCCGCCGTGCCACCCGCTCGCACGCTCGAAATATCGTCGTTCATGAATCCAAGTCTCGTGACTCTAAGTCTCGTTATTCGATCAGTGGCGCTGATCAGCGGCGTCGTTTGCGCGGTCGTTCTTTGCGCGATTTTTGCTTTGGCGCAAATTTCGGGTGCTGTCGGGGTTGCGTGCCTTTCGGCGCGGTACCGTCATTGGTACTGGATTGGCCGACGAGCTTGAAACGCAGGGCGCCGGCGACCGGTGCCGCTTCGACCAATTCGACGGTGACCGGGTCGCCGAGCCGGTGCGTCACCGAGCGGCCGACAAAGGCCCGGCCGGCTTCGTTGAAGCGGAAATACTCGTCGCCGATCAGGCGCGCCGGAATAAAACCATCGGCGCCTGTCTCGTCGAGCTCGACGAACAAGCCGGCCCGTGTGACGCCGGAAATATGGCCGTCGAATTTGGCGCCGATGCGGTCGGCCAGAAAATGCGCGATCAGCCGGTCCGCGGTCTCGCGCTCGGCCTTCATGGCGCGACGTTCGGTGGCGGAAATGGTGGCGGCGATCTCGCCGAGCGTCGGCGCGTCGGTGCCGTCGGGCAGCCCGTCCGGCCCGAGTTTTCCGGCGCGGATCAAGGCGCGATGGACGACAAGGTCGGCATAGCGCCGGATCGGAGAGGTGAAGTGCGCATAACGGCGCAGATTGAGGCCGAAGTGACCGTAATTCTCCGCCGAATATTCGGCTTGCGCTTGAGTGCGCAGCACGACCTCGTTGACCAGCCGCTCGACGTCGCGGCCTTTGACCCGAGCCAAAATTTTGTTGAAACCGTCCGGCCGCAGCACACCGCCTTTCGGCAGGGAAATGTCGAGCGTCGCCAAGAATTCCCGCAGTGCATTGAGCTTTTCGGCCGACGGCTCATCATGCACGCGGTAGATCAGCGGCACGTGCGCCCGCTCGCAGCTTTCGGCGGCGGCGACGTTGGCAAGGATCATGAATTCCTCGATCAGCCGGTGCGCCTCCAGCCGCAGCGGCATGACCACGCGATCGACAGTGCCGTCGGATTTCAGCACGATCTTGCGTTCCGGGATGTCGAGATCGAGCGGTCCGCGCTCGTCGCGCGCGCGCAGCATAGTGCGATAGGCGGCGTAGAGCGGTTCGAGGATCGGTTTGGCGATCGGCTCGGTGACTTCGTCGGTCCGGCCGGTAACGCCGAGCTGCGCCTGCTCGTAATGCAGCCGCGCGGCGGAGCGGATCAGTACGCGGTGAAACGTGTGCGAACGCTTGCGGCCGTCGGCACCGATCGTCATGCGCACGGCAAGCGCGGGGCGGACCTCGTGCGGCCGCAGCGAGCACAAATCGTTGGAAATACGCTCCGGCAGCATCGGCACCACGCGATCGGGAAAATACACCGAGTTGCCGCGGCGGATCGCCTCGCGGTCGAGCGCCGAGCCGGGCCGCACATAATGCGCTACGTCGGCAATGGCGACGCTGACCAGGTGGCCGCCGCGGTTGTTCGGATCGGGGTCGGGCACCGCATGCACGGCATCGTCGTGATCTTTGGCGTCGGGCGGATCGATGGTGACAAACGGAATGTCGCGCCAGTCTTCGCGCCACTCTTCGCGGCCCGCCGCCGCGATCGGCCGCACGGCTTCGGCCTCGTCAAGCACGGCGCGCGCAAAGACGTTCGGAATATCGTGGGCATGGATCGCGATCAGACTGACGGCGCGTTCGTTCTTGAGCGAACCGAGCCGCTCGACCACGGTGCCGGCGGTCAGGCCAAGCCGGCCGTGGCGCGCCACTTCGACCGCAACCAGATCGCCGTCGACTGCTCCTGCCGTCGCGCCGGGAGCGATGTTCAGTTCGCGGCCAAGCTGTTTTTTGTCGATCGGAACGAGCCGCCCGCCGCCGTTAGGCAGGCTGCGGAAGATGCCGAGCGAGCGGTGCTTGGCACGATCGATGAGCTTGATGACGCGGCCGGTCGTCTCCTCATCGCTCGTCGTCTCGATACGGATCAGCGCGCGGTCACCGACGCCGGGAACTTCGCCGGGCCGGGCGCGACGCGGGGTAATGACGCTGATGACGGGAGGGGCGCCGTGCGCCTGCTCGTCCCACTCGGTCGGCCGCGCCAGAAGCTCGCCGTCGCTGTCGCGGCCGGTGATGTCGGCGAGGACCACGGGCGGCAGGGTGCCGGCGTGATGCAGTCGTTTGTGCTGGCGATCGATGCGGCCTTCGTCGGCCAGTTCACGCAGCATTCGGTTGAGCGTAGCCCGATCCGCATTCTTGGCGCCGAAAGCGCGCGCGATCTCGCGCGTGCCGATATTGCCGCTGTGTTCGCGGATGAACGCAACCAGCTCCTCGCGCGAGGGCAGACGTTTCATAGGCCACACACCAGCCCCGTTTGGGGCCGCCGTCTTGGCCAGTGGCCCGTGAGAGAGCGATTATTCGGCAGCTTGGCTTTTCTTGCGTGAAGGTTTCTGGGAGACGGGCGGCTTGGCGGCTCGCGGAGCCGGCCTCTTGGAAGACGCTTTGACGTGCCGCGCCGTGCCCGGCGACGGCCGCTTGGCCTTGCGGGGGCGGGCGTGCGGCGCAGGCCCGTTGCGCTCGGCCCTCGCATCGATCAGCGCCACCGCCTCTTCGAGGGTGACGGTCTCCGGCGTCTTGTCGGCCGGCAGTGTGGCATTGACACCGTCATGGCTGACATAAGGACCATAGCGGCCCTTCTTTGCCACGATCGGCCCCCCCTTGTTCGGGTGTTCGCCGAGCGCACGGCCTGGATCGGCGCCGAAGCGGCCCTTGCGCGGCCCCTTAGCGATCTTCTCGGCAATCAGGGTCACCGCCCGATTGAGTCCGATGGCGAAGACCTCTTCGTCGGATTCGAGATTGGCGTAGGTCTTGCCGTGCTGCACATAGGGCCCGTAACGGCCAATGCCGGCGCGGATCATTTCGCCGTCTTCCGGATGCGGTCCGACGTCGCGCGGCAGCGAGAGGAGCGAGATGGCGCGGGCGAGATCGATATCTTCGGGCGATACGCCCTTCGGTAGGCCGGCGCGTTTCGGCTTTTCGGCGTCCTTCACCGTTTCGCCGAGCTGCAAATACGGACCGAAGCGGCCGCTGCGCAGCGTGATGTCGAGGCCGGTGACGGGGTCCTCGCCGAGCTTCTTGGTGCCGATATCGGCGGAGCCGTCCGCCGGCGCTGACAGCGCACGCGTATAGCGGCATTCGGGATAGTTCGAGCAGCCGATAAAGGGGCCGAATTTGCTTAGCTTCAGCGACAGCCGGCCCTGGCTGCAAGTCGGACAGACGCGGGGATCGGTACCGTCTTCGCGCGGCGGATACAGATGCTGCGACAAGAGCGCATCGAGCGCGTCGATGACCGCGGAGATTTTCAGATCCTTGGTCCCGTCGATAGCGCCGATGAAGTCGCGCCAGAAATCGCGCAGCACGTCGCGCCACGCCACTTCCGAGTTGGAGATCAGATCGAGCTGATCCTCAAGGCCCGCAGTGAAGTCGTATTCAACGTACTTGGCAAAAAAGCTTTCGAGGAAGGCAACGACGATGCGCCCGCGATCCTCCGGATAAAGCCGCCTCTTGTCGAGCCGCACGTATTTGCGGTCCTTGAGCACTTGCAAGATCGACGCATAGGTCGACGGCCGGCCGATACCGAGCTCTTCGAGACGCTTGACCAGCGACGCTTCGGAGTAACGTGGCGGCGGCTCGGTGAAATGCTGATCGGCGGCGATCGCGCGCTTGGTCAGCGGCTCGCCCGCGCTCATCGGCGGCAGCCGGCGCGCTTCCTCATCCTCGGGGTCTTCGTCGCGGCCTTCCTGATAGAGCGTCAGAAAGCCGTCGAACTTCACCACCGTACCGGTCGCGCGCAGGTCGAGGAGGCGTGCCGCGACTTTGGCGGAAATATCGACCGTGGTGCGCTCGAGCTCGGCCGATTCCATCTGACTTGCCACGGTGCGCAGCCAAATCAGCTCGTAGAGCTTGGCCTGATCGGCGTCGAGAAAACTCTTGGTGTCGCGCGGTCGGCGCGACAGCTCGGTCGGCCGGATGGCCTCGTGGGCTTCCTGCGCATTCTTGGCTTTGGTTTCGTAGCGGCGCGGTACTCCCGGCACATAGTTGCGACCGTAATCCGCTTCGATCACGCTGCGCACCGCGGTGATCGCCTCTTCGGCGATCTGCACCCCGTCGGTGCGCATATAAGTAATAAGGCCGATCGTCTCGCCGCCAATGTCGACGCCCTCGTAGAGCCGTTGCGCCACCCGCATGGTGTGCGCGGGCGCGAAGCCAAGCTTGCGGCTCGCCTCTTGCTGCAAGGTCGATGTCGTGAACGGCGGGTAAGGATTCCGTTTGACCGGTTTTGCCTCAACGGACTCCACTGTGAAGGACGCGGTCTCAAGCGCCAGTTTGAAAGCTTCGGCTTCAGCTCCCGAGCCGATGTCGAGGCGTTGCAGTTTTTTTCCGTCCGCGCCGACCAGGCGTGCTTCAAACGTTTCCTGGCGTGGCGTTGCCAACGTGGCGACCAGTGACCAGTATTCCTGGTGGATAAATTTTTCGATTTCGAGTTCGCGGTCGGCAACGAGCCGCAGCGCCACCGACTGCACGCGGCCGGCCGAACGGGCTCCCGGCAGCTTGCGCCACAGCACTGGCGACAGCGTGAAACCCACCAGGTAATCGAGCGCGCGGCGCGCTAGATAGGCGTCGACCAGCGCCTGGTCGATGGCGCGCGGATGTTTCATCGCTTCGGTCACCGCTTGCTTGGTGATGGCGTTGAACACCACGCGCTCGACCGGCTGGTCGGTGAGCGCCTTCTTTTCCCTAAGCACCTGCAGCACATGCCAGGAGATCGCCTCGCCCTCGCGGTCGGGGTCGGTGGCGAGAATGAGCTTGTCGGCACCTTTGACGGCCCGGGCAATGTCGTTGAGCCGCTTCTGCGCCTTGGGGTCGACTTCCCACAGCATGTGGAAATTGGCGTCCGGATCGACCGAGCCGCTCTTGGCCGGCAGGTCGCGCACATGGCCGAACGAGGCCATGACTTCATAGCCCCGGCCCAGATATTTGTTGATCGTTTTCGCCTTCGCGGGCGATTCCACCAGCACTAGATCCATGGTAACCCAATGATTTAACGGCCATTTCGCCTAGCGGCGAGGTGCTTTGAGGCGGTCTGGCCGCCGGGAACATGGGTAATGCAACCCCGCCTGTCAAATCGTTACTGGCGGAACACGGCAGCGCGATAACGGCAAAATAGCTCAAACCGCCGTAAACCGGCGCCACTCAAAGCTACAACCAATGAGTGTTGCTTGTAATAGATTATCGTTATTGTATATAGTCGGTTGGACGCCGGCTACTCTGCCGGCCTTGCCGGGCCAAGCGATCCGTCGCAATGCCGCGAAGACAATTTATGCCCGACCGGGACGACAGCGACCGAGCGAATGGCAAGGAAGCGGCGGATTCGGTCGCCACTTACATCGCCTCGATGAGCGACGAACTCGCCAAGCTTGCCCGGCGCAATGGTCTCGATACGCTCAGTTACATTCTGGAAATGGCGCGGCTCGAAGCCGATCAAA
>Ga0182013_10009001_pt1 | contig 10612 bp, 8 predicted proteins | sample 612S2MmetaG_FD_120487 | JGI IMG/M metagenome (GOLD analysis project Ga0182013, IMG submission 120487) | Permafrost microbial communities from Stordalen Mire, Sweden - 612S2M metaG | ecosystem: Environmental > Terrestrial > Soil > Wetlands > Permafrost | place: Sweden: Stordalen | collected...
GGCCGAAGAGCGCAAGGAAACCTACCGCCGACGAGACCGAGAAATTGGTGTGCGTGAGAAACAGCGCCAGCGGCCCGCCGATCGACGCCATCACCACGCTGACCAGGATCACCATGGCCCACTTGGCCGAGCGGAACATGGTGTACAAAATCAGAAAAATCGCCAGCACGGTGATGGGAACAATCAGGGCCATGCGTTTGTTGGCGCGCTTCTGGCTCTCGTATTCGCCGGCCCATTCCAGGTGGTAGCCAGTGGGCAACTGCACATTGTGCTCCACCTTGGAAATCGCTTCCTCGACTGTCGAGCCGAGGTCGCGGTTCCGCACTGAATACTTGATGGCGATGTAGCGCTGGCCTGACTCGCGGTTGATCTGTTCCGCGCCATCGTCGGTGGATGTGGTGGTCAGTTGCTCGAGTGAAACGCGTTCGCCGGAGGGCGAGAGCAGGCGCACCTTCTCAATGGCCTCGCGCGTGTCACGATACTGTTGCTGATAGCGTAGCGTTACGTCGAAGCGCGCCTCGCCCTGCTGCACCTGGGTCAGAGCATTGGCGCCCACAGCGGTCTGCAACGCGTCTTGCACGTCGGCCACATTGATGCCATAGCGGCCGGCTGCCTTGCGATTTACCTGAAGATTGAGATTCGGCTGGCCGACGATGCGGAAGATGCCGAGATCGCCGACTCCTTGAACGGAGGCCATTTGCGCCTGGATCTTGTCGGCGGTCTCTTCCAGCTTGCGCAGATCGTCGCCGTAGAGCTTCACGGCGAGTTCGCCTTTGACGCCGGATACGGCTTCCTCCATGTTGTCGGAGATGGGCTGAGAGTAATTCCAGATGACGCCGGGAAACTTGCTCAACTCCTTGTCCATGGCGGCGATCAGCTCTTCCTTGTCGCGGTGGAAGACGGGCCGCCAGTCTTCTTTCCGCTTCAGGTCGACAAAATATTCCGTATTAAAAAAGCCCGCGGTGTCGGTGCCGTCGTCTGGGCGGCCGGTCTGGCTCACCACCTGAGTTACTTCGGGAAACGAGGCCATGACCAGCCGCGCTTTGTTGGTGAAGTCGATGCTTGCGGTGGGGCCTTCGCTGGGCGGCAACGTGCCACGCACCCAGATGGAGCCTTCATCCAGATGCGGCAAGAACTCCGAGCCGATGGGCCCGCCAACGGTGAGATAAATGGCGATGAGGAACAGAACGGTGGAGATGCCCACTGTTGTCCGCCGATGCACAATCGCAGCCCGCACGGCAACCCGATAGTGCTGGATCAGCCATTTCATGATCGGGTTCTGCCATTCTTTCGCGCCCTTGGGAAATAGCAGGCTGGCCATAACCGGAGCAATGACGACGGCAAACAGCAGCGCCCCCAACAGCGCAAATGTCACCGTCCACGCCATGGGCTTGAACAACCGGCCCTCTACCGCCTGAAGCGTGAAGATGGGCAGGTAGGAGGCGATGATAATGGCGCGCGCGAAGAACACAGGCCGCAAAACTTCGTGCGACGCCTCACGAATCCTCTGCCCGGCGGTGCGCGTGTCGTCCTTCTCCGAGAGGTGGCGAACAATGTTCTCGATCATCACCACCGAGCCATCCACGACCATTCCAAAATCCAGCGCGCCCAGCGAAAGCAGGTTGGCCGGAATGTGGCTCAGGTCAAGGCAAATGGCCGCGAACATCAGCGCGAACGGAATGGTGAGCGTAACAATGATCGCGCCGCGCACGTTGCCCAGAAACAGAAAAAGAATGATCGCGACCAGGATCATCCCTTCGGTCAGGTTGTGCTCCACGGTCTCAACCGTGAATTTCACCAGATCGGAGCGGTCGAGAAACGGCACTACCTTCACGCCTTTGGGCAGAATGCCGTGATTCAGCTTCTCCACTTCCGCGTGAATGCCCTCCAGCACCGGGTCGGAGTCGTCGCCCTTTTGCAGCAGCACGATCCCTTCCACCGTGTCGGGATTGTCGACGATCTTGCTGTTTCCGGAACTGTCGATGGTGTGCCAGGCACGGCCGATCTGACCCAGGCGTATCTTCGCGCCCTGGGTTACGGTGGCGATGTCCTTGATCGAAATTGCCGCACCGTTCTGCGTCTTCACCACCGTGTCTTCAATATCCTGGACGCTGGTGTAGAGGCCCTTGGATTGCACGTTGATCTGCTGCGCGCCCTGCTCGATAAAGCTGCCGCCGCCGTTGGTGTTGTTGTTGGCGATCTGCTGCTCCACCTGGGTGATCGACAAGCCGTAAGAGACCAGCTTCTCCGGGTCCAGCTTGATCTGGTATTCTTTGGTCGGGCCCCCGAAGCTCGATACATCGACCACGCCCTTGACGCCCTTGAAGGACTTCTCCAGCAGCCAGTCCTCGAGCGACTTTTTCTCCATCACGTCGTAAGCCGGGTTGGTGCTTTCCAGGGTGTACCAGTAGATCTGGCCTACGGGGCTCCAGTCCGTTCCCATCTGCGGAGTGAGGTTGGCGGGCAGGCTCACCTGGCTTAGCCGCTCCAGCACATGCTCGCGGTTTACGTCGCTCTTTGAGTCGTCGTCGAAGACGAGCATCAGGCTCGAAAGCCCGGCCAGCGTGGTGGAGCGCAGATGCGTCAGGTGCGGAATGCCCGCCATCTGAATTTCCACCGGGATTGTGACCTGGCGCTCGATCTCCTCGGCGCTGCGGCCCGGCCACTGGGTAATGATCTGCACGTAGTTGTTGGCGACATCCGGATACGCCTCAATGGGCAGGGCGCGGAAGGAAATAATGCCCCACGCCGTCAGCACCAGCATCCCGCCCAATACCAGCCAGCGACTCTTCAGTGCGAAATCTACGAGTGCTCGAATCAAAGCGGGGGGGTCCTGAGGTCCACGGAAAGGATACTAATGCCGGAGCTTTAGGGCAAGAAACCCAGCCCTCTCTCTACATTAGACGCTGGAGGTTTGGGGGCGATGAATATGCAGCGTGATTTATGCTGGGAAAGCGCTGGAGGTGGAACAAATGAGTATTGCCGCAGTTACGCCGGAAATCCGTACCCACGAAGAGAAACTGGACCTGCTTGCTCAAGTTGCGGTGCGGGTTGGGCTGGGCCTGAGGGCTGGGCAGGAACTGGTGATGACAGCCTCGCTGGACGCGTTGCCGCTGGCGCGCCGCATCACGGAACAGGCGTACCGTGCCGGCGCTTCGCTGGTGACCACGCTCTACAGTGACGATGAGGCGGCGTTGATGCGCTATCACTTCGCGCCGGACGAGAGTTTCGATCGCGCGGCCAAGTGGCTGTACGACGGAATGGGCGCGGCATTCAAGAGCGGGGCGGCGCGGCTGGCAATCGCGGGCGGGAATCCGGGGCTGCTCTCCAATGAAGATGGCGAGAAAGTCGGGAGGGCCAATCGCGCTGTGTCGCAGGCTTATCGGCCGGCGCTCGAGTTGATTACGCGGCATGAGATCAATTGGACCATTGTGGCGAGTGCTACTCCAGCATGGGCCGCGGCGACGTTTCCCGAAGATGCTCCCGAGGTGGGGCTGGCGAAGCTGTGGGAGGCGATCTTCCAGACGACGCGGATCAATGGCGAAGATCCAGTGGCGGCGTGGAAGTCGCACGATGCAGGCTTGCACAAGCGTGCGGAGCGCTTGAATGAGAAGCGCTATGCGGCGTTGCAATATCGAGGACCCGGAACGGATTTTCGTCTTGGGCTTGCCGACGATCATCTTTGGATGGGCGGGGGAACGACGGCAGGAAACGGGCTTTATTGCATTCCCAATATGCCTACGGAAGAAGTCTTCACAACTCCGCACAAGGCCCGCGCGGATGGCACGGTAACGGCCACCAAGCCGCTCTCGCACCAGGGCACGATGATCGAAGGCATTCATGTTCGCTTTGAAAAAGGGCAGATCGTGGAGATGCGCGCAAGCAAAGGCCAGGAGGTGTTGCAGAGACTGATCGACACCGACGACGGCGCGCGGCGATTGGGAGAGGTGGCGCTGGTGCCGCACTCGTCGCCCATTGCGGCCAGCGGGATGCTCTTCCTGAACACGCTGTTCGATGAGAATGCCGCGTCGCATATCGCGCTGGGCCAGGCTTACACTTCGTGCCTGCGCGATGGAGACAAGCTGACTCCCGAAGAACTGGCGGCAAAAGGCGCGAACGACAGCCTCATTCATGTGGACTGGATGATTGGTTCAGGCGAGCTGGACATTGATGGCATTACCTTTGACGATGTCGCCGAACCGCTGATGCGCGGCGGGGAGTGGGTTTAAAGACCTGACCAATAGCGTCCTCTCGCAAAGCACCCCGCAGGGGCTAAACAGGCTGCGGAAAAACTCGATGGTTCGGGTGAAATTGGAAGAAAGCATCCCGCAGGGGCTAAAGCCCACATTTATTTTCAGCTATTTGCGGCACGACTGAAGTCATGCCCTGTTACAGAGCCGTCGAAAATCCCGGCCGAATTGAGTTTTTCCGCAGCCTGTAAAGCCCACCGTTATTTTGAGCTTTTTGCGGCACGACTGAATTCATGCCCTGACACAAAGCTGGTTTATAAAAAACGCTCCGGTGTGGTGCAACCCGAAAACCGTCATCTGTAACCTGTCAACTCATGGCCCATCTTTGTCCGCGCTCACCAGCTCTGCCTTCCGCACTTTCACTACCGTGCTCACGCCCATCCATTTCCGCAACTGCCGCTGTGCCGGCTTCTCCACCGCATAAAGCGCCAGCAGCGCCAGCCCAATGAGCAGAACGTAGCTGATCCACGGGTCAAACCGGATCAGGCCGGTGCGCTCCAGGATATGCGAGTCGTGAATCATGTTCCACAGATTGAAATGCAGCAGGTAAAGGCAATAGCTCGCTTCGCCCACGAATACCAGCGGACGCCATCCCATGGCGTGGGCCAGCGGGTTGTTGCCCGCGAGCCCGAGAATGATGCAGCCGAACAGCGGCATCAACAGGCCATCGTGAACAATTGCATACGGAATCAGCGGCCCCAGCGTAAGAATGCCAAATGTCGCGGCGAAGCCGAATACACCGAGAATCAGTCGAAGGCGGCTGGTGCGCCCAATCAGTTCATCGAGGTTGGCCAGCATCACTCCGAAAACAAAGCTGGCAAGGTGCGGCAGCGGCGTAAACTTCAGAGCTTGCAGCCACGGCCCCGTACTCCACCGGTCGGGGTGAGCAATGCCGTCTGGGTTGAAGACGATGTAGAGCAGGCCGGGAACCATCCCCAGGCACCACACTGCGGCCATCTTTACCAGGTAGGGCGCTGCGCGATCCGGGCGCTTGCCCTTGGCCAGCCAGGGGAAGGCGACGTAATAGGCTGACTCTGCCGACATGGTCCACGCAGGCGTGTTCAGGAAGGTCGCGATCTCCGGAATCCAGCCCTGCATGAGCAGCGGTGAGAGAATCATGCCAGTCCAGAACATCCGATGCGAGTGCATCGCATATTCTCCCGCGACCATGCGCCAGCTCAGCAGCAGGCTCAGCAGATAGACGGGATAGAGCCGCGTGAATCGCGCCTCCCAGAACCGGCCCTTATCGAGTTCTCCCGCGCGCGCCCGGCCTGCGTAGTTATATGCCAGCACAAATCCCGACAGCAGGATGAAGAAGCTGACCGAGGCGTAGCCGGCGTTCACCACCGGCGCCAGCCAGCCAAACCAGTTTGGATTGGAAAAATGGAAAAAGACGATGTTGATTGCCGCGAAGGTGCGCAGGCCCGTCAGTCCATTCAGCCGTGCTGGCTTGTGCTCATCCATTGGCAGTTAGACGCCCCCAGGCGGTTGCCTGGTACAGCCGCGTAAGACTAGAGCTCTAGCACAGCCGCTGTTCCCTATTCCCTATTCCCTGTTCTTACGCCGTCACCAGCGATCCCACTTTTTCTCCCATCACGACGCGCCGGATATTCCCCGGCTGGTTCATGTTGAAGATGATCATGGGGAGGTTGTTGTCTTTGCACAGGCTCACCGCGGTCAGGTCCATCACCTTCAGGCCCTGGCGCAGGATCTCCATGTAAGTAATCTGGTCGTACTTCACGGCATCTTTGTTCAGCACCGGGTCAGAACTGTAAACGCCCTCCACTTTGGTAGCCTTCAGCAGCACGTCGGCCTTGATCTCCATGGCGCGCAGGCTGGCGGCCGTGTCAGAAGAGAAGAACGGGTTGCCGATGCCGGCGGCGAAGATGACCACGCGGCCTTTTTCCAGATGGCGGACAGCGCGGCGGCGAATATACGGCTCCGCCACCTGGTTCATGAAAACCGCGCTCATCACGCGGCACTGCACGCCGCGTCGCTCAATGGCGTCCTGCATGGCGATGGCGTTGATCACCGTCGACAACATGCCCATGTTGTCCGCGCTTACGCGGTCCATTTCCTTGGCCTGCTCGGCTACGCCGCGGAAGATGTTGCCGCCGCCCACCACCACGCCGATTTCCACGCCCAATGCGTGTATGTCGACAATTTCGTCGGTAATCGCTGTCACTTTGTCGGCATCCAGGCCGAAACCGCGCGGGCCAGCCAACACTTCACCGGAAAGCTTGAGGACAATGCGTTTGTACATGCTTTTCCGAGTATCGCATACCGGACGTTGCCTTGGTTTCACGCCTTTGAAGCTGGTAACGTTACGTTCTCACAGGCGGCTTTTGGTGCGCCCGGACAGTCTCAATTTGTAACCTTGTGACTTTAGTTACATCTCTTGGTAATTGAGGCTGGCGCCCAAGGCCATTCAAGGGTATGCTCGCTCCAGAGGAGTCGCCCATGAGCCGATCCGGCCAATTCGCTTCGCTTGTGCAACGTCGTGGCCGGGGGAGCGTGTTGGTGGTGGCATTCCTGGTTTGCGCTGGGTTGACGCCGCTGCTCCGGGCACAGAGTTCGGTCCTGGCGACAAGCCAGACCACAGCCGTAACGCTGCCTGACAATCCGCTGTCCGCCGCGACGCCTGCCAACTCATTTGCTGCCAACTCTTTCCAAGGTAGTCGTCCGATATTCGATCCTTTCAAGCCCCGGCCTAAATTCGGAATCTCTTCCGGCTCCACAGAGGGCGGCACGGGATCTAACAGCAATGCAGGCGGCTTTCGCTTCAGCGCTCGGGGGGCTGGCGGCTTGAGTCAGTTCGGCACCGCAAGCTTGGGTGGACGCCAAGGGAATCTGGCGACATTTTTCCCGGTGGACGGCTTTGCGACCAGCCCGGCAGTTGGCGTGAATGGGACTTTTGGCAACAGTCCAGGCACACTGCAATCGCTCAGCCAACTGATGCGCGCCAACCTCCGCGCGCCGCTCGGCTCATCCCCAGCCGCATTCCGGCTCTCGTACCAGCAGAGTTTGGGATCGATTGGCTATTCCCCAGTGACCGATTTCAGCCACATCCTTGCCACAGGCATGTTTACCAGTTCTGACCTGGGAAACGGCATGTTTCTTTCCGCCGGAACTGGCTCCGGTCGTCATTCCATGGCGGGTGATCCGGCTGCGTCCCTGGGAAACGGCTCAGGGGCGCCCAAGCATTCGGGGCCTTCCGTGGCGATCAAGCTGTCTTTTTAGAGCGGTTTCTCTCGTCATCAGCTCGGCCTAAGCGAGAGTTCCGAGAAGCACAGCGGCCTTTGGGACTTCGCGCACGCCCCAGCCAAATAAGGAAGACCCAGAGCTTGCACCCTGGGCCGAGGAAAACACGGTTAACCACTCTGAAAGAACTACGAGCGCAGACCGGTCTTGCGGAGAGTCATGCCCACCAGTCCCACCAGGCCGGAACCCAGAAGCAGCAGACTGCCGGGCTCGGGAACAGGGGAGTTGGTCGCGGGAGTCACGTCGATATTGTCGAATTGATAGGCAGTATCCTGCGATCCGAAATACCCTAAATTCGATCCTTGCGCGAACGAGACGTTGACCACGTTTGAAAAGCCGCTGAAGTCGAAGGTTTGCAGGGAGTCTGGCGAGTCGCTGACGGTGAAGGTCTGGGAGATGGTGGAGTTGTTGGCGAATGTGCCGATGAAAGTCACCTCGAATGTCCCGGCGCCGCCGACAATCACTGGTGCGAGGCCGATGGAGTTCATGGTAAACGCTGCATTTCCAGCATCGGTGATCGAGTCGGCGCCCCCCGAGTAGTAATCGAATAGAGAGGTATCGGCGGGGTTCTGGCTGGGCAGACTCGGACTCGAGGCCTGCCATGTGTAAAAATCGCCCGCAACGGTGAAGCCCTGCTGGGTAATGCTGGTCCCCGCGTAGTGCCAACTGTTGCCGGCCTGAGAAAGGGAACTGAAGTTAATGTCCACTGGGCCGGCAAAGGCAGCCAGCGGGGATGCCACGACGGCTGCCAAAAGGCCCCTGACAGCGATTCTTGTAATCGACATTCGATCCTCCTTGGTGCGGTTGCAATCCCGGAGCCAGCCCCGGGACCGGGGGTTAGATGAAGCCTCGCAGCGTCCCTGCATCACAACACGCATGTACTTGACGCAATGGGTAACCGCCAGGCCGAAGAGCATTTCCGCATTCTATTGGAGATAGCGTCAGGCGAAGAGAAAGTGCCTCAAAAAAGTGTTGAACGAGACCGAGGGTGAGAAATGCGGATCAGGCGCAAAAGCGGTTCTCAGAACGCTGTCTGTGACTGTTATTCGTCGTTCCTGGGGGGGTAAGACAAATATCCGCGGCTGATCTAAGCGTTACAAAGCAATTGAGAAACCACTTCCAATCATTTAAAAGCAAAGATCTTACACCGACCCTTCCCGATGAGTGCGCAAGATTTTGCAGCGATCGTGGAGGATTGTTTCCGCTTGTTCGCTGGGTTTGCATCCATGAGGATTGCCGGGCGCCCCTCCTCGACGCATCGCTATTTCTCTCGAAACGAACAAAGGCCCGGAGCCAAAGCTCCGGGCCTTTCCTGTTCCTTAGTCGCTAGGTCCCTAGTCCCTGCTGTCAGCTATTCCGCGACTTCGACAGCCTTGGTTGTGGCCACGGTCCAGTCGGGGGCGCCTACCTTGAAGCGGGCAAAGCGCCGCACCGTGATGTTCTCGCCCAGCTTGCCGACTTTGGTGGCGATCAGTTCCTTGATGCTGATGCCCTGGTCCTTGATGAAGGGCTGCTCGAGAAGGCAGACTTCTTCGTAGAACTTGGCCATCTTGCCGTCAAGGATGCGCTCAATTACCGCGGGCGGCTTGCCGGTGGCGGCAGCCTGGGCGCGATAGATTTCTTTCTCGCGCTCGAGATCGTCAACCGTCACGTCTTCCGGCTTCACGTAGCGCGGATCGCTGGCTGCGATGTGCATGGCGATGTCCTTGAGCAGCTCCTGGAAGTCATCGGTGCGGGCCACGAAATCGCTCTCGCAGTTCAATTCGATGAGCACGCCAATCTTGCCGCCGGCGTGGATGTATGTCCCCACGGCGCCCTCGTTGGTGCTGCGTGCAGCCTTCTTCTGCGCCGAGGCCATGCCGCGCTTGCGCAGCACGACAAAGGCTTCTTCCATTTGTCCCTTGGTCTCTTGCAAAGCCTTGAGGCAGTCGCCCATGGGCGCTCCGGATTTCTCGCGCAGCTCTTTCACCAACTTGGCATCAATCTTTTCGCTCACTGTCGTCATCTCTCTCCCCAGTTGTCAGTTGTCAGTTCCGGCGACTTCAGCGCCGGCGCCCGATCTCTGACGGACTGTTTGATTGTCTGCCCGGAATTGACTGGTTCAATCCGGGGAGTTTCTCGGCATAAGAAAAGCGTGGCTGACTTGATGGGCGGCCACGCTGTTCTTAATCTGCGCACCTCAAGTGCGACCTCAAGTTCAGCCTTCTGCTACTTCAGCCTCGTCCAAAGCTGCAACCGCAGCCGGTGCCTTGCGAATTCCGGGGCCCAAAACCGCGTTCAGGTCCAATTCCTCAACCGGAGCCGCTTCCGCCACAGCCGCTTCCGCCGCGGGAACAGGCAGCTCTTCAGTGAAGGCCTTGTCCCCTACCAGATTCACGCCCTCAGCCGCCGAGTCGGCAATCTTCGAGGTGAACAGGCGAATGGCGCGCAACGCGTCGTCGTTGCCGGGAATCACGTAGTCCACAACCGTTGGGTCGCAGTTCGTATCGACCACGGCAACCACCGGGATGCCCAGCTTGCGGGCTTCCTTCACGGCAATCGCCTCATTGTTCGAGTCGACGATGAACAGCGCGTCCGGCAGCCGCTTCATGGTCTTGATGCCGGCGAGGTTGGCCTGGAGGTGCTTGCGCTCCCGCTCCAGCTTGATGACTTCTTTTTTTGTAAGAAGCTCGTACCGGCCATCGGTGGCCATCTCGTCCAGTTCCTGAAGGCGCTTTACACTCTTCTGCACGGTCACCCAATTGGTCAGCAGGCCGCCCAGCCAGCGCTGGTTGATGTACGGCATACCCGCGCGAGTGGCCTCCTCGGCCACAGCGTCCTGCGCCTGGCGCTTGGTGCCGACAAACAGAATGGTCTTGCCGCTGGCGCACAGCTCGGTGACGAACTTCGACGCATCCTTGAACAGCTTGAGCGTCTTCTGCAGGTCGATGATGTAAATTCCGTTGCGCTCGCCAAAGATGTATTCCTTCATCTTCGGATTCCAGCGCTTCGTCTGATGCCCGAAGTGAACACCCGCTTCGAGCAGCTCCTTCATAGTGATCGTGGCCATTGGCCTCCTTCGTGGATTGCATCCGGGCCGGCTTTGCCTTCCCCGGATTGAA
>Ga0182013_10009003_pt1 | contig 10608 bp, 11 predicted proteins | sample 612S2MmetaG_FD_120487 | JGI IMG/M metagenome (GOLD analysis project Ga0182013, IMG submission 120487) | Permafrost microbial communities from Stordalen Mire, Sweden - 612S2M metaG | ecosystem: Environmental > Terrestrial > Soil > Wetlands > Permafrost | place: Sweden: Stordalen | collected...
ATTTCCCAAACCACGCCCTTGTTGTCAGGGCCGCCTATCGATGCAGTGCCGTAGAGATTGCCGTTCGCGTCGAGAGTGACTTGTCCGTAAGGCTGGCTTCCATCGCTGCCGCCGGTGAAGTCATGGAGCGAGGTGTAGATCCAGCTACCGTTGGAGGGAGTCAGCTTGAAGACGTTGCCCTGTCCATAAGCTCCATCCCCGATTGTCGTTCCATACAAATTACCGGCCGCATCCATGATTAGGACAGCGAAAGAGCCGCCATTGCCCGAGAAATTGTAGAGAGTAGTAAACGTCCATCCGCCATTGGAGGGCGATAGCTCGTAGACCGTGCCCCCACCGTTGTCGCCCCCAGTAAGCGTGGTGCCATAGAGGTTGCCGGCTGAGTCGCGCATCAGGCCGCCGTCGCTTCCACCCATGTTGTCGTGAAGATCGGTAAAGGTCCAGGTGGGGCTGGACGGCGTCAGTTCGTAGGCCGCGCCGCCGTTGTACGCGCCGCCAGACTGTGCCGCGCCGTACAGATTACCCGCAGGGTCGATGATCACGCCTGCCGCTGGTGAGCTGTAGTACGGCGCCTGCGGGTATTGAAAGTAGTACAGAGCACTAAAGCTCCAGCCGTTACCCGAGGGTGAAAGTTCGAAAACGACACCCCCGACGTCGGCCGGGTTTGTGTCGTAGAGGTTCCCGCTCTGATCGAAAGCTACGTCCCCAAATCCGGGATAATAGCCATCGATGCCTCCCGTGAACTTGTACACTGGCCCTTGCGTCCACGGGCACAGCGCACTCTTACAAACGGTTGCAGGAGGTCGCAGGCTGAAAACCAATCCGCAGCCAAACCGACAATGATTCGAATTTCCTCCGTATGCGGTTGTTCCATAAAGCAGGCCATCTGGACCGAAGACTACTCTGGACCAGGGCGATGCTCCATCGCTGAACTGGAAGGTGTATAGCGGGTTAAACAGCCATCCGGAGATCGAATGCTTTAGCTCGAAGACCGTGCCACAGCCTCCGAGAATATTGCAGTTGCCCGAGAAGCTCGCGCCTGCCGCTGTTGTTCCGTAGAGATTTCCCGCCTGGTCTAGAGTTACTCCCGCTTTGGGGAGAGCTCCATCCTGTCCCCCAGTGAAGTTGTAGACAACAGAGTAGGATTGGGCACTTGCCGTAAAGGTAGCTAGCCCAAGCACAAGGATTAAAGACATCGCAGCAACTGCTGTCTGCGAAAGCAGTACTTCCAATCGTTTGCGAAGCATACTGGCCACCCCTCCTAAATTTTGGCTACAAAGGTTGCTGCTTCTAGCCGATAAGTAGTAGCAAGTTCAAATCGGCCACAGCTTCCCTACCACCTGCAAGACTCTTCATTCATGGCGCACCGCTTCAATCGGGTCCAAGCCCATCGCCCTGCGCGCCGGGATGCAGCAGGCCGCCACAGCCACAGCCATCAACAAGGCGCCGACGCTGGCGAAGGTCATGGGATCGCTCGCCTTCACGCCGAACAGCATGGGGCTGACGGCGCCCCCCAAGCCGAGCGAAACGAGAATGCCGGCCAGTAAACCCGCCAGGGCAACCCTCATCCCATGACCTAGCACCAATCGCAGAACGTCCGCCGGCTTTGCTCCCAGCGCCCGGCGAACGCCAATCTCCGGCGTGCGTCCCGCCACCATGTACGCCATAACGCCATAGGTACCCACCGCGGCGAGCAATAACGCAATCCCCGCAAGAATTCCCAGCAGCACCGCCGCGAGCCTTTGCGGAGCGATATAGATATCGAACGCCTCTGCCAGCGGACTCACGTCATAGAGCGGCAAGTCCGGATCGAGGGAGTACAGGACTTCATGCACCATAGGCTCCAGCGAACTCTGCTCCAGGTCGGAAAGGACCACCAGAGCTCCGCCGCGCCGCGCATACTGGGCGTAAGGAAGGTAGACACCGGGCAGCGACGGCTTACCTGCTCCATAGTTCTTTATGCGATGAACTACGCCTACGACGGTTCTCCAGGAACGCCTGACACCCAGCGACGTCGCCATGTCGGGATCAATGCGTTTGCCGAGAGCGCTTTCTCCTGGCCAATATTGCTGGGCCAGGCTGTCATCGATGATGCATACGGGCTGGGCGTTTTCCTTGTCATGAGCATTGAAATAACGTCCGGCCGCGAGTTTGATACTCAGGGCCTCCAGCGCACCCGGCGTCACGCCCGAGATTTCGACGTAAGGTTCAGCTCCCGGCTCGGGCTGGGGACGGCCTTCGACGCGAATATCGGTTTGCGCTCCGCCGAGCAACGGACTTTGGATCCCGGCCGCCTTCACTCCCGGCAGAGCAGCCAGCTTCTCCACAAATTGCTCCACGAAGTGACGCCGTTGGGCCTCGTTCTTGAATTTGGTGTCCAGCAAGGAAGCGGTGAGCACGCCATTTGCCTGAAAGCCGACATCAGCCTGCAGGACGTGAAAGAGGCTCTTGATAGTGAGTCCAGCGCCCACCAGCAGCACCAGCGACAGGGCCAGTTCGCCCGCCGCGAGAGCGCTGCGCATACCCACGCGCGTAAGGCCGGCGCGCGAGCCGTGACTGGCATCCTTCAGCACTTCATTGGGGTCGATGCGAAGCGCCATCAGCGCCGGAAAAACACCGAAAACAATTCCGGTAAACAGCGATACGCCCAAGGTGAAAAGCAGGACGGGTTTATCAATGGAAACTTCCTCGATTCGGGGGAGGGTGGACGTTGCCAGATGTCCGAGAGCGGCGGTGGCTGCATAGGCGACCAGAAGCCCGACGGCGCCACCGATGAGGGCCAGCAGAATGCTCTCGCACAATTGCTGGCGAGCCAGGCGGGCTGCTCCCGCGCCCAGCGCACTGCGAACCGCAATCTCGCGCCGCCGCACCACCGCTTGCGACATCAGCAGGTTGGCTACGTTGGCGCAGGCGATCAGCAGCACCAGGCCGACTGCGCCCATCAGCAGAAGTAAAGGCCGGCGCGCGTCCCTAACCATGCGCTGGAGCAGCGGCGCCACATTGACGCGTTGCCCCAGGTTGGTTTTCGGATATTGCTTTTCTAGCTGCTCCGCAATGCGCGCCATCTCCGCACGCGCCTGCTCTATGGTGACGCCGGACTTCAGACGAGCGTAAGCCCAGATCCCGCTATGAGTATCGTGGTGCATAGGGCCGCCAATTGCGTTCTCCACCAGCCCTAGGGGCGTGAACGCATCGGTCTTACGCCAGGTCAAATGGCAACGGCTGCTGGGGATGACGCCAATGACGGTGTAGGCCTCGCCATTGAAGACTAATTGCTTGTGCAGAATGCCGGGGTCGCGTCCGAACTCCCGCGCCCAGAACGAATCGCCCAACAGCACTACCGGTTTGGCGTTCGCCTTGTCATCCTGTGCCGAGATAGGACGCCCCAGAATCGGTTTAACCCCCAACAGAGGGAAAAATCCAGCCGAGACCTGTCGTATGGCCAGATGCTGCGGATCGCCGTGTCCGGTGAACGCGACGTCGGTTTCGCGGAATCCTTCCAGGCCCTCGAACACCGTGTTCTGCGATCGCCAATCCTCCAGATTCGCCATGGCGATGTATATCAGCGGCAATCCCGGAGCTCGTTCTGAGAGCGTGACCAGGCGCTCCGGGTGCGGGTACGAAAACGGCCGCAGCAGCACGGCGTTGATCACAGAGAAGATGGCGGTGTTGGCTCCGATGCCGATGGCCAAGGTGAGAATGACGACTGCGGTGAAGCCGGGGTTCTTGCGCAGCATCCGCAAGCCGAATCGGGCGTCAACGAATACCGTTTCAATCGCCGGCCATTGCCACGCCTCCCGGCTGAATTCCTCGACCTGGGTCACATCGCCAAACTGGCGATGTGCGGCGGCCCAGGCCTCCTCGCGCGACATTCCGGCTGCCATCAGTTCTTCGGCCTTCTCTTCGAGATGCTCACTAATCTCTTCGGAGAGGTCGTCGCACATCTGGCGACGCCGGAATAGCTGGGTGATCCAGTTCATGGCTTGACGGGCGATAACACGCGCCTGATTCCTTCCAGCATTCGCTCAAAGCTGGAGACCTCGCGTTCAAGGTGCTTGGCGCCTAGCGGTGTCAGGGTGTAGATGCGAATTCGACGGTTGGTCGAAGAAATCCCCCACTCCGCTTTCAGCCATCCGGCTTTGAGCATCCGCTGCAGAGCCGGATAGAGCGATCCCTCCTCAATCTGCAGCACGTCGTTGGAGGTTTGTTTGATATGTTGCGCCAGAGCGTAACCGTGGAGCGGCCGCCGCTTGAGGGTGCGCAGGATCATCATCTCAAGCGCCCCCGGGAAAAGATCTCGTTGAATGGTATTTTTCATCTGGCTTCGTGAAACGCGTTTGTTCTATGCCTAGAGTAAAATAGTATAGAGCGAGGGAAATGTCAACGAAATAAACCTGGCACTTGGGTGACAGTGGGGCGGTGGATTCTTTTCGCGCAGGGCCAACCACATAGGTCTCAGCACATTCCTGCGTTCCTAACGCAAGCCGCCGGTACGGCGGCAGCCGCAGTTGGAACCGGTGAAGGAGTTTATCGACGCGATCCTGCAGGCGGACCAGCAAGCACCGCGCAAGCAGCGGCACACCGCACAACGGATCTGGCAACGAATTGGCCAGGAACGGCCCGGAGCCACATTCTGGGAAATCACGCCGTAGCTGAAATTGTGCGGCTCCGCAGTGACCGACATCCGTAGGTTTGGGTGTCGGCCATTCATTCGGCCACACGCTAGATGAGTAAGTATCCTCCGGCAAAGCCGAGGCCTTACGGTTGCGCCCCTCAAAGGGGTCTGATCACAACCGGAAAGTCAAAAACAAGAGTGCGGAGTGGCGCACGATTCATGGCACTTAACAGCGACTAGGCTGAAGCGCACTCCCGAAAATGTCAAACCTTTACTGCCTCCCCGGCACAGCCGGGGGTCTCCGAACGGACTAGCGTGCATGGCAAGTCGTCCCGCGCGAGGCTCGTGCATTCGAAATGCCATATTGCGAGAAGACCATATCGATTGTCTCTGCCAGCACCATCGCGGACAGTCCACCATTAAAAGAACTCACTGCTGTCCGGTTAAAAGTCGAAGAGAATCAGTTGGTTGGCGTTTTCGGTAAAATTGGAATCCAGGTCAACGCTCTGAAGGGCGCATAAAATGGGCGTTTTCTCGAAGAGCGTGAGGCTGAGAATCTGTAGAATCTGGTACAGGCTGGCCTCCAGGCCCAAGCGCTTGCGCATGATCGCCACCAGCACGTACACCGATACTGCAATCCAGATTTGGGTCTTCACCGCGTTCTCGCTGGTGCCGTAGAAAGCCTTGATCCGCAGGTGCTGTTTGATCCATTTGAAGAACAGTTCCACCTGCCAGCGGCACTTGTAGATTTGGGCGATGGTCAGCGCAGGGAGTGTGAAGTTGTTGGTCAAGAACTTCAGCCGTTTGTCGGTTTCAGCATCGAAGTAACTCACGCGCCGCAGTGCATCGGGATACGCCGAGGCCGATTCGACGGAGGTGAGGATGACGGTCTGATCGGAGCGAATGCCGGTGCTCTTATCGACCGCGTGGGAGTAGCGCCGTTGGAGCAAAACATTCGATTTGCTGCGCACGACAAAGAAGGCTGCGCTAACTAAGCGTGAACACAAATAGACGCCGGAAATCGATGTAGCCGCGATCCATCACGTAGAACGCGCCCGGCTCAGGCGTGATCTCGTCGAGGATGTTTACGTCGTGCACCTTGCCATCGGTAATACGGATAAAGGTGGGGATATTGCCGTGCAGGTCCAGCAGGGTATGCATCTTGACGGCAGCTTTATTCTTGCGAAACTTGGCCCACGGGAACAAGGAGAGGCAGAGGTCGATGGTGGTGGAGTCTAAGGCATACAGGCTCTGCTCCAGATCGATGCCGATGGGATCGCGCGCATAGAGCGGGCGAGCGATGGCGATCAAGACTTGCGCAAAGTCGGCGTAGATCCGCCAGTCACGTAATTCGTTGGCATCGGCCAGGGTGGAGCGCGCCACGATGCCGCGAAAGCCCATGTGATAGAGCTTGGCGCCGACGGAGCGCAGGCACGCTTCGATGTCGCGCAGGCTCTCGCGGTAGGTCAACTGGGCGAACGCCATGGCAAGGTACTGATCCCAGCAGGACAGATTCTTCAAGTAGCGATCACCCGCATAGCGGGCGACGCACTTCTGGAACTCTTGGTGAGGAAGGAACTCGACCAGTTGGGAAAAGACGGTACGCCCGGCATTCATCCGGCATTGTCGTTCCGCCGGCGGGGACTCGCCAAGAACGCTTTTGGCGCTTTTCTATTTCAAATCGTTTTTGCTTCAAGACGCATGTATCGCGCTCAAACTAAATAGCTTACACTTTCACGCCAAAAGTTTTTCCGGACAGCAGTGGTACTAGACCTTGAATTCATCGAAGGTGAGCCGCTTTTCCTTCGGGATGAAGTCGAACATCTGCAAATTCAAATATTCATTCGCCTGCCTGTCAAAATGCTCCTTATTCAACTCGCCGTCCCTGCGCCACACCGGAATGTTGCGCAACAGATAAAACGCCATGATATCCTTCGCCGAATAGCCTTTGCCCTCCATTTCCTTGAAAATCTGCGGTTCCGAAGGCTCGCCTCCGACAAAGGGAATGTTTTTCTGACCGGCAAGGTAGGCGGCGTATGCAGGCTCCTCGGCATGAGCGAAATCATCCACCGCAGGGCGCTCTGCATACTTAGCATAGAATGCAGGCGACACTCCCTTTTGCGTCTGCAATCCTTCGATAATCACCAGTTGCGGATTATACTGCTCCATCGTCTGCCGCACGGTTTTGGAAAGTAGTGCTCTGCGTTCCCAATTCGTGATGGGTGCTGACATAATAGAGGTCTTTATTGTCCCCATGGAAATGCGTGACGGCAACGGGACGGAAGGTATGTTCATCTTCCGGCGTATAATCGTGAATCAGCGACAGATCTGGTTTGAGGGGTTGAGGGAGGACTTCCATTATGCTCCCTACAAACGGTGAATACGGTTAACCTCTCGATGCGCCACTTCACAATATCGCCCTAGCCCGCATTATTCATGATCATGAAGACACGCGAAGGCCTCTCTTGCTCTTACAAACACTGTCTCGACAACATGTTTGTAGCAGAAGAGGCTTTTCGTGTCTTCATGATCATGAATAATGCGGGTAGGCGGTACGATTTGAACTCAGCCGTTACGCAGGACAGAAACAGTCTCATCGACGCGCTCATTAAATGCGGGTTAGAGCCAACACGAAGCTGAAATAAGTGTAGTGCAGCGCACCTGCCGCCTCAGTCATGGGTGGGCTTGCCGAAGAGGAGATGCTCGCTCTCAGTCGAGCCAGCGACAAGAAACGAGCGATTCGAGGAGTCCTGCTAGGAACGCTTGCTCCAATACTCATGAATGTCTTTCAGTTCAGCAACCCAAAAGGTCGTCTTGTCTCCCACCTTGTGGCCTAGGGAGACTCTGATTAAATTCTCCCTTTCCACAGCGAGTATAGGTTAAAGTCACGCCAGCATGAAGCAAGGACACTGGCGATGATGACCGGCTTTGAGCGGTACACGAAGAAGACCAAGCGTGCCTTGTTCTTGGAGGAGATGGAGCAGGTGGTCCCCTGGGGCAAGCTATGCTCCCTGATCGAGCCGTACTACGCGAAGGCAGGCAACGGACGCCAGCCCGTGGGTCTGGAGCGGATGCTGCGCATTTACTTTTTGCAGCAGTGGTTCAATTTGTCGGACCCGGCGGTGGAAGAGGCACTGTACGACTCAGCGGTGATGCGCAGCTTTGTGGGTATTGATCTGGGCCGCGAGCCGGTGCCGGTCGAGACCACGGTGTGCAAGTTTCGTCATCTGCTGAAACAACACCAGTTGGGCGGACAGATGCTGGAAGCGGTGAACCTGCACTCGCAGAGCCAGGGAGTGCGGATCACTACGGGAACGATCGTGGATGCGACGATCATTCATACGCCCAGTTCGACGGTTTAAGCGCACAATATGCGAAATTGCGGGGACTTCCAGCGATTCTCAGGGGAAAACCGCAGAATTTCTCTGCAGTTGAGACTGCGTGGCGGAGGGAAGTGGATTCGAACCTCGGGTACGCTTTTTGTAACCCGATTATATTCAGCATCTTAAACTTCCCTCTTGGTCATCGGGGACCCGGGAGGGTTCTTTCTTGATGCACGGAGAAGCCGTCGGACACACACCGCTGTTGTTGGAGGAAGGGAAGCCGTGGAAGTGCAAAATGGGAAGCCTTGCGCGACTTATTGACACGTAGAGGCCAGGAGTTCGACTGTGACACCCTGGACTGAAAGCCCCAGAACTACTTGCGGTTGATCCAAAGCCTGAAACTCGCCCGGTCAGCTTGTCCAACAATGTCACTTCGACGCGACCACCGGCGTGACCTGGTCGTATTCCGGGTTCTTCCACAGCTCACTGTGATACTCCAGAAAGATGGCCGTGGCTTGCGCTACCTCGGCGCCGTAATCTCTCGCAACGATGTGCAGCGCCACGAGCGGGTCTGCACAGATATTCCACTATATTGCCCTAAGAACACGCGAAAAAGGCCGGTATTTCGCGGTATTCGCCGACTGAACCGGACCAGGGAAAGTGACTGCCGCGTCCCGTTGCAGCGGTTTTTCTCCGGAGCCCCGATTCGTAGTCCGGCTTCAAGAACCCGCTCGGGCGAATGTTTAGCGATCACAAACCGAACATCCGGCGAATGCGGCTTGACATCCGGAGCCCGATCGCCCGTCCGGCAGATTGGTTGTTAGATGGGCCGTTGGCGCCAGCTAAGGGCGTGTTAACACTATCGCAAGGCTTCGACGATTAGCGCGAAGTTGAGAAATCCAAGAAAGAGGGCGTCGAGTTTGTCGAAGCGGGAGAAGATGCGGCGGAAGCCCTTGAGTCGTCGAAACAAGCGTTCTACTTCGTTGCGCTTGCGGTAGAGAGCCTTGTCGTACTGCCACGGTTCCAGGCGATTGCTTTTGGGGGGGAACCACCGGGATAAAGCCGAAATCCAGCGCTAGCTGCCGGGTTTCGTTGTCTTCGGAGGCGCGATCCATGATCAGATGCAGGGGCGCGGGCAGCGGTCCGATGCCGCCCAGCAACAGGCGGCCCTGCTTGGCATCGGAGGCTTGGCCGGGAGACAGCGCGAAGCTTATGGCCGTTCGAGCATTCGCGGCAACCATAGGAATCTTGGTGGCCCATCCGCCGCGGCACTTGCCGATGGCTTGGGGACCGTTTTTTTTAAAGCGCCCGTACCGTCAGGATGCACCTTGACGATAGTGGAGTCCAGCTTGACGGCGGTGATGGTGATGCGCACGATCTGCTGGCGCTGCAATTGCTCAAAGATGCGATCCAATACGCCGTTCTTGGACCAGCGGTTCATGCGGGTGTAGATGGTGTGCCAGTTGCCGAAACGCTTGGGAAGCCCACGCCATTTGCAGCCTTGCTCGGCGACATACAGAATTGCGTTCAACACCGCCAGATTGGTCAGGCTCACGTTGCCGCGCTGACGGGGAAGACTGGACTCGATGCGAGCGTACTGAGCCTCGGTAATCTCCATGAACCGGAGAATACCATAAAATCCCATTTAGTGTTAACACGCCCTAGCACCGTAAAACGTAGCCTCGCCATCCACCACAACCGCGACGAACTTGTTACTTTGTGCGTCCTTGAATTGCACGACCTGATGACCTCTTCGCGCCAACTGCCCCCATCGGCTCGGCTTCTCCGGGTTCTGTTCGATCGCCTGATATACGTGCCCCCCGACTGTGAACGCTGCGGTTCTCAGGTGCTGCCGACTCGAAGGGCGAACAGGTATCGACTTACCATCCACACTCACAGACGTACTCGTCATTAGCATCGTGGCAATCGACTTTAGGGTCTCGGCCTCAATCATTGGTTCACTTCCCGCCTAGAACTTCAGCCCCAGAGCCTTAGTGGTGAACTCCACGAGCGGCGACATCTTTCGGCATGCCGAGACGAAATCCCGCATCAGTCTGGCGCTGCAGATTTGCTCGTCACTAAGCGCAACCGACGCCACAAAGTCTCTAAAGGGGTGACTGGCATCAAATCCACGCGGCGGCCGCGACAGTCTGTCGCCCTCAAGAGTGAGCTTTTTCCGGACCTTGGCCCATTGCTCCGTGTCGCGCGCAATGGCCGTACGCACTCTGGTCAGAGCCCGGTTGTCCGGATGCCAGATGCCTGCCGCGACGAAACAATTGTCTGGTTCAAGGTGCAGATAGAAAACTGGCGCATCAGCGTCCTTGCCACTGGAATGAGAAAAGTGAATGCCAACATGCGTCTTGAAGGGACGCTTGTCATCGGAGAAGCGGATATCGCGATAAATGCGAAACAGGGAGCCGCGGGTGGGCCGCGCATCGGCGACAAAGAAAGGACTGACCCTTTCCAGCTGAGGTGCAAAGCCGCCAATGAACGACAGGGCCGGTTCGACAATATACGCTTGGTATCGCGCCTTGTTCTTCGCAAACCAGTTGCGGTCGTTGTTCCGCTTTAGCTGCCTCAGAAATACAAAAACTTCTGGGCTGAAGAAAGCCGTCTCAGCCATCGCAATCTCCCCGGTGCAACGTTAGTGTACTGGCTTGACGCCGTGTC
>Ga0182013_10009005_pt1 | contig 10607 bp, 7 predicted proteins | sample 612S2MmetaG_FD_120487 | JGI IMG/M metagenome (GOLD analysis project Ga0182013, IMG submission 120487) | Permafrost microbial communities from Stordalen Mire, Sweden - 612S2M metaG | ecosystem: Environmental > Terrestrial > Soil > Wetlands > Permafrost | place: Sweden: Stordalen | collected...
GCCAGACAGCGGCTGGAAATTCTGCGCCGCAAAGCCGCCACCGTGCCCGCTAAGGAGACCATCTTGAAGCAGGTGACGGCGGAATTGCAGGAGCGCGAAAAAGGCATCGTGCAAGCGTCGACCGCCGAGCAGGCGCGGGCGCACTTAATGGACGTGCTCCACAACTCGGCGAAAGCCAATGGTTTCGACTCGCAGGGCGCTTCGCAGTTGCCCGAGCCCAAGGCGCTCGGCAAGGATTACGGCCAGGTTTCCGTGGGGCAGAACTTCACTTGCGGAATCGATCAGCTGGTGAATTTCCTTTCGGCCATCGCCAACGAGCCCGAGATTCTTGCCACCGACACGATTCTGGTGGCGCCGGTGCGCAACAAGAACAAGGACATTTCCGTGCGGCTGACTCTGTCTGGCGTGATCGCCAGGAGTCTGGTCCCGGAGAAGAAAAAAGGAGTCACGTTTTGAATCGGAAACTCCTCGCTCTCAATATCGCGCTGGGAATCGGCGTGATCTACGCCGGAGTGGAACTGCACAGCGAGTGGGTGGCCGCCAAGGCGCGTCAGGCTAAGATGCCGGGGCCGGCTCCCAAGGCGCCTCCCGTGCCGGGGATGACGCCGCTACCCAAGCAACCCGCGGTGGTCCCCAGCGGATATATACAAGTCGCACAGCAAACCCTGTTCGACCCATCGCGAAATCCCAATCTGCCACCGCCCGAGGTGCCGGCTCCGCCCCCGCCCGCAGACCCACCGCCACTGCCTTCGTTCCACGGCATGATGGACCTCGGAGACCCGCAAGGTCCCGTGGCCCTCATCACCGAAAACAACAACCCCGGGCACGAGGAAGTGCACGCCGGCGAAATGATCGGTGAGTTCAAGCTACTGGCTTTCAACCGCAGAGAGATGACCCTGGATTGGCGGGGGCGCGTGCTACACAAGCTTTTGAACGAAGGCGGCAGCGAGCACGCGGCGGCCAAAGCGCCGACTGTCGGCCTTCCGCCGCTCGAGCTGACTGGAATCATCCCCGGAAAAGCGCCGGAGCCGGGAACCGAACCACCGAAGCCGCAGGCCAGGGAACTCGGTCCGGGAACGAACATAACCGACAGCGTCAAGGCATGCCAAGGTGGCGACAGCACGGCGCCAGGGACAGTCAGCGACGGCTATCGCAAGGAAGTCAACGTCAGCCCCATGGGCAATCAATGCCTGTGGCGGGCAGTCGGGAAGTAAGTAAGTCAAATCGCCGGCAAGGATACATATTCATGCGTACGAATCTGGTTCGTTCTCTTTTTACCGCTGGCCTCGCGGTAGCGGTGTTCACCGCGGCGTTTGCGCAGCAGCAGCTTCCACCGATCATTCCCGGCCAGGCGCCGCCCGGCACACCGGCGCCGAAGCAGGCACCCGCACCTGCGCCCCCCGCGCCTTCGTCGATCATCCCCGGCCAGGCGCCGCCCTCCACTCCGGCGCAGCAGCAGGTGCCTGTGACTCCGGCGCCCGCGCCTTCGCCAGTCGTCCCCGGCCAGGCTGCGCCGCCCACAACCCCGGCGGCCGCTCCGGCTCAACCCCCGGCTGCCGCTCCAGGTCCAGCTCCGGCGACCGTCCCGGCACAGCCGCCCACTCCCATCGCCGCGCCCCGCGGCCTGGACTTCCAGATTCCCAACGGCTCGCTCACCGACTTCATCGAGATCGTCGCCAAGCGCGTGGGCTTCAACTACATTCTCGATCCCGCCGTCGGCGCTCGCGGCTCAGTGTCGCTGTTCACCTACGGGGAGACCAAGCCGACTGACCTGATGACGCTCCTGCAGACCATCCTGCGCGTCAACGGCGCCACCATGGTCCAGGTGGGCGATATGTATCGCATCATCCCCATCAACAAGATCTCGCCCCTGCCCATCGATCCCATCATGACCTCCGACCAGAAAGCGATCCCGCAGGACGAGCGTATGCTGCTGGACCTGATCTTCCTGAAATACTCCACCGCCAAGGAGATCGACCAGCTGATCTCGCCGTTTCTCGGCGAGGGTGCCAGCCACTCCATCTATGAGCCGGCGAATCTCCTGATCCTGCAGGACAACGCCCGCAACATGAAGCGCACCTTGAAGCTGATCGAACTGTTCGATTCGGAAACCTTCGCAGGGCAGCGCGTGAAACTATTCGACGTGGAGAACAGCCGCCCATCCGACCTGGTGAAGGAGCTGGACACGGTCTTCAAATCGTACGCTCTTTCGGACAAATCATCGCCCGTAAAATTCATCCCGGTGGACCGCATCAATGTTCTGATCGCAGTGGCGCCCAATCCCGGAATTTTCCCCCAAGTGCAGACCTGGATCGATAAGCTGGACATCTCCGTGAAAGCCCAAGCCGGCGAGGTGAGCACTTATGTGTATCGCTTGAAGTACGCCCGCGCCGCCACCACGGCCCTGGCCATCACCGCTCTGTATACCGGCAACGTCAACGCCCTGATCGGTCTGGCAGCCATGGCGCAGGCCAACCAAAATGGCAACAATGTGGGCGGCGGCTTCAGCGGTGGAGGGAACACCAATGCCGGCTACGGCGGCGGTAACTACGGTAACGGCGGCTACGGCAATAGCGGATACGGTGGGACTAGCGGGTATGGGAATACGGGCTTCGGCAACTCCGGCATGATCCCACCGGTGAGCATCGGCTCGCCCGGCAACGCGACCGCGAACCCCCTGGCGGGGCCGAACACTCCCGACATCACAGGCTCCCTTTTGGGCGCGGCGGGAAGTTCGGCGGCCGGTCAGGGTGGCCAGCGAATCCCCCATATCATTCCCAATCCGTTCGACAACACTCTGCTGATTCAGGGGAATCCGCAGGAATACGCGCAGATCAGCAATCTGCTGCGGCAGCTCGATGTGCCCCCGCGCCAGGTGCTGATCGAGATGAAGATTTACGAACTCGATCTCAACGACGGCTTCACACAATCGCTCAACGCATACCTGGAGCCTGCGGGAACCAACGCCACCGGCTTGGGCCGGGCACTGAACCTGGGAACAAGCGCTTCTTCCGGCTTGACCCTCTCTTTGGGAACGCTGGTGGGATCGAGCAAGGAACTGCTGGGCGCCCTTACCGTGCTGGAGACGAAAAACAAGACCAAGCTGCTGTCGGCTCCCAGCATTATCGCCACGGACAGCATTGCGGCAACTATGAACATCGGAACGGACGTACCGGTGTTGACTTCGCAAGCCGTGGTGGGAGGAGTACAGTCGAGCGGCAGTAGCGTATTCGGCAATACCGTGAGCAGCGAAAGCACCGGTATCACGATGAGTATTACGGCGCGGATCAGTCCCAGCGGAGTGGTAACCATGCTGATCGATCAGGACGTGAGTTCGCCAGTAGCGACTAGTTCTAGCGGCATCGATTCGCCTTCCTTCTCGCAGCGCCAATTCCAGACGCAAATCACCGTACAGGACGGCGATACCGTGGCCATCGGGGGTGGTATTGTCGAGACCAAGATCGACACCGTTCAAGGCGTGCCGTGGCTGATTCGTATCCCGTTCCTCGGCGGGTTATTCGGAAGTAAGGGTCACAGCATCGCGCGCACTGAGCTGATCGTCTTCATCACTCCCAAGGTGCTCTACGATACCAACCAATTGATGGATGCCACCGAGGAAATCAGGGACAGCCTGACGCACATGAAGAAGATGCTGAAAGATCAGTAACCAAAGAGAATGTGGACCGGACCGAGCCCATTCCGCAGAATGGGAGTGGGCTCGACCCGATCCACAGCAATGATTCCATTCCAACTACGCCGGACTTTCCCGGCTCCCTCGATGTCTGTTTTCTTCAGCCTGCAAGCACTGGATGTGCTGACCACGCTGATCGGGCTGCACATGGGTGCGCGCGAAGGGAGCTTGTTCATCGGCCGCCTGCTGTCTATCGGACCGCTGGCCGGACTACTGATCTCAAAATGCTTCGCCATGATTCTGGCGGCGGCCGCATTAGCCTTTCATCGTCCGCGCGTAGTGGTGTTTCTGAACTATTGGTTCGCAGTGTTGATCGCCTGGAATCTGTTCACGATCTTAACCACGTTGTGGTCGATGCGGGCGTAAACGCGCCGCGTATCGAAAAGGCCGGCTAAGCCGGCCTGCAGATAGGATTGCCTGCCCCACGAAAAGGCCAGTGGCCAATAGGAAAGTTCAGCGCTACTTGCCTTTTTTCGCTGCCTTCTTAACGGGCGCCTTCTTCGCAGGAGCCTTCTTCGCGGGAGCCTTCTTCGCGGGAGCCTTCTTGGCCACAGCCTTCTTGACTGGAGCCGGCTGCGCCGCCTTCTTTACGGGCGCTTTCTTGGCCGGAGCTTTCTTCACGGCGACTGTTTTCACGGGTGCTTTCTTCTCGGGTGCTTTTTTCATTGTTGTTTTCTTTACAGGAGCTTTCTTTGCGACAGCTTTCGTCGCTGCAGGTTTTGGCGCCGGCGTTTTTGCCGCGGGCGCCTTCTTCGGTGCCGAAGCCTTCACGATCGGCTTCTTGGGAGGAGCTTCGGATGAGGCCGCGGCGGGCGCTGGAGGGGTAGGCGGCGGCTCGGGCGCGAGCTGGGCCGTCACCGTGGTGATGACTATTTCCAGCTCCTCTTCTTCGTCCTCATCGTCCTCTTCCATCTCATCGTCGTAGTCGTCAAGCTTCGAGTCTACTTCCGATTGCTCTTCGTCTTCGTAGTCGTGGAAGTCTTCCATCTCGTCTTCATCTTTCGGAGCAAGTTTTGAGCTATTCCGCATGCACCAAGCCTCCTCGTCAGGGCACGGTCACCCATAGAATACCTTTTTTTGAGCGGCGGGCAATAGCGAAATGAAAAATCCGCGGAAAATTCAATTCGAAGTGCGCGGCTTGGCGGAAGCAGCAATCACCGGAGCCTTGGGCGCAGCGGCTTTCGACCCCGGCTTGGAAGTGGTCTGCCCCGCCGGAGCTTTCGGCCTGGCAGTGGAAGTAGGGACCTTGGCGGTGCGATGTGCCACCGTGCCATGTGCCACAGTGCCGGGCTTTGCCGGCCGCTTGGCCGCGGCAGCCTCCGCGCGTACCACGGCAGGAACGACCAGGCGGTCGCCTTCGCTGGCTTCGCGCGCCTGAAGATTGTTGGCCGCAATCAAACTGCCGGTGGCAATACCGTAGCGCTTTCCTACATCCGCCACGGTTTCCCCAATACCCAGCCGATGCAGGCGCCAGGCGTCGCGGTGCTCCGGCGGAATCATCTCCAAGCCCGCCATCAGCTCCGTGCCGGCGCCCTTGGGCACGTGCAACTGATACTCTGGCGGAACTATGCTCTTCAACACCGCGGGGTTCAACGCAGCCAGTTCCGGCAGCGGCGTGTCGGTGATATCGGATACCAGCGCCATGCTGGTCTTGGCAGTCGTCTCCACCGTGTCGTATTCCAGTGGGGAATCCAGCTGAATGCCTTCGAGACCATACTCCGCGGCATTCTTTTCCATGATGGTCATGGCCAGAATGATCGGCACGTAGTTGGTGGTCTCGGCGGGCAACACACCGCGGCGGCGCAGTTCCCAGAAATCGGCATACCCGGTGCGCGCAACCGCCTGTTCCACAACCATCGGACCGCAATTATAAGCCGCCAGCGCCAGATACCAATCGCCGAACTCGGAGTACAGATCGTGCAGGTGGCGGGCCGCGGCGCGCGTGGCCTTTTCGGGATCCATGCGGTCGTCGGTGTACGGCGTCTGTTTCAAGCCGTACTCATTGCCGCGGAATTTCACAAATTGCCACATGCCGCCGGCAGCCATAGAGGACATCGCGCGCGCATAAAATCCCGACTCAGCTTGCGCCAGATGAATCAATTCCTGCGGCACGCCCTCCTCATCGAGGATGCGCATGATCATCGACCGGTATCGGCCCGACCGCTGGATGGCATCGACCACGGTGCGATGGCCGTGGCCGGAGAAGTACGTGATGTACGCCAGTACCGCATCGTTCACCATGAGCGGCAGCTGCGACGCGGTGGCCGCAACTTGCTCGCGCACTTTCACTTTCAGCCTGGGGTCGACCGGAAAGGTCATTTTGAGGATGTCTTCCAGCGGAGCCTGATCGAATTTGCCATCCTCGGTACGAACCGCCGCTCCCAGCCGCGCCAGATCGAAGCGGTGGATCACATCCACGATCTCATCCAGCTTGCGCCCGAACTCCTGGCGGTCGCCGGGATCCTGAGAGGACGCAGCGAACATCAGATCGACTGCGGTATCGAATTCCCTCCGTGCGTTGGCGAGGTCGTCCGCCTGGTAGAGTACCTTGCCGTGCTGCAGCCGCAAGTAGGCCTGCTGGACGAGCATCTCGGCATTGGCGTGCTCCTCGGAAAACTCGAAAGTCTGGTGGAGAACCTGGGTGATGGCGAACACCGTCTTGGGAGTTGGAAGCTCAGGCGGCTCGGGCAGGACGGGCGCAGTCACGGTCCGGTGAGATGTGGGAGCAAACGGCGGGTGGACTTTCGCCGTCTGGGAGGTGTAGCTGCATCCGGCGGCCAACAACGCGGCCACCGTCACGCAATGGATGCCGAAGGTCTTGGGACGACCCACTATGAATTGCCTCGAACCATCGATAATAAAACCTTAGGGGCAAACGGGCGGTACTGCAACCCATCAAAGGCTACAACACCATTATCGCCCGATGCAAGTTAGACGTCGGTTAAGCCGGGGCGTCGCCCCGGAAATCCCTTCGGGATTTGGAATACAGAAGTCAGGAGTCAGAAGGAAAGGCTGGCACCGTTAAAGTCGGGTCTGCTTGCCGTCCCTCCAAGGTCTGTTTCATTCCGGCTTCGCCGGGGTCCCTCAGGATTTGGGAATACAGAAGTCAGGAGGAAAGACTGGGGCCGCAAAGGTGAGTCGGGCGGCCGTCCCTCCAACGGTCTGTTTCATTCCGGCTTCGCCGGGTTCCCCTCAGGACTTGGGAAGTCGGGGGTATGCCGAATTCAGCCTGCGGAGGGCTACAGCCATGGGGCCGTACGGAAGCCCGAAGAATTCACCGCCTATCGAAAACGGCGGCCTGAAAGGCCGCCTGCAGGCAAGATTGCCTGCCAGACAAAAAGCTAACGCCCAGAGGCGAGCGTTTACTCCTCTTCTTCTTCCTCTCCTGTCTTGGCCGCCTTGGCAGCGGCGATGATCTTGTCGGCCTGCAATTGCGGCACGTAGTCGTAATGGTCGAACTCCATGCTGAAGGTGGCCCGGCCCTGCGTCATGGCGGTGAGGTCGTTCTGATAGCTCAGCATTTCCGCCATGGGCACTACGGCGCGGACGAACTGCGTGCTGCCCTTGGTCTCCATGCCGGAGATGCGTCCGCGGCGGCCGTTGAGATCGCCCATCAGGTCGCCCGCGTACTCCACCGGCGCCTGGATTTCCACGTTCATCACGGGCTCAAGGAGCGCCGGCTTGGCTTCCAGCATGGCCGCCTTGAAGGCCTTGCGCGCCGCCAGCTTGAACGCCAATTCCGAAGAATCGACGTCATGATACGAGCCGTCGTACACCGTGACCTTGAAATCCACCATGGGGAAGCCGGCGAGATATCCCTTTTCGGCCGCATCCACGATGCCTTTTTCCACCGCCGGAATGAAATTCTTGGGGATCGACCCACCGAAGATCTCGTTGGCGAACTGGAACTTCTCGCCACGCGCCAGCGGCTCCATCTTGATCCAGCAATCACCGAACTGGCCGTGTCCGCCAGTCTGCTTCTTATGCCGCCCCTGGACGTCGGCCTTCCCGCGAATGGTCTCGCGATAGGGGATTTTCGGCGTTTTCAGGGTGACATCCACACCGTAGCGCTTCTTCATGCGGCTGACCACGATTTCCACATGCTGCTGGCCGGTGCCGGCGAGCAGAAACTCGCGCGTCTGCGGATCGCGGTAGAAGCGCAGCGACTGGTCCTCTTCGAGAATCTTGTGGACCGCCTGGCCCATGCGGTCTTCATCGTTGCGCGACTTAGCTTCGATGGCAAAGGCGATGGACGGCTCCGGCAACTTCACTGGCGGATAGGTCACATTCGACCCTTTTTCCTCCAGGGTGTCGCCGGTAAGGGTGTCCTTCAGTTTCGCCACGGCGCCGATATCGCCGGCCTGGATTTCGGGCACCGGCTGCAGCGTCTTCCCCTGCGGACTGGCGATGTGCGCCAGCCGCTCCGTGCTGCTATGGGTAACGTTGAGCAGGTTGGCGTCGTTCTTGACCGTTCCGGTGATCACCTTGAAGTAGGTGATGCGGCCCGAGAAGGGGTCGGCGGTAGTCTTAAAGACGAATGCCGACGCCGGGCCAGTGCTGGAGATTTTCTGCACGCCTTCCTTGCCGCCGATCACCGCCGCCATGCCTTCGCGCTCGGTGGGCGCGGGCAGGTTATCCACGATGAAGTTGAGTAGCAGGTCGGTGCCGATATTGTGAAGGCTGGAGGCGCAAAAGACCGGGAAAATCCGCATCTCGGCGACGCCCTGCTTCAGCCCGGCGAGGATCTGCTCGATTTCGAGCGTCCCTTTGTCGAAGAACTGCTCCATGAGGGCGTCATTGCCCTCGGCGACCATCTCGACGAGCGCTTCGTGAGCATGCTGGGCGGCCTCCGCGAGGTTGGCGGGGATATCGCTCTCTTTGCCTTTGCCGTCGCCATCGGGCGTGTAGGTGAAGGCCTTCATGCAGACCAGGTCGACCACACCTTTGAAGTCACGCTCGGCGCCGATGGGAATCTGGATGGGTACGGCGGCGCGTCCGAAGTTTTCCTGGATGTTGGCGAGGGCGCGCTCAAAATCGGCGCGCTCGCGGTCGAGTTTGTTTATGACGATGGCGCGGGGAAGCTTGCAATCGTTGGCAAAGCCCCAGACCTTTTCGGTCTGCACTTCGACGCCGGCCACGCCATCCACCAGCACCAGGGCGGAATCGGCAGCGGCGAGGGCCGCGCGGGTGTCGTTGATAAAGATGTTGTAGCCGGGGGTGTCGAGGATGTTGATTTTGGCTTTTTTCCACTCGGCAATGGCAATGGCGGTGGAGATGGTGATTTTGCGGGCGATTTCCTCGTCGTCAAAATCGGTGATGGTATTGCCTTCGTCGACGCGGAGAAGGCGGTTGCTGGCTCCGGAGGTAAAAAGCAATCCGGCGGTGAGAGTGGTCTTTCCGGAATCGCCATGGCCCACCACCCCGACGTTCCGAATGTCTTTGCTGTCGTATACTTTCACGGGATACGCTCCAGGATTAAAACGGAATAGTAACACGCGGGGGCTGGGGGTGGGGTGGACGGACGCGTGTTGCGGCGTACGGGCCGAGGAAACGCCCTCTGCTCGACGGACGGGTCCGGGCCGTGTGTTGTCTCCCCGGCTACCTGGCTTGGCTTCGCAAGTATAATCGATTTCACCGAACGAACCCACCGCTTGAGGATAAAGGTAATTGGATCAAGAGCTTGTTGGGAAAGGCAACCCCACCGACGAACCCACCGGCGAACCCACTTGGGTATCGCTTCCTTCCCCCGGCCCAGAATGGCATATGAGGTCGGGGCTGGGTTAGTGTTTCCGGCGAAATGGCTGAAAGGAGAGGAAATAGAATTGCAAAAACGCGGAACGTCCGTTGAGAGGGTGGGGCTGTGGAACGGAACGCGACGCCTCGTGCAATGAGGTTCTGAAGAGCGTGGACGCGATATCGAAGCGTTCACGCGATCGTCTCATTAGTCCGGCAGGTTGTCCCTCTGCAAGGTCGTGTGCTGGCGGTGCCGGCTGTCATTCCGCCAGGCAGGATCGTGGTAGTTGCGCCACGACCTTCGGTCTTAACTTGCGGAGAGCGCGATCTCGAGGCACCGCCGACCGTCCCGGCATTAATCCTATATGACAGGCGCGAGACAGGATATGACAGGCGCGAGACAGGACCTCTGGCGAACGGCGAAGAGGCATTCTCAAAGACCCGGAGGCTCGTCCCCGTCGAAGTGCGGATCGTAGCCGAGAAAGACCAGGCATTCCAACCTTTCGGCCTCGACGAGCACTTCGGCTGGTATCCGTTTTCGTTCGACCCGAAGATAGGCGACGAGACCGTGAACAGCCGCGATAACGGCGCGGTGAATCATCTCGTCGCTTGCGGTCTTCTCGACATAGCGGCGGGCCGCTTCGGCAAATAGTCGGAACTCACGGGTCGGGTACTTCCTTCGATCTCCAGCGAGCGCCTGTTCGAACTCAGAGTGGCGATCTGCAACGGAGGACGCCAGCCGATCTTTTTCCGTGTCGCCCATGCCTGCTATGAAAGATTCTACAGCGGCAGTGAGCGAAAGAGCTTTGCAAATCAGGGTTCCAGCGTCTTGCTTCACGGATTCGGGCGAAAATCGGACCTCGGGAAATCCCGGCCAACGCCCGGCATCGCACACGACACGACGGCGAGATCTCTGAGAAGGGGACTGCCTGGGCGTTAGGGGATAGCGCCATTCCTCGGCACGACACCAGCTGTCTCCCAGCTCGGATCGGCGGAGCCAAGCCGACTTACGGGGAGTAATGCGTACCCGGCGGCCGGCTCGACTGCGAGTCTGCCCGCAAGTCAGGCATCTCCTCTTGGGCCACTTTGCGAAGGGCCGCCAGACCATGTTGAGCGGTGTGCCAAATCAAAGCCTCATCCACCGCTTCATATTCGTGCCGATAGACGTTCCCGGCGGCTGCGA
>Ga0182013_10009006_pt1 | contig 10606 bp, 7 predicted proteins | sample 612S2MmetaG_FD_120487 | JGI IMG/M metagenome (GOLD analysis project Ga0182013, IMG submission 120487) | Permafrost microbial communities from Stordalen Mire, Sweden - 612S2M metaG | ecosystem: Environmental > Terrestrial > Soil > Wetlands > Permafrost | place: Sweden: Stordalen | collected...
AGAGCCGCTGCTGGGAGCGTCCTTGACCGCATTCAGCACAAAGCCGAGGATGCGCGAGTTGCTGAAGGCGGCCTGCGCTCTCTGGGCAAAATCGAAGGGCGTGCGGGCTTCGCGGGCAACCAGCAGAACTGCGTCGGCGGCGCGGGCAAGGTCGATTGCGTCAGAAACCGCAAGCGCCGGCGGGGAATCGATCAGGATCCAATCGAAGTGCGGTGAAAGGGATGCGATCAACTCATCAATGCGGTGATTGGCGACCAGCTCGGAAGAATGGTCGCCGCCCGCGCCGGCGGGAATAAATGTGAGATCCGGGATGCTGCGCTCCTGTCCGGCTTCAACTATGCTTGGAGCCTTGTTGCGCTGCAGGATGTCATTCACCTGCGCGATCCCTGCGAGATACTCCGTGAGTCCCGGCAATTTGGGAGCGCCGAGGATGGTGTGGAGCGTGGGCTTGCGCAGGTCGGCATCAATGAGCAGAACCGTATTGTTCTTGTTGCGCGCCAGGCTCATCGCCAGATTTACCGTGACAAAGCTCTTTCCGTCCGCCGGCATGCCGCTGCTGACAAGGATCGTCTTGAGCGGAGCCTGATCGCGAAACTGGTAGATTTGCGTGCGCAGGCCGCGAAACTGCTCAATGGTTTCGCCGCGGTCTCCCAGCGTCGGAAGCGCGCTCACCGAGGGATTCCACGCATACCGGGAGATTTCATCGAGAAGGACGTCCTCCTGGACCGGTGGCAATTCCTCCGCGCCCTGGACGGCGAACGGCTTGGCAGTCTCCGCGGGATCCACTTGCTGGGCGGATTGCCGCTCAAGATTCGCTCTTTGCAGTGCATCGTAGATTCGGCTCATCGTTCAAGTTCCTTCAGGTTTTCCGCGCTGCCCGAGGCGGGCGCGATGGTGTTGAATACGTTGTCTTGCAAAGTGCGATTCATCAAAGCCTGCATGGCCGGGAACGAAATTGTAAATGGATGCTCAACAAGATCAAGTTCCAGGCCGACCGACTCCACGATGTGCGCCGGAATGGGCTTCACCTGTTCCGCATACGCGTTGATCAAGGTATGTTCGCAGATCAGATTGATGATGCGGGGAATCCCTTTCGAGTAATAATAAACAAGCTCCATCGCTTCGGGCAGCAGCACCGGCTCGCTGGCTCCGGCGATGCGCAATCTTTCCCCAATGTATGCTTGCGTCTCTTCGCTGTTCAGCGCCTGCGTTCTAACCCACAGAGAAACACGCTGGCGAAGCTGGCGAACTTTGGGGTTCAGCAGCATCTCTTCCAGCTCTGGCTGCCCGGAAAGAACAATCTGCACCAGCTTCTCTGATGTTGTCTCGAGATTGGTCAGCAAACGTATCTCTTCCAGAAGATCCCAAGAGAGATTCTGCGCTTCATCGATTACGATCACACACAACTGGCGGGCGCGAAAGCGCTCAATCAGCCAGCTGTTAAGCTGCAACAGCATACCTGACTTCGTCCGCGACAGCGGAGGAATACCGAAGTCTGTCAGCACAATTTCAAAAAAACCAAGCACATCCAGACGCGGATTGGAGAGGAAGGCGGTCGCAACGCGCCCTTTGGCAAAGGTATCCAGCACCGCCCTGAGCAGAGTTGTCTTTCCCGTTCCTACTTCTCCCGTCATGACCACAAAGCCCTTGCGCGCCGCGATGCCGTATTGCAGGCAGGCAAGCGCCTCCTGGATCTGCGGTCTCAGGAAGAGAAACCGTGGGTCCGGACTGGCTCCGAAAGGCAGGGCGCGAAGCCCGAAATAGGATTTATACATAGCTATCCGCGTACGCTTTCAATGGGTTTGGGCGTTCGGGAAAAGAGTTTGAAGCGCTTGCCGGCATTGCCCGGGTGATCCAGAACGTTGATGTACGAGATGACCGCCAGCGTCGGCAGTTTGGTGAAGGCCCAGATGTCCCTCTCGTTGCGCAACGAAGTATCGCGATATTCCAGCAGCGCGGTCATAAGCAGTCCCAAAGAGAGGCCGAACGCAAAGCCTCCGCCTGCGAAGATGCGGCGGTTCGGGAAGGAGGGCTCTTCGGGAAGGTTGGGAGCGTCCATCACGCGGAACTGTTCGCCTTGCTGGCGATGTTCAAGAGCGGTGGCCATCGTGGATTCGTTCATCTTGTTCAGCAGAGAGTTGTAGAACTGCAGTGCGGTATCATGGTCGCGCGTGATCTGTTTGTACTCTTCTTCGACCATGGGGCTTGACTCGATTTTGGCCTCGTAGCTGCGAACCTTCTCCTCGACCTTAGCCTGATCCTGCTTGGCCGAGGCCATGGCCAGTTTGATCGCGCGAAGCTGAGTCTTGAGCTGTTGAAGCTGCGGCGGATCAGAAGAATTGACCGCAGTCTCCGCTTTTCCCGGCGCGGAAGGTTCGCGCGCGATCTCCGCCCGCAGATTGGCAATCCGCCGCTTCATGGCGACGATGTCCGGATGGTCAGGCGTGTAGACAGTCTCCATTTCCTTTTCCTGCCTGATCGCGTCCTTGAGCTGAGCCTGAAGCGCACTCTCCGATGTTCCCGTGACAGGGTCGATGCTTGTCGTTCCCTGCGGCTGCTGGGCAACCATAGCTTCGATGAAGGTCTCATTCTGCTGCAGGCGGCTCACCGTCTGCGTGGCCACGTCAAGCTGGGCCGTCAGCGCCTGCAGGGTGTTGGCATTCGCCGGCTCCTGCGAGGGAAGCCTGCCGAGATACTTGGTCTCGAAGGCCGCCATCCTGGCGTCCTGCTCGTCGAGGTTTCGCTTCGAGTCCTCAAGTTGCTGCTTCAGAAAGTCGGTCGTGCCTTCCGCCGACTGCTCGCGCGCGTTAAGATTCTCGCTGACGAAAAGCGAGGTGATCTCGCCGCATACCTGCTGCGCCGTGCGCGCGTCCTGTGCTTTGAACGTGATAAAAAAGCCCGGCATGCCGCGCGACGACTGCCCATAAGGAATCGGATTGATCCCGATGGCCTTGCGCGTCATATCGACGCGGTCGTCCATGGTGTATTTGTTGCCGCCGAACAAATCGAAGCGCGTTATGATCGGCTCGATGCGCGAACGGCTCAGGATCTGTTCCTTCATCGACGCCAGCCGTCCGTTCAGATCTTCATTGACCACCGGCTTCACGTAGTCTTCCGGTACCTTCTGCTGTTCGATGAGCACCAGCGTCTGCGACATATACTGCGGAGGCAGGATGTGGCAAACGCCGAGACCAATGCCCAAAAAAAGGACCGCAGAAGCCAGAATCAGCCAGAATCTCCGCTTCAAGATCTCCGTGTAGTCCCGCATTGTCAATTCACGATGCCCGAGCATAGGACTCCTTGTTCCATTTACTTCTTGAGGCGTATTTCCCGCGGCGAATATCCGATGCCGAAACCGATCGTCTGCCACAGACCGTTGAGGACGTTGGGAGCATTCAGAAGACTCGACGATTGGTCGGCTGCCGTGTAACTGGCGAATACGTTGAAATACCTGCCCAGCATACGCGTTACCTGCGCTCCACCGTACTCCCCGCTGGTGGCTCCGCTATTTTCCAGTCCGGCAGTGCGCATATACGAGCCGGTCACACCGACATTCAGGTTCTTGCCAAAACTCCGCGTGAAGCCCGCCATTGCGATATCGCTCTCTGCTCCGAGCATATATCCGGAACCGCCCGTGGTTCCATGGCTGTACATCAGGCTGGCAGTCCCGTACCGGAAGGTCTCGCTGGCCGAAGCGTTCGCCGAGATGCCTGTGGAAGAGGGCAAGATGGCGCTGTTCGAACTCGAGATCCACTGCGGTCCCGCCGAGGCGCTTGTCGCCAGATGCGGATTCCACTGGCGGCTCAAGCTGAATTGCACAGTGTTGGCTTGGCTATAGCCGATTTGCGCGGCGTTGGCCACCTGGACAGAGCCTACGTAGTTGAAGCGGGAAAAAGAATACTGACTTGAAAACGAGTTGCGTGCGTTCAGGCGGCGGGTGACGCCCGCGCTAGCCATATAAGTGTCCATATTCTGGCCATCATTGTCGAGATACAGCATTTGCCCAGAAGCGCCGCTCAGGTTGAGGGTGGTTGCGGAGTCCAGCTTATGTCCGAACCCTAGCGTCGTAAAGTTGTCGATCGAGCGGGTATTCACCGTCAGGATCGTCTGGTCCGGCAGGGTTGGCGTGACCGGCCCGCCGATCGGCTCCCCGATTCCTGGAACTCCCGAAAAGCCTGTGGTTGGGGTCTGAAAAGAATAGCTTGCATCGTCGTTGACCGACAGATTCCACGTGCGCCCAACAATACCTTGCGAGAGCGTCAGATGCTGAAAGACATTGCCCGCCGAGGGCGGACCGGCCCAGACCAAGCCATATCCGGCGCCATACTGCATGGAGAACGGCAGGCGCTTGCCGGTATTCGCGTAGCTCGCGTCTCCGGATATGTAGCTCATCTGCTGGCCGTCCTGGCTGCCGCCGAACTGCGCGGTCTGCGAGTAGCGCACATCGTAGTGCAGCGCGCCGCTGACCGGCAGCCCGGACCATTCGCCGGTCGAGGCGGGGACGATGGCTGCGGGAACAACTTGCGCTCGGCTCGCGGCACTGGCGGCGAGGAGGAGAATCGCCATAACTGCAAAACTCGGTTTCATGGGGGAAGCCTTATGGAACAACAATCGTATCACCCGGATTCAGAATGAGATTGAGCGAAAGGTCGCCCTTCAGCGCTTGCTTGTATTGCACCGGAATCTTCTGCTGCTTGCCGCCTTCGAAGCGCAAAATGTAAATCTTCTTCGCGTTGGCGTACGGATTCAATCCACCGCCGGTGGCTATGGCCTGCAGCAGTGTCATGCCGGGTGTCATTTCAATCGGCCCGGTATGGCCGATTTCGCCCATCAGGTACACTTTCTTGCTATTCATCTGGTTCAGAATGACGGTGACGTTCGGATCCTGCACGTACTTCTTGAGTTTAGCCGTAATTTCATCCGCCAACTGCAGCGGCGTCTTGCCGGAGGCCTGGACATCTCCCAGGAGCGGCATCGAGATCATCCCGTCAGGCCGGACAAGTATGCTGCTCGACAGCGTCGGCTCTTTGAATACGCTCACGGCAAGCACATCGGACGCGCCGATCACATAGCTGTCGGCCGCCGCTACCTTGGCCGCGTCTGGAGCTGCGGGCTTGGCCGTATCCTGCACGGCCGGTTTGGCGGCGTCCTGCGCGGCCGGCGCCTTGTCTTGCGCAAAGCCGAAGAGCGACGGAGCAAGAATTGCCATAACGAGAATGCTTCCCGGTTTCATCATGCGACTCCATTTTTCCTGGACAAAGTTTGGTTTTCCGTTTCCATCTGCTTGAGTTTGTAGAGCAGGGCCTTATAGCTGATTCCCAGCTCGGCGGCGGCGCGCTTGCGGTTGCCGCCGGTCGAAATCAGGACTTCGGTGATCAACTGCCGCTCAATCTGGATCGATGAGGCCCGCGTGGCTTCCTTGAGCAGCAAGTGCCTGGAATTCCCATTCGTTCGGCCCGACGCCGTCGCCGCTTTGATGGCCGCCAGCGAGATTGCCTGGTCTCCGATAGCGACGAAAGTCTTGAGGGCGGTTTGAAGTTCTGTGAGATTGCCGGGCCAGTGGTGCTCCACCAGATGTGCGATGCTTTCCTTGCAAAGCACTGGTTTGGGCCGGTCAAACTGCTTGGAGTACTGCGTTAATAGCTCCTCGGCGATCAAGAGAATCTCCGCCTTCCGGCAGCGCAGCGGTGGAATCCGCAGCGTAACGGCGGAGACAAGGTAGTAAAAATCCTCTCTCATGCGCCGCAACTTGACTTCTTCGGCAAGTTCGCGGCTCGAACCGCACAGCAGACGGCAGGCTGGGGCCGGCTCGGAGCGAGAATAGGCGTCAACGATGCATTCCTGAAGTGGAATACTAAGATCATTTATATCATACAGATAGATTGTTCCATTGGTCGCGAGAGCGGCCTCCAGGTCCGCTGCGCTGGCTTCCTTGCAGTCCATCTCCCGGAACGCGCCGCGGAAGCGACTAGACTGCGCGTGAATCTGCGTCGCCATGGAGCGCTTGCCCACGCCGTGCTCGCCCAGAATCAACACCGGGCAATCGCTTTCGGCAATCCGGCCCAGCGCACGCTGCATCCTCGCCTCAACCGGAGGCAGCCATTGAGTCTGCCGTTTCCCATTTTGAATCGTTGCGGTACTTGCCATAACGGAACCAGGGTTCTTTCATCCCTCTCTGTTGCAATGCATCTTCCAAACCAGGGGGAGGAGAAGAAATGAACATTTCATGCGAGGCCGGCTCGATGAGGAATCGCCTAACAAGAAAGCGTTTAGCCAGCGGCGCTTGGCAAGAGCGCGGCTTGTTCCGCGCCGTAAATGCCGCATCATCAGCGCGGACTGATAGGGATGGAATTCAACCGATCTATGGATCCCGCAAAGAGATGGAACCAACACACAAGAACGTTTTCCGAGTTTCCTTCGCGCGCTCTTCTCCGAGTATGGGTCGAAGAAAAAGCAAATATATTCTCTTTTAGTGGGAAGTATTGTTCCGCTCAATTCCAGATAAAGTGGAAAGTAATTACCACATTCACAGGAAGATTACTTCCCGATCAAAATGGAATTCATGGGAAATTTCGATGAAATAAACCTTTTCCTTTTCGGCGCTCCAATTGCTAGTGTAGAGTGGTACAGATCGGTATGAGCGAGGATTCCATCACGGAGAATATGGTTCAAGAAGGACACATTCCTGCGCCCCTGGGTTCCTGGCTCTCCCGCAACGCTCCACTTGCGTTGGCTTCGCTCACCATTTGTTTGCTGGTGCTGGCGATTTACTATCATGTGCTGGGAAAATTGGTCATCGACTGGTGGCAGATTCCCGATTATTCTCACGGCTTTTTGGTGCCTCTGTTCGCGGCGTTCCTGGTGTGGGAGAAGAGAAAAACCCTCCTCGCCACGAAAATCACTCCTGCCTGGAGCGGCATTGCCGTGATGGTGCTGGGCCTGGTCGTTCTGCTGTTGGGGATCTTCGGCTCCGAGCTCTTTCTCTCCCGGGTTTCGCTGATCATCCTGATGGCCGGACTGGTGCTTTGCTTTGGCGGAGCGCAGCTCTTGAAGGAGCTGCGCTTTGCCCTGCTGGTCCTGTTGCTGGCCATCCCGCTTCCGGAAATCTTCTACAGCCAGATTACCTTTCCCCTCCAGATTCTGGCCTCCAAGCTGGCCAGCAACCTGCTTCCTTACTTCGGCGTGCCAGTGCTGCGCGAGGGCAACGTCATCGAGCTTCCCTTGATGAAGCTGGAGGTGGCTGAGGCCTGCAGCGGCATCCGCTCCCTGATGAGCCTCTTCACGCTGGCCGTCTTTTATGGTTACTTCATGGAGAAATCCGTTTGGAGGCGAGTCGCGCTCGTTCTGGCCAGCATCCCCATCGCGATTGCGGCCAACGCGGTGCGCATTCTCGGCACCGGGCTATGCGTCCAGTATTGGGATCCAGACAAGGCCCTGGGCTTTTTTCACGAATTTTCCGGCTGGGTCATCTTTTTGGTTTCGCTGGTGTGCCTGTATCTCGTCCATCGCGCGATGAACCTGTTCCCGGCCAAGAGGCGGCAGACATGAAGAACCCTCGTTTCTGGACTGTGGCCCTGCTGCTTGCCGCTACCGCGCTGCTGCTCCATCTGCGCGCCAATGTCGATCACAATCCCCCCAGTGAGCCCTTGTCGCAGTTGCCGGCCATTCAGGCGGGATGGACGAGTAGAGATCTGGATATCGACCAGGAGACGCGCGACGTTCTTGGCGCCGGTGACTTCCTTTCGCGCTTCTATTCCCAAGGCACGCAGTCGCCTCCCATCAGCCTCTTCATCGGCTATTTTCCCACCCAGAGAACCGGCCAAACCATTCATTCGCCCAAGCATTGCCTGCCCGGCTCCGGCTGGGTCTTTGTCTCTTCCGATTACGTTGATTTGATCGATGCCGGCGGCAAGCCCCACCGGGTGGGTGAATACATCATCGCCAACGGCGATGCCAGGCAGTTCGTTATCTACTGGTACCAGGCGCACGGGCGCAGCGTGGCCAATGAATATATGGCGAAGATTTACATGGTTGCCGATGCAATACGGCTGAATCGCACGGATGGAGCGCTGGTCCGGGTCATCACACCGATCGCTTCCAGCGAAGACACGATGGCGGCCAGAAAGCGCGCCGAGGCATTCACCACGCAGCTTGCGCCTTTGCTGCCGCGTTTTATCCCTGACTAAGCGCAGGTGCGGGTGCAGGGAAAGGCAATGGATCTCGACCGATGGCTGCCGGCTGCAGCCGTTCGTTCGACAGCTCGAAAGGATGGAATAAAGTGGAAAGCGGATTCAAGGCATCTCAGTTTACCATCGATGGCGCGAGGAAACCGCGGAATCATCGCGCGGCTTTTGCGATCGTCGCGCTCTTTCTATCGCTCACTCTATTGTCCGGGTGCTTCCGCGATCCCAATGTGCGCAAGCATAAGTATCTGGAAAGCGGGCAGAAGTATAGCGCCCAGGGAAAAGACAGGGAAGCCGCCATTCAGTTTTCCAACGCGCTGAAGATCGACAAGAACTTCGCCGAAGCTCATTATGCCCTGGCGCAGACGTACCTCCATTTGGGATCATTCAGCGCCGCCTACAGCGAACTCCTGAAGACGGTAAGCCTGCAGCCGGCGAACGTGAAGGCGCGGATCGATCTGGGAAATGTGCTGCTGGCCGGAAATAAGATTGACGACGCCCAGGCGCAAGCCGCGGCGGCCATGGCGTCGCAGCCGGACAATGCCGATGTTCACGCTTTGCTTGCCCGCATCGCGGCCCGGCGCGGACAAAAAGAGATTGCCCTGACGGAGATTCATCGCGCGCTGGAATTGGCCCCCAATGAAGCGTTGCTTCACGAAACCCTCGCCTTGATGGAAGTGGGTGATTCCACCCAGGGCGCTGCCGTGGAAGACGAACTGAAGAAGGCGGTCGCGCTCGATCCTAAATCCGTGAACGCCAAGCTGCTGCTCGCCGCTTTCTATGCCAGGAACAATCGCTGGCAGGACGCCGAGCAGGTTTGCTGGAGCGCCGTCGCTACCGATCCGAAGAGTCTGAATGCGCGGGAATCCCTGGTTCAGATGATTCTTAGACAGGGCAATCAGTCGAGGGCCGAGCAAGTGCTTCGCCAGACTTCAAATGACCTTGCGGAGAATCCCCAGGGAGTCAGATTGCTGGCTGACTACTACACCGGCTCAGGACAGATTGACAAGGCCAGGGCGGAGTTCGCAAGCCTGGCCAAGAAGTACCCCAAGAATGTCTCGGTGCAGGAGGGATACGTCCGCATTCTGCTTCAGGTCAGGGACTTTGCCACCGCCCAAACCGTGATTACCGAGTTGATGAAAAAGAACAGCAAAGATCCCCAGGTCGCGGTGCTGAACGGAATTGTCCTGCTCAATAGCGGCAAGGCAAATGACGCGGTCAATGCTCTTCAAGGGGCTGCCAATGACGCGCCCAAAGACGCCTTCATTCAGCTCTGGCTGGGCAAGGCCGCGCTGGCCAAAGGCGATAGCAGCCTGGCCGAAAAGAGCTTTCGTCAGGCCGCGCAACTAAACCCCCGCGGCATGGAAGCGCAGGAGGAGCTGGCGCGCATCGCTACTCTGCGCGGCGACATGAACATGCTCTCCGATGTGGCGGAGAAGACCATTGCCGCCGACCCGCGCGTCCCCAATGGCTATCTGTGGCGAGCCACCGTGGAAGTCTCCCGTAAAACACAGGACAAGGCCGAGGCCGACTTGAAGACTGCAATGGACATTGCTCCGCAAAGTGCCCCAGCTTATCTTATGCTCGGCGAGCTTCGCTACGTGCAAAAGAAATACCCGGAAGGCGCGGCGCTGATGGAGCAGGCTCTGCAGTACGACCCCAATTCGATTGGCGCCATGCGCGGGCTGATTGGTTACGATCTCATGAAGAAGCAGCCCGCACAGGCCATCGCCCGCCTCAACGCGCAAATCGCCAAGAGTCCGAAGAACAGCGGATTCTACGATATGCTGGCTCAGCTTCAGTTCCAAAGCAAGAATTTAGATCAGGCTGCCGCTACGGCCCAGAAAGCCATGGATGTGAATCCCGGCGACGGCGAGGCGGTTGCGATTTACTCGCAAGTGCAGGTTCAACGAGGACAGGCGGCCAATGCGATCGGCGCCTGGGAGCAATGGTCGAAGAGTCATCCCAACAACGCCGGCGCCTATGCCATCCTGGGAACGCTGGAGGAATCGCGCGGGAATAAGCAGAAGGCGGAGGATTATTACAAGAAGTCTCTGCAAATCCAGCCCGCGCAGCCGATCGCGGCCAACAATCTTGCCTACATGATGCTTGAAAATGGAGAAAATGTGGATGTGGCCTTGACCCTGGCGCAAACGGCGCGCCAGAGCATGCCGAATTCGCCGGGCTCCGCCGACACCCTCGCCTGGGCCTACTATCACAAGGGAACTTATGGATTCGCTCGCGATCTTCTCGAAGACGCCGTCAAAAACGATCCCGGCAGCGCGACGATGCAATATCACCTGGGAATGGTGTACGTCAAAATGATGGATAAAAGCAATGCGGCGATTCATCTTAAGAAAGCCATCTCCCTGGCGCCCGATTCGCCTGCGGCCAAGGACGCTAAGGCGGCGCTGCAAGGAATA
>Ga0182013_10009008_pt1 | contig 10601 bp, 10 predicted proteins | sample 612S2MmetaG_FD_120487 | JGI IMG/M metagenome (GOLD analysis project Ga0182013, IMG submission 120487) | Permafrost microbial communities from Stordalen Mire, Sweden - 612S2M metaG | ecosystem: Environmental > Terrestrial > Soil > Wetlands > Permafrost | place: Sweden: Stordalen | collected...
CCGGGAGATCGTCGTGAAGCTCGTCTGGCTCATCGTTGTCGCAGCCTTTCTCGCCGTCGCCTGGCCGGTCCGTGCGCAGGCGCCCGCATCGCCCCCAGCTTCGCAACCTTTGCCGGCCACGCCACCGGCGACTGGCACGGTTACTGGCCACGTCATCCTGGGCGATAGCCACCTGCCCGCGCGCATGGCCTACGTTATTCTCCTGCCGGTCGGGGCCGCGGATGCAGGCAACGCAAAGGCCGCCGTCAGTACCGCGCAGGTACAGACCGGCCTCGACGGAGCTTACGTCATCTCCAACATTCTTCCCGGCACCTACTACGTCGTTGCCGCGAAACTTGGCTATGCCTCACCGGTTTCCGGTATGGACACCGACGATTACGATCGCGCTCCTAAAGAGGTGAAGGAAGCCCTTGCCGTCGCGCTCACGCCTGTCTCTGTTGCCGCTAACCGCGTCAGCACCACCGACATCGTCCTGAGCAAGGGGGCAGTGATCTCGGGCACGGTCCACTTTGACGATGGCGAGTCTTACCCCCAGGCGGTGGTCTCCCTGCTGCGCAAAGACAAGGCTGGCAAGTGGGCGGAATTCTCGACTCTGGAAGGTCTCACCAATGGCGGGCGCACTGACGACCTGGGCAACTTCCGCATCACCGGCCTGCCCGCAGGCGACTACCTTCTCCGAACGACGCTCGAGCTGGAGGCCGCTTCTGTAAATTCCCCAGGGTCGGTGCCGACACTCGACCGGAACTATCGTTGGGATATCTATCTTGGCGACGGTATGCGCCCGCGCGATGCGAAGACGATCACGCTCAAGGACGGCGAGGAATCTAATGGCAACAACCTCGAAATCCCTCTCGCCAAACTCCACTCCATATCCGGCACCGTACTCAGCTTCGAAAGCGGAACGCCGGTCAACTCCGCCCACGTCGAACTGCACAACGCCGACGACGACACGCTGGACACCGCAACCGACGTCGCCTCCTCCTCCGGCCAGTTCCGATTCCCGTTTGTGGCGGAAGGTGAGTACACCCTGAAAGTGCAGCACGCCGAAGACCTCCCAGTTTCCTGCATCGGCTGCGCGCCGCATGCCGGTGACGACGACCCTCTCCGTACGTTCGCAGATGCCTCTCAACCGCTGATCGTCAAAGGCGAGATGACCGGAGTTACCATCCAGGTCAAGCCCGTTGCCCCTGTTGTACCGGCTACTCCGTAGGCAACTGCGCTGTTCGGCGACCTCGTATCATCCTCAGGAACTCCTATGAAGGATGCTCAACACAAGCCCTCACCCATAGGTTGCAGCCATTCGTCCGCCCGGGATGACGAGGTGTGACCTCCATCACGGCGGCGCTCCGTGGGCGTAGGCATGATGCATATAGAAAGTTTGTGTGCAGAGCAAATGCTCACAAACCGACCCAAGCCCGGCGGCGGAGGTTCTGGATTACTCCCTGTTCTCCAGCTCCTCCCCTCGGAGCTAGCTGTAAGCAAGCATGCATCAATCAGTAAGCTGCATCATCGTAGTACTTGCAACTGTGGAGAGGAACTTGTACCACGTCGTAGCTGTACTGTCGTAGCTGTATCGCATGAGAAGTAGCTGTATTGCATGAGTCGGACACTAAGCAGGAGCACTACCGGACGCGGCCGCCCACACAGGGGCCGCGTTCGGCATTTGGCCTCTATCTATAGCCCCGCGTAGCTATCCGTCCTGGCCCTGCGTCGTGCGGCCCATACCCACGAACCGATCAGCATTGCGCTCAGCGAGAGGGGCAGCGTTCCCGGTTCGGGAACTGAAGGCGGCGCTGCCACCGCGGTGACGGCGAACGAACCACCTCCGCCGGCAAACTCAATGGAGTTGGTGGACAAACTTTCCGTGATCGAGTCGCATGGACCCACGTCCGCGCAGTCCGCCGCAGTTCCCGCGAGAAGGTAGAAATACGCATTTCCCGCCGGATAGTCGGCCTGCCACTGTGCGTTGCCCGGCACGTTGCAGGTGGTCAACATCGCGAAGCCCAACGCCGCACCGGTGTTGGACCCGACACACGGCACGGCGCCCTCTGTGTAGGGACTGTTGGCTTCGCTGGTGAGATTGAAGCTGAAGCCGTCCCAATCCACGATGAAGTTACTGAACTGCGGAACCGTGGAGTCGTAGGTAAAGCTGGCCGAGGTCGGCAGCGTCCCCGTCCCGGTAAAGGTTATGTCGTAGGTGGTGACGACGTCCGCCCTCATCGGTTGCGAGAAGGCGGTGAGCAGGCAGAAGGCAGAGAGAGCGAGCAGCTTCATGGAGAAACCCCCGGCAAAGCGTTGGATTTTGGTTTGGCTTCGAGGTCCGCAATGCCGCTCGCCACACCTGAGCACAGCGAACGTGTCAGCCTTGCCGGGAGACGAGCACCGCTTGTACAACACGATACGCGTTAAATTGAGGCGGCGGCAATCATCGCAAGGTTAATTCGCTGGCCGGCTATCTTCCCACAGATTCGCCGCAATTGCAGGCGGCTATTGGGACGGCCCCGTCGCCCAGTAGCTCTCTCGTGCCTTCACCGTCACTGGTTCAGGCTGGTGAATCACCTGCACTTTGATGGCGTGGAAGCCGGGCTGGTTCGAAGTTGGCCGGAAGGTCAGCGTGTAGCGGTTGGGGATATGATTCGCCAGCACCGCTAGCTGGCGATCGAGATCGCCCCGATCGCCGAACGGCAGCGACTCGCCGCCGGAGAGCGCTGCGATCTCGGCCGCAGTATCTTCCCGCATCGCACGCAGGGCGACCCGCGCCGGCTGGTCCAGATTGAAGGTGTGCAGCAGCGGCGGCATACCCGAGGCAAACTCATACGGCGGATTCTCATGCCGCTCGTGGGTGAACTGGTCCTTCAGCCACGTCTTCTCCGGCGAGAAGGTCACGCTGTAGATCATGGTGTTGGTCTCGCCGAGCAGTTGGACGATTGCATCGGCGTGAGCCTTGCTCCCATCGTCCTGCGGCTGGCTCAGCAGCACAAGAACACGGCGCGTCCCGGCGGCCTGCTGCCGCAGCAGGTCAACGCCGTAGTGCACCGCATCGAGGATCGCGGCGCCATGATCACCCGCGACCGGACGGGTGAGAGCCTGCTTCAGATCCTCCACTTCGGGCGTAAAGTCCGACGCCTCCTCCGGCTGGCTGTCGAAGGTGACCAGCGCGACCTGGTGCGGGGAGCTTCCAGTCAGGTAGTCGAGCATGGAGGTGAGGCCCCGGTAGTTCGGGAATTGGCGGGCCGCCGCGCCTCCCGTCTGCATCAGGACCACAACCGCGACCGGCTGACGCTCCACCTGCTCGAGAATGACCGTTTGCGGAACGCCATTGTCGGTCAGCAGGAAGTCCGCCGCTTGCAGGTTGGTCACCAGCTCTCCCGCGGGAGTCTGCACCAGCGTCGGGACGACGACCAGGTTGGACGTTGACCGGATCGTCTGCTGGGGCGCGCCCTGGGCCGCAGCAGACTGGGTTGCGGCAACCTGCACCAGCAGGCACAGCGCTGCGAACTGGAGAGGCTTCTGGATAAGGAGAACCTCCAATCATGCCGGCAGGACCCGCGATCCGGCACCTGCGTCAATCGTACTAGGCATCACTTCCGGAATGCCGACTCACAGGACTGATTCCCAGTGCATCCGATGCCAAGGCGTTGGTTGCCGCGCAATCCGAAACATAATCCGCTAGGCTTAAATCCTCGCAGCTGGAATTGCGATAGGCGCGACCTTCTTCAAGGAGATCAGATGGCAAGACAAATCGTCTTTACTTCAAAAGCGGCCAAACCGCCCGCAACCTACAGTCAAGCCGTCAAGGCCGCTGGGTTGGTGTTCGTATCAGGCACGGGACCGCATGACCCGGAAACCGGACTCATCAAGGCCACGACGATTCAAGAGCAGACTCGACAGTGCCTCGAGAACATTGGAGCAATCCTTTCGGAAGCTGGCAGCTCACTCAACAAGATCGTGAGTGCGACAGTCGTGCTCGCAGAGGAAGAGGACTTTCCCGGCATGAATGAAGAGTGGCTGAAATGGTTTCCGGTCGACCCGCCTGCGCGGCAAGGTGCAAAGCTCCCTGTCAGAGTTCCGGGATTCAAAGTATCCATAGCGGCGATCGCTGAGGCTTGAAGGTATTGCGGAACAGATATCCCGTCTAATTCCGGATAAGTCCTGCTTAACGCCCAGGCCCCGAAATTTTCCGGTCTCCACGTAAGGGCAAAAAATCCCGGTCGCCATGCCGACATATCGGTACTATCCGGCGTCGTTGAGTGCATTGGCGATTCACCCTAATTCCATGATCTTTTCATGTGTTCGCAAGCGGTCATACATTGGGTCGACATCCATAAACGCCAGATAAGGTTCCCCTTCTGAACGTGCGGTGTGCAGCCACTTCATCGCTAAATAGTCATTGCCGAGTGCAAGTTCAAGCCAGCAGAGCGTGATGGCAGGGACGTAACGATGGCGGCGACTTTGCTCCAATAATGACAGCGCGGAAACGGCTTCCCCCGGATTTCCGGCACGCGCCGCGATGTAGGCGTTATACGCGACCTCGGCCGCTAGAAGATTTCCGGAACGCCTCGTCTGCAGATTGAGCTCCAAGGCTTCTTGCGGCTTGCCCATCTCGAGAAGGGCCTGCGATGTGTAAATACCGATATAAGGGTCAGGACACACTTCCAGCCCTGCTTTACCTGCTTGGACACACGCGTCCCACCTTCCGGCATAACAGAGCACCCTAGTCAGGTGCATGTGTGCGCGCAGATGGATCGGGTCTAGATCGACTGCAAGCGTCGCTGCCCGGATGGCTTCTTCATGCTGCGCGAGGCAACTGAGTAATTGCGCGCGAATCATGTGTACGTGTGGATTCTCTGGCTCTAAAGCTAACGCCGTTCGACTGGCTTCATCGGCTTCGCCCCAACGCCGTTCGAACGTTCGCAGCAACGCAAGCGTGTTGTAGACCATACCGGCCTGCTGAGAACAACGCAAACCCTGTTGTAGATACGCGTCCGCTTCCGGAAGTGCTTCTTGAGGACGCAGATCGTCCTGCAAGCAACGGAGGATGGAAACCAAGGCTGCCCCATGGTACGCAAGCGGATACGACGGATCCAGTGTCATGGCCTCCCGGAAGAAGGCCAGGGACTTTTGCATGTTTTCAGGGCTATGCGGAGAGATGACATGGTGCCCCTTAATATAGGCAGCAACCGCCGCGGAGCGAGGCAGTGCGCCAATAAAACGATATCCGCGTTTCGGGACCCTCTCGATCCATAACGGATTATTGGCGTCATCCTCCAAAACTTCACGCAAACGGCTGATAGCAGTGTTGAGGCCGTTCTCAAAATCAACATATGTGCTGCCACCCCAGAGGTGCTCGCGCAGCGTATCGCGTGATACGACTTCGCCAGGATCGCGCAGGAGGATAAGCAAAACCTGAAGCGGCTGTTCACGGAGCCTCACCTCGACGCCATTCTTCCAAAGACGTTCCGCCTGAGTGTCGACGATGAATTGCCCAAACGCTACGCGCATATGGATCCTCCGATGTAAGTCTACCTGTCAAGGTTTTGTTAAGGTTGAAACCAACCGGTTGCATGGCAGAGTGACATCATGATCAATCGACGCTTTGTCCTCGCATCATTCGTAGGAAGTTTGCTACCGCTCCTGGCTCACGCCGACACCCAGGTCTCCGCTCCCGATGCAGACAGGGCTTCTTTGCAAGCGCTCGTCGACCGATTCGTTACGACGTTCAACGCGAAGGATCTCAAGGCATTCGGCGCCTGCTTCGCCACGGATGGAGAGTTCACCAACCCGGTCGGAATGTACGTCAAAGGCAGGGACGCCATCGTGGCCTTCCATGAGAGATTGTTTACGCCCACCCGCCTCCCGGACACTCCATCGTTCAACCATGCCCATTTGACTCTACTGTCGACAAGCATCCGAATGTTACGGCCTGATGTGGCCTCGGTCGATATCAGGTGGCAACAAGACGGCGCGATAGGCCCGGATGGCGCTCCATGGGGAACGCGCAAGGGAATACTTTCGTGGATCGCCGTTCGCGATCGCCAATCCTGGCTGATCGAAGTTTGGCACAACATGGAGTTGCCGAAAATACCGTGAACGCCGTTCGCCCGTTGAATCAGGAATAACGGACCATCGAAGTCTTTCCGACTCCGGACACATCCCCTTTTTATCCGATAACTCAAGGTGCAGGAGACTACTCAAAATGCAGCAATCTTCGAAGCTCTTTCGAAAGACTGGCTCAATTTCACTCGTTGGCTTGAGCGCCTTCCTCTTCTGTGGGGCAACAAACCCTCAGGGCTGTCAGACGCAGAACACCAACATCGGTCCCAGCAAAGGGGAAGTTACGGCAGCGCTGGTCGGAACGGCAGCCGTTATCGCCGTAGGCACTGTGGTGTTGGTCGAAGTACACAAGAGCCATCACACCGTGAAGGGCTGCGTCTCGGCAGGACCGGACGGTGTTGTGGTCACCACCCTGAGTGAAAAACCTAAAACATTCCTTCTGGAAGGTGACGTTGCCAGCGTCAAGGTGGGTGACGTCGTCCAGTTTCACGGGAACAAGGTTCGGAAAACGAAGGACAGGTCGGGTGACCAAACCTTTCAAGTGCAGAAGATCAAGAAGGATTTTGGCCACTGCAAGGTTTCGCCCGACGTTCCAAAATCCTAGCCGCTTTCTATGCCAGTTGCGCGGGTATGGAATTCCTTGAGAAATCTGCTCAAGCATCTAGCCGTTCACTCTTGTCACGTCGCCCAATCGTTTGGAGGCAATATGAAGTACCGTGGTCTCATCCTCTCCTTGTCGTTGCTGCTAAATGTGGCACTCATTACCGGCTGTGGCGCAGGCAGCTCGACTACAACAACAATAGGTACCAACCCAACACCGACCGGCCCCACCATCAACATCGGTGCTGCCACACGAGTCTATGTTGTCCAACAACCAAGCACCGGAGCGGGCACGATCCTGCAATTTTCCGCTACGGCCTCTGGCAACGTTCCACCTGCGAGCATGATCTCTCCAGGCACGAAGGTCTTCCAAGTCAACACTGACCAGTACGGCAACATCTACTATTTTGGCGATCACATCGTGGAACTCGCCAGTGGATCGTCCGGTTCACCTACCCCTACCCGTGAGATCCAAGCCGGAACAGTCTCGCGCATCTGTTGCGTCGATGGGATGGGTGTCAGTCCGACTGGCTCGATCGTGCTGGGCCAGGACAATGGTGAGATCGACGAATGGAGCCCGACCGCGACAGGCACAGTCGCGCCGAATCGCTACATACTGGGAGCATCCGAGACTGGCGGCGGTGCTTCCCTTGTCGTCGTCGCAAACCAGGTGGCCGTGGATGCCTCCGACAATCTCTTCATTGGTGCGGCTGGTGGCCCAGGAACGCCGCAGGTAGAGGTTTTCACCTCAGCAGCGACAGGCAATGCGGCTCCATCGCGCTCAGTGGGGCCAAATGGGCTCGTCGGCAGTGTCGCCGTCGATAGCTCAGGTAGTGTTTATACAACGACCCAGGCCTGCACCGTCACTGGACCCGCGCTGAATTGCGTAGGCACGATCTCGGTCTATGCGTCCTCTTCCACATCGACCGCTACACCGACTCGTGTGATTACTGGCGCTGCAACCCTGCTCCGCAGTGTGTGGGGCATCAAAGTGGACGCCATCGGCAATATCTACGTCGTTTCAACGGATGCAACAGGAGCAAATCCGGCCGTGCTGAAGTTCGGTGCAGGAGCTTCTGGGAACGTCGCCCCAGTATCCACCTTCACTTCACCCCAATGGACAACACCCGATTTCAACCCTTCGATAGCGATTTATTGAGCTGTCGCCGGAGCTCATCCAGTTTCGATGTGAGGAGAGGTAATCGACCTAGCCTGAAAGTCCACACCTGGCTTCGGACCTTAGTGGGTTGGGCGTGCCCTGAGCTCAGTTGATGCCAACAGGCCGATGCACTGATTGAACTGAATTAGTCCTGATAAACGTTAGGTTCCTATCGGGACTGCCCCGGCCGACGAGGCAGGGTTGAGCCCGTTCATTCCGGGCCGGGGCAGTTTCGATAGGGTCGTTTGAAGTAAGTCGCTGGCGTTTGCGACGGACGCGGTGATCTACCTATGGGATTTCAATGGGCGGCAGATGACCTGTAGGGTGCTGCAAGGTCGGGGAGCGACGGTTCGAGGAGCGCGGACTCCAGTTGCAGGGCGAAATGCAGACCCCGTTTTGCGTCTTCGAAGGGGAATCGTGACAGTCGTGATCGGAGTTGGAGCGCACTTCGGCGTTGCGTGCTGGTGCACGACGTCGGGAAAGTTGGATAGAGACAAGATGAGTCGAGAGGCGCTCAGGAGCTGTCATCGCCGCACCTCCTTGGCTCTGCGAGGCCCAAGCTCGCACGGAAATACAACTGGCTGCGGGTGAGCCGTTCGACGACCAGCATGATGCCGGAGCAGGCTGGACAGCGCAAGCTGCGCGGCTCGGGCGGATCGGCGCAGACCGCCATACCGAGCAGCGCGCGGCAACGTTCGAGCGCCGCACTCCGCCTGCGGTTGGCGAAGAGCCCGAAGTGGCGGATGCGAACCAGGCCCTTGGGCAGAACGTGGATGAGGAAGCGGCGCAGGAACTCATCCGAGGAAACGGTCATGACCTTCTGCTTGCCGCCGTGGGCATAGTCTCGCCAGCGGAAAGAGACGCGATCGTTCTCAAAGGCCACGAGGCGATGGTTGGAGATGGCGACGCGATGGGTGTAGCGGGCCAGATAGTTGAGAACATGTTCGGCGCCGCCGAACGGTGGCTTGGCGTAGACGACCCAGTCCTGCCGGAACAGTTGCCGGAGGAAGTTGCTGAATGTGCCAGGTGAGGCAAGTTGTTCGAGTGAGGCGTGGAACTGCAGTCTGTCCTGCTGGAACAGTTCACGGAGTTGCTCGCAGAACTTGCCGCGGAAGACTCGACTCAGTGCGTGAACAGGCAGAAAGAAACGCCGTGAGGAATCGATCCATCTGGAGCCATCAGGAGCCAGGCCGCCGGCGGGAACGATGTAGTGGATATGGGGATGATGCTCAAGGTTCTGTCCCCAGGTATGGAGCACGCCCAGGAATCCGATGTCCGCTCCCAGGTGCTTCGGATCGCGAGCCAGTTCGAGCATGGTCGCGGCGCTGGTGCGGTAGAGCAGATCGCAGAGCAGCCGCTTGTTCTGCAATACAAGAGCGGAGAGTTCATGGGGTAGCGTGAACACGACGTGAAAGTACGGCACGGGCAACAGCTCAGCTGAACGCGCGGCCAGCCACCTGGCACGCGCGTTTCCCTGACACTTGGGGCAGTGCCGGTTGCGGCACGAGTTGAACGAGATGGCCTGATGGCCGCAGCCGACGCACTGATCGCGATGACCGCCCAGGGCCGCTGTGCGGCAGCGGACGATGGCATCGAGCACCTTGCGATGCGGCCAAGCAAGATGCGACTGCTGCTGTTCCCAGAAATTGTTGCCCGTTCTACGGACGATGTCGGCCACCTCGAGGGTGGGCCGGCTCATCGCTTCATCCGTCTCCTGGAGCGCTTTACTTCGTCGGGCCGTGACACTTCGATCGCTTCGAGTGGACTGGGAATCGCTTGCAGGTGGCGTCGCGACAGGTGCAGATAGACGGTCGAGTGTTCGAGTTTAGAGTGCCCGAGAAGCACCTGGATGGTGCGTAGATCGGCGCCTGCTTCGAGCATATGCGTGGCGAAACTGTGCCTCAGCGTATGGGGAGATACATGCTTCTTGATGCCGGCCTGCGTGGCTGCCTCAGCCATAGCCGCCCAAACGATCTTCTCCGTGATGGGCACATCAGCCCGCCAATTGTTCACCATGCCTGGGAACAGGTAGGTCTTGGGCTTCATCCAGCGCCAGTACTCTCGCAGAGTCTCCAGAAGCTTCGGGGTCAACAGAACATCGCGATCGCGGCTGCCCTTGCCCTGATGGACATGAATGACCATGCGTTCGCTGTCGATGTCGGTCACCTTCAGGTGACACAACTCGGCTCTTCGCAGCCCCGTTGCATACAGCGTCATCAGCATCGTGCGATGCATCAGGTTCCGAGCCGAATCTATCAGCCGCGCGACCTCCTCGGGACTGAGTACAGTCGGCAGCTTCCTGGGCCGCTTGGGGAAAGGAATCTCATCGAGAAGGTAGGGGCGCCGAAGAGTCTTGACGAAGAGAAACCTCAGAGCCGCACATCGACTCTGGATAGTGCCTGGCGACAACTTCCGATCGCGAAACAAGTGCACCTGGTACTCGCGAATATGGCTTGGACCAAGGCGCTCTGGCGAGCGGTGGAAGTACTTCGAAAAGTCCTCCACCGCGTGGATGTAGCAACGGACTGTGCTTGGAGAGTAGTTGCGACGCTGGAGTTCATCCAGCATCAACTGCCGAAGATGGGTCACGGTAAACCTCCTGTGACCCGAGGCTTACATAGCCAACAATCTTCGGGGAAAGCCCACGCCGCAGCGTCCGTCGCGCCAGCGACTTAGTTCAAACGCGCTTGTGGGAGCTTGGCCTGTGACGTACGCGGAATTGCTTCGCCAGCTGCTAGTTCCCGGCGGGGCGGTCGATATGGTCGATGACGATGACCGAATTGTCGGC
>Ga0182013_10009011_pt1 | contig 10598 bp, 4 predicted proteins | sample 612S2MmetaG_FD_120487 | JGI IMG/M metagenome (GOLD analysis project Ga0182013, IMG submission 120487) | Permafrost microbial communities from Stordalen Mire, Sweden - 612S2M metaG | ecosystem: Environmental > Terrestrial > Soil > Wetlands > Permafrost | place: Sweden: Stordalen | collected...
GTTGGCGCTGCCGCGTTGTTGCACGGCCAGATCAAAAAAGGTCGGTTGATTCTCACGTTTGGGTTGCATGGCTTTCTGATTCGTTTACACACAAGCTCGTTCAAATACTTTTGCAGAGATTTCGTTAAGAGTTTTATCCGCAATCTTTTTTTTGTTTCATTCATGCAAAAATTGGGGCAAGTCAACTGGCGTTGACTTTGTTAAATTGACTGCTATGCTTTAACGAGCGATGAGCAACTGCCTTACAAAATTAGAGCTAAAAGAGCTTGGTGATTCAAAAATCAAGGCTTTTGGAAAGCGTGTCGCTTCAATTCCAAACGACCTTTGCGCGCCGTTTCACCAAGAATCGCGCCAGCTTGAAGCCGAGCTTTTAACCATTTACGCCTTTGTGGTTTTGGGTGTAAGAAAAGAGGAAGATTTGAACGCTGTGGCGGATGCTTGGGCTGGCATGGTTGCAATGTGTGATGCTGTTGCAATCAGCCTAAATGCACTCGTAAAAAAACACCCTTCTTGCGGCGCGGATTGTTACTACAATAGTGTTCTTGATTTAAGAAACAAATGCAGCCGTCTCCAGCAGATGCACTCGTAACAGAGTTATTTGCAAAGGAGCAAATAGCGGCATTTGCCATCCTTTACGATACTTTTGCTCACGCACTTGACCCAACCGATCCGGTGGGGGATAGGGCTGAAAAAGTATTTCAACAAGATATAGCATCGTGGTATGACAATTTACCACCACCAAAGCCTTCGTTATAAGATTTCAGAAAGGCGATTATTGTAAGATGCAAGCGACATTTGGCCGCTACAAATAAACCGGCGGGAATTTAATTTTTTTATGCCCAAATCCGCGTCTAAAGTTTCGCGGTTAAAAAAAATCCGCGTTCATCCGTGTCCATCCGTGGTTGAAAATTTCCGCCTTTGATTTGTTAATTTCACCTTTTCAGTTTGTCAGCGTTTCAGCTTTTGATTTGTGATTTCAACTTTTGCTTTTCAATGGATTGTTCCATTTCAACCCGGGGAAACGGGCGAAGTCGGTATCCGTGGTTTGCAGGATCAAGCCGCGTTCAATCGCCAGCGCCGCCAAATGGGCGTCCGTGGTCAGGTTGCCCGCCGTTCCAATCTGGCGGATGAGGCCTGCCAGCAGCGTGAAATGCTCTTCGGAAGGATGAATGATTTTGACATGGGGCTGTTCCAGCCATGTGCCGACGATGGCCAGTATTTCCGCTGGCGGGTAAGGATTCCTGTAAATTCGCGGATTGGTCAGCAGCCGTATAAACCCCAGCAATCCCACCCATGACAAGCCGATCAGTTGCGGGCCATTCAACTGTTTTTCCCACCATTGCCGGGTCTGGTGATGATGCCTGGAAGTTTCATCGTGCGCATAAACCAGAAGATTCACATCCAGCAGGATCATGGCGCGCTTTGCTTTTTCAAGAACGCCTCCACTTCAAGCTCGTCCACCAGTTGGTTGAGCTTGTCGGGATCGTGGCCGGGTTTCAGTCCAAGCGGCCTGGAAACAACTTTTATCGGCTTGCGCGGCGGAGTGGCGTCCCCGCTGGCCGTAATTCCGGCGCGCAACAAATCATTGACCACCTCTTTGAAAGTATGGCCTTGCTGTCCGGCTTTTTTCTGGAGAATACCCGCCAGATCATCATCAATGGTCAGTGTCGTCCTCATGCTGAAAGCATCATGACATATTAAAATCTGATGTCAAGACATCAAATGAGAAGGCAGTGTCCTAAATTGGTAGGGATGGCGCGCTGCGCCGTCCGCGCCGGGTTGCGGCGCAACTCCGCCTGCCCCGTAGCAGCCGAGGTACGTGTCGCGCCGGAACCTTGTGAAGGCGGAACGAGGCTCAAAACCAATCCGTGTCCATCCGTGTCCATCTGTGTCCATCCGTGGTTGAAAATTTCCCCCTTTGATTTTCTGATTTCAGCATGTCAGCGTGTAAGTATTTCAGCTTTTGATTTGTTGATTTCAGCGTTTCAGCTTTTGATTTTAAAATACATTGGCGCGAAGATAGTTGGTCTGCTATTCTGGACATGAGGTTGAAGTTGGAAATCATGAATACACGCGGAATTATTTCCTTGGCTGCAGCGGCGCTCATTATCGCCGCAGCTTCCGCGCGTGCTGCGAACATTGTCTGGACTAATACAGCCGGAGGCAATTGGAGCGACACGAACAGTTGGGATCCCAACCAGATGCCCGGAAGCAGCGACATGGCGGTCATCACCAACGACGGCACTTACAGCGTCACGCTGGACGTTAATCCGATCATGGGCGGTCTGGTTCTTGGCACGACTGGCGGCACCAATATTCAGAGCCTGTCGGTCAGTAACAACCAGACATTCACGCTCAACGGCACGGCGCAAGTGAGCACCAACGGCCAGTTCAACCTGAACGGCGGGGTGTTGGGCGGCAATATCGTGCTGTGCGGCGCGTTGAACTGTTCGGCGGGCACTTTGTCCGGCGGGTTGACCGTGAACAGCAACAGCGTGCTCACCGTGAGTTCGCCGGGGGTGGCCTTGAACAGCTTGACACCCGGCAGCCAGGCGTTGACGAATTACGGGACGGTGAACTGGACGGGTGGTGACATTAGTTGCGATTACAGCCCGCAGATCTACAATTACGGCCTCTGGAACGCGCAAACGGACAACTCCATTTTCGGGCAGCAAACCACCGGCAACGGGGTGTTCAACAATTACGGCATCTTTCGCAAATCCGGCGGCACCAACACGACCACGCTTGATACAAACGCGGTGTTCAGCGGCTCCGGCACGGTGGATGTGGAAAGCGGGACGGTGTCAATTGCCAACGGGCAATATGCCGGTGTGGCCAACACTGTCAGCGGCACGTTTCTTTCATTGGGAAACAGTCTCATTTTTGGCGGCGGCACGCTGTTCACCGGAACAGGGTCGGTTGAGGGATCGGTTATCGGGAGCAACGCGGTTTTCAGCGGCACGATGACCTGTTCGGGAGTCACAATCTCCGGCGCCATCACCGTCGCCACCAACGCCGTCGTCAACCTTGGAACTTTGGGCGTATCATTTAACAACAGCTATAACAACACCGCCCTGCTGACCAATTACGGAACCATCAACTGGAGTTCCGACCTGACCTGCGACGGCGGACCGCAAATCTTCAACTTCGGTCTTTGGAACGGGCAAACTGACAACTCCATTTTCGGGCAGCAAACCTCCGGCAACACGACGTTCAACAACTTCGGCATCTTCCGCAAGTCCGGCGGCTCCAACACAACCACGATTGATACCAACACGATCTTCACCAGTTCCGGCACCGTGGATGTCGAAAGCGGCACGATGGCCGTCATCAAGGGCCAGGCGGACGGCGCGGTCAACGTCGCCAGCGGCGCAACCCTTTCTCCGGGCAACAATTTCATCTTCACTGGCAGCACGCTCTTCAGCAGCACAGGAACCGTTGCCGGACTTTTGAACGGCAACAACGCCCTGTTTAGCGGCGTGTTGAACTGTTCGGGAACCACCTTGTCGGGGACAATCACCCTCGTCACCAACAGCGTGTTCAACCTGGGGACATCGAACGTGAGCTTGAGCGGCGTGGCCCTGACCAACTATGGCACGGCCAACTGGACGGGTGGTGACCTCGATTGCAACAACAGTCCACAAATCTACAACTACGGCCTTTGGAACGCGCAAACGGACAACACACTTTTCGGGCAGCAAACCTCCGGCAACGCGATGTTCAATAACTTCGGCATCTTCCGCAAGTCCGGCGGCTCCAACACAACCACGATTGATGCCAACGCGGTGTTCAACGGCTTCGGCACGGTGGATGTCGAAAGCGGGACAGTTTCAATTGCAAACGGGCAATATGCCGGTGTGGTCAACACTGCCAGCGGCACAACCCTTTCTCCTGGCAACAATTTCGTCTTCGCTGGCAGCACGTTCTTCAGCGGCACAGGAAATGTGGCTGGGTTTGTGAACGGGAGCAACGCGGTGTTCAGCGGCACGATGAACTGTTCGGGAACCACCTTGTCTGGGACAATCACCCTCGTCACCAACAGCGTGCTCAACCTGGGGACATCGAACGTGAGCTTGAGCGGCGTGGCCCTGACCAACTACGGCACGGCCAATTGGGCGGGCGAGGACATCGACTGCAACAATAGTCCACATATTTATAACTACGGCCTTTGGAACGCGCAAACGGACAACACCCTTTTCGGGCAGCAAACCTCCGGCAACGCGACGTTCAACAACTACGGCACCTTCCGCAAGTCCGGCGGCATCAACACAACCAAGATTGATACCAACGCAGTATTCAACGGCTCCGGCACCGTGGATGTTGAAAGCGGCACGGTGTCAATCGCAAACGGGCAATATGCCGGTGTGGTCAACACCGCCAGCGGCACGTTTCTTTCACTGGGAAGCAGCCTCATCTTTGGCGGCAGCACGCTGTTCACCGGAACGGGGTTGGTTGAGGGTTCGGTTATCGGGAGCAACGCGGTTTTCAGCGGCACGATGACCTGTTCGGGAGTCACAATATCCGGTGCCATCACCATCGCCACAAACGCCGTCGTCAACCTGGGAACTTTGGGCGTTTCCTTCAACAACGGTTATAACAACACCGCCCTGCTGACCAATTACGGCACGGTCAACTGGAGTTCCGGAAATTTTGCCGGTGACAACAGTCCGAAAATTTACAATTACGGCCTGTGGAACGACCAGTCCGACAACACTCTTTTCGGGCACCAAACCTCCGGCAACACGACGTTCAACAACATCGGCATTTTCCGCAAATCCGGCACGAGCGGCATCACCACTCTGGACAACAGCACGGTTTTCAACAATACCGGCACCTTGGATGTCCAGAGCGGCACCGTGTCCATTTTAGGAGGCAGAACATTGACAGGCGGGACATTGAATTTTGGCATCAACAGCTTGAACACTTTCGGCCACATCGCCCTGGCCGGTACCGTCACGCTGACCGGCACCGTCAGTGCCAATCTCAACAGTCTTTACACGCCAACCAACGGCACGTCCTTTGCCCTGCTGACTTACGGTTCCGAATCCGGCGTGTTCACCAGTTCCAATCTTCCTGCATTTTTCGGCTGGACAAACATCTATGGCCCCGCGGCGTTCTCATTAAAAATTGTCTCCGCGCCGATGCAGGTTTTAAATGTCACCAATTACGGCGCTATTGGCGATGCCGTCCAGTTTTTTGTCAACACCGTGAGCAATTCCGTTGTGGTCACGACCACCAACCCGCTTCCCAATTCGGCCATAGGCGATGCGATTGAATTGTTCGGCTGCGGCACCGTGACAACCCCGCCAAACTGTCAGGACATGGTGGCGACCATCACGAATATCGTAAATGGAACGAACATCTTCGTTTCACAGGTCTGCCAGCAGACACTGACCAATACTTTTGCAACCTATGGATACAACAACACGCCCTCCTTTCAGAGCGCGATTACCGCCGTGGGAAAAGATACAAACGACATCTTCTACATCCCTTCCGGGACATACTTGCTGTTGCCAGTCGGTTTTTCCAATCCTAATTTTGGTCACGCTTCCATTTTCCTTAATCGGGGGGGAATTAACTTCGTGGGAGCAGGAACCAATTCCACCACGTTATTAAGCCAGGGGGCATGGACTTTAATAAACAAAAATCCCGCGCGCGGAGTTCTGGCGGAAGTCGGGTCTCCCATCACCAATAACTTTCCGGTTTCATTTTCCTATCTGACAATGGATGGCGGGGTCCAGCAGGGCAACACCGGAAATCATGGCTTTCCGGCCAGCCCGATAAATGGCGGCGGTTGGGATGTATCGCACGATGCTTTTATTATGGCTGGAAGTTCCGCCGTGAGCCTCAACCATCTATACTTTACGAACGTGCTGGTGCAGCATTGGAGGGGCGAGGAGTTCAAGAGCGTTGACGGCAGCACGAATGGGCAGATTGGAATCTACAACTGCACTTTTGCCGACGGCAACGCAACCGCGTTGAACATCTATCCGGCCTGGGATGTGAGGACTAATGCTTTCATCAACCTTTTCCAAGTCGCGGAGTATTATCAGGCGTATTCGAGCTTTCCCAACTACTTTGAATATAACCTTTGCACGAACATCACCGGTAACGGTTTTGCCATCAACGGCGGGAAAGGAAGCAATCCTTCGTTCAACATACTAAACAACACCTTTTATTTTTCAAACAACAACGGGCTTGAGACGACTCCGGGAGATAATATATTGATCTCCAGCAACCAATTTATTGGAGGAGGACAGGTGATAGTATTAGGGGTTCCCGGGTATCAAGGAACCTTTAACAACAGCAACATCGTGATTACGGCCAATAATTTTACGAATGTAGGAGTGGTTTTGGAACTGCCAGCCTATCCACCCAATGATGCAACAGATATTCAGTTTTACAAAAATAATGTAACTGTGAACAGGTCAGGGTTGGCTACAGGGGCTTTAGTTTATTCAGGATATTCAAGCGGAGTAAATTATAGCAGTAATGTTTTTACCGTCACCCCTACTACTCAAGCTTATTTTTCGCAAAGCATATTAACTAATATACCGTTTATTTTTATCCCCACCAACAATCTTTATTATGGCAGTCTCGCCAATGTTTTTCAGGGAACCAACGCTCTGAACTATGCTGGCGGTTGTAAATATAAATTATTTACCTTCGCTGCAGGCGGATTCACTTTGAAATTGGTGGATACTGATTCAAACCAGATACCTGCCGGTGCGATGATTCTGTTTGACAACGAAAATACAAGCTTGATCCCTGTGCCGGTCTATCTCAACAGCAGTATGCAGGGAAGTCCGATCGTGGTATCCCATGGCCAGACCGCCACATTTTTCTGGCAACCTTGGAACAATGTCTGGTCAACGAACAACCAGCCTCCGCCGCCCACCAACTTCAGGCAGAACTATTAAAATAGAAATTGAAAGAATTTAGAAGATAGAAGTTGGGAGTTTGGAGTTGGGTCGGAAGGTGAAAGACAAATGCTGAAACGCTGACATTTTGAAAGCTGAAATTATTTGGAAGTTGGTAGATGGAAGTTGGTAGATGGAAGATGGGAAAGCGGGACTACTAACTACTGGCTCGCAGCTCTTCGCTCCTAACTACCATCTACTATCTAACGACTTCCTATTTAAGATCAAATGTGGATTTGCAGCCAGATCGGGGCGCGGGAACATTATGCCGTCCCACGGGCCTTGCACCAGGCCGGGCGGTTGGAGACGCTTTACACTGATTTTTGGGCGGGGAGCGCGATCAGACGCGCACAGGAGATGGGAGATGGAAGATTGAAGTTGGGAGCATTACGGTCGTTGGCAGCGCGGTATCATCCGGAGTTGAATGCGAGCGGGGAGAGGAAAGTCAGTGGTCAGTGGTCAGTGGCCAGTGGTCGGTCGGCCTTGGTGCAGTCATGGAATCTGCGGGCGCTTTGGTGGGAGGGGATGCTGAGGAGAAGGAAGAAAAGGACAACGGGACAACAGGACAACGGGACAACACGGTCAGTGGTCAGTGGTCAGTGGTCAAAAGTCAAAATCCAGAATCCAGAATCCAAGCTCCAAGCTCCAGTCGCCGCCGGTCCATACGATGGTTTTGTGGAGGTGGGACAGCGGTTTGCCGTCCGAGTCAGGGAAGCTTTGAAACGGCGGACGGATTTGGGGCCGGACTCGATTTTTTTTGGCTACGATACGGGCGCTTTGGAAACAATGGAATGGTGCCGTGAAACAGGCATCCGCTGCATTTTGAACCAGATGGATCCCAGCCGCGTGGAGGTGGAACTGGTCCGTTCGGAGGAGAAGCAATGGCCCGGCTGGGCGCTGGAGGCCATACAGGTTCCAGAGGCATATTTCGCCCGGCGCGAACGGGAATGGGCTTTGGCAGACCGCGTGGTGGTGAATTCCGAGTTTTCCCGTCAGGCGTTGCTCCGGCAGGGAGTGCCGTCCGAAAAGCTGGTGGTGGTGCCGTTGTGCTTTGAACGAGAGGAGTTAGGAGATAGAAGATGGGAGATGGGATATGGCAAAGCAGAAGGCAGGGATCAGAAGTTGGAAGTAAACAGTGAATTTCAGATTTCAGATTTCAGCATTTCAGCTTTTTCTCCGCTGCGCGTGCTGTTTCTAGGCCAGGTCATATTACGCAAAGGGATACAGTATCTACTCGCGGCTGCGCGGAAACTGGAGCGGGAAAACATCCATTTTGACGTGGTGGGACCGATCGGCATTTCACGGGAGGCGATGGCAACCGCACCGGGCAACGTGACGTTTCATGGACGCACGGGGCGGGATCAGACGGCGGACTGGTATCGGCGGTCGCATCTGTTCGTGCTGCCGACCCTCTCGGATGGTTTTGCCATCACACAACTGGAGGCGATGGCGCATGGGCTGCCGGTCATCACCACGCCGTGCTGCGGAGAAGTGGTGAGCGATGGCGTGGATGGATTTATTATTCCGGCGCGAGATGTCGGGGCGCTAGTGCGGACGTTCCAGCGTTATCTTGCACAGCCGGATTTGTTGCCAGCCCAGTCGGCGGCCGCCCGGGTGAAGGCCGGACAGTTTACGCTGGGCCGGCTGGCGGAGAATCTCCGCAGGGTGGAAGAGGGGTTGACATGCTGACATGCTGAAAAGCTGAAATTCTGAAATATGCGACTGAGTGAAGAATAGCGCTGGATCAAAAACTGAAACTCTGAAACTAGAAAGGCTGAAATGAGCAGACTATCCGAAGAATTACGAAGACGAACGAAGCGATTTGCTTCGACAGTAATCCGGCTTTACGTTTTGTTGCCGAAAGAGCGGGAAGAAGTGCTAGTATTGGGAAAACAGTTGCTCCGCTCTGGCACGTCGGTGGCGGCTCATGCACGGGAAGTATCACGCGCACGGTCAAACGCCGAATTTGCTTCAAAGTTAGACGGCCTATTGCAGGAGGCGGACGAATCCCAGCTCTGGCTGGAATTATTGCGGGATGATTGCTGCATACACGATGAAAATCTTGACGCGTTGCTGCGAGAAGCAGATGAACTTATGGCCATCTTTACCACAATGGTCGCGAAGCTTCGCAAACGAGGAGACCTTTAAAAAATCTTGGAATTATTTCAATATTTCAGCTTTTGATTTGTTGTGTCTGAAACATTGTCCATATTGCCGCTGTCCTTCTGGGTGGTCGTTGCAATACTCGTCGGTGGCGGCGTCTGGTCGTTCAGGCGGATGAACGACGGGATCGGGCTTCCCATGCTGTTGGTGCTGGTCACTACGGCGGTCTGGTATGTGGGCGACGTTTTCTACAATGACTACGCCCACCGTCATGTCAAGCTGTTCGACACCGTCACCCTTGAAAATGCCTGGTGGCAGGTGGCATGGTTCCTGACGGTTTTTCTTGTGATGACGCCAGCCATCCACCAGCGGCTCAACCGCCGCTATCTGCAACGCAGCAGCGGCGTGTTGCAACTTTTCAAACAAGGCGTTGACCAACCGGAGATACAAAAATCGTTGAACTCGCTGTTCCGGGGTTGCACCACGGTCTGGGCCATTCTGTTTCTGGTAGCCATCGTCCGGCTCAAGACGGAGGTCATTTTCTTCCTATTCCCGTTTTTGGGCCACAATGCCAGTCCATGGTCCCATGGGCGGATAGGAGCCGGCCTGGATTTTTTAGACATTTTTGCCGTCTATCTGCAACTGCTGGTCGCTTCGATGTTCGGCGTGGTGGCGGCTTTGGCCACAGACCGTCGCGTCCGCAATTACGCCCTGCTTTTGGTCCTGCTGACATGGCCCTATTTCATTTTTGACCGCACGCGCAACTCGATGCTGGCGATAATAATTCCCGGAGTGTTGAGCTGGGTGTTTCTGCGGCTGCGCGGCGGGATGTGGAAAAAAGTAGTGGTGCTTCTGTCGGTTTTTCTTGTGATCAACACATGGATGAAGTTTGTCATCGCCAACCGCGGAACGATGAACATCACCGCCGCCTTTGAACAAAAGGGGTTGAACCTTGCCGACCAGAAAAAAGTCCATAATGAGGGGCTGAACATGTTTGAGGAATTGTGCTGGATCAGCACCTTCATAGACAAGGGCACCTATCATGTCAATTGGGGCACACGCTATTTCGCGGAACTGGTGAATCCGATTCCGCGCGCCATCTGGCCCGGCAAACCGCTGATCGGGATAGACTACTCCATCGCCCGCGGCATGAGTTATGGCAGCGGAACGGATGCGGCGGGAGTTGTTGCCACCGTTTCCACCGGCTTCATAGGGCAGGGGGTGGTCAACTTTGGCCGTGTTCTGGGGCCCATGGCGGCGGCGCTGCTGATGTGCCTCTGGGTGACTGCGCTGGCCCGGCTGGACTTGAATATTCACGCGCTGGGGCGGTTGCCCTTGTATAGCCTGGGGATCATCCTTACTTTCAACCTGGGCCGTGATATCACGCTGATTACAATCTATCCGTTTTTATTTGGCGCGCTGGCTGTCTGGTGGCTGGATCGCCACCGGCCACAAGAAGTTGCCGGGCGGGCACCTGCACCGGCAGCGGCTCAATCAGCAGGGCGTCCGCGCCCGTCCAGAAGGCCGTCATCGCCATTTGCCCGGCGCGCGGCTTCGGGCGGATTTGTAAAAAGA
>Ga0182013_10009012_pt1 | contig 10597 bp, 5 predicted proteins | sample 612S2MmetaG_FD_120487 | JGI IMG/M metagenome (GOLD analysis project Ga0182013, IMG submission 120487) | Permafrost microbial communities from Stordalen Mire, Sweden - 612S2M metaG | ecosystem: Environmental > Terrestrial > Soil > Wetlands > Permafrost | place: Sweden: Stordalen | collected...
AGTCTGCTGATTGGCGCGGGGCTGATGATCAAGAGCTTCTGGAAGCTCTACAATGTGCCCGACGGGTTCGACGGCGGCCGGCTGCTGGTGGTCAGCTTGCAGCTGCCGCGCGCCCGCTACCATACGGCCGCGCAGCAGGCGCTGTTCTTCGACGAGCTCGGCGAACGGCTGGCCGGCGTTCCGGGGGTGCAAGCTTCGACGTTCGCCGGCGGGCCGCCGCTGGGCAACGGCGGCATCACCTTCGGCGATTTGGAGACCGACGCGCACAGCCAGACGGCGGCGGACCGGAACCTGGTGCTGCCGTTCACCGAGGTGGCGGCGAATTATTTCCAGATGCTGAAGATCCCGCTGGTGGAAGGCCGCAACTTCTCCGCCGAGGAGGAAGAAAAGTCCGGCGGCGCGACCATCGTCAATCGCACCATGGCGCGGCGCTATTGGCCGAACCAGTCCGCGGTGGGACGGAGATTTCGATTGGGCGATTCGCCCAGCGACTGGCGAACCGTGGTGGGGGTGGTGGGCGACGTGCGGGAGTTCGACATCAACAGCCGGCCGGAGGCGCTGCAGCTCTATTTTCCCTTGGGCGCGGCCGGCATCAACTCGTCGCGCTGGCTGATGGTGCGCACCGCGGGCGAGCCGCTGCAATTCCTGCCGGCCGTCCGCGGCGCGATCCGTTGGCTGGACAAGGACCAGCCGATCCTGCAGGCGGAGAGCATCGCCGATCTCTTGCAGCAGTCGGTTGCGGGCCCGCGCTTTTATGTGTGGATCATGGGCATTTTCTCGGCGCTGGCGCTGCTGTTGTCGGCAATGGGGGTGTACGGCGCGATCAATTACAGCGCGACATCGCGGGTGCGGGAAGTCGGCATCCGCATGGCCCTGGGGGCGCGGGCCGCCGATATTCTGCGCACCGTCGTTGGGCAGGGAGCGCTCTCGGTGTTGGTGGGAATCGGGCTGGGGATCGCGGGAGCGCTTTCGCTATCGCGCTTCCTGGCGGGCTTCCTGTACGAGGTTCGCCCCACCGACGGCGGTACTATTTGGATGGCCGCGGCAGTCTATTTCGGCGTGGCACTGGTGGCCGCCTGCACGCCCGCGTGGCGCTCTCTGCGCGTCGATCCGCTCGACGCTTTGCGGCATGAGTGAGGGTCGGGGGGGAGAAGAATGTTCACCGGAGAGACGCGGAGACGCTGAGGAAAACAAGAATCAAAGCTAAAATCGGAGGGCGCTGAGGTGGCAGAGGACGCGGAGGGGCATGGCTTCGGAGTCCTGGCGTCCTAGTGGCTTCGGATCGGGGGGATCGTCGTGGCGCGGGAAGAAATCGCGGCAGAGTAGTGCTGCCGCTTCTTATCCCGGATCGCTCTCGTCGTCTTCGCCCGTTTCGAGATCGAATAATCCGGCTTGCGGGTTGGGCGGGACGTAATCGGGGCCGAGTCCGAGACGAAGCGGCGCGTGAGGGGCGTTGTCCGGGAAGGAACTTTTGCGCCAGCCAATCGCAGCGGTTGTTGCCGGCGTGGGCGGCGTGGCCTTCGGTCCAGAGCCAGGTAGTGCGATGGAATCGGTTCAGCTCATCGAGTTCCATCCAGAGCCAGACGTTGCGAACGGGCCGATTCTTTTCCACCAAGGGCGGCGCCTCCCGCGCGGGGCCCAGACGGTAATACCCTGGCGCACATATTCGGAGTCGGTGGTGACTTGGGCGATCACTCGTCCAGCCAGCAAATATGATTAGAGATTTGACCTGGCACAGTCGATGAGGATGACAGGGAGGGCCGCAGGCTCTCGATGTCATTGCTGACAGGCAGCGACCGAACCGACCCTCGCCCCGGAAAACGCCACGTCATTCGCAGATGAACATTAGTTCAAAACCTCCGCGCCGGTTCCCGTCCTGGATGGCGTTGCTCCCTCTCCTGGTCCTGTCTCTGACCGCCGCTCTCTTCTTCACTTTGAGGAGCTTGGAGAATCAGAACGCCAAGGATTCCTTCGACATCGTTGCGCAGGAACGATTCGGAGCCCTGGAAACGAACGTCACCCTGACGTTGCACAGCCTGGTATCGCTAGGAGCCTTCTACGATGGCTGGGGGGACATCGACCGGGCGGAATTTGGCAGGTACGCGAAAGATCTTCTGGCACGGGACCGTGCGATTCAGGCTCTGGAGTGGATTCCGAGGACATCGAATCTTCAACGTACGGATCGCGAGAATTCCGCACACCACGACGGCCTGGTCTCCTTTCAATTCACCGAGCGACTCCCAAATGGTGAATTGGCCCGAGCCGGAGATCGCGACGAGTACTTTCCCGTCTTTTTCGTGGAACCGCTCCAGAACAACCAAAAGGCACTCGGCTTCGACCTGGCATCCGACTGGGTTCGGAGCGCGGCACTCAAGCGTTCGGCTGTTACCGCCAGCCTGGTCGCAACCAGTCGAGTGAAATTGGTCCAAGAGACCGCCGACCAGGACGGTTTCCTCGTCTTCCGCCCGGTCTACCGGGGCGGCGTGTCGCCGTTGAGCGTTAAGGGCCGGCGCGAACAATTGCTCGGGTTCGTCCTGGCAGTGTTCCGGGTCGGAGACATTGTCGAGAAAGCCGGTGCAGTTGCCAACGCCGATTCCGGGCTACACGTAGTCATTTTCGACCTCGGCGCCAAACCGGGAGAAAGACTCCTATATCCCCAGCGCGCCCAATTCGACGGAGTCGGAGACCTGCCCGCCGGCTTCCGGGCGAGTCGCGAGCTGCGAGTTGCAGACCGCAAATGGACGATGTCAGTTTATCCCGACTCGCAGGCCTTTCGGCCGGTGCGCTGGAGCAGCGAATCCGCGCTGGCGGCTGGAGTTTTATTCGCCACCCTGCTGATGGGTTACATTCGCCTGGATCGTCGCCGGCGTTTGGAGATCGAACAGCGGGGCGCGCACCTCGAAGAGCTTGTGCGTTCTCGGACCACAGCTTTGGAAGCAAAGGAACAACAACTTCGATTGTTACTGGAATCGACCGCGGAGGCGATCTACGGGATCGATCTGCGAGGCCGGTGCACGTTCTGTAACCCGGCCTGCCTGCGGCTCCTGGGGTATAAAAACGCAGAGGATCTGCTGGGCAAGAACATGCACGACCAGATTCATCACTCCCGTCAGGACGGAACCATCTACCCTGTAAGCGAATGCCGGATCTTTCGCGCCTTCAGAAAAGGAGAAGGAACGCACGCCGCTGACGAGGTACTGTGGAGAGCCGACGGAACATCTTTTCCCGCCGAGTACTGGTCGTATCCGCAGCGTCGCGGCAGCGAGATCGTGGGTTCGGTGGTTACGTTCATCGATATTACCGAGTCCAAGAGGGCGGAGGAGAAGCTTCGCCTGGCACAGACTTCCGTGGAACAGGCTTCCGACGCTGTTGCCTGGATGGATGCAAGAGGCCATGTCGTCTACGTTAACGAGGCCGCCTGCCGTTCTCTAGGCCGATCTCGCGAGGAGTTGCTTTCCCTATCGATCACTGACATCGTTCCCGATCTCCACGAGGAAGGCTGGGCTGCCGCGTGGGAAAAGGTCAAAACTTTGGGTTCCATGACCTTTGAAACCCGTCACCGAACTAAGGAGGGACGGACATTCCCCGTAGAGGTGAGCTCCAACTACGTGGAGTTCGGCGGTAAGGAGTACTACTTCAGGTTCGCGCGCGATATCACCCAGCGAAAGCAAATCGAAGCGGAGTTGCGAGAGAGCCAGGATTACGTCACGGCGTTACTCGACGCCATCCCTGCCGGCGTAGTGGTGATCGATTCCGAAACTCATCTCATTACGGATACGAACTCCTTCGCGCTCAATATGATGGGACGAGAACGGGCCGGCGTCATCGGCAAAACGTGTCATGGATTCATGTGCCCCTCCGAACTGCGGAAGTGCCCCATTACCGATCTGCATCAAACCGTCGACCACTCCGAGCGAATGCTGCTAAAGGCTGACGGGAGCAAAATGCCGATTCTCAAAAGCGTCAGGCCGCTGGTTCGCCAGGGACGGACGTATCTTGTCGAAGCCTTCGCGGATCTCACCGATCATAAACGTACGCAGGCCGATCTGGAGAAGGCCAAGGAAGCGGCGGAAGCGGCCGATCGGGCCAAGAGTGTATTCCTGGCCAACATGTCGCACGAGATTCGGACGCCTATGAACGCCGTCCTGGGGTATGCCCAACTCATGTTGCGGGACCCGTCGCTCAGTGGAGAAGCCAAGAAGAACCTGAATATCATTAACCGAAGCGGGGAACACTTATTGGGCCTCATCAACGATATTCTTGTGATGTCTAAGATTGAAGCAGGCCGCATGGAAGTGAACCTGGTTACGTTCGATCTCTCCGCCCTCCTGGCGGATCTGGCGGTGATGTTCCGGCTCCGAACCGAGGCGAAGGGGCTCCGGCTCGAAGTATACACGGGCGGGGAGGCCAGGCTCCGGATAGTCGCGGATCAGAGCAAAATCCGTGAGGTGCTGATCAATCTCCTTGGCAACGCAGTTAAGTTCACGGATTCCGGTTCCATCCTGCTCCGGGTCTCGCTGTCGAAGCTGCCCGACAACGGGCATGAGCTGTCGATCCGAGTCGAAGACAGCGGTATCGGCATTTCAGCAGAGGAACAAACCAGGCTCTTCCGTCCATTCGTGCAGACCCAAAGTGGATTGGCGTCGCAAAGCGGAACTGGCCTGGGGCTGGCGATCAGCAGGGAATTTGCGCGGCTGATGGGTGGGGAGCTCACGGTTTCGAGCGAAGTGGCGAAGGGATCTATCTTTCATTTAAAGGTTCCCGTGCAGGCGGACGCCGTCAGCGTGCTTCCGGCGAAATCGGCGCCGGGCCGCGTGATTGGGCTCAGTCCCGGACAGCCGGCGGCTCGTGTGCTGATCGTCGATGACCAACCTCACGCTCGGGGCTGGCTGGCTGAGTTGCTAAAAACGATCGGTTTTGAAGTCGCCGAGGCTGAAGGAGGCAGGGTTGCTATCCAGCTCTGGCGCCAATGGAAACCGGACCTCATCCTGATGGACATCCACATGCCCGGCATGGACGGCCGGGAGACCTCCCGCACGATCAAGGGCGAGGCGAAAGAAAAACCGCCCGTGATCATTGCCCTAACCGCCAGCGCCACGGATGAGGAACGGGATAGTGTCATGAGCAGCGGCAGCATAGACGATTTTCTCTCCAAGCCGTGCCGGGAAGGCGAATTACTGGAAAAGATCCGGGCACACCTGCAACTTGAGTATCGATACGCCTCCGAGGAGGGCGTCAAGGGGTTGGATAGCGGTCAGGCTCTGTCTTCGGTGACGGGCGGCGAACTGCTCGCGGAACTGCCCGCGGAATGGATCGATCAACTAAGCGATGCGGTTCTGAACGGCGAGAAAGACCTCCTGGACCGGCTTATCCGGTTAGTTGGACAACAGCATGCCCAAGCGGCGCGCACTCTGCAAGAGGCTGCGGACAGGTACGAATATGACGTTCTGGCTCGCTGGTTCGAAGAGGCAGCGCAGGCCGGAACGGCAAGGCTGGTGGAACAAACATGACGGGGATGGCCGTAGCCAACATCATGGTGGTCGATGACCAACCAACCAACTTGAAGCTGCTCGAGGACATATTGAAAGATCAGGGCTATGCGATACGCTCCTTTCCGAGGGGCCGGATGGCGCTGGCGTCCGCCGCGCAAAGCCCCCCGGATCTGATCCTGCTGGATATCAATATGCCGGAGATGAATGGCTTCGAAGTTTGCGAGCGTCTGAAGTCGGATCGCCGGCTGTCGCGAATTCCCGTCATCTTCCTCAGCGCCCTGAATGAGGTCGAGGACAAGGTCAAGGCTCTTCGATCCGGCGGTGTGGATTACATCACGAAGCCGTTCCAGGTCGCCGAGGTGCAGGCGCGAGTGGAAACTCATTTGGAGCTGCACCGGCTTCGGAGAGCACTCGAAAAACATAGCGACCACTTGGAAGAGGTAGTTCGCTCGCGGACGCGGGACCTAGCCGATGCCCACGCCCGATTGAAGATCCTGGACCAGTCCAAGACCGACTTTCTGCACCTGATCTCCCATGAGTTGCGCACGCCCCTAAACGGGCTCCTGGGAGTGAGCCAAATCATATTGTCCGAGCTGCAATCTGAAGATATCGCTCAACTCCGTGACGCATTCGAGATATCTCGCACGCGAATCCTCGATCTTGTCGATCACGCTTTACTGCTGACTCAAATTGAAGTGGAGGCCGAGAAGTTTGCCCCCGGACGAGTTCCCTTGGCGGCTGTACTGCGGACGGCGGTCGAACAAATGGCGGCGTTTGCCGATTCCCGACAGGTGAAGATGGAGTGGGCGCTCCCGGAGGCGGCATTCATCGCCGGCAATTATGAACTATTGGTGACGGCGCTTGGGGAACTGCTGGAAACATCGGTGAAATTCTCGAAGCCGGGCGGAGTGGTCCGCCTGGATTGTAGTTCCGGCCCCGGCGTCATACAAATCACAATGAAGAGTTTCGGATTTACAGTACCGATTCCCGCCATCTCCAAGTTCTTCGACCTTTTTGCCATCGACGAGACCGCGACGGCGGTCGGGCATCTGGGGCTGGGCCCGCCGGTCGCTCAACGGATCCTGAATCTGTTTGGAGGCGGGGTGGCCGTCGAGAACCTCGATCCGCCGGGAATTCAAATCACCGTATCCCTCCAGTGCGCAGCGCGTGTAGGAGTGTAGAGTCTTCTGGAATTTTGAGCGAGTGGAAGCGCGCGGGCTAGTGGGCTCACCCATGCGGCAACATCGCGAAGTGCTCTGGGTTACACTAGGCCTTCCGCCAGCCAGGTAGAGGCAATGACAAGTCTGGGAGGGACTGAATAGCCATGAACTCTTCACAAGGTTCGACCAGCCGTCGTGAATTCATCAAGACCACCGGTACATCTGCTGCAATTTCCGCTTTGGCCAACGTTGCGATGCCCCCCGTTCACGCAGCGGGCAGCGACCTGATCCAGATAGCGCTTGTCGGCTGTGGCGGGCGCGGCGGCGGAGCGGCGGCGAACGCACTATCCGTCAAGCGCGGTCCCGTCAAGCTGGTCGCTATGGCAGACTTGTTCCCGGAACGCCTTGCGAGCGACCTGAACAAGTTACAGCAACAATTCCCGAGCCAGGTCGATGTACCGCGGGATCGCCAGTTTCTCGGCTTCGACGCCTTTCAGAAGGCGATGGATTGTTTGAAGCCGGGCGATATCGTCGTTTTCGCTACGCCTCCGGCGTTTCGCTGGGTGCACTTCACCTACGCTATCCAGAAGCGCTTGAATGTCTTTATGGAGAAACCGCTCACGGCCGACGGCCCAACGAGCAAGCGCATGTTCGCGCTCGCTCAGGAAGCCTCAGCCAAGAACCTCAAGGTGGGGGTAGGGCTCATGTCGCGTCACAGCCGGGCCATGCAGGAATTGGCCGACCGTGTCCATAACGGGGAGATCGGTGAGATCGTTCTGCAGCGTGGTTACCGCATGCATGGCCCCGGCGGATATTTCCTCTCCCTGCCCAAACCGGCTGGTATCACCGACCTGCTCTACCAGGTGAAGCGCTTCCACAGCTTCATCTGGGCGAGCGGAGGCTGTTACAACGACTTTTATATCCACCTCGTCGATCATCTGGGATGGATGAAGAACGAATGGCCGGTAAAGGCGCAGGCGTTGGGCGGCCGGCATTACAAGGTCAGTCCCGAAGGAGTTGCCTACGTGGATCAGAATTTTGATGTCTATTCGGTGGAATACACGTATTCGGATGGCACCAAGTTCTTCTTTGACGGGCGCTGTATGAACGGATGCGAGGAGATCTACACGAGCTGCCTGCACGGGACCAAGGGCATGGGGGTCGCTTCCAAGAGCGGCGATTGCGGGCTGCCATCAAGCCTGTACAAGAAACAGACGGCGACCCCTGCAGACCTGATTTGGGAATCCAAGGTGAGACCGGACGAGAGGGATCCTTATCAAAACGAGTGGAACGATTTGATGGACGCCATTCGAGACGACAAACCTTACAACGAGGTCAAACGCGGCGTGGAGGCGAGCCTGGTTTCGAGCATGGGCCGCATGGCCGCCAACACTGGCCGGGAAATTACGTTTGACGAGATGCTCCGATGCGAGCACGAAATGGCGCCGGACATAGAAAAGTTCACAATGGATTCCCCGGCACCGCTCCTTGCGGACGCCAACGGCAGATATCCGGCGCCGCAGCCCGGCATCGTAACCACTAGGGAATACTGACAAGCCGTCCTGAGGTTATGCTCTCCGGCCGTGGCAGTCGCCCGTTTGAAGGGACGCACATGGAGATGGCGCTATACGATAGCAATCGGCCCTTGGGCCTTTGGGATCGCCAGAATCCCGCGTTTCGCGGCGAGCCAGTCTAGAGAGGCGCCGCTCGCTCGTCCTCCCGCCCGTTCCGCCGCTCCGCGCGATCCCGCGCGGGCCAACTTGCACGGTTGCCCAACGTCCGCCGCTGAATCCGTCGACTCTCACGCCCTGCCCGCCGCGCTGGCATCCCGCGGCCCAGGCCGCGCGGCCGGCAGCACGTTCGGTACGATCGCTTATCACTAATACAGAACCCGAGCTCACAGAGCTGGGCGTCAGGGTCCAGAGCAACCGCAGGATTAAGCGCCTACATACGCACCAACGGTACCTGGTCCCCACGGTAGTGAATCGCCAGCCACGATATCGATCCAATTCAATTCCGGGATTCAGGCCCACGAGCTTCCGATAGCGCATGGTAAACGGGCTTATCGTAAGAGTGGATTCTTGGGGTAGGAGAACCCGCTTGGAGGCGCTAGGGATACAAGGCCGCGAAGATCTGCGCGACGCCTCCTCCGCTGTCGTAGTCTTCGTGGGCGTTGAAAAACAGCACCTGGTTGGCTTCGGCGACCGCCTGGTCATGCCCCAGATGGCGCACGTAAACACCGCGATACGGAAAAACCAGTTGAGTCGCGGTGGCGCACTCTGCCTCACTCTGCTGCCGGTGGCTGCCCTGGCAGCACACCTCTGCGATGGTTACGACGGGAGTTTTCAGCAGGCATTGAACGGCAAATTCAGGCAAGGGTTTCCCTCAGGATACCCTGAGCGGGGACTTTCCAGAAACCGCGTCGTCTTCGGTTGAACCTGAGTCCGCTTGCTGACGCGCTCCCGGCAGGGACTGTCCCCTGCTCACCTTGGCCTGCGCCACAAGATATACTGCGGTCAGAATGTCTACCACCGATTCTTGCAACCGGCGCCGATTTGTCGGCGCGACTATTGCCACGGCGGCCTCGTACAACCGGATTTTGGGCGCCAATGAACGCGTGCGGATTGGCGCTATCGGGACGGGATCGCGCGGCCAGGCTTTGCTGGGCGCGCTAAACAGAGCGGCGTCGACCGATATCGTGGCGATCTGCGATGTTTACAAGCCGCATCTGATCACCACCAAGGCGGCGCATGCTCCGGACGCCGAGGAGTACGGCGATCATCGCGCGCTGCTCGACCGCAAAGACGTGGACGCCGTGGTCATCGCCACTCCCGATCACTGGCATGTGCGCATCCTGACGGATGCCATACAGGCGGGCAAAGACGCCTACTGCGAGAAGCCGGTCACGCACACGCTGGAGGAGGGCGAGCCGATTATCGCGGCGGTGCGGGAGTCGAGGCGCATCGTGCAGATCGGATTGCAGCAGAGAAGCTGGGACCACTTCGCGCAGGCGCGCGAGGAGATCGCGAACGGGCGGCTGGGGCAGGTGACGTTCATTCGCACGTATTGGTATCAGAATCATCTGAACGCCGCCAGGGCGGGAAATTTCGATCTCAACAAGCTCGACTGGAAGCGATTTCTCGGCAATGCATCCGACCGGCCGTTCGACGCCGATCAATACGGCAACTGGCGCTGGTATTGGGATTTCGGCAGCGGTGCGATGACCGACCTGTTCGTGCACTGGGTGGACGTGGCGCACTGGATTATGGGCGTCGACATGCCGTCGCGGGCGACCGCCAACGGGTTCACGGCGGTGCTGGCGCAGCGGCAGACGCCGGACACGATGAGCGCCGCGCTGGCCTACCCGGGACACGCCATCGTGGAGTTCGATTGCGCTTTGCTCGGCTATATCGAAGGCGGCGGGCTGATGATTCGCGGCACGAAGGCGGCGATGCGGCTGTGGCGTGGCGGATTTTCGGTATACCAGGAGTTTCCGCGCTATAGCGAGGATCCACAGCCTTCGGAGCCGGTGATGACCGTGAAATCGACGGGCGACGGCACGGTCACGCACATGAAGAATTTCGTCGATTGCCTGGCATCGCGCAAGACGCCGAACGCGCCCATCGAAGTGGGCGTGTCGGCGGCGCGGGCGGGGCATGTGGCGAACCTCGCGATGCGCGGGAATGGGGTGTGGAACGGGTAGGGGGACCGCTCGCTCCGGAGGTTGGCCTTCTTCGTGGGACATGCTTCAGCTTGTCAGGCGAGCGGAGCTCGCCCTTACCCGGCTTCCACGCCGCCCAACAAATCTCTCGGGCTTCGCTGCGGCGTGCCTTCGGGCACGCAGACTGATGAAGTCTGCGTACCGGGCGGGCCAACCGCACAGGCGAGCTCCGCTCGCCTGGACAAGCTAAAGCATGTCCTACTCCGGTCGATCGTAGCCGGCCA
>Ga0182013_10009016_pt1 | contig 10596 bp, 7 predicted proteins | sample 612S2MmetaG_FD_120487 | JGI IMG/M metagenome (GOLD analysis project Ga0182013, IMG submission 120487) | Permafrost microbial communities from Stordalen Mire, Sweden - 612S2M metaG | ecosystem: Environmental > Terrestrial > Soil > Wetlands > Permafrost | place: Sweden: Stordalen | collected...
CAAGCTCAACTTCTCTGCTTCGTGCACGCTGATGTTCAATCTCCAGCATGCCTAACCCTTCAGGCTCATCTTGTGTTGGAATCAACTTCTGCCTTCAGGCTCATCTTGTGTTGGAAGAGAGTACGGCTTGGGACGAATCACGCTGTACGGTATCCTTGCAACATCATGACCGATCGTCTGCCTGCTGCTTTTCCCATCGCTTCCATCGACCCCATCCGGTTCACCCGCGATTTATGCGAAATCGAGTCCACCACCTACAACGAGGGCGCGGTGGGCGATTTTCTGGCTGATTATCTCGCTCGGCGGGGGTGGGCCGTCGAAAAAACGCCCGTTCCCCAGCCTTCAGAGAGCCCCACAGGAGGCGCGCGCTGGAACGTCTATGCCGGCACGGCCGGCCAGACCCCCGACCTGGTGTTTTCCACCCACATGGACACCGTGCCGCCCTACATTCCCTTCACCGAGGATGGGGACTTCCTGTACGGCCGGGGAGTTTGCGACGCCAAGGGGATCATCGCCGCCCAGGTAGCCGCCGCCGAAGCTTTGCGCGCAGCGGGATTTCAGATCGGATTGCTCTTTGTCAGCGGCGAAGAGCGCGATTCGGCCGGCGCCGGGGTCGCCAACCTCGTGCCCAAGGGCAGCCGCTTCCTGATCGACGGCGAACCCACAGACAACCGTCTTGCGCTGGCCTCCAAAGGCGCACTCCGCGCCTCGTTCAAGGCCACCGGCAAGATGGCCCACTCGGCTTATCCCGAACTCGGCGAAAGCGCCGTTCATAAACTGATCGAGGTATTGGCCAAGGTGCTGGCTCTCCCCATGCCGGAGCTTGAGGGCATCGGTCCCAGCACGCTCAACATCGGCCAGATCAATGGTGGTCACGCACCCAACGTCGTTGCCGACAAGGCTGAAGCGCAGGTGCTCGTTCGCCTGGTGGGGCCCTCGGCCCCGGTAAAAGCCATGCTGCAGCGAGCCGCGGCTGGCCTGGCTGAGGTCGAATTCACCCTCGACGTCCCTTTCGTCCGCCTACGCGCGGTTGAGGGCCTGCCCACGATGGTCGCCAAGTTCTCCACCGACATTCCGCAACTGACCAACTGGGGCGAGCCGCTGCTCCTCGGCCCCGGCTCCATCCATGTGGCCCACACTCCATTTGAGAAGCTGGCCAAAAAGGAACTGCTGGAGGCCGTCGCGATGTACGTCCAGGTGGGCAAGCAGTTGCTGAGCTGAATCCTGAAGAGCGGCGATGGCCCGGTGCCCCATCCTTGCGACCTTCTTTCCCTGGCCGCATGGGTGGGAGGCCACGAACCTCAACCATCGCCCCTGGCGCGATCCTTCATAGGACTACGAGGACAAACCGTCCTTATGTTCGACTTTTGCCGCGCTTATGACTTACTCATGACTTACTTATAACTTCGCTTAGAACACCCATCCGATCTTGGAGACCATAGCATTGCCAATCGCTCATATTCTCCGCAGAGCCGGAATTTATGACCGTCGGGCAGGATTGTGCTGTCGGATTTGTCGAAAGTAAGAGGTCTTCTTCATGCGCTCCTCACGTTTCGAGGCCGACACTCTTACTTGGGAGGTAAGTACACCATGAAACTCAATACCATCGCAGCATATGTTATGGCCTGTGCTTTCACCACTTTGGCAAGTGCGCAAGCGGCCCCTTCTTCCGCAGACCATGGTACCTCGTACACTCACGCTCAACTGAAGCAAATGGAGCGCGATGCGCACACTCCAGAGCAAAACAAAGCTCTCGCCAATTACTACGGCACGAAGCAGAAGGACTACGCGCAACTGGCGGCGGAAGCGAAGCAGGAGTGGCTGCAGAGAAGCGAGAACGCCCCGGCTGTTGCCGCTGCCAAATATCCGCGGCCCGTGGACTCGGCGCGGAACCTTTTCGAGTATTACACTCAGAAGGCGTCCGAGGCCGCGTCTCTTTCCGCCAAGTATGACCAACTGGCGACCACGTATCTCGCTAACAAAAACAAGTAAGCGCAGCGGGCGGTTCGCTTTGACGGCGCAGTGCCAGTGTGGAAGAGGGCGCGGACGGGAATGGCATCCCGCGCGCCCCGTACCTTATATCATCCTCACGATAGACTAATCTTTCCCTCATGACTTCGATGTTATCCGGCCACATATCTAATCTCGAAGCGATTCAGTCTCCGGCGTACATGAGCCGCGTCAGGCCGAATGCAGGACGCGCCGCGGCGGGAGACACGGAATCCGCGGCCACTTCCCGTTCTCTCCCGTGATGCAGATCACTCGGAGAAGCCGATATCGTGGTAGACTGCACTCATGCTGAGAGGCTTTCTTGGGCGCGCAACGGTGGCCATCGTACTGATGGGCGCTTTGCTTGCGCCTCTGGGAGTCTGCATGCACGCCCCGCACCGGGCCGAGCACAGTTGTTGCGCTCCCCCGTCCGGCAAGACCGTGCAGGCGGATTGCTGCTCCGTTCGCGTCCCGCAGCCTGCAATCGTCGTCGCCCCCGGCCTGCCCAATGCTGCCCCGATGGCCGTCGCGCCGGAGTTCGCCTCCTCGAATCAGCCGATTTTACGGCATGAATTTGAGCGCGTGGCGATCACCCGTCCGCAGTCCCCGCTCGGCGGCGCTTTCAACCTAAGAATCTAACTCTTCGCCCTCGCTCCGGCTTTCCGTGGTGCGCATTCGTGTGCCTCGGCTTGTTCCTCCAGCCCTTAGCGTGGAGTTGAAGAGTGAAATCCATTTACGTTGTTGCGCCGCTTCTGCTGGCGCTTTCCGTCGCCGGTCACGGACAGGCGGAGCCGCCTCTGGTTCTTGCAGAGCCTGCTCCGAACTTGCCGCACGCCGGCCCTGAGCGCGTCGAAGCCGGTCAGGCCGCGGTCTCTCTGTCGGTCGACGAAGCCGTTGTCCAGGCTCTTGAGGCCAACCCCGAGATACGGGCCGCGGTGCGTCGCCTGTCGCTGGCCCAACTTAAAACCGGAACCGCCCGCAGTCTCGACGATCCCATGGTCCAGGTGCGCGACTGGGATACGCCGCTGCGCCAGCCGTGGGACCTGAACCAGGCGCAGATCATGGTGATGGCCCAGCAGACGTTCCTAAGCAGGCAGAAGCGCGATCTTCGCGCCAAGGTTGCCGGCGACGAAGTGGACGTTGCATCCAGCGAACTCGAGTCCATGCGCCAGGAAGTCTCCGTCGAGGTGCGCAAGGCCTACGCGGACCTGATGCGCAATGCCGACGAGATGAAGCTCCACGACCGTCAGGCCTCGCTGCTGAAAGAAGCGCTGGCGGCGGCGCTGGTGCAATACACTACCGGGAAAGTGCCCCAGGCCGACGTGCTGCGCGCGCAGATGGCCGTGACCCGGCTGAGCGAGCACCTCATCGAACTGGAGCAGGAGCGCGACAGCGCTCGTTCTCAGCTCAACCAGTTGCGGGGGCGCAGTCCCGGCGAGGCGGTCGAGATTGCCGGGACGTACGAAAGTCCCGCCGTTCTGCCATCGATTGAAGAGCTGGAGCGCGAGGCGATTGAGAACCGCCCCGAGCTGGCCGCTCTGCGCAAGCAGATTGCGAAATCCAAAGATGAAGGGCAGTTGACGCGGCTGACCATGAAGCCGGACTTTACCGTGGGCCTTGGCTACATGTTGATGCCCACCGGTTCCTACTCGCGCAGCGCGTACATGGCGGAGTTCGCGATGAATCTGCCCGGCTTCAATCGTGCGCGCCACGACGGCGAAACCAGGCAGGCCGATGCGGCCACCGATGTGGCGCAAGCCGAACTCGAGGCCCGCGCGTCCACCGTGTTTCTTGAAATCCGGCAGGCGCAGATCGATCTGCTGGCCGCCGAAAAACGGGTCAAGCTGTATCGCGATACGCTGCTGCCCCAGGCCGAAGCGGCCTTCAAGGCCTCTGCGGCGGCGTACCGGAACAATCGCTCCGACTTTGCCAACCTCATCGACAGCCAGAATCTGCTGCTCGACATTGAATCCGCCTGCTACAAGGCGTCCGCTGCAACGGACGCGGGCATTGCCCAGTTGGAGCGCGCGACCGGCGCGCCGCTGGCCAGAGATTCCGGAGCAGATTTGCCCGGCAAAGAGAGGACAAGCAAATGACGGCAAAAGAGAAGAAGCTGATCGCTCTGGGCGCCGGTGCGGGAATCCTGGCCGCCGCGCTGGTTGTTGCAATTCTGGCCGCAAGGGAACTGCCGATCTTCGCTTCGGGTGCGGCGACCGCGGCCAGGGCCCTTCCCGCCGCGTCGCCCGCGGACGCCGGCCAGCCAGCGCAGGCTGGGAGTCAGGCCGGGACCCAGCCCGGCACCACGGTGCAATTGAGCCCATCGGAGATTTCCGCGGCGGGCGTGCAGGTTTCTGAAGTTCGCACGGCCACATTGAAGACCGACATTGCCGCCTTTGGCCGCGTGGAGCAGCCCGAGGCGCAACTGGCCGCGGTCAGCGCGCGCATTGGCGGGCGCGTCGACAAGCTCTATGTTCAGTACACCGGCGAGCGGGTGCAACGCGGTCAGGCCGTGGCCGACGTGTACAGCCCCGAGGTTGCGACTGCAATCGAGGAATACCGTCTGGCCGAGGAAAATCGTAATCAATTGCACCAGTCCGACGACGCGTATGCCCGCCAGCAGGCCGATGCGCTGGTTGCGGCGAGCCAGCGCAAACTGGAGCTCTGGGGCATCTCAGCCAAGCAGATCAATGCGCCCGAAACCAGCGGCGTGCCCCACGTAACGCTCTACGCTTACGCCTCTGGAACGGTCGTCGATCGCAAGGTGACGCAGGGGCAGTATGTGAACGCGGGCGACACGCTGTTTACGGTTGCCGACCTCAGCCAGGTGTGGATCAAGGCCGATGTGTACGAAGAGCAACTGCCGCAGATCCGCTCTGGCCAGCAGGTGGACATTACCGCCGAGTCCTTGCCCAACCGCACCCTGCACGGCCACGTGGATTTCATAGAACCCTCGGCAAACCCGCAGACGCGCACCGTTCCCGTGCATGTTCACGTGGCCAATCCGGGCATGAGGCTGTTGCCCGGCATGTTTGTGGGCGCTACCTTCGTGAGCCGCGCCGCGCAGCCGACGATTGTGGTTCCCCGCTCGGCCGTTGTCGATACGGGCACGCGCAAGCTCGTCTACCTGGCCCGGCCCAACGGCGTCTTCGAGGCTCGCGAGGTGCAGGTGGGCGCGGCAACCGAGGACCTCTACCCGGTGTCCGGCGGACTGGCGCTCGGCGACAAGGTGGTGCTCAACGGCAATTTCCTCATTGACTCGCAGGCCCACTTGAGTTCCGGCGTTACCGGGCTCTATGGGGGCTCAAAAGAGTTTGCCGCGACCCCCGCCATGCAGGCCGGGGCGGCCAAGCTTGAGTTTCATTCCGATACCGACCCCATCAAAGCAGGCCAGGACACTCTCTTCCATGCAGCCCTTACCGATGCCGGTGGAAAGCCGATTCCCGATGCGCGCGTGACCGTTACTTTCATCATGCCCGCCATGCCCGCGATGAATATGCCGGAGATGAAAAACTCCTTCGACCTGCCCTGGATGGCTGCCCACCAGATGTACATGGGCAACGGCCAGGCGCCCAGCGCGGGGTCGTGGACTGTCTCCGTCGAGGCACGCAAAAACGGCGGCGTCATCGCTGCCTTCCACACCCACCTCAGCGCCCGATAGGAGAGGCCATGATTAATCGCATCATAGAATTCTCGCTGAGGAATCGCTGGCTCATCCTGGGCGTCTACGCGGTGCTAGCGGTCTGGGGTTACTGGGCGCTGCTGCACACGCCCATCGACGCCATTCCCGACTTGAGCGAAAACCAGGTCATCGTATTCACCGAGTGGCAGGGCCGCAGTCCGCAGGAAGTCGAAGACCAGATCACCTATCCGCTCACCGTGAATCTGCAAGGCCTGCCGCATGTGCGCACCGTGCGCTCTTCGTCCGCCTTCGGATTCTCCATGGTCAACGTGATCTTCGAGGACTCGGTCGACATTTACTTCGCCCGGACCCGGGTGCTCGAACGGCTCAGCCTTGCCGGCAGTTTTCTGCCCTCCGGCGTGACGCCGATGATGGGGCCGGATGCAACCGGCGTGGGGCAGGTCTTCTGGTACACGGTCGAAGGTCCTTACGACAGCGGCACACTGCACTCCATTCAGGATTGGTTCATCAAGTATCAGCTCAACTCCGTGCCCGGCGTGGCCGAAGTGGCCAGCGTGGGCGGATTCGAGAAGCAATACCAGATCGATCTCGACCCCATGAAGCTGCGCGCGTACAACGTCGGGCTCAAGGACGTGGTTGCCGCAGTGGAGCGAAGCAATAACAACGTCGGCGCCAAGGTGATCGAAATCGGCGACACGGAAAACATCGTGCGCGGCATCGGCCTGATTCGCGGCCTCAAAGACATCGAGGACATTTCGCTCGGCGCTTTCAACGGCACGCCGGTCACCGTCGGAAACGTCGCCAGCGTCCAGCTTGGCCCGGAGTTTCGCCGCGGCGTGCTCGACAAGGACGGCAGGGAAAGCGTCGGCGGTGTAGTCATCATCCGCTACGGCGCCAACGCGCGCGAAGTCATCCAGGCCGTCAAGAAGAAGATAGGCGACATTCAGCCCGGCCTTCCCGCCGGCGTCTCCATTGTTCCTTTCTATGACCGCGGCGTACTCATCGACCATGCCGTGGACACGCTGCGCCACGCATTGATTGAAGAGATTGTGCTGGTCACCCTGGCCCATGTGCTCTTCCTCTGGCACTTCCGCAGCATCCTGGTGGTCACCATCCCTCTGCCCCTCGCCGTGCTGGGCGCATTCCTGTTCATGAAGGGCGCGGGGATCTCCTCGAACATCATGTCGCTGGGAGGAATCGCCATTGCCATTGGCGTGCTGGTGGACGCGGGAATCGTGATGACCGAGAACGTTATTCGCCAGGCCGAGCACTACGAGGAGGAGCACGGAAAGTATCGCGAGCACATATGGGAGATCACGCTCAACGCGGCGCGCCTTGTCGGCAGGCCGATTTCGTTTGCCATGGTCATCATCATCCTGGCCTTTGTTCCGGTCTTCGCGCTCACCGGTATGGAAGGCAAGATGTTTCATCCGCTGGCCTTCACCAAAACCTTCGCCATGGCCGGGTCCACCATCATGGCCATCACGCTGGTGCCCGTTCTCTGCACCTTTCTCATTCGCGGCAAACTGCATCGCGAGGATGAGAACCCGGTCATGCGGTTGTTGCAAGGCATCTACCGCCCAGTGCTGCGCGGGGCGCTGCGCCACCGGTTCATCACGCTCGGCGCAGCCCTGGCGCTGTTCATCGCGGCTCTCTACACCGCATCCACGATCGGCTCGGAGTTCATGCCGCCGCTTGACGAGGAGACAGCGCTCTTCATGCCCATCACCGATCCGCGCATCTCTCTGACCGAGGCCACCCGGATCCTTCGCCAGCAGGACGACCTCATCGCCGCCGATCCCGCCGTCGCCATGGTGGTGGGCAAAGTGGGCCGCGCCGACACCTCCACCGATCCGGCGCCGGTGAACATGTCGGAGACCACCATCACCCTCAAAGCCAAAGACCAGTGGCCCAAGGGGCTCACCAAAGACGCCATTCTCGCTCGCCTGGACGACAAGCTGCAGATTCCCGGCGTCACCAACATCTGGACCCAGCCCATTCGCAATCGCATCGACATGCTCTCCACCGGCATTCGCACCCAGGTCGGCATCAAGGTCTTCGGTCCCGATCTCACGGTGATCGAGCAGAAATCGAACGAGATCAAGGAAGTCGTGCGCCAGGTTCCCGGCGCGGTTGACCTTTACGCCGAGCGGACCACCGGCTCGCCGTACCTGGAGATGACCGTGGACCGTCCCGCGGCGGACCGCTACGGCCTCAATGTGGCCGACGTCGAAGACACCATTGAAACCGCGGTGGGCGGCAAGAATCTGACCACCACCATCGAGGGCCGTCAGCGCTTTCCGGTGCGCGTGCGCTATGCGCGCGATTTCCGCGACAACCCGCAGCAACTGGGCGAGGTCCTGGTGACGGGAAGCAACGGCGCGCAGGTGCCGCTCGATAAAGTCGTCACCATCGGCACGACCATGGGGCCATCCATGATCAGCAGCGAAAACGGACTGCTGCGCGGAACGGTGCTTGTGAACGTGAGAGGGCGCGACGTGGGCGGATTCGTGGAACAGGCCAGGCAAACGGTGGCCAGCCAGGTGAAGATGCCGCCCGGCTACTACGTCGAGTGGAGCGGCCAGTACGAAAATCAGATCAGCGCGCGCAAGCGCCTGGAGTTGGTCATTCCTCTGGTCTTGGTGGTGATCTTCGTCCTGCTTTATCGCACGTATCATTCGGTCAAAGAGGCGGCGCACGTTCTGCTGGCTGTTCCCTTCGCGCTCTCCGGCGGAGTTTTCCTGGTCAAGGCGATGGGACTCAACTTCTCGGTTGCCGTGTGGGTCGGCTTCATTGCGCTGTTCGGAACCGCTGTGCAGACTGCCGTCGTGATGGTGATCTATCTGAGGGATGCGGTGACGCGGCGCATCGCCGCCGAAGGCCAACTCACCCTTGCCGGGCTTCATGCCGCGGTGATGGAAGGCTCTCTGCTTCGCCTCCGTCCCAAGGTCATGACGGTGGCTACGGTGGTCGCGGGCCTGTTGCCGCTGATGTGGTCCACGAGGACCGGCGCAGAGTTCATGCGCCCCCTTGCCGCCCCGGTGCTGGGAGGGATGGTCAGTTCTCTCTTCCACGTCCTGATCGTCACTCCGGTGATCTTTGCTTGGCTCGTTGAGCGCGACATGAAGAGGGATTTGAAGCTGAATCGGACGGAGTGAAGGGGAGCCGCCGGGGCTCTCTTCAGCGCACTCGAATCCCGCCCGCCTCCTCAATATCGGTGGCGCGCGGGAAACTTATTGCCCCAGTCCTTTATCATTCTCGAATGCACGATGAGTCCCTTCCGCGCCTCCAGGTGAGCCTATGACGGTTCCCGCGCTCCGTCCACTCAATTCAAAATCGCAGTTGCGCAAGACCATGGGCTTCTGGGACGTGCTGCTGTTCAACATCGCCACTGTGCTCGGTCCGCGCTGGATCGCTGCGGCAGGCCACAACGGCACTTCCTCGGTCAGCCTGTGGGTGCTGGCCGCGGTTTTCTTTTTTGTGCCCGGAGCATTGGTTATCAACGAGCTTTCCTCGCGCTTTCCCGAAGAGGGCGGGCTCTATGCCTGGTCCAGGGAGGCATTCGGGCCCTTTCACGGCTTTGTCGCCGGGTGGACCTACTGGATCTACACGTTCTTCTATTTTCCCGGCCTGCTTCTGGCCAGCGCCTCCATGGCCGCCTACATCATGGGCGGCCGCGGCTCGGCCCTGGCCCAGGACAGAACCTTCCAACTGACGGTCTCGCTGTCCATCCTGCTGGTCGCCGTGGTTCTGAACATTGTCGGGCTCAACATCGGCAAGTGGCTGCAGAATGCAGGCGGTGTGGGAACCTACGTGCCCCTGCTGATGCTGGTCGGCATCGCGGCGATTGTCTGCTGGAAGCATGGTTCCGCAACCCACTTCACGGTGGCCAACATGATGCCCACGTGGAACTGGGACACGGTCAATTTCTGGTCGCAGATCGCCTTCGCCTTCACCGGCCTGGAACTGGTCTCGTGCATGAGCGAAGAGGTTCGCGATCCGCGGCGGACGCTGCCTCGAGCCGTATTCGGCGCCGGGGCGCTGATTGCCCTGATGTACATTGCCGGCACCTTCGCGGTTCTCTCGCTGGTGCCCGCCGCCGGTCTGGACCCCAAGAGCGGCGTCTTTCAGGCCATCTCCGTCGGCGCCATTGCATTGAAAGTTGGCTTCCTGGGAATTCTGGCGGCAATCGTGGTTACGGTGGGAAACGCAGGCGGGGTGGGCAGCACCGTGGCCGGCATCGCGCGCGTGCCCTTTGTGGTCGGAGTCGACCGCTACCTGCCCGCCGCCTTCGGCAAGATTCATCCGCGCTGGAAGACTCCTTATATCTCCATCTTGGTGCAGGCCTTGATCTCCGCCGCCATCCTGCTGGGCAGCCAGATCAACGAGACCATTCAGGGCGCATATCAAATGCTGATCGATGCCGCGGTCATTCTCTACTTCATTCCATTTCTGTATATGTTCGCGGCCGCCATCAAACTGGCAAATCGCAAGGACCGCGGCGAGAATCCTCATGCTGTTCTCGTGCCCGGAGGTCTTCCTGGCGTCTGGATCTGCGCCGGTCTTGGATTCGCCGTCGTTCTGATTGGCATTCTGGTCTCGCTGGTGCCTCCTGGCGATTCGCTGAATAAGTTAGGCTTTGAACTGAAGCTGATTGCGGTCACGGTCGCGGCGGTGCTGCTGGGCCTGGCCCTTTATTGGCGCGGCGCGCGCGCGAAACAGCTTGAGGTGTAGCCTGGAACATTAACCAGGACCGATCATTAGACATGGGATGGGTCGATTGCTTGCGGGGCGGGCTGTGGTCAGTGTAGGCCTTAAGGCTCCCAGGTGCCCAAAAGCTAGGGTGTTCAGTTCCATGACATCCTTTACACATTGTCTCTGGAGATCCTTTACACTCCCGCGCGAGCAAGAGCGAGCGCGGAGGTGGGAAGGCGATGCCGTTCAAGCAGATGGAAATCCGGGAACAG
>Ga0182013_10009020_pt1 | contig 10593 bp, 7 predicted proteins | sample 612S2MmetaG_FD_120487 | JGI IMG/M metagenome (GOLD analysis project Ga0182013, IMG submission 120487) | Permafrost microbial communities from Stordalen Mire, Sweden - 612S2M metaG | ecosystem: Environmental > Terrestrial > Soil > Wetlands > Permafrost | place: Sweden: Stordalen | collected...
CCCGGCCGCGGCAGCGTCCTGCACTTCCGCGACGAGTTCATCCCGGTCATCGCGCTGCACGAATTGTTCGCGCTCGAACGGCGCTCGCAGACGTATGCCGACGGCATCTTCGTGATCGTCGAGAACGAAGGCTACAAAGCGGCCGTGTTCGTCGACTCGCTCGAGGCGCAGCACCAAGTGGTGATCAAGAGCATCGAGACGAACTTCCGCCGGGTCGAAGGGATCGCCGGCGCGACCAGTCTGGGCGACGGCCGCGTCTCGCTCATTCTCGATGTCGCCGGATTGCTGCGCCTGAGCGGTGCGGCGGGGGCGGTAGCGTAGCGGGCGGCGCCGCGCGCGGCCCGTCGCCTAGACCCGGATCGCGCGTTTTCCGAAGGCGTCGAGGCCGGTCATGATCGTGGCCGCGACCGCGGTCAACGGTACGATCGTGTCGACGCCGCCGGCGGCGACCGCCGCTTTGGGCATCCCGTAAACGACGCAGCTCGCCTCATCCTGGGCGATGGTATAAGCGCCGGCCTGATGCATCTCGCGCATCCCGGCTGCGCCGTCGTCGCCCATGCCGGTGAGGATCGCCGCGATGGCGTTCTTTCCGGCGACGTTCGCCGCCGAGCGGAAGAGAACGTCGACCGACGGACGGTGGCGCGAAACCGGCGGCCCGTCGGAGAGTTCGACGACGTAATTCGCGCCGCGCCGGCCGACGAGCAGATGGCGGTCGCCCGGTGCGAGGTACGCGTGGCCCGGCAAGATCCGCTCGCCGTCTTCGGCCTCTGTGACGTGAATCTGACACAGCCCGTCGAGCCGCGCGGCGTAACTTTTGGTGAAGAGAGGCGGCATGTGTTGGGTGATGCAGACGCCCGGCGCGTCCGGTGGGAGCCGCTCGATGACGCGCGCGATCGCCTCGGTGCCGCCGGTCGAGGCACCGATGAAGATGAGCTTCTCGGTCGACGCGAGCTGCGCCGAACGCCGCGGCAACACCGCGTCGGCGTTGCGCTTTTCATCGACGACCAGCGGCGCGAGCCGTGTGACGCGCGCGCCGGCCGCCGACCGGATCTTCTCGGTGAGCTCGTCGGCGAGCGTGACGAGTCCTTCTTTGATCCCAAGCGCCGGCTTCGCGACGAAATCGACCGCACCCAGTTCGAGCGCGCGAAACGTGGCCTCCGAACCGGCCAAGGTGAGGCTGGAGATCATCAACACCGGCATCGGTCGCAAGCGCATGAGCCGTTCGAGGAAGTCCAAGCCGTTCATGCGCGGCATCTCGACGTCCAGCGTGATGACGTCGGGATCGAGCGATTTGATCAGCTCGCGCGCCGCGAACGGATCGGCGGCCGCTCCGACCGCGCACATGTCCGGCTGTCCGTCGATGATCTCGCGCAGCAGCGCCCGAATGAGCGCGGAGTCGTCAACGATGAGGACCTTTATTTTTTTCATAGCCGTCCTTAGAACAAATCGACCGTGCCGTGCGACGGCGCTTGCTCGATCTTGCTGCGGTAGGTAGCTTCGCGTTCGGTCAGCGAATGGGTCGATCGCAGATACTTCACGTCGACGCGCCCGGTTCCGGGTGCGAAGTAGACCTTGCGGGGATAAATGCCTTCGAGATCGGCGGCGATGAGCTTGATGCCCTCGTCGCGCAGGTACTCGATGATAAACTTTGCGTTTTGAGTTCCGACCTGCGCGTACGAAAACGCTTCGGTGACGGCCGCGCCGCCGAAAACCTTGGCTTGCAAAACGTCACGCCGGCTGCCGCGTTTGACGAGCTCACCAATCAGCAGCTCCATCGCTTGTAATCCGAACGCGGCGTGCGCGAGCGCCGAACCGCCCTCGCCGCGAACCGGCAGCATGAAATGGTTCATCCCCCCGACGCCCAGGAAAGGATCGCGCAGACAAGCCGCGACGCACGAGCCGAGGACCGTGACGATGACGTCGTCGTCGGCGCCCACGAGATATTCGCCCGGCAAGACTTTGACGACGTGAACGCCCAGCCGGTGATCGAAGAACGATGATTTTCCGTCCCGCCGGGGTGCAGGTATCTTCATCGGATCGCCGTGTACACCGTACGTCCGATTTGCGCGAACTGCTTGGTCGCGTAGTGCAAAATCTCCGAGTGGCCGGTTATCAGGATGGAATCCGGCCCTAACAACGTATGGAATCGGCCGAGAATCTGCAGCTGCGTCTCGCGGTCGAAATAGATCAGAACGTTGCGGGCGAAAATGACGTCGATGCTCTGGGGGACGCTCCAGTTTGGCGCGCAGAGGTTGAGCTGACGGAACTCGACCGTCGCGCGCAAGTCGCCGGAGGCGCGAGCGAAGCCATCGTGCCGGCCCGTTCCCCGCATGAAATAACGTCTGAGCAGAGCGGACGGCACGCGGTCGAAACGTTCGAGCGGATAGACGCCGCGCTGCGCCGTGGCGAGGACGGCAGTGTCGAGATCCGTGGCGATGAGTTCGACGGGGGGCGGCGTGCGGCCGTAGACTTCGGCCAACGTCATTGCCAGCGAATACGGTTCCTCGCCCGTTGATGAGGCGGCGCACCAGACGCGCAGGCCGCCGGGCTTCTGGCGGCGCCGCGCGAAGTCGGCGAGGACGTCGAAATGGTGCTTCTCCCGAAAGAACGCGGTGAGGTTCGTCGTGAGCGCGTTGACGAACAGTTCGAACTCTTGGGCGTCCGCCTCGACGAGCGTGAGATACTCATCAAAACTGCGCAACCCGCGCGCCCGCAGCCGTTTGGTCAGCCGGTTATAGACGAGATCGGCCTTTTGGGGCGCCAGCGAGATCCCGGAATGATCGTAAATGAGGGCGCGCGCGCGTTCGAAATCGCGCGGTTCGAAGGCGAATTCGCGCAGATCGTGCTCGACGACGGGGTTCCCGCTCATAGTGTGGGTCTCAGCCGGCCGGTCATCTCAACGCCATCCTTGATCTGTTGCCTTCGCAGGCGAGGCTGAGGCGCGAAACGTGCGGTCCTCTGTCTATTGCATCGGCACAACGCCGGGTCGCCCGCAGGTTCGTAACGCGGTCGTGCCGCGACGCTAGAACGATTGCCGATCGCCGTCGTCGTCCGGCGCGGAGACCGAAGTCTCGCGTTTGGTGCGAGCGGCTTGGGCCACCGGAGCGGCGACCGCCGCGCGCGCGACCGGCGCGTGCTTCGGTCCGGCTGCGGGCTTCGGCCCGGTCGCGCGTGCGTCGCCGGCGAGGCTGAACACGCTCATCGAAACCACCAGCGATTGAGCCAGCTCTTGGAGCGAACCGGCCGCCGCGGCGACTTCCTCGACGAGCGCGGCGTTCTGCTGGGTGACTTGATCCATCTGGGAGATGGCGGCGTTGACTTGTCCGATGCCCGCGCCTTGCTCGATCGACGCGGCGGAGATCTCGGACATGATGTCGGTGACGCGTTTGACCGCGGCGACGATCTCATCCATAGTCTTGCCGGCGTTATCGGCGAGTTTACTTCCCGCGTTCGCGCGTTCGACCGAGTCGACGATGAGGGCTTTGATCTCTTTGGCCGCGCCGGCGGAACGTTGCGCCAAGTTGCGCACTTCGCCGGCCACGACGGCGAAGCCGCGGCCTTGTTCGCCGGCGCGGGCGGCTTCGACCGCGGCGTTGAGGGCCAGGATGTTGGTTTGGAAGGCGATCCCGTCGATGACACTGATGATGTCTACGATTTTCTTGGATGATTCGCTGATCGAGGCCATCGTGGTGACGACTTGGTTGACGACGTCGCCGCCCTTGACGGCGATGGCGCTGGCACCGATTGCCAGTTGATTGGCTTGTTTTGCGTTGTCGGCGTTTTGTTTGACCGTCGAGGTGAGCTCTTCCATGCTCGAGGCGGTCTCTTCCAAACTCGAGGCTTGTTCCTCGGTGCGCTGCGAGAGATCGCTGTTGCCGACGGCGATCTCACGTGCGGCGGTCGACACGGCGTCGACGGCTTCGGTGATCTGGCCGATGGTTCGGGTCAAGGTCTCGACGGTGCGGTTCGAGTCGGCTTTGAGTTGTCCGAACGTGCCCTGGTATTCGCCGTGGATGGTTTGGGTGAGGTCGTTTTGGGCCAAGGCGCTCAAGACGCGCACGACTTCGCCCAAGCCGACGTCGGAGATCTCCATGAGCGCGTTCATGCGCTCGGCGAGGATGCGGAAGAAGCCCTCGCGGCCTGCGAGGTCGAGGCGCTTGCTGAAGTCGCCGGCGATAGCGGCTTCGACGATGCCGTTGACGTCGCGTTCGACGGCGACTTCGGCGGTGCGGTCTTTCCATTCGACGACCGATCCCAGGCGAGTACCGTCCTCGCTCCAGACCGGATTGGCGGTGAGCTGGAAGGTGAATCCGGCCAGTTCGATCTCGGCGCGATGCGTGCCGCGCAGATTGGCCAGCAGCCCGCGCTGGTGTTCGGGCGACTTGTGGAAGACCGCGACGTTGCTGCCGACGAGCGCATCGGCGCGCATGTTGGGCAGCGCCTTCTGAATCTCACGCTCTTTGGCGCGCATCATCTCGGTGACCGAGCGGTTCATGTAGATGATGGTGTCGTTCTCGTCGGCGATCATCGCGTTGGTCGAGACGTTGTCGAGCGCGGCTTTGATGCGCGCGGTCGTTGCGGCGTCGGCACGTGCTTCGATCAGGCGTTCCTTGACTTTGTCGACCGCCAGCGCGATTTGCTCTTTCTTTCCGGGCAGTCGCTCCATGTCGAATGCGAAATCACTCGCCGCGTAGCGGGTGACGAGGTCGACGACGTTCATCGTGAGTGCGATCTGCGATGAAACGAGCTCGTTGACCGCGTGGGCCATGTCGCGATAGGCATTCTCGAAGCGTTCGGCGGGCATCTGCGCGTCGATGGCTCCGGCGTCCTGGGCGGTTTTCAACTCCGCTTGCGCCGCGACGAAACTCGCGAGTACGCCGGTTATCGCGCAGAACGCACGCGCCAAACGGTCGTTGGGAGACTGCGGCGAAACCGTCTGCTCCAGATCGCCCTTGGCTATCGCTTCGGCAGCGGCAGCCAGCTCGCCCTGGCGCACGATTATCGCGTTCAGCGAAGCCGCTAGCGCGCCGAGTTCGTGCTCGTAATGCGTTGGGACGTCGGCGCCGACGATGTCGCCGACCGCCACGGCGGCCGCCGCATTGCGCAAGACCGCCAAGCGGCCCAGAATCAGCCGCGCGAGTCCCCACATCGCGAGAGCGAAGAAGAGCACGGCGATGATGCTCGCGATGACGATCCGCGGCAAGAGCGCGGTTGAAGCCGCGGCTTCCGCGGCTTTGGCCTGCGCGCTAGCCGACATGCGGTCTTCGTAAGAAGCAGCAACGGTCTTGTCGAACGGTTCGTACTCCCGGTGATAGAGCGGCATCATTCGGGCGACGGCGTCTTTCGCATCGTGTTTGGCCAACGCGATCAACGCCTCGCTATCGCGGTCGTACGCGTTCCATTTCGCTAAGACGTTGGCGAACGTCGGACGCTCGCTATTCGTCAGGATGGACTCCAGCGCGACGCGATCCTTGTCGATCCCACTTTCCGCATCAGCGAAAATCTTGACCGACTCGGAACTCGCGGGGTCGAGTTGGATCGTGCTCACGGCCTCGCCGCGAATCTTGATCGTCAGGAGAGCGACGTCGGCCGCGCGGGCTTTCTGAGTCGACAGCGTCCGCAAATCTTGGACGCCCGTGCCGATGATCGCCAACACGATGACTTGCACGACGACGATGAAGCCCACGAGCAGTCCGAGCATCGCCTTGAGCGAGAGACGATCGAGCCACGACCGGCCGGACGCGGCGGAAGGAGTAGAGCGAGCTTGCATTTGTCCTCTGTTAGCGCTTTTGGAGTGTGTCGGGTTTACCCGACACGTGACGAAGGGCGGCTTGCGGCGTAGCCGCTAACGCGACGGCGGCTCGGCCCGCAGGGCCGAACGCGAAGGATTCGACGAAGTCGAATCCACTAGGCTGCGGCTTCGTCGATGAGTGCCATGTCGGGGCTGGTCATGAGGCGCTCGATGTCGATGAGGATGATGAGCCGCTCGTCGACGGTGCCGATGCCTTTCATGAAACGCGTGTGAAGCGCCGAGCCGAATTCGGGGACGGGCTTGATCTCTTCGGGCGCAAGGGTGATGACGTCAGAGACGCCGTCAACGACCATCCCGACGACGCGCTGCGCGACGTTGAGGATGATCACGACGGTAAAATCGTTGTAGTCCGCGCGCTCGAGCGCGAACTTCAAACGCATGTCGACGATCGGCACGATGATCCCGCGCAGATCGATGACGCCTTTGATGAAGTCGGGCGTGTTGGCGATCCGGGTGACCCGGTCGCAGCCGCGGATCTCTTGCACCTTGAGGATGTCGATGCCGTATTCGGCGTCGCCCAGGCGAAAGCTGAGGAATTCGTGGGTGGCCGCCTCGTCGGCGGTGATCGCTTTGGTCAAACTCGACACGGATGGCTCGCCTTTCAGATCTCGCGGGAACGCTTCATCTCCCAAGTGTTCGGCCATTTGCCCGCTGCGCCTGAGTTTGCGGCGATTCGCTAAGGCTTCACCGAAATGTCGACGATAGTATATTAGATTTGAGCATGCTTTACACGGAGACAACTCGTGGCGGATGACGAGCCCCTGCGCGGCGTTCAGCTCCGAAAGCACCCCCGGCTTTCGGTGAGTTTCCCGTTGACTTTTCTCGTGGACGGCGACGCGATCGTCAAAGACGGTAACGCGCTCGATATCGGCGGCGGGGGAATGTTCTTCGAGACCGCGTATCGCGTCGCGGCGCGCAGCTTGCTCACGATCGAATTCGGACTGCGCCCGGGGTTGAGTCTTCGGGTTCGTGGCCGAACGGCCTCGAGCAGCTGCGATAAGGTGAACAAGACCCATCGCCACCGCGTCGTTTTCGAGGCGCTGCCCGAGGATGTGCGCAGTACCATCGTCGAACACATCAACGCCGCTTGGCGCGCGGCGCTCATGAGCCGCATCTAAGACGCAACGAGCCGCGCCTTGGGGGTGACGTCGTTGCGGCCGCCGGCGTCGAAGCTGTTGTCATGTCTGCACGATCGGTCTGCCGCCGGTGACGGCACTCTTCCGGGCGCTCGTCCTCGGCCACATCCGCAACAATCCGTTACGAACGGCGGTTACCGTCTTTGCCGTCGCGTCGGGTGTCGCGATTGCGCTGGCGATCGACCTGGCCAACACCACGGCCGTGGCCTCGTTTGCCTCGAGCGTCAATGTGATCTCGAATCACGTCAACCTCCAAGTGCTGGGCGTCGGCCGGGGGTTCCCCGAGCAAGCGCTCCAACGCGTCGCAGCTGTTGACGGGGTGTCCTATGCCGGTCCGTCGATCGAAGACTCGATCGTGGTTGGGGCCAAGGCCAACGACCCGTTCTCGGGCGAGGTGTTGCGCGTCCTCGGGCTGGATCTGCTCCAGCCACTGCCGGGCGACACTGCCGCCTATGCCGGCGCGCCGGGCACGACTGCCGGCGGCGCCGGCGCGCCGGATCCGAACCTGCTCGTCAACGGTCATGGGGCGTTCATCAGCGAGCGCATCGCGCGCAAATACGGTTTGTCGCGCGGAGCGCCGCTCCGCGGTCTCGCCGGCGACCGGAGCGTCACGCTCGACGTGGCGGGCGTTATCCCGGCGAGCATCCCGGGGGTCGATTCGAGCGTCGTCTTCGTCGACATCGCCACCGCCCAGGAGCTCTTCGAGAAAGTCGGGCGGCTCGACCGCATCGACCTCGTCGTCGATGGGGCGCGGATCGCCCGGATCACCCGGGCGGTCGCGGCGGTGATTCCGCCCGGAACTCGCGTCGTCGCGCCCACCGTTCGCACCGGCGAGATCCAACGCATGCTGGGCAGTTTTCAACTCAACTTGGCCGCGCTCTCGTATATCGCGCTGCTGGTCGGGATGTACCTCATCTACAACACCGTGGCGATCTCGGTGGTCGCGCGGCGGCCCGAGATCGGCACGCTGCGCGCGCTAGGCGCGACCAAACGCGGGATCTTCGGCGCGTTCGTGGCCGAGGGCGCGCTTTTTGGCTTGACCGGGTCGGCCGCCGGAGTCGTGCTGGGCGGACTGCTGGCCCAACTTTCGGTGGGTGCGGTGTCGCGCACGGTCGATGCGCTGTACGTCGCCAGTCATGCCGATCATGTCGTCTTTGCTCCGCTCGTGTTGCTCAAGGCGTTCGTCGCGGGCGTGCTGCTGTCGATGCTTTCGGCCTTGGTTCCCGCGCTTGAAGCGGCCGGCACGCCGCCCGCGGTCGCGATGCGTTCCGCCGGCTACGAGCGCCGCCCCAAAGGCCTAGCGCCGCGGCTGGCGCTCGCGGGCGTTTTGTTGCTGGGGCTGGCCTACGGATGCACGCTCTTGCCGCCGGTAGACGATATTCCGGTCTTCGGCTACGTTGCGGGGCTGCTCATCATCTTTGCCGGCTCGTTGTGCGCGCCGCTTGCGATCGGCGGCGTTTCGCGGGCGGGTGTCGCGGCACTCGGGCCGCGATCGGCCGCCGGTGGCCTCGCGGCGGCCAATCTGGGTGCGTCGCCGGTGCGCAACAGCGTCGCGGTGGCGTCCTTGATGATCGCGATCGCGATGATGGTGTCGATCGCGATCCTCATCGGCTCGTTTCGCACCACCGTCGTCGCCTGGGCCGACGATACGCTCAAGGCCGATCTCTTCGTGCGCCCGCTCGGGCTGCAGGACGCGTCGTACGACTCGCGTTTCTCGCCCAGCGTGGCCAAAACGATCGCGCGGCTGCCGGGCGTCGCGGCGGTCGACACGTTTCGCGGCATCTCGATCCCGTTTCGCGGCCGGATCACGACCCTGGGGGCCGCCGACTTCTCGACGATCGCCGAGCGCAACAAATTGCGCTTCATCGGCGTCACCGACACGCGTGCGCTCGCGCGAACGTTGCCCGGCACCACGCAGGTGCTCGTTAGCGAGCCGTTCTCGACCAAGTTTCACATCGGTCGCGGCGATTCGTTCGGTCTCGATACCCCCGGCGGCCGAACCACGTTCACGATCGCCGCGATCTACAACGATTATTCGAGCGATGCGGGCATCGTATTGATGGATTCGCGCACGTTCATCCGCCTGTACCACGACGACTCGGTGAACTCCATCGCGATCTATGCCGAGCCGGCCGCGGATCTCGCGCGGCTGCGCAGCGACGTCGTGCGCAGCGTGCTTCCGCTGCGCGTCGATGCCCAGACGACGCGCGAACTGCGCAAGCTCGTCCTGACGATCTTCAATCGAACCTTCGCAATCACGTACGCGCTGTATGTGATCTCGATTACGATCGCCGTGCTGGGCGTCGTGTCGACGCTCTTTGCGCTCGTGCTCGAGCGGCGGCGCGAGATCGGGCTCATGCGCTATTTGGGTCTGCGCACGCGCGACGTGCGGATGATGGTATACTACGAGGCGGCGTTCATCGGCTTGCTGGGCGGGGTTCTCGGCGTCATCGTCGGCGTGCTTCTTTCGCTGCTGCTGATCTTCGTCATCAATCGTCAGGCGTTTGGGTGGTTGATCGAATTGCACATGCCGTATGATTTCTTGCTCGAATCGATCGGGTTGGTCGTGGTTGCGGCGGTTGTTGCTGGGGTTTATCCGGCGGGGGTTGCTGCTCGGATTCGGACTGCTGATGCTGTGCGGGCCGAATGATTCGGGGTTCGTGGGGGGCGGGGCGGCGCCCGTCGGCACCCGGGGCCGCTCGGCGCGCACATCCTGTGCGCGCTGTCGCTTTGCTCGGGATCGCTCTCGCCATCCCGATGGGTGTCCTCCCTTCGTCGGTACACCCTGCTCCGCTCACCCTCGCAGTGCCCGGTGGTGTTTCGCCGGTTGGGGGTGGTTCGGGTGGCGGTGGGGCGCGGACTGTTGGGGGGTTTGAGAATGCCGATCGGGCGTATGCGTTTTCTTTTCCGCGCGATCATGCTGCGCATTACGGCTATGCTTCGGAGTGGTGGTATTATACCGGGCACCTGACGGCTGCTGATGGGCGGCGGTTTGGGTACGAACTCACGTTTTTTCGGATTGGGTTGCGGCCGGGGGATCCGAAGCCGAAGCGCGGGCGTAGCAAGTGGCGCGGGAATCAGGTCTATGCGGCGCATTTTGCGCTTAGCGACGAGCGCGGCGGGCAGTTCGTGCACTACGAGCGGTTGGCGCGTGAGGCGCTGGGAGCGGGATCGTCTTCCGCAAAAGCGCTGGCCGTGCGGGTTGGCGATTGGGGGTTGAGCGGGACGCAGCCGTTTCGCATGCATGCCGCGGCGGATCGGAACGCGATTTCATTTGCGGAGTATCCCGAGAAGCCGCCGGCGGTGCATGGGCACGACGGAATTTCGCTCAAGGCCGGCTGCGGCACGTGCGCTTCGCACTATTACTCGATGACCCGCTTGCGGACTGTCGGCACGCTGACCGTCGATGGGAAACCGCTGCGCGTGGCCGGTATCTCGTGGATGGATCACGAGTTCGGATCGGCGGAACTCGAGGCAAACCAGGTGGGATGGGATTGGTTTTCGATTCAGCTCGACGACCGGCGCGAGTTGATGCTCTATCGGTTGCGGCAGAAAGACGGCTCGGTCACGCCGCAGTCGAGCGGGTCGCTCGTCGATCCGCACGGGCACGTCACGTATTTACCGCTCAGCGCTTTTTCGACGGAC
>Ga0182013_10009023_pt1 | contig 10588 bp, 6 predicted proteins | sample 612S2MmetaG_FD_120487 | JGI IMG/M metagenome (GOLD analysis project Ga0182013, IMG submission 120487) | Permafrost microbial communities from Stordalen Mire, Sweden - 612S2M metaG | ecosystem: Environmental > Terrestrial > Soil > Wetlands > Permafrost | place: Sweden: Stordalen | collected...
CGATTTTTTATAAAGGTCGGTATAGGTGCCGGTTATATAATGGAACACAAACCACAACAGCGGAACTGCCACAATCCCCTTAAAAAAATTGAGGTCGTTGAAAGGAATTAAAAGGTTAAAATGCTCTTTCTGGATATAACATTTTCTGAAAAGAAAAACGCAGTACCAGGTAATTGCCGAGGCCAGCAAATCGCCTGCAATATACCAGCCAACCATTTTTTTACGTTCTTTCATTTCACAGATTCAATTCAGTAAATGGATCAGCCGGATATTGTCAAGGTAAGCACTTCCCCCGGCAAAGCCAGAGGGGTTAAGGCCCTGGAAAAAGAGATTATAAGTAAGCGCCCCTTCGCTGCCCACAGTTTCGCTCAGTTTAATATAAACTTTGGTCCAGGTAGCCTGGGGTAATATAAGAAGCAAGGGGATACTGTCGGTTGAGCCATCACTAAAATGTGCAATTGCTCCCGACCAAAACGGTATGTCCGATTTGTAATCCATTTCTACCCAAATTTCCTGGCCCGGGGTTAGCGGATATGGAGCAGCTCCGCCCAGATACGCTTGCTGGCAGGCAGTAACGGCTGAATCGTTGGGCCCAACAGTTATTCTTCCGCAGCCATGGCCGTATTTTACACTGTCGCTGGTCCTTATCATATTGCTGTTGTAGTCGCTGCTAACTTCAAAATCTTCATTAAATGTAATCGAATCGGCGGCTTTGTAAGTAAAAGTTGGTATATGGGTATAGGTCTTACCTGGGGTAGCTGCGATAGTAAATACGTCCGGGTTCATCATAGGATACACCACCGGGCTACCTGATTGGCCGCTTAGCCACACACCGGGGTTTACAACAAATTGTACTGAATCCCCCATTAGTACCGGAAACAGGCAGGGCAATTCATAGGCGCCTAAATTGTTTGGCCCGGCTGTAACCCAAACATCCTCTATTTCCTGGGTGTTTGATGAAGCTGAAACATGCGGTGGGGCAATAATCACAGCGGTATCCATTTTCAAGTAAAAAGGTATGCCCCCGGTGGGGCCTTTATTACACGAACTTGCAAGCAGAAAAGCGATTAAAACCACTACGAGTGTAACAGGTAATTTCATAATTAAAATGTGGGCATACAACGTATGCGGCGGTAAAAGATTGCAAATATGTGGTAAAAAGTTTTAGCAGTTACAGAGAAAAGAGAAATTTACCACTAAGGCACTAAGAACACTAAGATGCGCTAAGAGGCTGTTTAAAATTAAAACTAAATACAATTTTTACCGCTCCCGCGTAAGGCGGGATGAAACAAAAGACGCAAAGAGCGCAAAGATGAATACAAAAGAAATTCTTTAAAAAACTTCCTTTATAAGGGCCTTTCGGGGTAAGATATTACCTTAATATCTATTTTTAAACAGCTTCTAAGGAATACGGTATCAAAGTCGTTAAGTTAAGCCGAAACTCAGTTCTTTTTGCGCTATGCTACCTCCCAGCCTCCGAAGCGGAGGAGCCGCCACGCAACAAAAAGAACAATTTTGCCCGGTGGTTGTATTTCTGGGTTGCGGTTCTCCCGTTTCGGGAGTTAGAGGGTCTGGGAAGAGGTATTCTTTAACTTAACGACATTGAATACGGTATAGCGAAATGCATTTTTAACCGCGTCTAAGTGTAAACTTGCAGTAGTCTATTTTGTCAATATAAGCTGCTGGTTTATTTTGTCGAGAATTTGCTGGGCTACGTCCATAGCGTTAAAACCATCGAGTACGCTTACCGGAACGGGTTTATTTTGTGTAATGGATTTATGGAACAATTCCAGTTCCATTTTAATGGCGTTGATATCCTTCTTCTCAGTGGTTTCGAAGGTGATATATTTTTTGGTGTTATCGGGCAGGTCAATTTCAATGTGCTGAAGGCCGTTTTCTACGGGCATTACATCTTCAATTTTAAACAGGTCGGCCTTTTTAGCCAAAAAGTCCATGCTGATATATGCGCCGGGTTGAAATATTCTCATTTTGCGCATGTTCTTAATAGAAATACGGCTGGCCGTAACATTGGCAACGCATCCATTATCAAACTCTATTCTTGCATTGGCAATATCCGGCGATTTGCTAAGGATAGCCACCCCGCTGGCGCTTATCTTTTTTACATTGGCTTTTACCAGGCTCAGTATAATATCAATATCATGAATCATTAAATCAAGCACTACACTAACATCTGTTCCGCGCGGGTTAAACTGGGCTAAGCGGTGTACTTCTATAAAAAGCGGTTTAATGGTTTTTTTGTTCAGGCCTAAAATGGCGGGGTTAAACCTTTCAACATGGCCCACCATGGCTTTAATGCGTGCCTCATCTACCAGCGATACCAGTTGTCTCGCCTCTTCCAGGTCGGTAGAAAGCGGCTTCTCAATAAAGATGTGTTTGAATTTTTTAATAGCATCGTGGGCAATAGCAAAGTGGGTGGTGGTGGGCGAAACAATATCAATGGCATCAGATTGCTCTATCAGTTTTTTAGCCGAATCAAAGCGCTTGATGCCATACTCTGTTATTGCCTTTTCGGCATTGTTATCATCCGGATCGAAAAAGCCTACTATTTCGTAACCGGGAATTTCTTTCAGCAGCTTAACATGGATCTTGCCCAGATGCCCTACACCGAAAACGCCAATACGAACCATTTTTGCCATTGCAAGCGAATTTATATGCGATGCTACGGTATTGTCGCAAACCATTGGAAATGATTTGCAAACAGTTATGTGGACTGTAAGAATAAATAGGCAGCGGCGGCAATGTGCGTTTAGTCAGAAGCCGGTTTAAATAGTGCATGGGTGTTTTAGGAACAGGCGCCCGCCCCTCCCGTCCCCTAAAGGGGATGCCAGGGCCAAAGGCAGAATACCACCGTGGTTTATATTGAGGCATTTCAAAACAGGTTCTTGCCGAAAAGGACAAAACCAGGTGCATAACAAATTGTCGCTTTAGTTCTTTTGAGAGCCATTTATTGCCGTCTGCTTTAGCTGACGGATTGTAATGACAAAAAAATACGGCTTTAGCCAAAAGAGTCTTTTGGCTAAAGCCAACAGAGATTTTGATTACAGTCCGTTGGCTGAAGCCAACGGCAATAAGGGAAAAGAAGTAACGACAATTTGATACGCATCCACAAAACCTTTTAGGTTTTATGTTGGGCAATTGGTATTGGCGGGAGCGGGCGGTTTAATTTTAACATAGAGGGTTGACACATTTTTTTGAAATACCTGGTTGATAACCAATAGTTTATTTTTTAAAATGGCTAAAATGGGTTGACACATTTAGGGTGTAAAGCCGGGGAATTTGGGGTTGCTTGCGTGGGGATTCCCGATAAAAAAGCGGATGGGCGTCAAGCTGAAAGTCCCGGCCTCACCCCGACATCGCTATCGCTCGTCACCCCTCTCCATCGCAAGCGATAGAGAGGGGACAGGATAAGCTTGGTTTGCCCAACCTGCATCATCATTTTTGTGTTATTTTCGCAGCCCTTATGTATTACAACCGCAAAATAGCCTTATATACCCTTGGCTGTAAGCTTAATTTTTCTGAAACCTCGGCCATTGGGCGGGTTTTGGTTGAAAATGGCTTTCAGAAGGTGGAGTTTGGCGAGGTGGCTGATTATTACATTATCAATACCTGCTCAGTAACTCAAAACGCAGACAAGGAAACAAAGCAGATTGTAAGATCGGCGTTGCGTACTAACCCTGAGGCGAAGGTGATTGTGGTGGGCTGCTATGCACAGTTAAAGCCTGAAGAAATTGCCAACATACCGGGCGTTAACATGGTGCTGGGCGCCAACGAAAAATTTAAGATAAACGAGTACATACAACAATTGGAAGACAATGTGATGGCGAGCGATAGCCGAACCATGGTTATAGCCGGGGATATTAATGATGTTAATTTTTATTCTGATGCCTATTCATATGGTGAAAGGACACGTAGTTTTTTGAAGGTGCAGGATGGCTGCGATTATTTTTGTTCATTCTGCACCATCCCGCTTGCCCGTGGCAAAAGCCGGAGCGGCACTATTGAACAAACCCTGCAAACTGCCCGTAAAGTAGCGCAAACCGGTGTTAAGGAAATTGTACTAACCGGCGTAAACCTCGGCGACTTTGGCAAAACTGCCGATGGAAATGAACGGACGGATGAAAACTTCTTTCAACTGATACAGCAACTTGAAAAAATTGAGGAAGTAGAAAGATGGCGAATTTCGTCTATTGAGCCTAATCTACTTACCAATGATATTATAAGCTTTGTGGCTAACAGCGATAAGTTTATGCCGCACTTTCATATCCCGCTGCAATCAGGTTCTGATAAGATTTTGAAGCTGATGCGCCGGAAGTATCTGCGCAAATTGTATGCCGATAGAATTGAGTTTATTAAGAGTGTGATGCCCCATGCCTGTATAGGTGTAGATGTAATAGTTGGTTTTCCCGGCGAGACGCAGGAGCAATTTTTAGAGACCTATGATTTTATCAATGGCCTTGACGTGTCGTACCTGCATGTATTTACTTATAGCGAGCGCGCCAATACCCGGGCTTTAAATATTAAACCCATAGTACCCCAGGCCGATAGAAAAGAACGGAACAAAATGCTTCGAATCTTATCAGAAAAGAAACGGCATAAATTTTATTCGGAACACCTGAACACGGAACGCAAAGCCTTGTTCGAATCGGAGAATGATTCGGGAATGATGTATGGCTTTACAGATAATTATGTAAAAGTTGCCGTTCCTTATAATGAGCAACTGGTTAATACCATACAAACTGTTTCGCTGGATAAAATGTCTGATTTTGGGTATGTGAATGCCAGCCAATACGAAACTGCTGAAAGACAATAGAGTGCTGATTTATACGATCGTTATGATAATGTTTATGATTTAAAACGCTTTTAAATCATTGCCTTTTAATCATAAAAATCATAATAAATCAGCGTTCCATGGCATTAGTTTGGCTCGCTAAATATTTTTTTGCTCCTTAGCCCCGGATTAAATCCTGACACTTCATGCTATTACGTTGTTTTCCTAAAATTACCGATTGGATATATTTTTTCTTTAACCAGTCTCCTGCGGCCGACTTCAGGTTTCTGCCTCTTTATAGTTATGGTTTTTTTGTGGCCGTAGGTTTTTTTGCAGCCGCTACACTGGCGGTTAAAGAAATGAAAAGGAGGGAAGCACTGGGTTTATTAACCGGTGTTGAGAGCGAAATTAAAATAGGTGAAGCGCCGCTGATATCAGAGGCTGTTTTTTACTTCCTTTTTGGGTTCATTGTGTTCTTTAAAATAACCGGCATTTTCGTTTTTCATGACATGCTGCGCACAGGGCAGTTACCATTTTTTACCTATGTGGTATCAAATTGGAACGGTACGCTGGTTCAAAAACTCCTTTCGTTTTTTACTTATGGTAGTTATGTAGGGGGCCTTGCAGGTGGTGGGGGCCTTGCATTTTATTATTACTACGCCCGCAATAAGGAAAAACTGAGCGAAGTAATTACAAAGAAAATAATGATTTATCCGTCAGATAGTATTGGCGATTTATTGATTATTGCGCTGGTGCTGGGTGTTTTGGGTTCAAACCTTTTTAACTTTCTCGAAAACCCGGAGGATTACCAGAATTTTATGTCTGACCCGATAGGTTCCATATTCAGCGGGTTATCTATTTACGGGGGATTGATTTGCGCTGGAATAGGCTTTTTTATTTACGCCCGGTGGAAGAAGTTTAACCTTACCCATTTTTTTGATTCAGTAGCGCCGGGTTTTATTTTGGCTAATGGCATTGGCAGGCTTGGTTGTCAATCGGCAGGCGATGGAGATTGGGGCGTGGCTAATTTGCATCCTAAGCCCGATTGGGTACCCCAGTTTTTATGGAGCAGCCATTATGAACACAATATTATTAATTACGACCCGGGCAGTATTATCCCCAATTGCAGCGAAGAGCATTGTCACTTTTTAGCTAATGCAGTTTATCCTACTCCTATGTATGAGTTTTTGATGTGCACGGCTATATTTTTTATCCTGTGGGCTTTAAGAAAGCGCTTAACCTATAAACCAGGTATGTTATTTGCAGTATTTACTATACTAATAGGTATTCAGCGGTATTCTATTGAGCAATGGCGCGACCTTTCAGGCAGGGGCTTATATCATGTATTCGGTTTTGCTTTGCGCCAAAGCGAATTAATTTCGGTTATCCTGTTTTTAGCAGGAGTTGCAGCAACAGTTTATCTTTATGCGAAGTATAGAAAAACTGAGCCAGCTCCACATGTCGACAGACATAGCTAGGCAACCGGAACGTTTTTTCGGCAGAAAAAAGAAATAATATCGACCGGTTTGTGTATTTTCCGTTTGGAAGAGGGCTGCGCTTGTGCATTGGCCGCAACTTTGCTATGTTTGAGATGCAGTTGTTACTCATAACATTGTACCGGCGGTTCAGGGTTAATTTGCAGCCCGGATTTATGGTAGAAGCAGAGGCGATGGTAACCCTTAGGCCCCGGCGTGTTAGGATAATGAGTGTTGTGAACAAATAATTAATGCACTTCTTAAAGAATTTTCTTGTTGAATTGAAAACCTTTCATAAATTTGAATCACATTCTATAACAAATCCTGACAGTATGCGTCTTTTTACTTTCTCCTCCAAGTTTACATTACTGGTAGCTGCTATTGTTGCAACGTTTAGTGCAACAGCACAAGATTTGCACTTTTCGCAATATGATGTTCAATCCTCCCTGTTAAACCCAAGTCTGGTTGGTAATTATGACGGGAGCTATAGAATATCTACTATTTTCAGAAGCCAATGGGCCAGCGCATTAGGTTCGGCCGGGTATCAGACCGTAGGGGCTGATGTTGACTTTTGTTTGTTAGAAGGATACCTGAAAGGCGATAAACTTGCCATTGGCGTTGGTTTTTTCAATGATCGTTCGGGTGCGGCCCAGTTTACCAATACCAGTGCAAATCTTACCTTAGCTTACCACAAACAGTTAGGTAAAGATGGAAACAACCGCCTGTCGGTAGGTCTTCAGGGTGCATTTCTTCAAACTACCTGCGATAATCCTACTTTTGCTGATCAGTTTAATGGCTTTAACGAAACCCCTTCACTTTCTTCGAGAGAGGATTTGATCCATGGCGTTTACAGATTTGATTTTAATGCCGGTTTATACTGGAAATCGAACTTTAAAGACAGGGTTAAATTAGGCTTAGGTTTAGGTGCATATCACCTTACTCAACCTAATCAATCGCTGGTTGTTGCCCAAAACGGCCTTTCAACCGCAGTTCTGCCCCGCAGGTATGATGCCGACCTTAGCCTGGAGATTTTCCTGGACAGGGATAAAAAATGGTCACTTACCCCGGATTTCCTATACATGTATCAAGAACCGTTTTCTGAGTACCTTCCGGGCGTTTCGGCAACTTATTACTTCAATACCGGTTTCAGGAACAATAACAGTATCAGCGTAGGCCTTCGTTACCGTTCAGGCGGCAGCACACCCGATGCGGTTATCCCAATGTGCAATGTTCAGTTCCGTAATGTTAAGCTTGGCTTTTCGTACGATGCCAACATATCTGGTTTAAGCACATCAACAACCAATAGGGGCGCATTTGAGCTTTCACTGGCTTACATTGGCGAAACGATTAAGTCTTACAAAGACAGCAAATCTTTACCTAGCCGTAGATTTTAATTAATACTACCTCTTCAAAAATTATAAATAAAAACCTGCATCACTCTGCGGGTTTTTTTTGAATAAACAGGAAACTTTAAATAACAACCAATGAAGAAGATATTAGCGCTGACAGTTTCTGCTTTATTATTAAGCTCCCCGGTTCTTTTTGCAAAGAAACTGATTGCCCCCGATAAGCAGGTAGCAGTTGAGTTAAGGCTCGGAGATGCTGATTATTCGCAATCATATTTTTATACAGCCGCTGAGCACTTCCGCGATGTTGTAAGACAGGATTCCACTAACCGGGCTGGTAATTTTGGTTTGGCAATGTCGCTTTATATGAGCCGCGATTATGTAAATGCTGAAATTTTCTTCCGCCAGTTTTATGCTCTTAAACCTGGCGAAAAGGCCAATACCAAAAAGTGGGAAGAGGAAGATAAAAAGGTATTTAATAAGGGCGATTATTACTTTGGCGAGGTTTTGCACCGCAATGGCGAATATGATGAGGCTGAACAGCATTTAAATAAATTCATTCAGAATTATACTCCTAAGGATACCAGCGATAATTTAAAGAAACTTGCCGCCTTAGAGGTTGCCGGTTGCGAATTTGCAAAAACAGGTCCTAAGGCAAAGGTTAAATTTTATAATGCAGGTGCCGGCGTAAACAAGGCTTATAACGAAGGTGCCCCGTTTGCTATCAGCGAGAATGAAATTTATTACTCTTCTATAAAAGGAAATTCGGACTCTTTGATTTTTGTTCAAGGTAAAAAAGTTAAACCTGTTTATGAAATTAAGCACAGTATTTATGATGGCACGCTCTGGAGCGTTGGCCAGCCAATAGCTAATAAAGATATCAACTCTGATGATTTTAACTCGGGCAATGGGGCTTTTAATACCAGCCTTACCCGTTTTTATTTTACCAAATGCCTGGATGTAGATGACGAGCGCTCATTATGCAATATTTATGTGGCTGATTACAATAACGGCCAGTTTTCTAATGTAACACGCTTACCTGAGCCTGTTAATGCTAAAGAAAAATATACTTCTACCCAACCAACGGTTAGAACCGCTGACGACGGAACAGAACTGATTTATTTTGTTTCTGACCGTCCGGGTGGTGCAGGTGGTCTGGATCTTTGGTTTACAACCCGCCTTGCGAATGGGGACTTTAAGCCACCTGTTAATGTTAAGGCCCTTAATACTGCTGGTGACGAGGTTACTCCATATTTTGATGACAGCACCAGGACTTTATATTTCAGTTCGAACGGCTGGCCTGGTTATGGCGGGTTTGATATTTTCAGGAGCACTGAAACCCCTGAGTTAAGCTGGACCACCCCTGAAAATCTGGGTAAGCCGGTTAATACCGGAGCCGATGAGTTATATTACTCACGCGGTTTAAGCCAGACCAACGGTTTTTTAGTGTCTAACCGTCCAGGTGGAGTTCCTTTGGATGGTATCAGTACTGCGTCAGATGATATTTATTTCTGGACTAATTTCCGCTTTGCAGTAGAAGGAAAGGCCATGAAAGAAGACGGTACTCCTTTAACCAACGCTACTTTTAAATTATACAAAAAAATGCCGGATGGGACAAAAGTACTGGTATCCGTTCAGGATGGCCCTCCGGGTACAGCTCACGCTCCGGGTAGTAACGCTGCCGCACTTTCAAACATTGGTGGCAAGCCTGTAAGCAGCAACGGCAGCGATAAAAGCGGAGGAAATCCAAGTGCTGTAAATACGGGAACAAGCGGTTCTTATTTTTTCAAAATGGATCCTGAAACTGATTATGTGGTTGAAGTTGACAGAGAGGGTTTTCAGCCTAAATTGGAAAATGTAACTACAAAGGGTTTACCTGACGAGGACACTATTAAGGATAATATCTTTACCCATAAGGCCATGTATACCGTAAAGGGCCTTATTACGGAAGAAGGTAAACCAGAAGGGTTGAGCGACGTTGGCGTTGAGTTGATTGAAGTTTCTCCGAATGGTATGCAAAAAACAAATAACATAATGAAGAGCAATCCATATTATGCGTTTGACGTAGACATGGATAAGAACTATAAAATCGTTCTTCGTAAAGAAGGTTATTTTGCCAAGACAGAGAATTTAAGTACCAGCGGTTTGGGTACTATTGACACAATCAGAAAAGATTTGTCAATTGCCAAACTTGAGTTGAATAAGAGTTATACACTGCAAAACGTATTGTATGAATTTGGTAAATCAACTTTAACTGAAAACTCGAAAGCCGTGTTGGATAACCTTTACCAGATATTGGTTGAGAACCCTTCATTTATTATTGAGTTAAGTTCGCATACCGATGGTATCGGTTCAGATGAAGGTAACATGAAACTTTCACAGGCCCGTGCCGAAAGTTGTGTAGCTTACCTGATATCGAAAGGCATTACTAAAGACCGTTTGGTTGCAAGAGGTTATGGTAAAACCAAGCCTAAGGTGCCTAACACTACTGAAGACGGGAAAGATGATCCGGCAGGACGTGCTATTAACCGTAGAACTGAGTTCCAGATTATCGGTATAAAGAAGAGCCAGTAAATTTTAGTTGAAAAATATTATTAGAAAACCCATCTTGAAAAAGGATGGGTTTTTTGTTGTTATATGGTGTATACTGAGCCCTATAGATTTATGTGGGTTGCTGTCAACTGCATTCGCACTGAAGTGCCTCGCTATGTTACCAATCGGCAACCGTGAATAACAACCGTAAATTCTGTAGGGGCAATCCCTTGCGGTTGCCCCCTTACGCAACCGTATAAATAACATCTGCCGGTTTAATCTGAAATAAACAGCAGGCATTTCATTTCGCCCTCACCGCATATGGGCATGTGCGTTAAGTTAAGGTGTGTTTTTGTAGGCTAAAACCCAGTCCTGGTAAGGCTTTCATGGGCAAAATATAATTACCCTTTAAGTGTGCCAAACAGCCTAACCACCCCGGCGCTGCG